>Ga0181531_10003012_pt1 | contig 10415 bp, 13 predicted proteins | sample PEATcosm2014_Bin_38_FD_119743 | JGI IMG/M metagenome (GOLD analysis project Ga0181531, IMG submission 119743) | Peatland microbial communities from MTU Mesocosm Facility, Houghton, MI, USA - PEATcosm2014_Bin11_10_metaG | ecosystem: Environmental > Terrestrial > Soil > Wetlands > Peat | place... | reverse complement strand
TTCATAGCTTGCTCTGATAATATGCCAGACATTCTGGCGGATAATCGAGCGCTCTCATCTCGTTGAGCAGCACGCTTACCGGATACGCTGCTTGCTTCAGGGCAACATCGCGAGTCACCGTATCAAACAACGCGTAACAGGCCATGTCCAGGCGCTTCCGGTTCTGTCCGACACTGCCGGGATTTACCACTTGGCAGCCATGCCGCTCAGCATGGAAAGCATGATGGGTATGGCCGATGAAGCAGTTGCTCGGCGGCACCACATCAGTGTCTTCGTAAATCTTTTGGCCATCCAGCGTGTGCCTGCACAGGTAACCATCAAGTGCCGCCTCCAGCGGCAGGTTTACAATCAAGTCGCGCCGCGTGAAACGTGCGATAGATGCATGATAAAACTGCCGCACCAGCGGCAACTCATCTTCCAGCGGCACCTTGCCGAGGAACAGCGCCTCATGATTGCCCTCCAGCAAAGTGATCCCAGGCAGCGTATACAGCAGTTCCAGGCAGGCGTCGCTCCATGGGCCGTAGTTCACCACATCGCCCAGGCACATGACAGCATCAACGTGCCGGATGTTTAATGCCACGGTCTCCAGCGCGGGCAGGTTGCCGTGGATGTCGCTGATAACTGCAACCCTCATACACTTTCTACTCGCATACGACATACAGGTTGGCGCAGTCTTCTGGCCTGTCCTCGCCAAATGCGACCAATGCGTTCATAAACTTATGCGTCCACTCTTTACCTTGGGCTTTACAAATTCTTCCCAGGATTTCGTTGGGCAATGGCTTAAACAATAATCCACCCTTCCCAACCACCTTAAGCCTGGCTCTCTTACAGTCCGCCACCAATGTGCCTAGCGTGTATGTTCTTTTATGTCCAAAATAATTACGCTCCTTATCGCTGATGTGGTTGATGCCATCTATGATGCCCATTAAAACTCCTATCCGCCTGGTGACAGAGTTGGCGTTTGGAACCTGAACAAGTATTCTCCCGCCCCTGACCAGATGTTGCTTGCAATTTTTTAGCAACGCAACCGGATCATCCACATGCTCTAAAAGCATGTTCATGCTGATGGTGTCGAACTTTTCATTTAATTTGAAGGTTTCTCCCCAGCCCGCGAGATACTCAATCTTGTTATTTGCTTTTCTGGCCACTGTCAGAAAGTTCTCCGACGCGTCAAGACCAACTACTCTTTTGAATTTCTGAAGGAACATTGGCGTAAACTGTCCAACTCCGCAGCCAATATCGAGAATTGACTTCCCGCGCCCCAACTCCATCGCTTTGATGGTTTGTAATCTGCCAACCCATTGGTCAAATTCGTTGGCTCTTACATGGTCTAAATACTTCATATTGTTTTGTTTGTCATTTTAATTAATGATGGCCGGTGTAAAACGCGATCAGAATAGGCGATTAGGAACTAATTGAATAGCTCAAAAGTGCCTAATGGCCAGGTATTTTAGAGCAAACCAGCGCACACATTCACTTCGCGATAGGCTTCGCAAGCCGCCATGGTTTCATTTTCCACCACCAGTTCCTTCCAGTAGCGCAGCACGGTGATGGGCCGCACTTCGAAGGCGGGCGCAACGCCCTTGAGGATGAAGTCCGCGATCATTTTTGGCTCATTGAAGCCCGCCAACGCCCGGCAGTATGTCGTGCCGGAGCAGCGCGCGTTGAACTCAAAGAGGTAGGGCACGCCATCCCGCAGCCGAAGCTGGAAGTTGCATGGGCCAAAAGGTTGCAGGCGATTCGCCACTTCCATGACAAACGCCTCCAGCGTCACATCGCGCTCGACAAAGGCTTTATAAGTGTCACCATCCCGCAGTATGCGTCGCATTACGATGGCTCCTGCGCAAGATCCGTTCAAGGTTAACGTGCCGCAAGTATATTCGGGCCCCTCAATCAATTCCTGCGCCACGAAAGCCGTGCCATCCAGTTCGCCGCGCGCCTTTGCCAGTTCCGCTGCCGTCCTCACGGTGCGCACGCCCTTGGAGCGCGCGCCACCCACTTTTGGCTTCAAAATGATGGGGAATGGCACCGCATCGCCTGTGAAATCGCAGAGCGTCCATGTTCGGGGAAATGGCAGACCTTGTGCATCAAGAAAGTCTGCGGTTGCCAGCTTGTCATCACAGATGCGCACCACGCTCTCTTCGCTCACCACCAAGGTGACACCATTTCTGGCAAACGCCGCCCGATTCCGCGCCAGCACGGGCAACTCGGCATCGAGACCCGGAAAGAGCAATCGCACACCCTCCGCCGCACAGATCGCTAGCAACCGCTCGATGAATATGGGTGAGTTCGCATACGGAATCACATAGCCCTTGCCTGTGGTGTATAGTCCTGTGGCCAGCACCTCACTGTCCGCTGCGATCACACGATAGTCGGAGTCTTGCAGCGCTTTCAAGACGCTCTGGCCCGCGCCACCACCAGTGCCTGTCACTAGAATTCGCATGGCTTCACCCCAGATCTTTTGTCTCAACCCGCCTGGTGTGGCGGCTTACGCGCCAACCTGCGGACACCTTGATTGCTTTTGTCATTTGAGACCTCCGAAAAACCTAGCTCAACATCTCCAAGGCAATACCGCAATTGCGGCAGGCTTGCAACAAATGTTCGGCGGCTTTTGAATAACTTCGCGGCCACGTGACCAACGCGGCCAGCAAATGGACCAGCGCATGAAACGGCGCGCCAATGATTCGCGCCACCCGGTAAAGTTCGCGATCCCAGCCGCGCCGCCGCGATTTCAGCCGCTGAATGGCAATGGAGCGGCCCTCGGCAAACCGCCCGCGCATCATCTCGCCGAATTTCATGCGGTAGGCGGAAACATAATGCAGGATGGTCGCGCCCGGCAGCCACCAGAGTTCATGGCCCGCATCCTGCAAACGGATGTTCAAATCGCTCTCTTCGCGGCCCATCATGCTTTTCCCCTTCCGCCCCAGCCGCGTGTCAAACATCCCGGCCGCGAGCGCGGCTTCACGCCGGTAAGCAATGTTGCCGCCAAACAAACTCCCGCGGTAGGCAAGACGCCTCGGTGAACCGCCGCTGTCAAAAGTTGCGCTGGCGTTGACCCATTTTGGCGGCGGGACTTCGTATTCATTGACCACGGCTCCGCCCACCACCGCGATTTTTTCCGACGGCGGCGCGGACAGAAAACACTGATAGGCCGCCAGCCAGCCCGGTTCCGCCGTCGCGTCGTCATCCAAAAAAAGCACGAATTGACCGCGCCCATTTTTCAATGCGGCGTTGCGCGCCGCGCTCAATCCCAATTCCCCCTCCCGCAAAACGTTCACGCCGGGATTGGCCGCGGCCAGGCGCGCGGCCACCGCCGGCGTGTCATCCGTCGAGGCGTTGTCTATGATCAAAAGTTCCGCGCCGCCGGTCATTTGCCGCAGGACGCTGCGAACGGCCTTCTCCAAAAAAGCCGCGCGATTGCGCGTGCAAATGGCCACGGTGACAAGCGGACCGGATGCTTGGGAATTCATTTTTGGATTTTCAGCGCTCCCGTCAGTATTCGGCATTTTTGAATAATCAGGTTGCGCACATTAAAGGCTGAAATGGCCCCGCCAACAAGGCTAATGTGAGGCGTCCAATGAAGCGAATCAGCTTGTCGGCCAGGCAGGGACTTCACCTTGACACGGCCATGCTTGCGTCCAAGACTGGCCGGATGAACTTGCGGCGATTTGAAAAATACCGGCTGTGGCGCGACACCAGCCGGCACGGGGAATTCTCCGCGTTGTGCCGGTTGCTGACGCCGATGGCTGGAAATTCAATCAGGATCGGAAATGAAACCAAGTCGTTAGCCTAATGGATATCAGTGTCATCAGCGTGGCCTACAATTCGGAACGGTGCATCGCCGATTGCGTCGGGTCGGTCCTCGCTCAACGCGGCGTGGAATTTGAAGTCGTCGTGGTGGACAATGCCAGCGCCGACAACACGCTGGCCCGGCTCAAGGCATTGAACTGTCGTGTGATTGCCAGCCAGGAGAACGTCGGCTTCGGGCGAGGCAACAATCTGGGATTTGCGGCAACTTCCGGGCGCTATGTTTATTTGCTGAATCCCGATGCGCGGCTGGTTGAAACCGATGCTCTGGCAAATTTGTGCCGCTTGATGGAGGCCAATCCTCGCTGGGGGATGGCCGGAACGATGGTGCGTTCGCCGGATGGAAAACCCGAAAGTCCCCCGGCCACCAGCTATCCCGGCCAGCGCCATGTCCGCCGGGATTTTTCAAAATTACCAGGCAACATTGCCTGGGTGTTGGGCGCCAGCATGATTATCCGGCGCGAACTCTACGAAAAACTGGGCGGTTTCGATCCCGGTTTTTTTCTTTACAGCGAAGAGACGGATTTTTGCCTGCGCATGAGGGAAACCGGTTTTGAAATCGGCCGCGTTCTCGAAGTATCCGTCGAGCACATCGGCGGCGCCAGCGAAAGCGTGCGCGATCCTTATGAAGTCTCGGCGCAAAAGCTGAAAGGCCTGCTGCGCTTCCGGCAGAAACATTATTTGCCGGACGATTGTCTGCGGCTGGCGCAACGCGACTCCAGGCGCGCCCGATTCCGCATGATTTGGAACGGCCTCCTTGCCCATTTGCAACCGCTTCATTCCAGGGCCTGGCAAAAACAACGCCGCTATCGCGCCATCTGGGAAGTCTCGCGCGACTACCTAAAATCCAGAAAGCCGCCGCAAATTTAAAGCGCCGCATCACCGGCCTTTCGCCGTTGCTTTTGCACAAAACGATCAGATTTTTCAGCGGCTCGCGGTTCAAACTTGTTAGCCCCGTCGTTCGCGCTAGACTTTTCCCGATGGCCGCTTCCGACCCGGAACAATTTTTCCAGCGCACGCGCGAGGCCAGGAAAGTCATGGTCCTCGACCTCGGCTTTTTGGGCGACACGATCCATTTGCTGCCCGCGCTGTGGATGGTGCGGCAGGCGTATCCGCTGGCGGAGCTGCACGTCGCCGTGGCCACGCACATTACGTCGTTCATGGACTGTGTGCCGTGGGTGGATCGTGTCTGGGGTTATATGCGTTACCCGCGCCACGCGACGTTGCGCGAAAATTTCCAGATGGTTTCGCGCCTCCGCCGTGAAAAATTCGACGTGCTCATCAACCTCAACGGCTCCGACCGTTCAAGCTGGCTGACGTTTTTCAGCGGCGCGCGCGAACGGCTGGGACGGATCCCCGACGACGGCGGCCCGCTGTTCTGGCGGCGGATGTTCACCGCGCATATCGAATGTCCGCGCACGCAGGAGCCGGTTTATCTTCAAAAATGCCGCTGTCTGGCGAAGGCCGGTTTTCCTTTCACACAGCCGGAATTTCACGTCGAAATCCCGGCTGAACATCTGCTGGCCGCGAAAATTTCCACCACTGACGCAGGAACTTATTTTCACATCAGCCCGTTCACGACCGCCGATTACAAGGAACTGCCGCCGGCGCAACTCGCGGAATTCATCGGCGCGCTCGCAAAACATTTCCCCGAAAAAAAACTGGTGTTGTCCTGCGCGCCGACGGAGCGCGAGCGGAATAAAATGGTGGAACTGCTCGTGTTGCTGCCGCAAAAACCGTGGCGGGTCTTCGCCGGAAATTTGAACCTCACGCAAATCACCGCCGTCATCCGGCACAGCGCGCTGCATTTCTGCGGCGACACCGGCACGCTGCACCTCGCGGTGATGACGCAGACGCCGGTTGTTTCGTGGTTCTGGCCGAATCCCGGCCTGCGCGAATGGGTTCCCGCCGGGGAAAAATTCCGCGTGGTCGTCGGCGCGAATGCGCCGGGGGAAAAATTCCTCGGCAAAATCCAGACCGGCGAACTGGTTCACGCGGCGCAGGCGGTGCTGGCCGCGCGATGAAATTTCCTTTGCGACGGCGGCTCGCGGGGCGTTAAGCTTTGCCGTCATTTAATTTTGCCATGGCCGAACCCGTCAGCCTTTACATCATCACGTTCAACGACGCCGACAACTTGCGCGCCGTGCTGCCGACGGTTTTGTGGGCCGACGAGGTGGTGGTGGCGGACTCGTTCAGCACGGACGACACGGCGGCCATCTGCGCGCAATTCGGCGTGCGCCATGTGAACATAAAATTCGAGGGTTTCGGCAAGCTCCGCAATGACACGCTGGCACTGCTCAAGCATAACTGGGTCGTCAGCATTGATTCGGACGAGCGCAGCACGCCGGAATTCGCCGAGGAAGTCCGCCGCACGCTGGCCGCGCCGCCGCACGCCGCCTTTTTTGTTCCGCGCCGGAACACTTTTTTGGGCTGGCCGGTCAATTTCGGCGGCATGTATCCCGACTACCGGCAGCCGCAGGTTTTTGACCGGCGCAAACTCCGCTACCGCGAAGACCCCGTGCATGAAAGTTTTCATTGCGACGGCTCCATCGGCTTTTTCAAGAATTTCGTCTGGCAGCATCCATGGCCGACGCTGAAGGTCATCATGCAAAAGGGCGACCGCTACACGACGCTCGTCGCGCGGCAGCGGTTCGAAAAGGGAAAACGCGCCGGCGTCGCCCAGCTTTTGGGGCATCCGCCCGCCGCGTTTTTCAAAAAGTATTTTCTCCAGCAGGGCTTCCGCGACGGCGTGCCCGGGCTGATGATTGCCACGCTGCACGCGTTTTTCACGTTCGTGAAATACGCCAAGCTCTGGGAGCTGCAAAACGGCCGCCCGCCCGCATGACTCTTTCGCTCGTCATCAACACCTTCAACCAGCCGGACTATCTTGGCCGGGTGCTCAACGCCGTGTCGCGGCAACGTGTGCTGCCTGATGAAGTTCTGCTGGCCGATGACGGCTCGGAAAATGAAACCAAAACGGCATTCAGCCAGTGGCGAACAGCGCAACCGTTCCGTTGCGAACACGTCTGGCAGGAACATCAGGGCTTCCGCCGCGCGCGTATTTTGAATCGGACGATTTCTTCATCGCGCGGCGATTACCTGGTTTTTCTCGACGGCGACACGATTCCGCACCCGCAATTCGTTGCGGATCACCGGGCGCTCGCGGGCAAATCGCAATTTGTCCAAGGCCATCGCGCGCTGGTCGAGGAACGGGCGGCCTCATGGTTTGGCAAAAATGATTTTTCCGCCGACCGCCGCCGGGCCGTTTTCAAAAATCAGATTTCCGGCCTGAAAAATTCCTTCCGCTGGCCGTTCGCCCACCGCAAAATCAGCCATCGCCTGCGCGGCATCCGTGGTTGCAACCTCGCCATCTGGCGCGCCGACCTGGTCCGCGTGAACGGTTACAACGAGGCATTTGTCGGCTGGGGTCGCGAGGATTCTGAACTGGCCGCCCGCCTGATGAATTCCGGCGTGCGCCGGCTCGATGTGCGCGGCCGGGCGTTGTGCTATCATCTCTGGCATCCGCCCGTCAGCCGCGCCGAACTCCCCGGAAACGATGAACTGCTGGCCAGGGCCATCCTGGAAAAGCACACCCGCTGCGAACAGGGTCTGGATCGGATTCCGGCGCCAACCCGGTGAATCGCGACGGATGAAACCCGAAACATGAGTGCCGGCGAAAACATTTTGCTCATCCGGTTCAAGTCCATTGGCGACATCTTGTTCACGCTGCCTGCCGTCCACGCGGTGCGCGAAAATTTTCCAGGCGCCAAAATCACCTTTCTTACTTCCCGGGAAAACGCGCCGCTGCTCCGGGGTTTCCAGGAGGTGGACGAAACCATCACGATTGACCGCGCCGCGTTGAAATCCGGCAACCCGCTGAAAATCCTGCCGGAATTTTTCGGCCTGCTGCGACGGTTGCGTGGCGGAAAATTTTCACTGGTCGTGGATTTTCAAGGCTATGGCGAAACCGCGTGGCTGGCGCGGCTGAGCGGCGCGCCGCAGCGCTGGGGCAGCGTCTACGGCAAGGGACGCGCCTGGGCCTACACGCGCGGACCGAGGCGCGACGGAAAAATTCATCCGGCGGACTGGAACCTGTCGCTGCTGCAACAATGCGGGCTGAAAATCGGCGAGGTCAAAAATGATTTTGTCCTGCCGGAAGACGCGCTCGCCGCCGCCGGAAAATTTTTCTCCGGGCAAAAACTGGATGCGGCCCGGCCAACTTTGTTCATCCAGCCGTTCACCAGTTCGCCGCAAAAAAACTGGCCGTTGGAAAATTTCCAGGCGCTCGCGCGGCACTGGCGTTCGCGCGGACTGCAAATTATTTTCGGCGGCGGGCCGGCCGACCGGCCCGCGTTGGAACCGGCCCGCTCCGAAGACTTTTGCGTTTCCTCCGGGCCGCCGCTGCTGGTCTCCGCCGGCATCGCGAAGCTGTCTTCCTTCATGCTCGGCGGTGACAGCGGCCTGGGCCACATCGCGGTCGCCGCCGGCAAGCGCGTGGTGATGGTGATGATGGGCAACCAGCCCGGCTTTTGCGTGCCGTTCCGGCACCCAGAATGGACGGTCGTGCCGGCGCCGGGAGCCGGCATTGCCACCATTTCAGTCGCCGCAGTGCTGGCCGCGACGGAACAGGCCTTCAGCGAATCAACCGGTAATGTTTCTTGTTGAACTGCACACCGAGGATTTTTTCCAGCTTCAGCATCCAGCGATGCTTTTTTTCGCGTGACGTCAGCTTGTGGTTCGGATCGGCCTGGAAAATTCCCTCCGCCCTCGGCAGCCTGTCTTGGATGACCTTCGGGTGCGCGCCGGTGAATAATTTCAAAACGGCCGCGTCAATGTTCGAATAGTCCGCGACCGGCGGCGGCGAATCATTCCAGAATTTTTGCACGTTCGCCGACTTCAAGCTCATCTGCGCCTCGCTGCGCACCCAGCCGTAATGATAAATCGTCGCGCCGGCATGCGCTGCGCGCGGGTAACGCGATTCCTTGTGGCTGGCGACGACGTTGAAAAAAAGCGCCTCGCTCGACCACGCGGGAATGGTGTTGCGGATGATGCGCACTTCGCTGCGATACCAGCCCGGCGACCACACCACGGTGTTCGCGTTGCCGTAAAAATGCAGATAATCGAACGCCAGCGCCTCGACGCGCGGATCGTCCAAATATTTCTCCATTGCCGCGCGAATTTTGGGCAAGTCATTTTCATGAACCACTTCGTCAGCTTCCAGATAAAACGCCCAGTCGCCGGTGCAGTTGAACAGCGCGATGGATTTTTGCTGGCCATAAACGAATCCGTTGACGCTGTAGCCGGGCTGGATTTGCTCGTTCCATTGCGTCGGTATGATGCGGATTTTCGGGTCGCCGATGCCACGCAACATTTTTTCCGTCTCATCGTCGCACGGGCCAAGTGCGATGACGAATTCATCCACCAGCGGCAAAATGGAGCGGATGGATTCGACGAACGGATAGCCGAGCTTTTGGCCGTTCCGCAAAAAGGTGAATCCGCTGACTTTCATGCACCGATGCTAACCCGCCGCGCACATCAATCGCCAAACAATTTTTTCAGATGCGCGCGCGCGGCAGCTTCGCGCTGGTTGGTTTCTGATTTTGGCGTCCAAGCCCGGAGCGCAAATTCAAAATACTCGCAGAAGTTGCCGACGTGTTTTTCCAGCACCGGCTTGGCCCGGCGCTCGCGGCATTGCTGGGCCACGCGCGGGTCGTAGTGCGCGCAGTTCAGGCAGACGCGCAGGTCGGCGCGGCATTTCATGCACGTCTCGCCGCGACCGGGCTGGCCGGAAAGCGTCCAAAGCTCGCCGCAATTGTGGCAATGACGATTCACATTTACGATTTGCGATTTACGATTTACGATTGCCCGGATGATGCCAGTTCCCGTTACAAATCGTAAATCATAAATGAAGCTCGGACTTTTCGGCGGCTCGTTTGACCCGGTCCACCTCGGCCATCTGCTCGTCGCGCAGGCGGCGATTGAGGAACTCGGGCTGGACCGGCTGTTTTTCATTCCGGCGGCGCAATCGCCGTTCAAGCCGGACAGCCGGCCCGCGCCCGCCGCCGCCCGACTGCAACTGCTCCGGCTGGCGCTCGCAGGCAAGGTGAACTGCGAAATTGACGAACAGGAAATCCGGCGCGGTGGCGTTTCTTACACCGTCGACACGCTGCGCGATTACGCAAAAAAATTTCCGGGAGCGGAATTGTTTTATCTCATCGGCGCCGACCATGTCTCCAAGCTCAATGAGTGGCGGGAGCCAAACGAACTGGCGAAGCTGGCAGAGTTCGTTGTAATTCCGCGTCCAGGTGAACCGATTGTGAAATTTTCACCGCCCTTTCGCGGTCGGATTCTGAAAGGATTTCCGCTTGAAATTTCATCATCACAAATCCGGACGCGGCTCAACGCGGGTTTGCCCATCGAACCACTGGTGCCGCCGGCTGTGGCCGAGGCCATCCGCAATAATCGGCTTTATCTTTGAGCGGGGGCGGCGCACACTTTACGCAGATGGATTCAAAGAAACTTGCCCAGCTCTGCCGCGATTTCGCGGACAACAAAAAGGCGGAGAACATTGTCATCCTCGACGTGCGCAAATTGTCGTCGGTGACGGA
>Ga0181531_10003011_pt1 | contig 10417 bp, 7 predicted proteins | sample PEATcosm2014_Bin_38_FD_119743 | JGI IMG/M metagenome (GOLD analysis project Ga0181531, IMG submission 119743) | Peatland microbial communities from MTU Mesocosm Facility, Houghton, MI, USA - PEATcosm2014_Bin11_10_metaG | ecosystem: Environmental > Terrestrial > Soil > Wetlands > Peat | place... | reverse complement strand
CGGTGCTGTCGGTATAGGCGGTTGTGCTGTTGAGAGATGGATTGATCTTTGAAAACGGGCCGGTGGAGGCTGGGCCGCGGTAAACGTTGTAGCCCGTAACTTCGGAAGTGCTGGGCGTCCACGACAAGCCGACGGAATAGACCGGAGTGACGCCGGTGCCGCTGACAGGTTCGGCCTCCGTGGACGTGGCAGCGTTACTGGTGAAAGCCAAACTGCCGGAGGCTGCGCCGCTGCTTTGCGGGGTGAATGCCACGTCGAGGGAAACGCTTTGCCCGGCAGCGATGGTCATGGGGAATGAGGCGCCTGCCAGGGAAAACTGTCCGCTGCTGCTGGCCGAGGAGGAGATGGTGACGGCGGCTCCGGAGGCGCTCAGGTTCAGCGACTGATTTCCGGTGTTGCCGACGGTGACGTTTCCGAAGTTCAGGGCTGAGGGCGCGATGGTCAGTTGCCCCACAACGACGGCGGTTCCCGTGCCCGTAAGGGGCACGATCAATGCGGGACCCTGCACAAAAATACTGCCGCCATCGGTCGCCGCCGATTGCGGAGCAAAGGAAACGTTGAAGGCCACGCTCTGCCCAGCCGGCAGAGACAGCGGCAGAGCCGGCCCGGTGATCGAAAACACGGCGCCGCTAGTCTGGAATCCGGTGAGTGACACCGCCCACTTACGAGTGTTGGTGAGCACCAGCGGCAGGGTGGAGGTTGATCCGACGGTTTGCGATCCGAAAGAAAGACTCGACGGGGTGGCAGTGACCGGCGGACTGATATCGCCATTGCCGTTGACCACAAGCTTGAGCGTGGGGTTGGAGGCGTTGCTTACGAATGCGACAGTGCCGCTGGTCCAGCCGGAGGTAGTCGGCGCAAAAGCTACGCTTACGCTGACACTCTGGCCCGACGACAGGACGGTGGGCAACGACGCAATGGACGCATTGAATTCGGCGTTGCTTAAATTTATCTCAGACAGAGTCACGCTGGTCGAGCCATTGTTGGTGAGGTTTACCAGCAAGGTTTCCGTCTCGCCTACGCCGACTGCACCGAAGTGCAGGGTGTTGGAAGAGCAAGTAAGCTGTTCGGGGGCTGCTGCCGCATGCATGGGCATGGCTCCGAGCAGGCTGATGATTGTGAATTTGGTGATGAGGTTGATTAGACGGACGGGTACACGCTGCGATATGGGAGGGGGGAGTCTCATAGCGCTTTCGATATTGAGCGTTCAGCGCCCGCCGCGAAAGATTCCCCTGGTACAGTTTTGTGGGTTGGCCGAAAGGCCAATCATTTACATTGGCGTTTTCTCAGGAAAGGACAGGGAGTGAGTGGTTACTGCACAAATGATTAGTGCACAAGTGCGAAGGCGTGGGAGTGGAATTCCATGACTTCTTCGAAATGCGAAATAAAATAACTCAGGCTGTGATCGCCGGGATAGGAATGGTATTCGTGCGCGATGAGTTCCTTCTGCAGTAACTGGTGCAGCGCGGCAGCGCCTTTTTCAAAACCGAAGTTGTCGTCCTGGCCGCAATTGAAATAAATGCTGAGCTTGCGCAAACCTATGATGTGCTTTTTCGCGAGGACGAACGGATTATTTTCGTTCCAGTGACCGACGTCGATGGGATCTCCGAAGACTGAGGCTAGAACTTCGCCCATGGGAGCGCCGGATTGCGCGGCGTTGTCGAGTTGCTCCGGAGTTTCGGTAATCAAGGCAGCGCTCTGCGCGCTTACTGCCGAAAACATTTCGGGATGAGCGAAAGCGAGGCGCAACGCGCCGTAGCCGCCCATGGAGATTCCGCTGACCGCGCGGGCTTCGCGGCCGGGGCGAATGCGATACCTGGTCTCGATTTGCGGAATGAATTCGCGAATCAGGAAATCGCTGTAACGCACGGAGCCGTCAGCCGAGTTGATGTAGAAACTGCGTCTGCCTTCGGGTTCGACAATGAGAAAATCTCCCAACTTGCCCTGGCGATGCAGATCGTCGAGCAGGGTCATGCCTCCGCTGTTGAAGAGGGTTTGTTCGTTGTCGCCCAGGCCGTGCAGGAAATAGAGCACGGGATAAAGAGCGGCCGGGCTTTTTGCGGGAGTGGGTGCGGGTGCGCTATAGCTGGCCGGAAGATAAACGCAGTAGTGGACGACCTGTTTAAGAATTTTGCTATTCAGCGCCGCGCAGTCGATGCGGCCCTGGGCGCGTGCGGAGCCGAGAGCGCACATCAGGAAAATTAGCGGCGTGGCGAAGGTCTTTCTGAACATCGTGCCGAACATCTTGCTGAACGTCTTGCTGAACATCGCGCTGAAAACGTGACGCATGAATTCAGTTTACTCGTAGCGCAGCGCTTGCACGGGATCGAGCCGGGCGGCGCGTCCCGCGGGATAGAGACCAGAAATCAAGCTGACCAAAACCGCGAAGCCGATCGCAAACAAAACCAGCCACCACGGCACCGCCCAGAAATTATCTGCGGGCAAGGACTGGCGGCGAAGATAAATGTTCGTGACCATGTTGATCACCCTGCCGATGGTCCAGCCTAACGCGACGCCGACAATGCCGCCGAGAAGGCCCATGGCTCCGGCTTCGGCGAAGAAGAGCTTCTTCACGTCGCCGTCGCTGGCGCCGATCGCTTTCATGATTCCGATTTCGCGGCGGCGTTCGAGAATGGCCATGACCAGAGTGTTGACGATTCCAATGGACGCGACGGCGAGGGCCAGGCTGCCGAAGATTCCGAGGAACACGTCCAGCACTTTGAAAAATGTCTGGATGCTGCGGCTGGCGTCGAGAATCGAGAACGTGGTGAACCCCATTTTCTTGATGGCGTCTTCGACGGTCTGCACCTGGCTGGGTTTTGCGACCTTCACGCTGACCGAGGAGTAGACCGGCAGATCGCGGGCGGCGCGCGAAACTTCACGCAGATCGGTAGCCTGCATCACGTGCAGACTTTCGGCCAGCTTGAGCGGGAGAAACACTTTTGCGCGCGTGGGGCCGCGCATGCTTTCGGGATCAAGATCGGAAACTCCTACGATCTTGAGTTTTTGCTCGCGCGAGATCACGGAGTAGGCGGTGCCGGCCAGAGCGTCCGCGGGACTCGTCGAAGCCGGACTCGGCGTGGTCTCGCGCTGGGCGTAGCGCATGATTAATTCCTTGCCGAGCAGGGGCGCGGCCAGATCGGCCACGCTGGGGTCCGGAGTTCCAAGTTTGGGAGTCTTGCCCAGCAACTCCTCGGCGAATGATTTCTGGAGAATGGCTTCGGGCGCGGTGTCGGAAGAAAAATAATTTCCCTGCATGCCTTCGAACGCGTCATTCGATTTCGCAGAAGCTGGGAGGGCGGAGATCGTTGTCAAGTGAGGCTTGTCTTCGTAGCGCAGCTCGGTGTTGAAACGAATATCGGGATAAGCTTCGAGCACGTTCGGGAGATGCTCGATCTGCACGCGTGCGGCTTCATCCAGGACGCGGCTCTCGCCGGGCGCGGGTCCGTTGCGTTCTTCTTCACGGCCCATGCCACGCATTTCGCGGCGCGAGCTGACGATCACGGTGTCGAAGAGTCCGGATTTCCCCAGTCGCCGCGAGGCCAGCTGTTGCAGTCCAATTCCGAGCGAAAGCATGGCGACCAGAGAGGCCACGCCCACGGAGATGCCGACCGTGGTGAGCGAATTCCGCAGCAAGGATTCTCGCAGGTTGCGCAAGGCCAGTTCGGCGAGGTCGGGAATCTTCATCGCTGTACTCCACTGGTTTCGGCGGCCGCAATCGCCGGCACGTTGGGACGATCGTCGATCAGTTTTCCGTCCGCTAGAAAAATCATTCGCCGGGCATAGCGCTCGGCGAGTGCGCGCTCGTGGGTCACCATGACCACCGTCATGCCCAAGCCCTCGTTGAATTCGCGAAGCAGATTCATGATCTCGGTTCCGGTGTGGCTGTCGAGGTTGCCCGTGGGTTCGTCGGCCAGCAATAGCTGCGGACGATTGATCAAAGCGCGGGCCAGCGCCGCCCGCTGCTGTTCGCCACCCGAAAGCTCGCTGGGGCGATGGTTGGTGCGCGCCTTCAGGCCCACGCGATCGAGCGCTTCCCGAGCCAGTCCCTCGCGTTGGCTGCGATCCACTTCCGCGAAGCGCAGCGGCAGCTCCACATTTTCTGACAGAGTCATGCTGGCGATCAGATTGAACGATTGGAAAACCATCCCCACCACGTGGAGACGGTATTTAGCCAGTTCCTCGCGCGAAAGCCGCGCCAGATCTTTATCCTGAACCACGACACTTCCCGAGGTCGGACGATCGAGACCAGCAATCAGATTTAGGACAGAGGATTTTCCGGAACCTGAACTGCCCAGCAGGGCAACGAATTCTCCGGAGCGCACTTCGAGAGAAACTCCGTCGACGGCGCGGATCAAGGTTTCGCCCATGCGGTAATGGCGGCAAAGATTTTCGGTGCGGATCGCACCATTCGCGGGAGGATTGACTGGAGCGATGGCCATAGGTCTAGCGAATAGTTCCTCGCAGCACACCTAGAGCGTCGGCAGGCTTTCCGCCGCCGTTCTTGCCGGTTGCGCCGCTTCCTTCCACGGCGACGGCGTCACCTTCGCCGGGAGCCAGAAACAGGTTTTCTTCGACTCCGTGCTGTCGCGTGTAAAGGTCATAGTAGCGGCCGCGTGCGGCGTAAAGCTGCGCGTGCGTGCCGCGCTCCACGATCTTTCCCTGCTCCATCACCAGAATTTGGTCAGCCCGGCGAATGGTGGAGAGCCGGTGGGCGATGACGAACGTGGTGCGTCCCTGCATGAGATAAGAGAGGCCCTGCTGGATCATCTGCTCCGATTCCGAGTCGAGGCTGGAAGTGGCTTCGTCGAGAATCAGGATGCGGGGCTCAGCCAAAATGGCGCGAGCAATCGAGATGCGCTGACGCTGGCCGCCTGACAATTTCACACCGCGCTCGCCCACCACCGTGTCGTACTTGTCGGTGAACGATTCGGCGAACTCATCCACACGCGCAATCTTGCAGGCGCGCATGATCTCATCCTCAGTGGCGTTCGGCCGCGAGAAGGCCACATTTTCGCGAATTGTCCCGTCGAACAGGAAGGATTCCTGAAGCACCACTCCCAACCGCGTGCGGAAAGAGTCGAGGCGCACCGTGCTCAAATCCACGCCGTCCACGCGGACCGTGCCTTTCGTGGGCACATAAAATGCCGAGATCAATCCGATCGTGGTCGACTTTCCCGATCCCGACGAGCCGACCAGCGCCGTTACTGTTCCCGGCTCGGAGCGAAACGAAATGTCGTGCAGCACTTCATGGGAACCGTCGTAGCTGAAACTCACATCGTCAAACTCAACGGTGCCTTTGATGTCATTCAAGCTCACGGAGCGCCTGGGGTCCTGATCCTCGGGGCGCTCGCGCATAATTTCCTGCGTGCGCTCGAGCCCGGCCAGCGCCTCCGTGAGCTGCGTGCCGATGGCGACGACCTGCATGATGGGGATCACGAGAAATCCCAGCAGGATGTTGTAGGAAAAATAGCTTCCGGTGGTGAGCTTGCTCGCCACCATCTGGTGACCGCCGACGTACATGGTCGCGGCGCCAACCACTCCCATCAGCACGCTGGCGGAGAGACTCATCAGCGAGGTCGCGGTCAGCGTGCGCATAACGTTATCGAGCAGGCGCCGCACACCGGTGGCAAAAGTTTTTTCTTCGCGCTCTTCGGCGTGATATCCCTTGATCACTCGAACGCCGCCCAACGATTCGGTGAGCCGCCCCGTGACTTCAGCATTGATTTTGCCGCGCTCGCGGAAGATGGGGCGGATGGTCGCGAAGGCCTTGTTCAGCGCGAAAGCAAAGCAACCGAGAGAACCAACCGCGATCAGTGTTAGCGGGGTGCTGATGCGAAGCAGCAACACCAGCGCGATGCTTGCGGCAACCAGGCCTCCGGTAAAATCCACGAGTCCCGTGCCCAGCAAATTGCGCACGCCTTCTACGTCGCTCATGATGCGGGACACCAACGCGCCGCTTTTGTTTGCGTCGTAAAAGGAGATCGGCAAGCGGGAGATGTGGGCCTGCACCTGCTCGCGAAGGTCGGCAATCAAGCGCTGGGCCGCTTTCGACAGCAGCTGCGTAAGAGAAAACGAAGTTATGCCCTGCACCAGCGTGGCCAACAAGACAGCGATGACCAGCGGCGGCAGCAACGACAAGTGACGTTTACCAACGACATCGTCGATCAGGAATTTCGAGGAATAGGGCAGGACGAATCCCGCAACCTTGTTGATGACCATGAGGACGAAGCCCAGCGCCAGCAGCCAGCGCCGGGGACGCATCAGCTTCCAGACTTCCGGCAGAACCGCCTTGAGTCTTTGGGATTTCGCGATTTTCTTAGGATCTTTCTCTGCGGAACTCAATCTTTTGTTTGACTCCGTTGGAAGCAAATTTGCTTCATTTATTCTGCGCGATTCCGGGCTTCGGGCTTCAAAAACCGGGCTTCGGGCTTCGGCAATCGGGCTTCAGCAAAACCCAGGTTCCCGATCTGCTCGGCCGGTTAGCCTGACGGAACTCGCTTTCGCTGAAGCCCGAAAGCTGAAGCCCGAAGCCCGACTGTGACAGCTCCGGCCCGGCCGATGTATGCTCGGGGCGTGTTCCGCTCGTCATCGCCGGACCGCTCGCCGACTCCGGGCCTTGCGCTGGGCCTGCTGGTGACGCTTTCCGTGGTGCTGGCCTACTCAGCCTACATTACATGGCAGGTGGCGGGTTTGCGCAAGCTGCAAACACAATTGGTGGATCGCAACCGCAAGGATTCGCTGCAGTTGTTGCGCATTCAGAACGATCTGAACCTGCTGGCCGTGGCCATGCGCGACATGGTGAGCAATGACGAGCCTTATCCTTTGACGGCGTGGTCGGCGCAGTTTCAGCGGATTCGCACGGATTTGGACGATGCGATGCGCATCGAGTCTGGATTAGCGGCCAGCCGCACGCCCGAGCAGAGCGCATTTCTCTCCAGCGAGTTTACTCAATTCTGGAACGCCGTGGACCGCGTTTTCGCGCTCGCTCATGATGGCAAAGATAAAGAGGCGCGCGCGGACATTCAGCTATCCCTGCAGTCGCGGCAGGCCGCGCTGAGCACCGCCGTGGCCCGGCTGCTGGTGCAGAATACAGAGAACGAAGAGCAGGCGGGGCAGCGGATCGTGCAGATTTACGACCGCGTGCAGCGGCAGGTGTATGTATTTCTCGCCGCGACTTTGTTGGCGGTGCTGCTCACCGGACTTTCGTTGATTCGCTGGAACCGGCGCTTGTTCGCCCGCATGACGGAACTTTCCGAACGGCGCAGCGAGCTGGCGCAAAAATTAATCGCTACGCAGGAGTCGACACTGCGCTACATTTCGCGCGAACTGCACGACGAGTTCGGGCAAATCCTCACTGCGATCGGGTCGATGCTGCGTCGCGCGGGAAACCAAGTGCCCGAGGGATCGCCGCTGCGGGCAGATTTGCAAGAGGTTCGCGAGATCGCGCAGTCGACTCTGGACAAGGTTCGCAGCTTGTCGCAGGCGCTGCATCCTGTCATGCTCGATGAGGCGGGGCTCGAGAGCACGCTCGACTGGTACATCCCGACCGTGGAAAGACAAACGGGAATTGCCATATCCTACGTGAAGCAAGGCGAGCCCTTTGCGGTGGATGGTGGCGCGGGCGTCCATATTTACCGCGTGCTGCAGGAGGCGCTGAATAACATTGCACGGCACGCCGGCGCCAAGCAGGCGTGGGTGCGGTTGCGTTTTCTGCCGGCGGCGCTCGAACTCGAGGTGGAAGATCACGGCGTAGGATTTGCCGAGCGGCCGTCCCGGCAGGGGATTGGCCTGGTGGCAATGCGCGAGCGCGCGGAGCTGATGGGCGGGCAGTTGGTGATTTCGCGGCCGGCTGAAGGCGGAACGCTGGTTCATCTGATGGTTCCAAGGGAGAAGGCGGAGTCTCATGGCAAAGAAGATCTCAGTACTGTTGGTGGATGATCACAGCCTGGTTCGGCGCGGCTTCCGGCGCATGCTCGAAGACGAACCCGACATGACCGTGGTGGGCGAAGCCGGCGACGGAGAAAAAGCCATTGAACTGGCGCGCGAACTCCATCCGAAAGTGATCGTGATGGATTGCGCGCTGCCGGGCATGAACGGGCTGGAGGCGACGCGCAGGATACTGGACGATTCGCCGGAGATTGGCGTACTTATGCTCAGCATGCACAGCGAGAGCACTTGGGTGCGGCAGGCCGTGGATGCCGGGGCCAGGGGCTACGTGCTGAAGAATGCGCTGGATCTGGAATTGGGAGCGGCCATTCGCAAGGTGGCCGCGGGAGAAACTGTTTTCGATCCTCAGGTCGAACAGAATTCGCCGCTGAAGGGAGAGCGCGACAGCCTGACGCCGCGCGAACTCGAAGTGCTGCAGATGATTGTGGATGGCAAGTCGAACAAAGAAATCGCAGGAGTGCTGGCACTGAGCGCGAACACGGTGGCGGTTCATCGCGCCAACATCATGAATGCGCTGGGAATTCACAAGACGGCCGAGCTGGTTGTCTATGCGATTCGCGCCGGGCTGGTGAACGTTCCGTGAATCGCAGGTCTTTTCTGCAAGCGATGGCGGGTGTGGCATCGTACGGGCATCTGCCCATACTGCATGCGCTGCCGGGGGAATTAGTCGCGGCCGGGGCGCTGGGACAGACCGGCTCGGGCACGGGTCCGGGCTTTCGTTTTGTCGACGTGACGGAGCCGGCCGGAATTCACTTCCAGCACAACAGCGGAGCCTACGGCGGCAAACTTCTTCCTGAGACACTGGGCTCGGGATGCGCCTTTCTCGACTACGACCGCGATGGCTGGCAGGACATACTTCTGATCAACGGCACGGACTGGCCGGGCCACGAGTCGCCGAAAAACGATTCCGCGAGCCACAAGACGCAACGCTCTACCCTGCGGCTCTATCACAACAACGGCAACGGTACGTTCACAGATGTGACCACGCGCGCCGGTCTTGACATCGAACTCTACGGCATGGGCGTGGCTGTTGGTGATTACAACAACGACGGCTTCCCCGATATTCTCGTCACCTGCGTGGGACAGAACCGATTGTTTCGCAATACCGGTAAGGGCACGTTCGTGGATGTGACCACGGCCAGCGGGCTCGGCAAGCGTGAGGGCTTCAGCACTTCGGCTCTGTGGTTCGATTACGACCGCGACGGTCTGCTCGATCTTTTTGTCTGCAACTACGTGAAGTGGTCGCCGGGGCACGACGTGTTTTGCAGCCTCGACGGCAAGCACAAGTCTTATTGCACGCCGGAGGCGTATCGCGGCGAGACTTGCTGGCTGTTTCACAATCGCGGCAACGGAACTTTCGAGGACGTCACGGCAGGCAGCGGAATTTTCGACAGCAGTTCGAAATCGCTGGGAGTCGCCATGATCGACGACGACCGCAGCGGATGGCCTGACCTGCTGGTGGCCAACGATACGCAGCCCAACAAACTTTATCGCAACCAGCGCAACGGCACATTCAAGGACGCGGCCGTGGAAGCTGGTCTCGCTTTCAGCAATGAGGGCAAGGCGCGCGCGGGCATGGGCGTGGACGCGGCGGACTTCGAAAACTCTGGGCACCCCGGCGTGGCGATCACCAATTTTGACAATGAAATGATCGGGCTCTACCGATCCAGCGGGAAAACTTTCGAAGATGTCGCCGCGGTGAGCGGGGTGGGGATGGCGTCAAAAACTAGCCTGGGCTTCGGCTGCGTTTTTCTCGATGCCAATCTCGATGGCTGGCTCGATCTGGCTGTCGCTAACGGACACATTGACGAAACCGTGCGCAACATTCGCGGCAACGTCGGCTATGCGCAGCCGCCGCAACTTTTTCTGAACAGCGGTCTGAACGGGGGCGTGAACGGCGGTTTGAACGGAGGAAAGAGCAGCTTCCGCGACGTGGCTGCGGATTTGGGGGGAGCTTTCGTTCAACCGAAGGTGGGCCGCGGCCTGGCCTTTGCCGATTTCGATCGTGACGGCGACCTCGACCTGCTGCTCACCACTAATAATGGGCCGGCCTATCTGTATCGTAACGACCAGTTGGCGGGGAACAAGAGTATCCGGTTCCGCCTGGTGGGTACGAAGTCGAACCGCGATGGCATTGGCGCGACCGTGCAGATTTTCGCCGGAGGCTTAACGCAATCGCGAATGGTGAAGAGCGGATCGAGTTACCTGTCGCAGTCCGAACTTCCCGTCACGTTCGGGCTGGAGAAGCGCGACCGGGTTGATCGCGTCGTCGTCCAGTGGCCCAGTGGAAGAACCGAAGAATATAAAAATCTGGCCGCGGGCCGAGCTTACGAGTGCGTGGAAGGTAAAGGCATTGCGGGGCAATACGGTTTCTGAGCAGATCGACACGAAGAGCTTTTAACCGCAGAGGGCGCGAAGGATTCGCAGAGGTCGCAAAGAAAATCTTTTCTTCGCAAGCTTTCACTTG
>Ga0181531_10003010_pt1 | contig 10418 bp, 7 predicted proteins | sample PEATcosm2014_Bin_38_FD_119743 | JGI IMG/M metagenome (GOLD analysis project Ga0181531, IMG submission 119743) | Peatland microbial communities from MTU Mesocosm Facility, Houghton, MI, USA - PEATcosm2014_Bin11_10_metaG | ecosystem: Environmental > Terrestrial > Soil > Wetlands > Peat | place... | reverse complement strand
GCTTCCCAGGCGCCTGGCCTCCTCCGCGATCAGTGCCGGCCCCGCACCGTTGATCGCCATCGCCATTTCCGGCTCGCTTTCGGCCTTATCCACTGCGGTGTAGGCGGCCGCATTGATCACCACTTCGGGTTCCGACGCGCGCAATGCTTCACGCACCGACTCAGGCTTCCTCAAATCGACCTGCGGATACTCAATTCCCGTAACCTGGCCCAGGCAGGCCAGCTTGTGCCGCAGCTCCCATCCCACCTGTCCGGAGCTGCCAAAAACCACAATCTTACCGGTCTGCATGAGCGCCTCGTTTCAGGAAGCCTGCTTCAAACACCTCCGCCGCGCGGAATGCCGTCCCTGCGGCATCCTTCGAAGAGAGAATTGGTTCGCTCTCGAGAGGCCATTCAATCCCAAGATCCGGATCGTTCCAGACAATCGTGCGCTCCGACTTAGGCGCATAATAGTCGGTTGCTTTGTAGAGAAAATCGGCGGATTCTGAAAGCACTAGAAACCCGTGGGCGAGTCCCGGAGGAATCCAGAATAACCGCTTGTTCTCTGCCGACAATTCCACTCCCACCCACTTGCCAAAAGTCGCCGAATCCCGCCGCAGATCGACCCCTACGTCGAAAACCTTGCCGCTCACCACGCGCACAAGCTTTCCCTGAGGCTGATCGATCTGGTAATGCAATCCGCGCAGCACATTGCGCTGCGAGCGTGAGTGATTGTCCTGCACAAAATGCGCGTCAATGCCGATCTCGCGCATCCCCTTTTCGTTGAAGCTCTCTAGAAAAAATCCGCGCTCGTCGCCGAAAACAGCCGGCTCCACAATCAGTACGTCCGGAATCTCAGTTACTTCAACCTTCATTGAATCGTGCTCCGGTCTCTCAGTATCTCGCGCAGATAGTCTCCATAACCATTCCTGATTCCGTCAGCTAACTTCTCGAGTTGCTCAGCAGTGATAAATCCAGCACGGTATGCAATCTCTTCGGGGCATGCCACCTTCAATCCTTGCCGTCTCTCAATAATCTGAACGAATGAACTGGCCTCCAGCAGCGAGTCGTGCGTACCCGTATCCAACCAGGCGATCCCGCGGCTCATGATCTGCACCGCCAACTGTCCCATCCGCAGATAGTGGCGGTTTACATCGGTAATCTCCAGTTCACCGCGCGGCGAAGGCCGCAGATTCGCCGCGATGTCCAGCACCTGGTTGTCGTAAAAGTAGACCCCGGTCACGGCATATCTTGATTTGGGATTTGCGGGCTTTTCTTCCAGGTCCACGGCCCGCCCCGCGGCGTTCAATTCGACCACCCCGTAGCGCTCCGGATCCTTGACCGGATATGCAAAAATCGTCGCCCCCGACGACTGCGCCGCTGCCGACTGCAGCATGGCCGCCAATTGATTTCCAAAGAATATGTTGTCCCCCAGCACCAGCGCGCATTCATCGCGACCGACAAAATCGCGGCCGAGAATAAAGGCCTGCGCCAGTCCCTCCGGCTTCGGCTGCACAACATACCGGAATGACATTCCCCACAGCGATCCATCCCCCAGCAACTGCTCGAATCGCGGCGTGTCCTGGGGCGTGGAAATCACCAGCACGTCGCGAATCCCCGCCAGCATCAGCACGCTCAGCGGGTAATAGATCATCGGCTTGTCGTAAATGGGCAGCAACTGTTTCGATACAGCGTGGGTAATTGGATATAAGCGAGTCCCCGATCCCCCCGCCAGAATAATGCCCTTCCGTGCGCTCATCGGCTCGCGGCTCCTTCAGGTTTCACCGGACTGTACTGTAACTTGATCCAATCCCGATACGTTCCACTTGTTACATGCTCAACCCATTCGAGATTATCGAGATACCATTGAATCGTCTTGCGCAGTCCGCCGGCAAAGGTCTCGCGCGGGTGCCAGTTCAGCTCGCGCTCTATCTTTCCCATGTCGATGGCATAGCGCCGGTCGTGCCCAGGGCGATCCTTGACGAAGGTGATCAGCCGCGCATAAGGCGCACCGCCTGGCCTCAGTTCGTCCAGAATCGCGCATACCTGCCGAACCACATCCAGATTCGACATCTCCTGCCTGCCGCCAATGTTATACGTTTGCCCAGGGATGCCCCGTTCGAGCGCCGCCCTGATCCCGTCGCAGTGATCGGCCACATACAGCCAGTCGCGCACATTTTGTCCGTCCCCATACACAGGCAAGGGCAGCCCCCTTAGCCCATTCAAAATCATCAGCGGAATCAGCTTTTCAGGAAACTGCCGGGGACCGTAGTTATTCGAGCAATTCGTAGTCACTGCGGGAAGGCCGTACGTGTGGTGGTAAGCCCGCACCAGGTGATCTGAAGCTGCCTTGGAAGCCGAGTAGGGACTATTCGGCGCGTAGGGCGTCTCTTCAGTAAAAGCCGGCGCCTCCGGCGTCAGGGAACCATATACTTCATCCGTAGAAACATGCAGAAAACGGAATGCGCTCCGTTCGTCCGCCGGCAGCTCCGACCAGTATCCCCGTGCGGCTTCCAGCAGTTGAAATGTTCCCTCGATGTTGGTACGAATAAACTCGGCCGGGCCAAGAATGGATCGATCCACATGGCTTTCCGCGGCAAAATGAACAATGGCCCGAGGGTGCCGCTCATCCAGCACACGGCGAACCTGCGAGCCTTCCACTATGTCCCCGCATACAAACCCAAACCGGGGATCCTGCTCCACTGAGACCAGATTCTCCAGGTTCCCCGCATAGGTCAGCTTGTCGAACACCGTCACCGGCGAGCCCTCTTCGGCCAGCCACTGCAGCACGAAATTCGACCCAATAAAACCGGCTCCGCCCGTCACCAGAATCGGTGCATTCAAGAACATCTTCTCTTCCCTTCCGCGCCGGACTCTGGCCCTGCAAACAAAGCTTTGAGGATCCCTTTAGCGTCTGCCTTTCCACTGAGGGAACGTTGCATGCCGCTGCGCCAAGCGCTGGTCCGCTAGCAGCGCCCCCATTCGTCCGACCGGCCGGCCGAGGTATGAATACATGCTCTGACCTTGGGAATAAACTGGGAGAGAGCTGCAACTGGAAGTAGCGCGGAAGTCGCGAAAGGCCTCAATTTCATCGGCGCATTCCATTTTCCTGCATTCTGCCGTTAACCCGCAACCACGCTCGACAATCTACTCTGCGAACATCCAACGGCGCAATTCACTCACGAGACCAAACCCGCCGTCGTATTCGCTCAATTCAGGGATACAGAAATCAACTGCCTCAGACAGGGGTCCAGAGGCGCCGGGTAGGTGCGCATACTTTTTACATTTCGAATAAGAACTCCGGATGCTGCCATGCCCGTAGGTGTCGCGGCTGGGCGAATCAACTCAGCGCGCGCCGATCCGCCCCAGCACCGCGGGGACGGTCCGGAACAGGATCATCAAGTCCACTCCCAGGCTCCAGGTTCGGACATACTCCGCATCGAGCTTCGCCCGCTTCTCGTAGTTGATGTGGCTCCGCCCTGAGACTTGCCACAGCCCCGACAAGCCCGGAGTCGCCGTCGTATACACCGATATCAGCTTGCCGTACAACACGGTCTCCGCCTCAACAATGGGGCGCGGACCTATCAGTGACATATCTCCGAGAAGCACGTTGAAAAGCTGCGGAAGTTCATCCAGGCTCCAGAGGCGAAGAAATGCCCCCACTGCGGTAATCCGCGGATCCCGGAGATGCTTATGCATTCTCCATTCCAACACTCGGGTACCCGTTTGCGCATCCGCAATTCGCGCCCGTTGCGCCGCATTCCTGTGCATTGAGCGGAATTTCCAGATTCTAAAAAGATGGCCATTCCGCCCGATCCGTTGTTCACGATAGAAGATCGGGCCCCTCGAAGTTAAGAAAATTGCAGCCGCAATAACCAGCCCTGGGATCGCAAATCCCGTGATCATGAGCAAGGAACAGGTGATGTCGATTGCCCGTTTTACATACCGGTAACGCCATGAGTCTACCGGCGCTTCACTGCTAAGCAAGAATTCGGACGAGTACATGCTCTCCGATACAGCCGCGTCACCATCCTGCACGACAAGGGCACTCTCGTTCACAGCCTGATACTGCGTGCGTCTCACAGATCCTCCCGTTGGAAGCTACAGTGATGAACGTTGACTTTCAATTACCATTTGAAACTCTGCCTTGGAAATCTCGCGCAATCAGGAGGCAATTCTCGCTGCCTACTCAGGAGTATACCTAGGATACCGGCCCCGCACCATCGGAAATCCCCTGCCATTCAGTCAGAGAATACGGAAATGGCACAGCAACTTAACACCATTGAAAGAGAAATTCGAACCCTTGGCGCACATTCCTCGAACATTTCTCTCTTCTTAAGTTGGCACCCCGCGCCGTTCAACGTTTAGTAATCAGGCAAGAGAATACTCTCAACTTCAAACCTTCCCTCTTGTCTGCCAAAGATCAACGGTACGACGAAGCGAACCAGATCAAGTGATCAAAACTAGACAGACAAATACGCCTTTCCGCGCGATACACAACCGGTAAAGCTTACTGAAGAATTGAGCCTTCGCCTGGAGTTGTGATCACTTGTAAATTCTACATCCTGCGCATCTCATCGGCAAGAAAATCCTCGGCGCGCAGCTCTTTTCACTTCCTTTTAATTAGGATGTTTATTAGTAATGCAACATCGCTCCATGCTCCACCAATCCCGGCCGCGCCTCCTCGACACACACCAAAATCCCTCTAATAAACCTTGATCTGAAGATAGGACATGCCTGGCCCCCTCAAATGCACAATGGAAAATGAAAACCTTTTCCATCTGTCAAGAAAATATAAGTTCTCCGCTTCGCCCCTCGTCTGGACCTGTTGTAAATTGATTTAGTTGCTACTTCAAACCTATATACCATGGAACCAGGTCGATTAATTGAACAAAGAATTGAATTGGACGCCGTAGATTTCCGCTCAGAACCGCGGTCCTTACTTTGACTTGCGACGATACGTTTCGTCGAGGCACGTCGATTACTCTGTTGCCAGACCGCGCATCGCGTCGCCCGCCAACTAATCTAATAAGTTAGAAGTCACAGCTCTTCATTCTCCGGTTGAATTCGCCTCCAGAATTACAAATGTGGAGGCGCAAAATGACTTACTTGCCGCAGGTCATCTCCTGCAACACAAATGTACATGACTTGCGGTTACTGCGAGCTCATAGTTAGACCGGAACTCATCAGTATTCAGTAACTCATCTTGTTATAGAAAGCCTCAGCGCAACCCCGAATCCATAGGCAATTGGCGCCGGTCGTCCTAGCGTCCGCTTGGCTCGCCCGTGGAAAGAAATGCAATTCCCGCGACCTTGTCTCCTGAAGCCAACGCGTCTCTAATCCGTTCCGGATTGGCATTCGGCCGCCCCCTCGTTTTGCTGCGGCAGGCCGCTACATCAAGCAGGCGCAATGCAGCCGCGGGTGTCGTTTCAGGCGGCAAGCGAAAGATCCATGGAACATTGTTCGTAGTCAGCGACTTGTCGCTGCTCAACGCCAGCACCGGTATAAAGCTCTTAAGCGCCATTTGCTCCGCCAGGTGGCTCGCATCGCGGTCGAGTGCAATGATCGCCAGCGCATGCTCGTCCATCAAGGCGTGAACCAACTGCGTTGATGCAGCGCCCCAGTTCTGGTCGCTGGCCACCGGCAGCAGCTTCCACGCCCGGCCTCTTGCCGACATGGCCGTCAATTCCACCTCCATTTCGGGCGACTCCGCAATCTCCGCCGCCTTCGGCCCAAACAGCACCACACGCACCGGACCCGCCGGCACGTCCTCCCGATGCGGCCCTGCATACTCAACACCACCCTCACCCACCCGCGCATAAGGCGGCTGCTGAGTCTCCGGCGCCTGACTCATACCAGGAGTCTGCTGCCGCGCAAGCGGCGTCTGCACAGCCGCGGGCGCCTCCTTGCCGGCTGGCGGACTTGCTGACTCGCTGACTTGCTGCTTATCCATCGTCGCAACACGGTAAGTAATCGTTCCGTTGTGCACCGTGCCCAGATACAACGGTGCCACGTTCTTCTGGTTGGGATCGAAGATCATCTTCCCCGTCACGCCGTCGTACTCCTCGATATTCGCCAGCGCATCGTGAATCCGGGCTCGATTCAGACCCGCCTTGCAGATCGAATCCAGCAGCGCATTCATCGAGTCATACGCCAGCGCCGCGAACTGCTCCGGCTTCTCGCGGAAGCGGTCTTCAAATCGGCGATTGAAGTCCAGCCAGCGCGGGTCGTTGCGCGTGGGATCGTAGGGATACACCGCTTCAAACCCCTCCGCGGCATCGCCTGCTTCGGTCAGCAGCGCTGGTCCCAAAGTGCGATGCGCGCCAAATACGCGCTGCTTCATCTCCGCAGCCCGCATCTGTTTCAATATCTCGCCGGCGTCCCCCTCGTCGCACCAGAGCACCACCGCATCGGCCCGCGAACCTCGGATCACCCTGAGCTGCCGCGCAAAATCCTTATCCCCTGGAAAGAAAATCTGCTCCATTACCACCGGATGCCCAAGCCTGCGCGAGACATCGATGAACTTGCCCACGCCGAAGCGCCCATAGCGATTGTTCACCCGCAGCAGCGCCACGCGTTTCAAACCAAGCTCTGTATAGATGTGGCGCGCCAGTGTCAATCCCTGCACGCGATCGTCCTGCAAGTTGGTGAAGTACCACGGAATGTAGGTCTCTGGAATGGTGGGATCGGTCGACGCCGAATTCACAATCGGAATCTCCGCGCGCAGAGCCACGCGCAGTGCGATATGCGTCGATTCGGAGCTGATCGATCCAAAGATCGCCCAGTCCCGATCGTCGTAAACCATCTTCACCACTTCATTCGAAGCTGATCCCCAGATCGTCGGATCAGTCGGCCGGTCCTCGCCATATACAGCCTTCGCCTGCCAGTTGTCGTAGTCGTTATGCTCCATCAGGCGAAATGGCTTGCCTCCGTAGCCGCCCCGCGCATTGGCCTCCTCCACGGCCAATTGAGCGCCGTGCAGCATCCGCTGTCCATAAATTGCATCGGGAGTGTGCTCTATCGGTCCGAAGAATCCAATGCGTACCTCCGTGAGATTCTTCGGCTCCGCAATGTCCCGCCCCGCGCCAGAGTAAATATTGGGATGGGTGTAGTTCACGTCATACGGCGTCGCGAACTTCGAGTAAGGGCTCATATCGGCCGGCTCGCCCGCATAAGGCGCGACCATCCGATCCCTCGGTGGTCCCGGCGGATGCGCTCCGCACTTGCAAACCCCCGCATTTGAATCCTGCCGCGCAAGCGGCGTCTGCGGAACCGCAGGTGCCTGGCTGAAAACTACGCCGCTGTTCATCCCCAACGTGCAGACCGCAACCAGCAACCATCCCGTGCGCATTGCGACTTACCCCTTGCTTTCTTCTTTCTTGTCCGTACGGAACATCGCAATTGCTTCAATTTCAATCAACAATTCCGGCCGGCATAGATGCGCCTGGATCCCCGTCGACGCAGGCAGCGGATCGAGCCCCTGCTCTTTGAAGAACGCCGTGCGTCCCGCGTTAAAAACGTCATAGTCCCGGTCGATGTCCCTGAGGTAGCAGCTGGTGCGGACGATGTCGTGCCACGTCGCGCCCTCGCTATTCAGAAGTCCCGTAATGTTGTCGAACGTTCGCCTGAGCTGCGCTGAAAAGTCCCCAATGTGCAAACTCACTCCGTTTTCGTCTATCGAAGCCGTGCCGGAAATCAGCAGGATTGTGACCCCGCCGATATCGATTCGCATGCCGCGCGAGAACGAGCTCGGCTTGGCATAGTGAAACGCTTCGTTGAGAACACCGTGGTTGGTCATGGCGCGTTTTTCAATAGGCGCGTGTCCGATGGCTTCCAGAATTTCCGCAAACTCAATCATGTTGGTATTACTCCTTTTGGACTTATCAATGTTGTCGAATTCCATGACTCAAGCCCTTTGCCGTGGCGACCCAGATATCGTCGCCTTGAAAGTCAATCCCTAAAATGTAGTTATGCGCCGGCGCGGTAGTCACTGCCACCGAAGTTACCTTGCCCTCCGCGTCGCGGACCGTCATCTGCGGCTTACCATCCTCCAGCGACGGACAATACACGGCCCAGTTCACGCCGTCGTAGTAAGCCAGTCCCTTGTCCGTGCCAAACCACGCGCGCTTCTCGTCAACGCCCTTCACAACATTCGTGAAGTTCGACGGAAGTCCGCTGTCTTTCGTTAGAAAATTGTGCCAGTAGCGGCCGTCGTACCGGCTGTCCCCAAAATATGTGGCTGCCCAAAGAATATTGTCCACGAAACTCACAGACGTAACAATCTCGTGAATGAGCCCCTGATCCTTGAAGAGCACTAGCTCATTTTCGCCGTCAGGATCGTCGTATTTATCCCATCGCCCCGTCTTCTGATCGTACTCGAGCACGCCGCTGCCCCACACGCCGTAGTAAACCTTGGTGGGTGTTGCCGACACCGCATACGTCCAGATCTCCACCATCGGCGTGTTGCGTTCGTTGTAAAGCGACCACTGCCCGGTGTGCAGATCAAGCCGGCATCCGCCCGCGGCCGTCGCCACCCACACATTCTCGCCCTCCACACTCACGCCATAGACAACATCATTGCTCAGCCCCGAGTTGAGTTGTGTATAAGTGTCGATGCGTCCACCAGAAATGCGGCTCAACCCGCCCATCGTCCCCGCCCACACATCGCCCGTCCGCGCATCCAGCGCCAGCGAAAGGACGGCGCGATGCGCCAGCCCATCCTTCGTCGTGTACGTCTTCCACGCATGATTCTCGTAAACCGCCAGCCCATCCTCGGTCCCCGCCCACACGCGATCTCCATCTACCAGTACCGCAAACACATGGTCGTTAGGAAGCCCGTTCGCCGTCGTGAAATTCTCAAACCGGAAGCGCGGCATTACGTTCACTGCCGCAATCGTGGCATGATTTTTTTGCGGTACGGAAGCAGGCGGCGCTCCCCAGGCAAAGGCGCCCAGTATCATCGTCGCAACCCATAGCAGAATCGCAAAGCTGAAAGCCCTCTTCATCGCGTCCTCAAATACTCAATCAGATCGTTGAACTCATCCTTGGTCAGGTCGTTCGTGCGACCATGTTTGTCGTCCGGGTTGTAGACTGTCCAAATCTCTTCCAGCGTCCGCGCCGAGCCATCGTGTAGATACGGTGCGGTCAAGGCAATGTTGGTCAGTTGCGGCGTCTTTAGCAAGCCGGCATTATCGGTTTCTTTATGTGTCCCCACATCAGACAGCTTCAGGTTGGTTCCCTTCGGCCCGCTGTGGCAAAAGACACACCGGTTACTTTCTGGAATCGGATTCTTGAACTTATCCACCGCCCGCTCAAAGAGCGCTTTGCCCCGCTCTTGCGCCGGCGTCAAATCGCTCCCAGCGGGGCGAAACCGGTTCGGCCGCGGCTCGAGGCTCCGGACATACATCGCAAGATCCGCAAGCGTCAGGTCGTCGTAATTCTCCGATCGCCAGAAATACTTCTCCGTCCTCGGTCCGCACTCCGTCGGGATATTCGGATTCGTGCCGGTCCACTTATAGGGCGCGGTGTCCTTCACACCCTCCAGCATTTTGTTGTCCACCGTGTTGCGCCCAAATCCATCCGGCTCCAGGTTCCACGTAATGCCGTCAAACGTCGAATCGATGTGGCAATTCGCGCAACCAATTTGTCCCTGAAACGAATACCGCGCGGTATAAAACGTCTGCTCTCCACGCCGCAGCGCTGAAACCGTCTTCGGCCCATCCAGCTTTACCGTCGCCGTCACATGATTTGTTCGCGTATCGATCACGCTGATCGTATCGTCCAGCCGGTTCGCAACAAGCAGCCGTCGTCCATCCCGCGTCAGAGTCAGCCCCCGCGGATTCATCCCCACCACAATCCGCGTCACCACATAGTTCGCGCTCGCCGAAAGATCCTCTGCGAACGGCGTCCTTTTCAAGTGAGCTTGCGTATGGATGTAACGAATCAGCCGCGGCACATCGATCACCGTCACCATCTCCGATCCGCCACTCGTCACATAAATCCGCGACTTATCCGGCGCAATCGCCACGCCAAAAGGCTGCGATGCATACCGCTCCAACTCATCCAGCGGCACTTCCACCGCCCCGCCCACATCCGCTCCGAACACCGTAACTGTGTCTTCAAAAGCGCCGCCATGTTCCAGGTGCGCCAGCGTGACAAGATTCTTAGGATGATATTCAGCCACCACGCCGAGCCGCCCATCCGCCGAAATCGCGGAGTGAAACGCGCCCGCAATCGCATGAAGCGGAATTCGGTTCACAACCACCGCGCGACCCGCGTCAATCACCGTAATTTCACTCTCGGGTGCAGTGCGATTCTCGAATCCCGTCCTCAACGGCGACGGGTTCGGATATACATGCGTCGCATAAACCCTCGTTCCGTCCGGTGACATTGCCAGGTAGCTCGCCCCGCGCCCTGCCAGCAACCGCTTCTCTTCCGTGC
>Ga0181531_10003009_pt1 | contig 10420 bp, 9 predicted proteins | sample PEATcosm2014_Bin_38_FD_119743 | JGI IMG/M metagenome (GOLD analysis project Ga0181531, IMG submission 119743) | Peatland microbial communities from MTU Mesocosm Facility, Houghton, MI, USA - PEATcosm2014_Bin11_10_metaG | ecosystem: Environmental > Terrestrial > Soil > Wetlands > Peat | place... | reverse complement strand
GCGACGATACCCGAAGGCACGCCGACCGATTGCGCGACAGTCAGAGTGAGCGTCGCCAAGCGGTCCGGTGCGCACTGAATACGCGCCAGCGTTTGAAACGCCAACACGATCAGCGCATCGCCGGTCAGCACTGCAAGCGGCTCGCCAAAAGCCTTGTGAACCGAGGGACGCCCTCGGCGCGTCTCTGCGGCATCGAAGCAAGGCAGATCGTCGTGTACCAGGGAAGCGCAGTGCAAGAGCTCGAGCGCCGCGCCGGCAGCCTCGGTCGCGAGCGGATGGTCTTCACCGCATGCAGCCGCGACGCTGTGACAGAGCCGCGGCCGCACTCTGGCGCCGCGGGGAAATACCGCGTAGCGCATCGCCGCCGCCAGCCGGGGAGGACATCCTGGGACCTCGGCCCGCCCTACCGCTTCGGTCAAAGCGCGTTCGATCCGGCTGGTGACATCCATGGCAAGCTCCCGGGTGGCGCCAATTTGTGTAAAGTTGACTTGTCGTCACGAGTGTAAATAATTATAGACATATGTCAATCGACAACGCGGAGCCGGCGTCGGCATGCCCAAAGATCGTGTTGTTATCGTCGGCGCCGGGGTAGCAGGGTTGATTTCGGCCTTCGCGCTGGCGGCACGCGGCCTCGATGTGACCGTGCTCGAACGCCGCGACGCGCCCGGCGGCAAGATGCGGCAAATCGCGATCGGACCGGCGCAGATTGATAGCGGCCCAACCGTTTTCACCATGCGTTGGGTATTCGACGAGTTGTTTGCCGCGGCGGGTCGGAGTTTCTCCGATCACGTCCGTCTTCAGCCGCTGGAAACACTGGCGCGGCATGCGTGGGATGAAGATTGCCGGCTTGATTTGTTCGCCGATGAAGAACGCGCGATAGATGCGATTGGAGGGTTTGCGGGCGCGGCGGAAGCCGACGGTTATCGCGCCTTCTGCCGCGACACCAGGCGGATCTACGAGATTCTCGAAAAGCCGTTTCTGCGCGCGCCGCAAGCCAGCATGTCCGGACTGATCAGCGCCGGCGGTTTGCGCGGGCTGATGCGATTGCCGCAGATCAAGCCATTCTCGTCGATGTGGTCGGCGCTGGGGCAGTATTTTCGGGATCCACGGTTGCAGCAGCTATTCGGCCGCTATGCCACTTATTGCGGTTCGTCGCCTTATCTCGCGCCCGCAACCCTGATGCTGGTGGCGCATGTCGAACGATCCGGTGTCTGGAGCATCGAGGGCGGCATGCATGCGCTCGCCTTGGCGCTGGCTGACGGCGCGAAATCCTTCGGCGCGACGATCCGTACCAGTCAGGAAGTCAGCGAGATATTGATCGACCGCGGCCGGGCGTGCGGCGCTCGGCTTGCAAATGGCGAGCGGATCGAAGCGGACGCCGTGATCGTGAACGCCGATGCGGCGGCGGTCGCCGGCGGTTTGTTCGGCGTCAATGTGCGCCGTGGCGCCGCGGTCACTTCACAGCGCACCCGCTCACTGTCGGCGATAACGTGGAGCGTGGTCGCGAAGACCAACGGTTTCCCGCTTAGCCTGCATAACGTTTTTTTCTCTCGTAACTACCAGGCCGAATTCGACGACATCTTCCGCCACGACACGCTACCGAACGAGCCGACAGTTTATGTCTGCGCACAGGATCGCTGCGGCGCAGAGCCAAGCGGTGGCGCCGAGCGGCTCCTGGTGCTGGTCAATGCGCCGGCGAATGGCGACCGGCATTCCTACGAAGCAGCGGAGGTGGAACAATGCGCGCAGCGAACATTCCGAACGTTGGAACGGTGCGGCCTCCACATTCAACGGTTGCCGGAAACGACCGAGGTGACGACGCCGGGAGATTTCAACAAGCTGTTTCCGGCGACGGGCGGCGCGCTCTACGGCCGCAGCTCTCACGGATGGACCGCGTCGTTTCAGCGGCCGGGAGCGCGAACGAAAATACCGGGACTGTATCTGGCGGGGGGCAGCACGCATCCGGGCCCGGGCGTGCCGATGGCGGCGCTGTCGGGCCGCTCGGCGGCCTCGAGCCTGCTCGCGGACCTGACTTCGCACGGGTGGTCGTCCCCAACGGCTATGCCTGGTGGTACGTCGATGCGCTGAGCGACGATGGCCAAAACGGTATCACCATCATTGCCTTCATCGGCAGCGTGTTTTCACCCTACTACGCGCGCGCGCGACGCGAAGGCGTTGCCGATCCGCTCAACCATTGCGCGGTCAATGTAGCGATCTATCGCAAAGGCGGAAATCGCTGGACCATGACCGAGCGGCCTCGAGTCATGGTCAGCCGAACGGTGAACTCGTTCACCGTCGGCCCAACCCGACTGTCCTGGGACGGCAAGTCGCTGATCATACGTCTCAACGAAATTTCCGTGCCCATTCCTGGCCGCGTCAGGGGCACCGTGCGCGTCGTGCCGACAGCCATCACGCAGCAGGTCTTTTCGCTGAACGAAGACGGCAATCATTGGTGGTGGCCGATCGCGCCATGCGCACGGGTTCAGGTCGCACTCGAACACCCGCATCTGCGTTGGCAAGGCGACGGCTATTTCGACATGAACAGTGGCGATGCTCCGCTCGATCAGGGATTTAGCGACTGGCAATGGTCGCGCGGCGTCATGCAAGACGGCACGGCGATACTTTATGAAGCCCAGCGCCGTGACGGCAGCCGCGTCGATCTCGCCGTCAAATTCGATCCACAAGGCCGAATGCAGGCCTTCGAACCGCCGCCCGCGGCCGCGATGAACTCCACAGGGTGGAGGGTCAGGCGAAGCGTCCGAAGCGAGGGCGAGGCAAAAATTATTCGAACGCTGGAAAATGCGCCTTTCTATGCCCGTTCGGTCGTTTCGGCCAAACTGCTCGGTGAGCCCGTCACCTTGATGCACGAAAGCCTCTCGCTCGATCGATTCAAAATGCCGATCGTTCAGGCGATGTTGCCGTTTCGAATGCCGAGGGCGCGCAAGTAGCGGCTTGTTCGTCATGATGAGGGCGACCGCTCCTCAAGATAACGGCGTCGGATTTTTCTACTTCGCGCGCTCGGCTTCCTTCTTCCGGTCGAGCCGCCTGCCGACCAGTTCGAGAATACCCCAGCACAAAGCGAACAGCGCAACGACGAAGAATTCGATAAAGCCGAGATAGTTTTCCATCTGCCTAAGCCCAACTCACCAGCGGTGGCATCGAACTCAGGATGGTCTCGATATTCCCGCCGGTCTGCAGTCCAAACATGGTGCCGCGGTCGTAGAGCAGATTGAATTCGACATAGAGACCGCGGCAGGCGAGTTGCTGAGCACGCTCGGCCTCGGTCCACAGCTCCATCATGCGCCTGCGCACGATCCTCGGATAGACATCGAGCAGCGCCAGCCCTACCTCGCGCGTGAAGGCAAAATCCTTCGCAAAATCACCCGTGTTGAGGTGATCGTAAAAGACGCCGCCAACGCCTCGCGCCTGATTGCGATGCGGCAGGAAGAAGTATGTATCGGCCCACGCCTTGAATTTTTCATAGTAGGACGGGTCGTGCATATCGCAGGCACGGCGCATCGCGGCATGGAACGTCACGGCATCTGGCGCATCCTGGCGGCGTTGCTCGGGCAGCATCGGTGTCAGATCGGCGCCGCCGCCGAACCAGCCCTGCGCGGTCGACAAAAACCGGGTATTCATATGCACCGTCGGCACGCGCGGGCTGCGCGGGTGCATGATCAGGCTGATACTGGTCGAGACGTAGTCGAGTTGCTTGCTGTCGCCTGGCAGCGTCTTCGCCATCTCCGGCGTCAGTATTCCGTTCGCCGACGACGTGTGTACACCGATTTTCTCGAATAGCCGCCCGCTGAGAAAACCACCCGTGCCGCCCCCGCTGCCGGTGGCGCGTTTCCAGGGCTTATAGGTGAACGTCGCGGGCTCGCCGGGAAACAGATCGGCCGGTGCCTCTCGTTCCAGCGCCTCGACTTCGGCGCAGATCCGGTCGCGAAGCGATTCGAACCAGATCTTTGCCTTGGCGCGCCGAGCTTCCGCAAGGTCAGTCGTTTCTTTGCTGATGGTGTCGGTATCGGACATCTCAACCGCTTAACGGAACGATCCGGTGCGCTGAAGCTGATCGCGGCGCTCCAGACGCTCGAACAGGTCGATGACCCAGACCACGCGATCCTCAATCCGCCGGGGCTGCTGCTTCGGTGGCTGCGGCACTTCGCGTAACGGCGTCGCCGCGACGGCCTCAATCAGAAATCGGGTTTCGTCCAATTCACCGGCCGGGCCGAGTCGCCGGGCCGGCGCCCATTCCGTTTCCAGCAAGATCAGCATACGCGCCAGTACCGCTAACTTGCGATTGGCTGACACGACCGCGCGTCTCGATATCGAATCACGGCCGTTGCGTTCCAGTTCGCGGCCGATCTCGGCGTAGAGCGCACGTGCCGCGTAGATGCCGGGCCGACAGGCAAGCGGCAAATGCGCAATGCCAAGCGAGGCGCGGTCGTACAGGGCGTCTGCCGAATCAAGCAGCCGTTGGACGATTGCGGCAATCTGCGGGGTGAAGACCGGCTTTGCCAACCATGCATCCGGATCAATGCCGGTTTCGCTTAGCCACTGAAGCGGTAAATACAGCCGCCCCGCCCGCGCGTCTTCGCCAACGTCGCGGGCGATATTGGTGAGCTGCATCGCGACGCCAAGATCACAGGCACGCGCGACAATATCAGGCGAACGTTGTCCCATCACCAGCGTCATCATCGCGCCGACACTGCCCGCGACCCGCGCCGCGTAGGCATTGAGGTCCTGCAAAGTCGCGTAGCGGCGGACCTCCGCATCCCAGAGGAGGCCTTGCAGCAGCGCTTCCGGCAATTCGCGCGGGATAGAAAACCTCGCAACGACATCGGCGAACAACCGGTCGGCGGCCAAGTTCATCGGCTGACCGCGATAGGCGCGATCGAGCCGATCCTGCAATCGCACCACTGCCGCCCCGCGATCGTTGCCCAGATCGACCGCGTCGTCGGCCAGGCGGCAGAACGCATAAAGAGCAATGGCGGGATCGGCGACCTTCCGCGGCAATACCTTCGAAGCGGCATGAAAGGTCCGCGATCCGCCCTTCAGCAAAGCGCGGCAGGCGGCCATGTCGGTTGGATCAAGTCGTATCGTCATGTCGCCACCAAATCCGGCATTGTCAGACATTGAGCATCGGGAACCAGCGAATCCAGCACACGCGCGGATGAGAGCACGCCGGGCAGGCCCGCACCGGGATGGGTGCCGGCGCCGACGAGATATAAATTGGCAATGTCTTCGCTCTTGTTGTGCGGACGGAACCAGGCGCTTTGCGTCAGGATAGGCTCCAGCCCAAACGCCGCGCCGCGGAACGACGACAACCGGTCCTGGAAATCCTGCGGCGTCAGCATGCGCGAGGTAACGATCTGATTTTCAAGATCTGGCAGAATGGTCCTAGCGAGCTCATGCGCAATCGCGCGCCTGTATTTCTCGGCCGTCACGCTCCAGTCGGTACCGCTTTGCAGATGTGGCACCGGCGACAGCACATAAAATGAATCGCAGCCCTCGGGTGCAAGCGAGCGATCCGTCGCGGTCGGGCGATGCAGATACAGACTGAAATCGTCCGCCAAAATCTTGCGCTCGAAGATGTCAGTCAGCAATTCCTTGTAGCGCGGCCCCAGCAAGATGGTGTGGTGTGGCACGTCATCATATTTGCGGCGCGTGCCAAAATACCAGACGAACAGACTCATCGAGTAGCGGGCGCGCTCGATGCGCTTGTTGCTCCAACGGGAACGAGCGGATGACGGAAGTAGATGACGATAGGTCCACGCCGAATCGGCGTTGGAGACGACGATATCGGCCGCTAAAGGTCGGCCGGACGCCAGCCGAACGCCGCGGGCAGCGCGATTTGCAACGATGATCTCGCGGACTTCTTCGCCGCAACGAACTTTGCCGCCCTGCCCTTCAATCAGCTTGACCAATCCTTCGACCAGCCGTCCCGTACCGCCCAAGGCAAAATGTACGCCCCAGCACCGCTCCAGGAACGCGATCAGGCAATAGATCGAACTGGCGGTAAACGGATTGCCGCCGATCAACAGCGGATGGAAGCTGAACACCACGCGCAGCCGGGAGTCGCGAAAAAACTTCGATACCAGGCCATAGACGCTGCGATAGCTCGACAGCCGGAGCATTTCCGGCGCAATCTTCGCCATGTCAGTCCATTTGCTGAACGGCACATCGCCGAGCTGCTCGAAGCCGACTTTGAAAATCTCCTCGCTTGCTTTCATGTAGGCGTCGTAACCGCCGACGTCCTGAGGTGAAAACCGCGCGATCTCCGCGCGCATCGCGCTGGCGTCATCGGAGTAGTCGAAATGCGAACCGTCCTGGAAACGAATACGATAGAACGGCGATACAGGCACCAGCGTCACGTCGTCGGACATCTTGCGTCCGCACAACTTCCACAATTCCTCAAACAGAAATGGCGCGGTGACGATCGTCGGCCCTGCATCGAAGGTGAAGCCGTCCTGGCGGTAGACATAAGCGCGGCCGCCGGGCGCATCGAGTTTTTCCAGGACGGTGACGCGATAGCCTTTGGCACCCAATCGCACAGCGGCGGCCAATCCGCCAAAGCCGCTGCCGATCACCACAGCATGCGGCTGGCGATCATTCGACTTTTTTCCCGTTATCGATTTGATCGGACTTGGATCAAGCATGGACGATACTGTAACTATTTATTGACAGATGCCTAGCCCATCGTTGTACATTTCGATTTACACATTTTGCGCCGCTCGCCCGGCCAAGGTTGCGCGCGCGTATCTGAGGATCATATCCGCGATCAGTCGCGGCTGTTCTTCGTGCGCCAGGTGGCCGAGGGCCGGCACGCGCTCGATGACCGCTTGCGGCACGATCTCCCGAACCTGTTTCGCGACAGTGGGCGATATCGACTTGTCGTTGCTGGCCGCCACCAGCACCAGAGTCGTCGCCAATCGCGGAAGATCATGCAGCAACGGTTCTAACTTCCAGTTCGCCATCATGCGTAGCGCAGCGGCGACATGCGCGGGGCTGCACACCAGCTTGCGATAGAGCGCGATGCCCCGATCGTCGATGCTCGAACCGGTGTTCGCGATCAGCCGCTCGACCGCCTTAGGGGTAGATGCCTGCCACGCGAACACGCGTGGAACCACTGGATTAAGCACCAGCAATTTCGCCAGCGGCGACAGCAGCTGGCTGGCAGCGCCGCCGAACGGCATAAAGGCGCCATTGAGGCTGACCAGCAGCCGCGGCGCGATTATCTCGTCGAGGCACATGCGCGCCAGGATCGCCGCCCCCGCCGAATGTCCCACCACGACCTCGGGCATGACGCCGATTGCAGCAAGAAGCCGGCTCAGGTCAGTTGCCATGCCTGGCAGCGACAAGCGATGCGCAGGCGGCGATTGCGTGAAGCCGTGCCCGGGCAGATCAGGTGCAATCACATCGAAATGCTGCGCCAGCAGTGGCAACAGCCCGCGCCATGAGTGTGTGGCGGCGCCCGTGCCATGAATCAGGAGTAGGGGCGTTCCCTCACCCACCCTCTGCACGTGCCATCGTATGCCGGCAGCTTCGACGAATGTGCTGGCATTTCGATTGGGCCAGCCCGACCCATCCCTGCTCCAGACGAGGCCGGACATTGTTCACACTGGCGACGGTGACGAAACGCCCGCGAGGAAGGCATCGTAAGCCATGATGAACGCCTCCTTGGCTTCGAAATGCGGCATCGCGCCGGTGGGAAATATCTGGATCGTCCAGTTGGCCCGGTCCTGAACCTGCGTCTTGTTCGAGTAGTCGACAAAATCTCCGCGCACGCCGTGGCTCATCCAGACCGGCAAGGTCAGCGAATGGTAGATTCTGGAAATATCCTCACTGAACAAGAATCCGGAGACGAAATAATACGGCGCGTACTGGGCGCCGGGTTGATGCGTGGTCAGATAGTCATATTCGAGCAGGCCCTCGTCGATATTGCGTGAGCCCCAGGTCTTGTTCAGGAAATAGCGGATTCCGGCGCGGCTGGTGAGCAGCCGGAAAAAGCCCTCGCTCCAAAGCGGAAATTCCAGAAAGGCACGTAGCCACGGCATGCCGCGCGTCCCGTCGCGCCATTTTGTGGTCGCATCCCGGCTCCGAAAGCCGGTCGGGCTGACCAACGCAACGCTGCGGAAAGCCAGCGGCATTTCGGTCGCAGCGCGGGCGAGAAATTCGGACGACAGCGAAACCGCCAACGCGTCGATCGGGCCGCGACCATGGACGTCCTGAATTTCGCGCACCGCGATCAGGATCGCATCGGTCATCATCCGGACGCTATATTTGCGCCTGGACCGCTCGGAGTGACCGAAGCCGGGAAGTTCCAGCGCATAGACAGTTCGGCTCTGACGATAGTGTTCATATAGCGGCCGGATTTCGTAGGCAGAGCCTGCCGCGTTGATGCTGTGAATCAACAGCAACGGGGGACATCGGCTTTCAGTCTGAGGACCGGCCGAATAGTAGGTCAGCCGGCCAACCGCGCTCGCCATCTCATGCCGCTGACCAGACACCGGCGCGGGAAATTCACCGGCACCTTGCAGTGCGACGAGGTTGGCGGCCGGGGCAGCAGCGTTCATCGTGAGGCCCTTTTCACTTCCAACCCAAATCCCGCATTGGCCAAGACGGTACCATCGGTGTATCAGAAACGACAACGATACTTGTCGCGAGTAATGGAAACAACACTTGACACAAAATTCGACCATTAAACCCCTTGTCGAGGTGCTCTCCGGCCAACGCCAGTTGGTGCCCCCGCTCTGGATGATGCGCCAGGCCGGCCGCTATTTGCCGGAATATCGCGAGGTCCGCGCCAAGGCCGGCGGTTTCCTCGATCTCTGCTTCACGCCGGAATTCGCCGCCGAAGTGACGTTGCAGCCAATCCGGCGCTTCAACTTCGACGCCGCGATTATCTTCTCCGACATTCTGGTCATCCCTTACGCACTCGGCCGTTCCGTGAGGTTCGAGGTCGGCGAAGGCCCGCGGCTCGACCCGCTGGATACGCCCGACAAGGTCGCAACGCTCGCAGCCGAGGCTGACTTTTCCAAACTTGAACCGGTGTTCGAGGCGCTGCGCCGGGTGCGGAGCGAACTCGATCCCAAGATTGCGTTAATCGGCTTCTGCGGTGCGCCATGGACGGTCGCGACTTACATGGTGGCCGGACAAGGCACGCCGGATCAAGCCCCGGCGAGGATGATGGCGTATCGCCATCCCGAGGCCTTCTCGAAGATCATCGATGCTGTCGTTGAAAATTCGATCATTTACCTGCTTGGTCAACTCGAGGCCGGCGCCGACGTCTTGCAAATCTTCGACACCTGGGCCGGCGTGCTGCCGCCGCGCGAATTCGAGCGCTGGTCGATCGAACCGACCAAACGCATCGTCGAAGGCGTACGCAAGCACGCACCGAACGCGAAGATCATAGGCTTTCCACGTGGCGCCGGCGCGTTGTTGCCATCCTATGTCGAAGCCACAGGCGTCAATGCCGTCAGTATCGATTGGGCCACCGAGCCTTCGCTGATCCGCGACAAAGTCCAAGACCGCGTCGCGGTACAAGGCAATCTCGATCCGCTGGTTTTGATCGCAGGCGGCGCGGCGCTCGATCAATCGATCGACGACGTGCTATCGAATTACGCTGGTGGCAGGCTCATCTTCAATCTCGGCCACGGCATCCAACCGGAGACTCCTATCGCGCATGTCGAGCAAATGGTACGGCGCGTGAGAGCCTACGGCGGTTGAGTTAGCTCACGCTCGCCAGAACTGCCTTCGACAAGGTGGTTGCGTCGGCATGCGGGAGCGGCAGATAGCGCGCGCCCATCTCGGAAGCGAGTTGCGCGCCCGAAGGTCCGGGACGCGGTGAGGTGTCGACCAGTAAGACGCCAATTCCGGCGGCACGCAGCGTGCGCGCCGCGCTCATCGCGTCTTCCTCCGCACGCGGACGTCCTTGCGCGCCATCGCGCGCGATATTGGCCCTGCCATCAGTGAGCAGGATGACCGTCGGCGCCTGCCCTTTTCGCCGAATGAGGTCTGCGAGCGCGAAGGCAGCATCAAGCCCCGCCGCCAAAGGCGTGCCGCCGCCGCCCGGCAATCCGGCAAGGCTTCGCTTCGCGCGCGTCAGTGAGCGCGTCGGCGGGAGCAATAGTTCGGCGGTAACGCCGCGGAACGCAATCAGCGCGACCCGATCGCGGCGAATATAACAATCGGCCAGCAGCAACTCCACCGCGCCTTTGGCCTCCGCCAGCCGATGCAACGCTGCGGAACCGGACGCGTCGACCACGAAAATCGTCGTGGTTTCGGTGCGCTGCTTGAATCGCGAGATACGGAAATCATCCTTGCGGATCAGGATGCGAGGCCGGCCTTTTTCGCCGGATACGACGGCTTCGCGCCGCCGCAGAGGTTGCCACGGCGCGGCCGCGCGCAGGGTCTCGAT
>Ga0181531_10003008_pt1 | contig 10421 bp, 6 predicted proteins | sample PEATcosm2014_Bin_38_FD_119743 | JGI IMG/M metagenome (GOLD analysis project Ga0181531, IMG submission 119743) | Peatland microbial communities from MTU Mesocosm Facility, Houghton, MI, USA - PEATcosm2014_Bin11_10_metaG | ecosystem: Environmental > Terrestrial > Soil > Wetlands > Peat | place... | reverse complement strand
GCTCCGACCACGTCACCATTGCCGGCTACGAAGGCGGCACTGGCGCAGCGCCGCTCACTTCGGTCAAGCATGCCGGCTCGCCCTGGGAAATCGGGCTTGCCGAAACCCATCAGACGCTGGTCGCCAACCGCCTGCGCGGGCGGATCGCGGTCCAGGTCGACGGCGGCATCCGCACCGGCCGCGACGTGATCGTCGGCGCGCTGCTTGGCGCCGACGAATTCGGCTTCGCTACCGCGCCGCTGGTCGCCGCCGGCTGCATCATGATGCGGAAGTGTCATCTCAATACCTGCCCGGTCGGCGTCGCCACCCAGGACCCGGTGCTGCGCAAGCGCTTCACCGGCCAGCCCGAGCACGTCATCAACTATTTCTTCTTCGTCGCCGAAGAAGTGCGCGAGATCATGGCCGAGCTCGGCTACCGGACCTTCGACGAGATGATCGGCCAGATGCACATGATCGATCAGCGCAAGGTCATCGCGCATGCCAAGGCAAATGGCCTGGACTTTTCAAAGCTGTTCATGAAGCCGGACGTGCCGAAGGAAGTCGCCACCTTCCACTGCGAGCAACAGGATCATAAAATCCACGACATCCTCGATCGCAAGCTGATCGCCCAGTCGCAAGCGGCGCTTGAAAGCGGCGTACCGGTGCGGCTTGCCTATTCCATCAAGAACGTCAATCGCACAGTCGGTGCCATGCTTTCGGGCGAGATCGCCAAGCGTTACGGTCACGCTGGCCTGCCGGCCGACACCATCGTGGCGAAGTTCAAGGGCACGGCCGGGCAAAGCTTTGGCGCCTTCCTCGCCCACGGCGTGACCTTCGAGCTCGACGGCGACGCTAACGACTATGTCGGCAAGGGGCTTTCCGGCGGCCGCATTGTTATCCGGCCGCCCGAGGAATCCGGGATCGATCCGGAAAAGTCGATCATCATCGGCAACACCGTGCTCTACGGCGCGATCGCCGGTGAATGCTATTTCCGCGGCGTCGCCGGCGAACGCTTTGCCGTGCGCAATTCCGGCGCGATCGCCGTCATCGAGGGCGCCGGCGATCATTGCTGCGAATACATGACCGGCGGCGTCGCCGTGGTGCTTGGGCCGACCGGCCGCAACTTCGCCGCCGGCATGTCGGGCGGCATTGCCTATGTGCTCGACGAGGACGGCAGCTTCGCTTCGCGCTGCAATCTCGCCATGGTCGAACTTGAGCCGATGCCCGACGAGGAAGACATCAACTCGCGCATTTTCCACCAAGCGCGCGACCTCGAAGCGCACGGCATGGTCGACATCATGTCGGACATGGGCCGGTTCGACGCGCACCGGCTGCATCACCTGATTTCGCGGCACGCGCACTTTACCCGCTCGGTGATCGCAGCCAAAATTCTGGCCGAGTGGAAGACCTGGTATCCGAAATTCCGTAAGGTCATGCCGGTGGAATATCGCCGCGCGCTCAACGAACTCAAGGCCGCGGCCATCGCGGCGGAATAGAGCGGCACAGGCGCCAGGAAAGAGTCGCAGTGGGTAAGATCACCGGCTTTCTCGAATACGAACGTGAGGACCGTGACTACGAGCCGGTCGCCGAGCGTATTCACCATTGGCGCGAATTCGTGCTGCCGCTGCCGGAGCAGGACTACGTCGTCCAGGCGGCGCGCTGCATGGATTGCGGCGTGCCCTATTGCCAAGGCACCGGCTCGGTCGCGCCCGGCTCGCCGGGATGCCCGGTCAATAACCAGATCCCCGATTGGAACGACCTCGTTTACAAGGGCAATTGGGACGAGGCCGCGCGCAATCTGCATTCGACCAATAATTTTCCGGAAGTCACCGGCCGTGTCTGCCCGGCGCCGTGCGAGGCCTCATGCACGCTCAACATCGACGAGAACCCGGTCACCATCAAATCGATCGAATGCGCGATCGCTGATCGCGCCATCGCGCAAGGCCTCAAGCCCGAGCCGGCCGCGGTGCGCACCGGCAAGAAGGTCGCCGTCGTCGGGTCAGGCCCCGCCGGTTTGGCCTGCGCCCAACAGCTCGGCCGCGCCGGCCACGAGGTTCATGTCTATGAGCGATGGGCGAAGGCCGGCGGGCTGCTGCGCTACGGCATTCCCGATTTCAAGATGGAGAAGCACCACGTCGACCGCCGCGTCGAGCAGATGGAGGCGGAAGGCGTCGTGTTCCATTATGGCGCCGACGTCGGCGTGAATCTCGCTGCCGATAAATTGCTGAAGGATCATGACGCTGTCGTGCTCACCGGCGGCGCGGAAAAGGCGCGCGACCTGCCGGTGCCCGGCCGCGAGCTAAATGGCATCCATTTCGCCATGGAATTTTTGCCGCAGCAGAACCGCCGTGTGAGCGGCGAACCGGCTGCTGCCGGCGAGCCGATCCTCGCCAAGGGCAAGCATGTCGTCGTCATCGGCGGCGGCGATACCGGATCGGACTGCATCGGCACTTCGTTCCGCCAGGGCGCGCTGTCGGTGACCAATTTCGAAATCATGCCGCAACCGCCGCTGCACGAGAACAAGGCGCTGACCTGGCCGAACTGGCCGCTCAAACTGCGTACCTCGTCGAGCCATGAAGAAGGCGTGGAACGCGAATTCGCGGTACTGACGACGAAGTTCAGCGGCGAAAACGGCGCGGTGAAGAAGCTGCACTGCGTGCGCGTCGACGAAAAGATGCAGGCCATTCCCGGCAGCGAGTTCGAGATTGACGCCGAGCTGGTGCTGCTGGCGATGGGCTTTGTCCATCCGGTGCATGAGGGGATGATCAAGAGCCTCGACCTCGCGCTCGACAAGCGCGGCAATATCAGCGCCACGACCGAGAATTACAAAACCTCGGTCGACAAGGTCTTTGCCGCCGGCGACATGCGCCGCGGCCAATCGCTGGTCGTCTGGGCGATCCGCGAGGGCCGGCAAGCAGCCCACGCCGTCGATCAATATCTGATGGGCTCGACGCTTTTGCCGCGGTAGCGGGCTTAGAACCCACCGCCGATGGATGCCGGCGGGCGCGGCGGCGCGCCATCGAGCGAGGCACTCGGCAAGCGGCGTGATTTCGCCGATCCGGCATCGGGCTCCGGCTTATTCTTCGCGTCGGTCTTGGAGTCCGCCGGCTTTTTCGTGCTCGCGTCGTTCTTGCCGGGCGGGCCCTTTTTCGCCGCCGCACCCGCGGTGAGCGCCACCGGTTCGGGCGCGATGTCAGCTGCGCTCGGCTCGTTGCCGCGACGCGGCCAGGAGAAGTCGTCGGCGCGGCCTACGGGTGCGGCAACCGGATCGCCGCGGCTCAAAACCTCGGTGGCGACCGGGTCGGATGCCATCGGGGCCGGCCGGGCGCCGGCGCCGAGAAGATCGCCGCCGTCACTGCCGCCGCCCGCCGCCAGCGGCACGACCGGGCCGATCGGCGGCCGCGGGCCGCCCGGTTTCGGCGCGGTGATCTCCGGTCCGGGCAACGCGACCGGCGTTACGTGGCTGGTGAGAGCACGGCGCAGGTCGCGGTCGACGTAGCTCGCGAGTTTCATCGCGCCGGCCTTGGTGAAATGCACGCCGTCGCCGGTGCGCAGCCGCCGGGTCTGGCCCTGGAAGTCTGGACCCTGCACCGCATAGCGTCCTTGCTCGTCGACGAAGCCGTCCCAGATGTCGACATAAGTGATGCCCGCCTTCTCCGCGCGCTCGCGGTAAAGCTCATCGAGATAGCCCACCTCGCCCGTCGACTTGGTGCCCTTGAGTGCCGGCAGGCCGACCCAGATGATCGGCACGCCTTTGGTCTTCAGCGCCGCGATCATATCGTCGATGCGCTTGGCGTAGAGCGTGGCCCATTGATCGGTATGGAATTCGTACGAACCGCCGGGAACCGGACGCTGCGTATCGCTTGCGGCGGCGCTCTGCTGCGGCGCGGCCTCGGAGTCCGTCGGTGGGGGCGCCTTCTCCTGCTTGTCTTGCGATGCTGGCGCCGCGGCCTGGGCCGGCGGCTCAGCGCCCTTCCGTGGCGGCTCAGGCTTCGGCGGCGCCCGGTCGCGCATCGACACGCGGTCGTTGAGGCCGAGCATGATGACGATGGCGTTCGGCTTCTCAGTGGCGAGCGTGTCCTTGATCGATTGCGACCATTCCAGCGATTCGTTCTTGGTGTCGTAGCGGATGAGACCGGAAGTCGCCCTGATCTTGCGTACGACGCCAATGTCCGGCTGGTCGGCATAGGTTTCATCGAGGCCATAGGCGAGCCAGTCGGCAAGCGAATCGCCGATCACCACCACCGAGGTCGCTGGCGGCGTCTCCAGTTTGCGCGGCGGCGGTGCCTTGGAAGAATCGACCGGCGCCGCCGGACGATTGTAGCGATCGCCGAAGAACGGGAAGCCGAAATAGTCGCGTTGCGGCTGTTCCTGGTAATAGCGCTGGTTCGGGGCGCGGTCGCCCCAATAGTAAGTCTGCGCGGCCGCGCCCTCGCAGCACACCGACAAGCCCGCCGCGACGACGAGTGCGCCAGCCGAAAATCGCCAATCGACCCGCAAGTTATTCATATGCTCTATCAACTACTTACCTAAGCCTCGGGCATCATATTAGAGCATCGTGGCGAAAAAATCTCGCCCCAGGAGCCTCCCATACAAAGGCGTTAACGCGACCACGGTTCCGCAAATTACGGCTGACGCAGGCGGTCGAGCACGCCCGATGAGGCAAATCCATCGGGAACTTGCCCGATCGAAGCCTGAAAATTGCGGATTGCAAGGCGGCTGCGCGGACCGAGACGGCCGTCCGGCTCGCCGACATCAAAACCGCGCCGCGCCAAGAGCTGCTGCATTTCGAAACGCTCGTCGAGCGTCAGCACGCGCTCGTCGCGCGGCCAGGCCTGCGCGAAGGAGGCGCCGCCGCGCAGCCGGTCGGCGAGATCGCCGATGGCGAGCGCATAGGCCTCCGCCGGATTGTATTTCATAATCACGCGGAAATTTTGCAGCATCAGGAAGGCCGGCCCGCGCGCGCCAGCCGGAATGAGCAAATAGGCGCGATCGTCGGGGTGAGAAAATGCGGCATTGCCGGCGCGCCTGACGCCGAGCGCCTGCCATTGCCGCAACGTCATTTGTTTGGAGCGGTCGGCGAGCAGATAGTCGAAATTCTTCGGCAAGACGACCTCGTAGCCCCAGGTCTGGCCGTTGACCCAGCCGTCCATTTTCAGATTGTTCGCAGTCGAGGCGATCACGTCCGGGATCGAGTCGACGACGTCGCGCTTGCCATCGCCGTCGAAATCGACCGCGTAGCGCTTGAACGAGGTCGGCATGAATTGCGTCGGTCCGAAAGCGCCGGCCCATGAACCGATCAGGCGGCCGGCCGGAACGTCGCCGCGCTGGAGGATTTCCAGCGTCGACAGAAATTCCTCCCGGAAATAATCGCGGCGGCGGCCGACGCAGGCGAGCGTCGCGGTCGAGCGGAGCACCGGACGGTCGCCGCCGAGCGTGCCGTAGTTCGATTCGACCCCCCAGATCGCCGCGATGATGGACCGGTCGACACCATAAGCGCGCTCGACGGCGTCGAAGGTCGAGGCGTATTGCGTGAGGAGCTGCCGGCCGCGCGCGATGCGGTCATCGTTCACCAAAAGATCGAGATAGTCCCAGGTCGCCTTGGTGAATTCCGGCTGCGCGTCGAGCAAATCCATGATGTGCAAATCGGGCGTCAGCCCCGCCGTGAAGCGCTCGAAATTGGCCCGCGTGATGCCGCGCCGTGCGGCGTCGGGCCATAACGCTTCGATGCAGTGGTCGAAATCAGCCGCCGCCGCGCGGATGGCATCCGCCGTCATCAGCGGATTGCCGGATGCGCCGGACTGGCCGCTCCATGGCGTTGCGTCACCGGGCGCTGGAACCGAGCTTGCCGCCGGGGGTTGAAACAGGCGCGTCAGCCAGTTGTCCGGCTTGTCTTGCGCCAGCGCGGTGCCGGCAAAGTTGCCGGCAAGGCTGGCGGCAATAACAAGCGCGGCGGCAAGGCGAAACATCAGGCTCGGCATCACCATGGGGAAGTCTCGACTTGTGGTCGCTGGAACGCCCACCTGCTAAAGTCGGGTCGAATCACTAATGGCGGGTTCAAATCCGCCGGCATTTGGCAAGACTCTGACCGATCATTTTGGCAAGAAAGCGTACCGCGTGATTCCCCTTTCATTCTTCCGCGCCAATCCCGCATGAAGACCGTCCGAAAAGCCGTTTTTCCCGTCGCCGGGCTCGGCACAAGGTTCCTGCCGGCCACCAAGGCGATGCCGAAGGAGATGCTGCCGGTCGTGGACCGGCCGCTTATCCAGCACGTCGTCGACGAGGCGCGTGAGGCCGGCATCGAGCATTTCATCTTCGTCACCGGCCGCAACAAGGGCGTCATAGAGGACCATTTCGACCGCCAGTTCGAGCTGGAAATGACGCTGCTCGAGCGGCAGAAGCACAAGGCGCTGGAACATCTCACCCATGACCTTCCTGGCCCCGGCTCGACCAGCTTTACGCGGCAGCAGGAGCCGCTGGGCCTCGGCCATGCGGTCTGGTGCGCGCGCGAGTTGATCGGCCACGAGCCGTTCGCGCTGTTGCTGCCGGACGTGCTGGTCCAGCACGAGCGCGGCTGCCTCGCGCAGATGATGGACGCGCTGCGCGAACTGCCGGGACAGACCAATATCGTCGCTGTTGAGGAAGTGCCGCGCGAGCGCATCGATCAGTACGGCGTGGTCGGCGTCGGCGACCGCAAGGGAAAAATGTTCGTCATCACCAGCATGGTGGAAAAGCCGCCGGCGGACCTCGCGCCCTCGAACCTGATCCTCACCGGCCGCTATATTTTGCAGCCGGAAATTCTCGATCTTCTTGGCAAACAGGAACGCGGCACCGGCGGCGAAATCCAGCTTACCGACGCCATGATCCAGCTCGCCCGCACGCAGCCGTTCTACGGGTTGCAATTCGACGGCCGCAGCTTCGACTGCGGCTCGAAAATCGGCTTTCTCGCCGCCAACGTGTCCTACGCGCTGGCGCGGGACGACATCGCGCCGGGTTTCCGCGCCGAGATCAAAAAGATCCTTGGAGCGAGTTGAGACTGCGTCAGTCGATCAAATAGATCGGGCTTGACCAGGCTTGATGGCCGTCCGCCTGCGTCACTCGAACATAGACCGGCAGATCGGCTGCGCCTTCGAAGACGACATGATGCTCGAGTGTGACCCGCCGGCTCCAGTCGGTCTCGGGCAGCCGATAGACGCTGAGCTTGCGGCCAAGCCCACCGCCGTCGAAGGCCAGCGTGCCGTCGGCGAGCTGGCGCAGGTCGACCTCCCCCGACACGACATTGGTGTCGATCCGAAGCACGCCGGCCCGCGGCTCGTTGAGCCACAGATCGATGCCGGCAAGATTGCCGGTCGTCACCGAGGTCCAGGCGAGTGCCGAGCCTGATGCGATTTCCTCGACCCGGCGCTCGGGGTTGAGAAAATTCACCGGCGCAAAGCGCGCAATGCTGTTGCCGGCGACCGTGAGCTTGCCTTGCCACAGTGTCTCGCGGCCGCGGCCGCGATATTCCGCGCCCTGCCAGAGGATGCGGACGCGGCGACCGAGATCGGACGCGGTGAACGGCCGCCCCGATTGAACGATCTGCGTCCCGTGGAGCACGTCCACGCGGTCGACCGGGGCGGTGCCAATCACCTCGACCGAAAGTTTCATCGGCACGGTTTTGGGGCGGATGATGTCGCCCATCGCGGCCGCGCGCACCGTCAATTCCTGCGCGGGACCAAGTTTTGGATCCTCGGAGAACCCGACGACGTCGTGCTCGAAGGTCCCGCGCACATCGAGGAATAGCCGCGTGCCCGTCGTGCCGTAATGCCGGCGCCTGCGCAGCGCCTCGAACAACCCGTCGCGTGTGAGCTCCGGCATGAAGTAACACGATAGCCCGCCGATCGCGCCGAAAGTCGACGCGCCGGGCGTGGTCGCGCCGGGACGGCCTTTGTGGTCATCGCTGTGGCACACCACGCCGACGCGAAATCCTTTCTCGAATGCGTCGTGCAAAATCCACTCGAACGTGCCCCAGGTCGAGTGCACCTCGACGCTGCGCTCAACTCGCCCGTCATGCGCATATTTGACGTCGGCATAACGCCCGCCGACATGCGCGATGACGCGGCAATCCTCGCCGCTCAGGAACTCGAACAGCTTGTCGGCGGTGTAGATTGCCTCCGTCGATGTCTCGCCCTCGACAAGGATGTGCGATGAACGCCGGATCGGACGGCCTTCACGGCGAAAGAACACGTTGCGGTCGCCGCCCATGCCGGTATTGCCCGACCACTCATAACCCGGCAGGCAAACGAATTGCCCCGGCCGATCGAACGCCGCGGTGAGCGCGTTGAGCTCCTTCCAGAATGCGTCGGTGATCTGGAAATCGTTGCCCTGGTGACCGACCATGTCGACGAAGGCCTTGTCGCGGGCATAGCGGAAATACTCTTCGGCGGTGCCCATGCCGATGGTTTCGCCGCTCTGGCCGTGCAGATCGGCCCAATAGCGCCGCAGCGGCGCCGCGGTTACGATACGGAGCGGATTGGCCTGCGCGACGAGCTGACCGTTCGCTCTCACCGTCAGATCGAGATCGCCCGCGCGATCCGCCACGAGATTTTCGATCACGCGCGGACCGTCGCCCTCGCCGATCGTGATGCCGGCGGGCAAGCCGCGCAGCGGCTGTGACGATAAAAGCTCAAGCGCGCCGGCCGCGTCCGCCGTTGGATTGCCCCAGGCGTCTTCGGCGACGACGGCAAGCCGGAACGGCTCGCCGACGACCGCAAGCGAAGGCAGGATTGCCTTCCAGCGCGTCGCCGGCCCGGGCACCAGGTCGAAAGCCGGCTGCGCCGGTAGCTCGCAGAACTCGTAAGTCGCAAAAGCGTCGACCGAGGTCCGAAGCTCGACGTTGTTCTCGGCATTAGTTTGCAGGCGCAGCCCCGGCGAGCCCTGCCTGCGGTCGCCAAGCCGGACGGTCAGCGTATCGCCGGCGCGCAGATAGCCGCGGCCAATGCGGATCAGGAGTGTGTTGCCGTAGGGCCGAATATTGAGGCGATCGAACCAGACCTGCAATTTCGCGCCGTTACTGGCTTCGACGGTCGTGAAGTTCGGCGCACCGGCCTTGTCGAACTGCGGCTTGCTGAAATCGGACGTGGTGCGCCACGACACTTTCACCATGCCGGTGTCGTCGATGCCGAAGGTGCCTGCGGTGTAAACCAGCACAAGTTCGGCATGGGACCCGGCGACGAACGGTCCCGGCGACACGAGCTTGATCGAGCCCATGTGCTCGGGAAGATATTTCGAATATGGCATGTCGATCCTTGATTGGCCGGGCCGAGCGGCAGATATGATATTAGATACCGTGTGCCGGCGGCGAAAGCGGGAGCAATTTTCAATGCTGAAATTGCGCTTCATCGTTGTGCTTCTGGCGGCCGCAATCTGCGCTCCGCGGATCGCCGCGGCGGCCGACTGGCCCAACCGGCCCATCCATTTCATCGTGCCGTTTCCGGCCGCCGGCTCGACCGACATCGCCGCGCGTGTGGTCGGCGACTATCTGTCGCGCACGCTCGGTCAACAGGTCGTGGTCGAAAATAAATCGGGCGCCAACGGCAATATCGGCACGGAATATGTCGTAAGAAGCGCGCCGGACGGCTATACGATTTTAATTACCACGGATTCTGTCAGCACCAATCCGCATGTTTACAAATTGAATTTCGATCCGCTGCGCGACCTGGCGCCGGTCATCGAACTCTCGCGCCAGCCCATCGCGCTTGCCGCCCATCCTTCGCTCGGCGTGACCACGCTTGCCGGCCTGACCGCGAAGGTCAAGCAACAACCGGGCTTGCGCTTTGCGACCGGAAGCGGCGTCGGCTCGCTGCAAGCCATGGTCGCGCTTTGGTACGCCAAGCTTGCCGGCATTACGCTGACCCAGGTGCCGTATCGCGGCGGCGGCCAGGCCATCATCGATTTGATCGCCGGCTACGTGCAACTCGGCTCGCTCGGCTCGTCTCCGCTTATTCCGTACTACAAGGCCGGAACACTCAATCTCCTGGCGCAGTCGATGGCCACGCGGTCAGCGTCGCTGCCGGATGTGCCGACGTTTCAGGAAACCGGCCTGACCGAACTCGCGATCACGCAACGGATCGGCGTCAGCGTGCCCCGTGGAACGCCGCCCGAGATCACCGCACGCCTCAATGCCGAGATCAACGCGGCGCTCGGCGATGAGAAGATCCGCAAAAGCTTCGCCGAACAAGCGCAAGAGCCAACCGGTGGCACGGCCGAGCAGTATGCCGAGTTGGTGCGCGCGGACTCCGAGATTTATGCGCGGCTGGTGAAGGAACTCAATGTGAAGGTGGAATGATCACCGCTGCAGGCGCAGGCCGAGGAGGAACGAGGTTGCCTGGTAAGCGACGCCGGTCGCGGTGGAGGTCAGCCAGTCCTCGCGCACGGTGGCTTTGAGCCACACGTCGCGGTTC
>Ga0181531_10003007_pt1 | contig 10423 bp, 22 predicted proteins | sample PEATcosm2014_Bin_38_FD_119743 | JGI IMG/M metagenome (GOLD analysis project Ga0181531, IMG submission 119743) | Peatland microbial communities from MTU Mesocosm Facility, Houghton, MI, USA - PEATcosm2014_Bin11_10_metaG | ecosystem: Environmental > Terrestrial > Soil > Wetlands > Peat | place... | reverse complement strand
TTCCGCCAGCAAGCCGGAACTTCATCCCATGTGCGGCCGAAACAGTGTCCAAAGTCCTGCCAATGCACATAATCCCAGCAAATTACTTCGTTTTCAATATCCTCGCCTCCAGCATCTCCTGCGTCGGTGTGAGGATCGGCTTTTTTTCCAGCATTTCCTTCATCATCTTCAATATTATCGGTGATTTCTTCGCCTTCGTCAGCGACTTCTTCATTCTCATTCTCCGTCTTATCGTGAAAATGCGGCTCATATCTGGCCCACACAAGACCTCTGCCCGGCAAAAGCCTATCTGTGACTGCCTGTCTTACGGCATCCCCAAAGCTTTCAGTGATAAAATAAGTAATCGAACGCTCCAGCACCATTGAACTTATGCGGCCCAGATCGTCTTTGTCGCGAAAGCGTCTCTCAATATCAGGTTTGGGGTTTTGTCCGAACAGGGCGGGACGGGCGCTTTCAACAACAGACCAGAGAATGTTAAAGCGAGGAACTTTTTGTTCTCGGGGGCTGCGGTCGTCCTTGAACCGCCTGAGTATCTTTTTGCCCTTTTCTTCCCATTGCTTGCTTTTGCTTTCATAAAACCTTATTTCCTGCACCCACCGCTTAACCTTACGCGCTTCACCCAAAGCAGCTGCAAGGCCATCCTCATTAGCTTCGGTAGTAACGGAAGAACCCAGACTTGCCATTATATCCGTTCTCTGTAGTTTACCCCCATATTTTCAGGAAAAAACAGCTCATTCGCAGTAATTTCATGTAAAAACCTGGGTTTTTCCTTGGTCTGGTCTTTTACAATACTTGCGTATACTTGTCCAATTATTTCAAAGGCGTCGCAATAATGTGAGGACCAATCATGTTTGGGTTTTGCTTTGAATATCTTGTTATCTTCGTCATAGTCATAGTGATATTGGCGCAAAGCATTGATGCCAGATTTGCATGCATCCTTATCGAACCAAGCCATATCAAGAACCTTTCGTGCCGCAGATATGCTATTCTGTTGGCTGGTAGCGGCTACAACCCGCATCTTTATTCCAAGAGCGTGGGCCTGTTGGACGATTGATCTCCCTCCCGCAGCTAAAAGCTTGTTAACTGCATCATGCGGAACATAATGTCCGTTCTCTTTGTAAATGTAAGGCTTGGAATGAAGTACATTGCAGTAATGCTCAATGTCACACTGGCTATTTTCATAACAATCTATCAAGCGAGCTTCGTTAAACGTCCTTTGGAAGAACCAAATGCTTGTGGCGTCATCATACCCCAAATCCCATGCGGTCTCTACTGGCAGTTCTGGATCGTAAATATTCGTTGTAAGTCTTCCTTGTGCCTCGGCCCTCTCCATCCATTCACCATAAACCGCTCCAAGTACCGCACTATCAAAAGAGCAATAATATTCCTGCCTAAAGAGTGAGTTGCCAATACTCTCTCCGTGTTCAGCCGTTAATTCGCGCTTTTCTCTGGCAAGCTGCTCTGGGCTGAATACTCCAGTTTGATCGGCTGTTAGTCTTTGGCAAAACCAATCATCCGAATTTTGGGCTGATTCGAACATAGCCGCTGCATGATTGCGGCCACGCGGAGTAGTGATAAACACGGCCCATCCGTCATTCTCTGCAAAGATCGGTCTGAGATATCCCCATGATAAAGGATTAGCGATTGCCCATTCAGAGAACACCACGCCAGCCGGCGGCGAACCCACGAGACTGTTATAGTTATCCGATCCCACCACCTGCCATGTGCTACCGTTCTTGAACTTGATGAACATCTCCTGTTCATTCGTTGACTTGCGAATGTCCTCAGGAAAGGCTTCATCTATCCGTCGTTTGCCGGAATGGGGATTAACCGCATTCCAGATGGCTTTACGCGCTTGGGCGGCTTCTGGTAGCATATGCCAATACGTGGCAGCACGTGTGCAAGCGGCCACCGCAGCCCAATGCAAGGCAACCTCGTCCTTTCCGCTTCGACGATGCCATGTCGCCATAGCCCGCTTTCCGCCAGATTGAAGGTATCGCCAAAGCTCAAGTTGGTATTCTCTAGGTTTCCAATTGTAGGGGATATCGAAGGACACTCAAATTTATTTCTTCCCTAATTTTTTATTAGCCTTCGCTCTAATCTCCGCCAAAGCTCCTGCGCTTAGATTACCCTTGTTGTATTGTTGGGTTGCTCTAGCCTTTGCATTCGCTGCATGGGATTTATCGGGGATGGGATATTTACGCTCAGAGGGTAAAGCGAATGTAGACTTCTTAAGGTTATCCCGTTTCTTACTTGTTAATTTTGACATCTGGTGTCCTGAGTGTTGGGACAAGAATTCTATCTTCCCTTAACTTACTTACGATGAGACCATACGTAATCCATTAACACATCTCCTCTGCACGCTTGGTTGGATGACCACCTTTAGCTTTGCCATGCATTCCTTTGGTTGATCCCACTTCAATATATTTTCCACGATATGTTTTATCTTGAGTATTTAAAGCCCCCTTATTCCCTTTGTTCTCAACATTAAATTCTTTTTTATGGGAATTTTTAGCCATGGAAGCTCCTAGAATTTGAGGATATTGACTGTGAAAGTCTGGGAACCCCTCTTATCATCTTCCTCAAACATATTCAAGTGCTTTCCCAATAACTCAAATGACTTAAGTGCAGCGGCAGGATTAGGTTCGTGGCGCTTGGGAATAGTGTTCTCCGCTGTTATTTTCAGTCCCCTTAAAACATATTCCGCATCTAGTCCCAACTTATCCGCAATGGTTTGTTTCTTTTTATCTATATAAGCCTTTATTTGAGGCTTTATTAGCAGTTTGTACCCTTGAGCGCAGGCAGAGTTTTTATTATACCCGGCGCGGATAGCCGCCTGCGTAGCATTGCTATCAATTAGATATTCATCCGCAAATCTTTGTTGCTGGGGGGTTAACATGCCCTTTCTATAATCTTCAGGCCGGACGCTAGGCATTTAATCATCGTCCCTATGTTTAACTTTGTCTTCCAGACGCTTTTTGCGTCTTTCATCTGCCCATCTAATATCAGCAGCATTCCGCGCAATTGAAGCCTTTCTTTCCGAAGAAAGGGATTGACTTCGCGCATTTCCGCCTTTGCGGCCTATTTCCTTAAGATATTCTGTAACTTCACTCATGGGTTAGTAATATGTTATCCTTATCGAGCACGCAACAGAGAAATAAGCAATATAATTACTCTATATACCCGAATTATCACTTGACTGCTTACCGGCTTAGTATATAATAGGCATCTCAAGACAACCTCTCATGGTGCAATGAATGTTGCCAACCCAAAAAGGATGTCACACATGCGGTGAAGAGAATATTTCACCCAACATAGAGGCATTCGAGATCAGTGGAAAAATAGTTTGCGATGAGTGCGCCGACGAGATTTTCGAGGATAACAGCCAATTCGGAGCAGGAGCATGAAAATGGATATAGAAGAAAAACACGCGGCTCAGGCTTGCAGTAAGCAAGAGTCTCAGCCCGAACCAACTGAGGAACAGCGGCTAATCAAAGAGGCAATTAGGATACTCGATCTTTCGGAAGGCGCTCACCGTAGAGCAACAGCAAAAGGAAAAGAGGCATTCAAAGATGCTTGCTGGAAACTTACGCCAGAGGCGCGAGTGTTCATCGGAAGGCTGTACGACTTTGGCAAAGAGTTCCATGACACCGATGATAAAGTTTTGTCCTACTGGGAGGAAAACAAAATCAACGTGGTTGAGGCCGGGATGCACATGGTTCCGCATCTTATCCATGATCCGATGGTGGAGATTTACATCGTCAGGGCGTTGGGAATTTTACAGGCCGAAGGCGTCCTTCACAACACGGGGGTAACTAAGTCATGACAACACAAACCACCAAAACAGCGATCATCAAAACCGAATGTGTATTTCCACCTATATCTATTAGGGATTTGGACTGGGAAGCAACAAAGGACGGATACGAGCCGGGCGATCCACTGGGCCGAGGTTCAACCGAAAAACGCGCCATCAAAGACTTGGCCGAGCAGTATGCCGATAAAACCGGATGTTGTGAAACATGCGGCGAGGATGAATTTAGCCCAAACATTGAAGCCTTCGAGATCAGTGGAAAAATAGTTTGCGATGAGTGCGCCGACGAGATTTTCGAGGATAACAGCCAATTCGGAGTTGGCGCTTAACCCCAACAGCAAAAGGACACCCTATGCGTAAATTCCTCAACAAATGCCTCTGGATCACAATGCCCCCGGCATTCGCCATCGTACTGGCTTTTGCCTGTAACTGCGCCCTCAAAAGTGACGGGTTTTATATAGGCAATCCTCGCATTACCGTGGTCTATGAGTACGATCACCGTGCTTTCGATGCCGCCACGCAAGTCGCCAGCAACCGGCTTCCTGTGCCGATGAGGGGGAAGCCATGACCCAAACCACCAAAATAATGAAACTCACGAAAAAGCAAGAAGCTCGGTTTCCCGAGTTCGTGGATAAATGGATCAAGATCGGCCTTTCCACTGAACCAGCTAATCGGGAGAAGTCAGAAAAGGCTATTCGCGGTCTATATGGCTTGGCAAAACTGAAAGAACCTAAAGTTATCTGGATTCCGTGTCCTCTAAGCGGTGCAATGAGTGCCGTTCTTTATGCCTATATCCGAAATGGGAAAGTGAAACCGAAAAAAGACGCGGTTGACAACGCGGTTTACAGCGCGGTTGAAAGAGCGGTTGACAACGCGGTTTACAGCGCGGTTGAAAGAGCGGTTGACAACGCGGTTTACAGCGCGGTTGGCAGAGCGGTTAACAGCGCGGTTGACAACGCGGTTTACGGCGCGGTTGGCAGAGCGGTTGACAACGCGGTTCACGGCGCGGTTGGCAGAGCGGTTAACAGCGCGGTTGACAGCGCGGTTTACGGCGCGGTTGACAGAGCGGTTGACAACGCGGTTTACGGCGCGGTTGACAGAGCGGTTGACAGCGCGGTTTACGGCGCGGTTGGCAGAGCGGTTAGCAGCGCGGTTAGCAGCGCGGTTGGCAGAGCGGTTAGCAGCGCGGTTGGCAGCGCGGTTAACAGCGCGGTTAGCAGCGCGGTTGGCAGAGCGGGTAAATCTTTTATCTCCGGCTCTCTATGGGCCGGATATTCCGCATGGGCGGACTACTTCAGTGAAGTCCTCGGTATATCTATTGATCGTAACTATTTAGACATAACTGAGAATTGCGGATATTATTGGGTACTTGATGATGTGTGTTTTGCTTCCGAACGACCTACAAATATAAACCTCGACGATCAAGGACGCCTACATTCCGAAACAGGTCAATCCATTAGCTATAAATCAGGATGGGGCTTGTATCATTGGCACGGCACAAAAGTTCCCGGCGATTGGATTATGGAGAAGTCAAATCTAACAGCTAAGATGGCGCTGACTTGGGAAAACATGGAACAGCGCCGAGCAGCTTGCGAAATTGTCGGTTGGGCTAAGGTTCTTGATGATCTAAAGGCTAAAGTCATCGACACCGATGATGACGAAGAAATCGGAGAACTTGTGGAAGTTGAAATACCAGATATAGGCAAAGAGAAGTTCCTTCGGGTTGTATGTGGGACGGGTAGAAAGTTTGCAATTCCTGTTCCTCCCGAGATGAAGACGGCGCTGGATGCAAACGCATGGACATATGATCTTGACGGCGACATACTGAAGAAACTCGAAGTGCGTACATAACTTAACCAAAAGGAGGATGACATGAAAACAGTTGAAAGAATGGCGGCCCAAGGCGATGTGATGTTCATCAAGGTTGATAAGCTGCCTGACAATCTTGAGGTTGCAAAAGCAGAGAATGGTAAATTTGTGGTTGCTCATTCTGAGACAGGACATAATCATGTCATTGACTCTCGCAACGCTCAAATGCTGATCGACAAGACAAACGCTTTTGTTGCCTATGTCAAAATCTCTAAGCCAACGGAAGTCGAGCATCAGCGTTCTTTTGATACGCATGCAAGCCTTTTGCTCACGCCCGGTAACTACCAAGTTCGCCGTCAACGTGAATATGTTCCAGAAGGTTTTAGGAAAGCACAGGATTAGATGACAACACAAAAGACCACCCTAATGGACAAAGCCCTCCTAGCCATCGAGAAAATGGATGAAAATGTCATCTACCTCGCTCCTAAACCAAAAGCTGAAATACAGCGGACTATCATCTGGCCAACAGGGCAACAAGCAATCGAATATGTCGAAAAAATAGAAAAAATGGAACTTATCCTGAAACAGCTTCTTGTCTGGGATAAAAGGTGGCCCACTTCCTTTCTTAAGATGGACTTTAAAAAAATCCATCAGGCGGAAATGGAATTGGATGATCTTATCCAATGCACAAAGGAGACTTTAGAATGAGCAGCCCAGCTATGCAAAAATGCCTCGATCATATCGGAGATGCGTTTAAGCCCGAGAGAAAAGCCAACGCCAATATTCTGCTCCAAGGCTGCCGTCTTAAAGAGCTGGTCGACGGAGGCCGCTGCGGATTTAATAAAGCCTGCGTGCTTTTGAAAATAAAGCCGGAAGACATATGGTCTGCGTTCCGGTGGATGCAGGAAGATAATAAGCGCCTTAACGAAAAATTCAAAACCCGTATTCACAATACGCCCCGTTATCATTGGGAAGTCATGGGGTGGCTAAGAAAACAACAAATTGAAAATAATAATGTTATCTATTTAAAAAGGTTATGAAAGGAAAAAAAATGAATACGCTCGATAGACTTGTCTTCCTTGCCAAGGATCCGAACAGGCAGATTATATTACAGATATTGTTTGCCGAATTATCCCGTGAAAAGCCCGCGCAGATCATTATCGATAGTTGTAGAGCCTATTTGAGGGAATCGAATAGAAAAGCAGGCTGCTAACAGGAGGATATTATGTCTCAGTCAAAAAAGGATGATTTATTTGAAGAGATGGTGCGCATTTTAGAAGATATTTTAGAAGCTGCGGTCAAAACCGAAACGATGGGTGAAATCTGTCAAAAGAGCGATTTTAGCGATGTTAGAAAAGTAACACAGGAAGCAAAAGAATTTTTATGAAATTTTTAGCCTGAAAGGACGACAAAATGCGCCTTTTACCACTCGCCTTATGCCTGATTTCCTTACCGGCCTACGCGCTGCCCATTACCGCAGGACAGCCCTGTAAAAATATCGGCGCGACCGCCATGGACGACCAACGCGCCAATATTCTTGCCTGCCTTCAGGATGTAAGCAATCCCGCACAATGGACATGGTACAGAGGAGGTACGAACTCAAATCCGGCATGCAAGGTCAATCAGGCATCTTCTTTCAACGGCGTCGGCTTCGTATGCGTCGATATTCCGCCTGCCGGCTGGCCCGACTGCAATGGTCCGGGTCAGGTCATCCAAAGCCTTCTCCTTGTCTATAAGAATGTCCATAATCTGCATAACGATTCCTTCAAGATCAATGTCATATCCGGCGGGAATATCTTGTATCTCCTTTCGAAGCAACTCAAATCGCTCAAGTTGAGTACCGGACCTATTTTCCATTAACCATTTCCCTCAACGCTTTTGCAATACAGGATTCCCGAAATCTGTTGGTTACACCCGGCGTGAATACTCCGCATATCGGAATCGCCCCCGATGCTCGTCCAAAAGACGAAACTGGATCACTCTTTCGCATCTCTTGTCCGCATCCGCATTCACAGAAAACCGTTTCATACATGAAAAACCAACTCCGCTATTAAAAGTCCACATATTACCCCTACGGCAAACACTACGATAAGATCAAAGCGATACCATTTCATTTCGATAACATAAAATAGCGTCCGTGCATTTGTCGTTTGCGGCCCTCAGTTCTTCCGAGTTCATGGAGCAGGCGCAGAGTAGCATAAGCGCGGCAAGGAGGAGAGTGGTGTGTGCTTCAGGCATTTTCTATCTCCTCTTTGAGACGCTTGATTAATTTGTCGGCAACTTTAGGCGTTATCAAGAGCTTTATTGAAACCGGAGCATCTTCTCGTATCCATGCGTAGACAGCTATGCGTAAGGTATCAGCGAGAAATGGCTTAGTCGTTTGTGTCATGGCTAGTCCTCTAGGCCAAATGTATGCCGCCATCCCTCGGTGCCGAAACAATCTTCCTCGTCGAGTTCATCCAATTTTGCGATGATCTGCTTGAGAAGGTCTTTCGCACCTTTCTCGCTGAGCTTGTCTATATGTTTGGCGTTCATGGTTGTTCTCCTTTCGTCGTTTGTGTTTTAGGTTCTGGCATTGCGCTTCTCCACCAGATAGTTCTGAACTTCCATAGCAGTTCTTGCGTTAGGACATGGAATGCGAACATAGTATTCTTTCTCTGCCGGGCGCCAGCTCTTAATTTCCTCGCAATAGATAATGTCAAGGTAGTCAAGGGGCGTAGTTTGTGGATCACTCATCTGTCGGATGCTTTCTGCGCCCGGTTCAAGGCACGTTTTAACTCTGTGCGATGATTTTGGTTTCCACAACCCGCCAAATACATTTCCATCAGGAGTTTCGACAACAGAGATTTGCTGATCGTGAGTGCGTTCTTTTTCATGCGCTTTCCTTTCGTGGTTTGTGGTTGTTCCTCCATCTTCCGGCTATATGATCCATCTGTGTAGCGCACCTGTTTTGATTTCGTCGTTTGTGTTGTGTCAGAACTCATCTACTCCTCCTGTTCCTATCGTCAGTCCTTCAATCTCATTCTGTTTAAATAATGATGCGAGAATGTCGGCGTGCTTTTGATTAGCAATGCACATTAAGTCCCTGATTGTTCTATCATCGAAATCTTCTTTATCTCCATGCACCATGAGAGTAGATTTTAACCTTGTAGTCATGGCTTGCGCTCCTTTATTGTGATGATGGCTTTTTCGTCGTTCACATGTGGCAGACCGTCACACTCTTGAATGTTTCCGATACGCATCTGGTTCTTCGCCCAATCGTCTAGGTCTTTGCCTTTGGGTAACGTGTGTACTGGACATTTCTCTGAACGCATCCAACCACCTCTATGGTTTGGCATATCTGATTTGAACGGTTCGCACTTACACTCAGTTGTCATGACGTGCCCCCGGTACAGAGTTTATGAATGTTGCTGTAGCTGCCGGTTCTCCAACAGTCATGGGGTCGCCAAATTCAGAATGACAAGGATACGGTGTGCCATAAGCAACATAAACACCATTGCTTACCTGCCAAAGCTAAAGCCTAATTCCTTCGTCTAGTTTCGTCGTTTGTGGATCACTCATATGTTGGCCTCGTTGTGACGGTTGTGATTGCTCGTTTGACAGCTCGCTTTATCGTTTCCAGAGAAACTCTGAATATCTCGCGGCCTTTGTATTCATGGGCAAGATATTTGCGTAAGCGATTGTGGACTTCAGACTCAACAGCGTAAGCCTTCTCAATGTCCATCGTGAACAGTTTCTCTACCTTCATCTGTTTTTTGTGGTACTGGCTAATGTCTTTGAAGCGCCTTCGGGCATCACCAGACACGCCTATCTTGTAAACATTGCGTTCAATCTTAAAAACGTATAAGCCGCAGAAATCCATTTCTTCTCTTGGAGCGTCGCTCATTTCTACCTGCTTAATTTGTCTGCCGTGCATGGTCCTGTAGTTGTACTGAACAATTGGGCGTGGCCCCAGAACAGACTTGACGGTGTTGAGCGAAAGATCGGCCTCAGCAAGAAGAGTGGAAGTCGGCCATTGATTTGAAGGGAGAGGCCAACGATCACGAATCTTTTCGACAGCAGCTTTAGTGATCGCCTTCTTGGCGTCAGAGGAAATCTTCGCACCGATCTTTGCAACACCATTGCGTCGAGCATCTTTCCACCACTTCACGATGTTTTCGCAGTTCCCGTTAACGATGAATGTCTTGTTGTCCTCACGGCTAACAATTTCTATCTTTCGCTTCTTGGCTTCAGATAGAAAGTCACGGAACTCAGCTTCTTTCTTTGCAAGAACCGCAAGGCTATCTACATGGAACCGATCATTGGTTTTCCGAGTCGTGGGCCGAAACAGGTGTTGCAAATCATCCGGCAAAATAAACACCGGCATGTCGCCGCAGTTGGCCCTTTGGCTCGCCAAGGTGCGATAGGTATAGTCAGAAATGATAGCTTTATCGGTCATTTGCTCTGATTGTGCCTGTTAAGTGTTTTACTGCTTGACAAGGTGGAAGATACGGCGTACTTTCCACTCTGTCAAGACAATAAGTTCACTAACCCCCCTCCTCCAAGGTTTGCTATGTCATGTGAGTACTGCGAGAAAGCCCAAAAAGAAGCACCAGCTTTTTACTACCGGATTGGCCACGCAAATGTGCAAGTCAAAGGATGCCGGGAGCATGTGGGAGAGATGTTCAAGCGGCTAAGAGTTTACGATGTAAAAAAAGAAGAGGGATAGAATTTCACTGCATTAGATCGTAACACTTTAACTCGGACATTGGGTTGAAACTTGGTGGGCTTTTATGAACTTGCTTAAGGTTTTCTGGGGGTTTG
>Ga0181531_10003006_pt1 | contig 10423 bp, 7 predicted proteins | sample PEATcosm2014_Bin_38_FD_119743 | JGI IMG/M metagenome (GOLD analysis project Ga0181531, IMG submission 119743) | Peatland microbial communities from MTU Mesocosm Facility, Houghton, MI, USA - PEATcosm2014_Bin11_10_metaG | ecosystem: Environmental > Terrestrial > Soil > Wetlands > Peat | place... | reverse complement strand
TCAGCGCCAAGCCGGCGCGCCCCAAGACGGTCGCCGTCGTCAGCAGTTTCTGGACGGTGTCGGCCGCGTAGTCGACCTTGGCCACCAGCGGGCTCTTGGCGATGTGGGCGGCCACCGCCGGGACTTGCTGCGCGTCGGTGACCTTGACGTGGTAGGCGTTGGGCAGCGGGTTCGCGGTGAGGAGCGAGGTGTCGAAGTCCTTGCCGAGGACGTCGTGCATGCGCCGCAGGCCGTCGCGCTTGGGGACGTAGGTGGCCGAGGAGACGCGCGGGTCGGCGGCGAGGTCGCGCGCGAGTGCTTGCGCTTGCGTGTCGGTGACGTCGTCTTTGAGGTAGACGGCGATCTCGATCTGCGAGAGGACGCCGTTGCCGAACGTGCTCAGCGTCTCGCGGACGTAGAGGAACGAGCCGAGCAGCACGATCGTGACCGCGACGGTCCCGATGGCGGTGAACTGCATACCGGCGTTGCGGGTGAAGTTCGCGAGAACCTCACCCAGGAAGAACCGCAGTCTGCCCCAGTCCACGGAAATAATAGCCCTTCTCGTCGTCGTGCAGGATGCGGCCGTGCTCCAGGCGCACGACGCGGCGCCGCATCCGATCGACAACGGCTTGGTTGTGCGTGGCGACGACGACCGTCGTGCCTTTGAGGTTGATGCGCTGCAGCAGCTCCATGATCTCGGTCGTGTTGGACGGATCGAGATTGCCGGTCGGCTCGTCGCACAGCAAGATCTTGGGGTTGCCGACCAAGGCGCGGGCGATCGCGCAGCGCTGCTGCTCGCCGCCCGAGAGCTCGGTCGGGAACATACGGCTCTTGTGCGAGAGCCCGACCAGATCGAGCGAACGCGGTACCTGGCGCATCAGGTCGCGCGTCGCAACGCCGGTGACTTGGAGCGCGAAGGCGACGTTTTCCCAGACCGTCTTGTGCGAGAGCAGCTTGAAGTCTTGGAACACGACGCCGATGTTGCGGCGCAGTTTGGGGACGCGGCTGCGGCGCAGCGTATCGACGCGAATACCGTCGACGTGCACCTCGCCGCGTTCGGGCAGCTCTTCTCGGTAGAGCAGCTTGAGGAGCGACGACTTTCCGGTGCCGCTGTGGCCCACGAGAAAGACGAAGCTGCCTTTTTCGATCTCGAGATCGACGTCGTCCAGCGCCCGCGTTCCGTTGGGATACGTGAGCGACACGCCGCGGAGTCTGATCATAGGAGAGACGATACTCCGGCGCAGGGTTTGAAGAGGGTTTGGACGGGGCGCGGTGGACACCTCCGCCTGACCATGAATTTCGACCTGACCGACGACCAAAAAGCGATCCAGGACCTCTGTCGCGACTTCGCACGCAATGAGGTGGCTCCGCAGGCGGAACGCAACGACGCCGAGGAGCGGTTCCCGTACGACCTGGTCGCGAAGATGGCGGAACTCGGGTTGATGGGTCTGCCCTTCCCGGAAGAATACGGCGGCGCGGGCGCCGACACGGTCAGCTATGCGCTGGCGGTGATGGAGATCAGCCGCGCCGACGCCTCGACCGGCATCACCCTGGCCGCGCACGTCTCGCTGGGCGCCTCCCCCATTTATCTGTTCGGCACCGAGGAGCAGAAGCAAAAGTGGCTCGTCCCCCTGGCCAAGGGGGAGCGCCTGTGGGGCTTCGGCCTGACCGAGCCCGAGGCGGGCAGCGACGCCGGCAACACCCAGACCCGGGCCGAGCTGCAGGGCGGTCGCTGGGTGATCAACGGCACCAAGGCGTTCATCACCAATAGCGGCACCGACATCACCGCCGGTACCACCATCACGGCCGTCACCGGCACCGACGACGGCGGGCGCAAGGAAATCTCCAATATCATCGTGCCGCAGGACACGCCCGGCTTCTCCCGCTCGAAGAAGTACAAGAAGATGGGGTGGCGGGCGAGCGATACGCGCGAGCTGGCGTTCGTCGATGCTGCGGTGCCGGAGGAGAATCTGCTCGGGCCGCGCGGCAAGGGGTTGAAGCAGTTCCTCACCATCCTCGATGGCGGTCGCATCTCGGTGGCGGCGCTGTCGGTCGGTGTGGCGATGGGTGCGTATGACGAGGCGCTCAAGTACGCGCAGCAGCGACGCGCGTTCGGCAAGACGATCTCCAAGTTCCAGGCAATCCAGTTCAAGCTCGCAGACATGCTGATGGAGATCGAGCACGCGAAGCTCATGGTGCTCAAAGCCGCGTGGGAGAAGGACAACAAGCGGCCGTACGAGCTGACCGCGTCACTGGCGAAGCTGTATTCGGGTGAGGTCTCGCGTCGCGTCGTCAACGAGGCGGTGCAGATTCACGGCGGCTACGGCTTCATGGACGAGTACCCGGTCTCGCGCATGTACCGAGATCAAAAGATCAACGAGATCGGCGAGGGCACCAATGAGGTGCAGCGGTTGGTGATAGCTCGGATGATTGGGCTGTAGAAACCGAACGGATCCGAACGGACTGGGTCGAGCCAGATCCTCCGTAGGCGGTATTTGGCCTGGCTCGGTCAGACGAACACACGGCCGCTCAAAAGCAAGGAGTTCCAAATCTGTTGATGAGCCGAATATCCGCGCCATGCGAGGTCTTCTCTTCCCAGAAGCCTCTGCCCAGCATCGTGCTCGTAGTTGCCGAGGACCTGTGATATGTCGCCTCGCACGAGCACAACGCAAGCAAGTTTGTGACGGCTGAGCATCACGCAGAGGCGCCCCGGGTCGAGGTGGAACGGATCTGCTTCCTGCATCGAGCTCAAGGGATGCTTTATGATGGAGATGAGCGTCTCTTGACCTTGTATCACGTTAGGCGTGTCGGCACGCAACGTGATCGATCGAGAGCCAAATTTCTCCTGAGCCTTGGTCACCGAATTTACGTGGCTATCCATGTAAAATAGGTCGGTGTTGATATCAATTTGCATGCGTTCGTGCGGCCAATAGGCGCGCCGCAGCCTGATTCGCTCCGCAACTTCCACGGCAAGATCACAGATCTCGTCGTCCACGCCAAGTTCGAACCCGACGTCGGGAAGTTGTATTGCGACGATGGAAGCGCCTGAAGCGATGGTGTCCAACGCGCGATCGACGACGTCGGCCTGTCCTCCGCCCGCCACAAAAGCGATGCGCCGCTCCGCGTCGGTCGACGCAGCGCTAAATCGCAAGTTTGGGTACAGCGCTGGTTGAATAATGCGAACTGTATCCGGGGGTAGGCGTCGCGACGAGTTAATCGCCAATCGATGGACAGCCGACCCATTTTGCATGACTTCCAGCGGAAGCGACCACAGAATGTGATCGCGTGCCGACTCGAATATCTCCGCGTCGAGTTCAGTAAATGGTGAAATCTGTCCCGGATCGCCGACCATCAGTCGCCGTCTTCCAAGGGCATCCAACGGAAGGCCACCGTTGCGATATTGGATCTGATACGCTTCGTCGGCAACCATAAGATCGTACAGACCACTTGCGCCGCGCGGAATGTAGTCGACGCCATAGAAGTGCCGATGGACCGTTGATACGACGACCCCGGCACCGTTGTGCAGATAGTTGAAATTATTGATAGCTGGCACGCTCTCCGCGGTGAGCGCGGGCGAAGGTGTCTCCTTGCTCGCAAGAGCGACTTGCAATGGAATATGCGGGAATCGCCGCTTAAAGCGCAAGGCGAAGTCGTCACGCTGATTGCGCGTGTTCGTTCCCACGCCCACACGCCAGCGCTGATCGTCCACGGCTCTTGCGCAGGTCTGCTCGACGAGATAGGTCTTGCCGGCGCCGGGCGGGCTGTCGACCAGCACGCGATCGTCTCCCTTTGCGAACGCCTGCATAATTAGGTCTTCCACCTAACTCATCCCCAAGACGCTCTTGATCTTGTCGTAATATTTCTGCGTGAATGGCTTGCCGGGAACTTGATCTGCCCAGCGATGGGGTCCACCGATAGCCGCCGAATCGATTCCGGCGAGCACACTAAGCGTCGCGTCGTAGCCAACCGGAGTCCGCTTAACCATACGAACCTCTCCGACGAGTTCTCCGCCGACGATCTGCACGCGATGTCCTAGTCTCAGACGAATGTTCGGTTGATGGTCGACCGTGAGGTCGATCTGATGATCTTTGGGCTGAACGCCTCTCGGCGTTTTCCTAACCGCGGAGATCCGCGCACGAAAAGCGTTCCCATCGACGCGCTCGTGCTCGAAGCGCATTGAGTCTTGAGCAATCAACGCGGACTTGTGGAGGCCCGCATGGTACTCATGCATCTCGTAACGCTGCGACATCGCGATTGCGCGGCGGGACCGCGCTACTACAACTTCGAGACGGTACTTGAGCCAGGAAGTATTCTGTTTCGTGATGTCCGGGTGAACGCTCGCATCGAGGTCGCGTCCCCAAAACGCGGCGTGCGCCTCTTGAAGCATACTCCACTCCGCGAGGACCGACTCGGCTTGCAAATGCTCAATATCGGCCTGAAGGCGTTGCCTCGTGAGCGCGCTCTTCGACTTTTTGATTTTATGGAGTATGCTCTCGACGGCCTCGTCGTCTTCACGCGAAAGCATTGCCGCCGCAGGAAAGTGGAGCGCCCGCAGGTCAGCACGAGCCTGCGTGCCAGTCGCGCCGGCCACCGCGGCAAGCCACTCAGTCAATGCGCCTAGATGTCCGTCTTTAGGTGGGATTTGCCCGGTTACGAAGTGTCGGCGGATCGCTTCGGTCATTACGACTACGATCTGTTGACCCGGCATATGATAGATGTCCTTGATGAGCCGACACAGATACCCGAGCCGAACAACCTCGTGTGACGGTCGCAACGCCGGATTCGGATTGAGGTTTCGGCCCGCATTCTCATAGCGCGCCGCCATTACTGTGAGCAATTCAAGGGCGGGTGCGTTGGCAATGTAGATACGTGGAAAGTCAAGGTCGACCGCGCGTGTCAGGTACTCATCTAACGCGTTCGCGAAAGGAATCAGAAAGGCTGTGCGGCGCGATAGCGCGTGATGCTCGACGACGACCTGCGGTGGCGCACCGAGTCGACCATATCCAACTGCTTGGATGATCTCTTCGCCCACGACGCGCATCGGAACGATCGCAAACGTTTCCTCAGGATCGTGCCTTATATCGTAGGAGCCCACAACGCGAACAGCGCTTTGTCGCGCCTTCGCGAGTAGGCGCGCTGCTGCGACGACGCCTTTCATGCAACCTCCTGGAGATACGTCGCAATATCGATGCCAAGTACATGTGCGGCTTGCTTTATGCCTTCGAGTAGCGCGGTCTCCCGCCTCGGGAGTAAACCCGCAGTCGCCGCAAGCGCGGCGATTTCGCCCGGTGTCTTTCCGCCAAGGAGCTTCTGCACATCGCTACCAAGGGCTGCGGCAGCGTTCTGCGGGAGCTGCTCGCAGTGCTGGACCATGATGCACCTGCCATAGCACGACTCTCGGAGCTGTGTGTTTAGGTGCGGCGCCATCGCGGCGAGCTGGTGCAAGCCTTGCGCGCGGAGCGTAGCGAGGGTAACCGCGACGCGCTGAAGTTGCGGTATCGCGTTTTCGATTTGCCTAATCTCGCCTGCGAGGTTCTCTTGGACCATTTTACTGGCGCTAAGGCCATACGGGCTGGCGAAGATGAGCAGGCCGTCGCTAATAATCGGGGCGCTGCGATCTATGCTCTGTAGCTCGTGCCGCATCGCAAGCGTGCCACTAGCAATTTGTCGGCGAACTTGGTCGAGCTTACCAGGCTCAACGACGGTGTCGTCGCGGACAATGAACGATTTCTCGTCTCCGATGAGGTAGACTCCCAGAGCTCTGTGCAGCACCATGAAGTCCGGGTTGAGATATCGAGATCCGCGAATCAATGGCTGACCATCGGGAGCCTTGAGCAACGGCAATTCGAGCGTCGGATGGATAACAAGGTCGGGGATGTCCGCCTTCCTCCGGTACGCGTTGAGTACGATCTTTTGCGTTTTGCGAAACCGGCGCAGATTCCCGATGTGGACGTGTCCACTCACCGGCTCCTCTTTGTCGAGATCACGGACGAGAACATCCTCAGGTCCCGCATAGCCGAATGCTTCGGCGATGCGCTTGCGAAGAGGCATCGCGTCATTAGCGTGGTTATTGATCTCGAATTTCGCGCCGCGACGCACGAGAGATGGGCGAATGCCGTACTCCCCTTCATATTTTCTTCCGACAATCTGCCGGTAAATCTCGGGTTCGGATTCCTGCTCCAGCGCGATAGCGGCGACAAGATCGCAATCGGGGTTTACCGCGGTTCTGATCAACGCGGCTGATGACGTGATTCTCCCGTTTGCGGCTCCGCTCACCGCGCGAGTGTCTCCGCGGTGATCGGAGGATCGATGGAACGATCTTCGGCCGAAAACTCGGTACCGAAGAGGCGATCCTTATCAGCGAGCATCGTAAGACGCATGGCGATATGCCGACGATCGAGGAGATCGCGTTCCGCGATGCCGGCAAGAGCTTCATAAGCCTTCTCGAGCCACTCGGCAAACGGAAACTGACCCTTTTGGAAGTGCTTTAAGCCCGGCAGATCGCGCGCATGGTCAGCGACAAAAATGCTAAACGCCTCAAAATCTTCGATCCGGTCCCACTCGTGGAGCGCTATCTCGCAGAATCGAGCGGTGGTCGCGAAGAAAAGGCGCCTACCAGAGAACGGCCCAACGACCCGTTCCTGCAAAGTGAAGTCCGACCGGGCCAGAAGCCGCTTCACGGCCTCCCCGCTCTCCGTCAGGCCATAACCCAGCCACACCGAGCGTTGGCTTCCGCGGTCGAAGGCCTCCATCTCCGCTTTGCGTAGCGAACCGAACCTCGTAGCGTCGATTCCCACCCCATAACGCGCACGGAGGTAATGCTGCACGTCGCGGGACAGCATCGGCAGCCCGACCTCTTGCAATGCGGACAGGACCTGTTCGCGGGCCGACTTTAGCGGCCGACGCGTTATTCCGGGCCTTGCCTCGAAGCTTTGCTCACGCTTCACACTGATTTGGGGGACGGCGGGGACGTCCAGGCCGCCCTGTTCTTCATCGGAGAGTTGAAGGGACTCCAAGTCGAGTTGGAGTTGCCGCATCTGTGCGGCGATTTTGCGAGCCTTGGCCAGCCGAGCATCCGTGATCACGCCAAGAAGCTAGCACAGTGATTACATAAATGCAATAGATTGCATAAACGAGCGTGCCTGTGCTTGCCTCTGGTCCAAGGCGCGGGCGACGCGGTCGATTGCTCTATCTAGCGAGTCATGCTCCCAAACCCTGATGACTTTCCAGCCAGCGCGCCTGAGCCTGGATCGTAGCCGACAATCCCGCTTGACGTTCTCGGCAATCTTGCGGTCCCAATAGTCAGAGTTGTGTTTGGCGCGCGTCCCGTGCGCCGGGCACCCGTGCCAGAAGCAGCCATCGCAGAAGACCGCCAACTTCAGGTTGACGAAAGCTATGTCGATCCGCGTGCCCTCTCGGCAAAGGTCGATGCGGTATCGATACCCCATGGCGAACAGCGCTCGACGCATCCTCAGCTCCTGAGTGGTGCCGGTCTGGCGAACGGCTTGCATGCGTCGACGCGTCGCCGGATCACGCGGTTTCGGTGCGCATCCTTTGTTCATGGGCTCGAAGGGTCCGCAGAAATTTCTCGTCTTTCCGCAAGCTGCTCTGCTCGTAGCGCCGCCGGAAGCCGCGAGTCGCCGCGTGCGAGAGCAGCGCTACGTCATAGCGCAGGAAGTCGAGAATCGGATCATGGTGTAAGATCATCGGTTCTGGCGAAGCCTCGTACCTGCGACGACTCCACCCGAACGCGGCCCTCGGCCAAGCGTCATCGCTATGGATGATCGCGGTTCGCTCCGGTGGTTCAGAACTCGGTCGTGCGATCCGAGAGGCGACCCATCGAGCCACTGGAACGCTAACGGCGTTACCAATAAGTCGCCAACGAGCCCGTTCTTGCGCACGGTTCTGCCCGGGTACCAACGTCCAATTTACCGGAAACCCTTGGAGGCGCTCCGCGTCGCGAACGTCCGGCGTGACAATCGTGCCCCGCCGAACGTCCCAGATTGCCGGCGAACAAGGAATCCCGAGCGTTGATCCGCCTTTCAAAGGAGGCACGGCGTTATCGGCCCAGCCGATGCCGCTGGAGCCTTCAGTCCAATAGAACCCTTTTGCAGAAACGCCATCGATCTGGGCAGCTATGCCGGGCACGTGTCCGAGGAGCGTTCTCGACGCGTCGAACTCGCGAGACGCGACGACGATCAGCCGTTGGCGCCGCTGCGGGAGTCCGAATGCCCGCGAATCCACAACGCGAAGGGCCCAGGAGTATCCACTCTTCGCGAGGCGATTCGTGAGACGCGTAATGGCCTCGCCACCATACAGGTGAAGGATAAAGGCGACGTTCTCGAGGACGACTATCGAGGGCCTTGAGTGTTCAATGAGCCGCAGGAGATGCCGTAGCGGAGTTCCGCCGCGTTCAAGACCGTCTCGACGCCCAGCCTGACTGTATGGCTGGCACGGAAAACCGGCGACGACCACGTCCGACTTCGGCAGTGAATCAAGCAGCGTGATGTCTCCGAGATTCGGGACGCCGGGCATGCGCCGCGAAAGGACGGAGAGGCAAGCGCCGTCGATCTCGGCAGTAGCAATTGTCTCGAAGCCCTCCAGTTCAAACCCGCGCTCCAGCCCACCGATGCCTGAGAACAATCCTACAACGCTGCCCTTCCTCTCACGTCGGACCTGCGGCCTCTTACCTTCCTTTCCCCCAGGTGCCATTTCGCGTCATATTGAATACGATGGAAAATGACACCTCCTCAGCACGAGAGGCGGGGAGCGAATTTTCTGCGGCGATGTGCGCAGTGCAGCGGCGCTATTCCAAAAAGCCGGATTCGCAACGGTGAGAGGTTAAACCGGATGGTAAAGTTCTGCTCGGATACGTGTCGACTCCGATTTCACAATGCTCTCTCCTACAAGCGCAGGCAGCTCAAGAAAACCCAAGGCGGTTAGGCTTTGCGGATGTCCACAGATTCGGGTGCAGCGGAGCCCCGGCACATCGTCGCAGTTGGACGGGCAGGCCGCAGGGGACCGGGTCCGCCACGCCTCGACCAAGAAGCGATCCGTAGCGGGGCGGATCTTGCCAGGTGACAATCCGCGAGACCTCTTAGGGCAAGATTTTCCGGTGGCACGGAAGGCGGGCTCTAGTTCTGTCCAGTTTTGAGTACCTTTTTGCTTGCAATCAGATCGATCGCGCCTTGAGGCGGAGGTAGAGAAATGCGTGGCTTCGTGCCGACCCCCGAAGCGATCGTAGACTCCATGGTGGAGCGTCTCTTTGCTATCACAACGCCGACACGGGATAGCACCGTCCTAGACCCTGGTTGCGGAGACGGCGCCTTCATTCAAGGGATCATTAGGTGGTGCAAGTCCCGCGGAGTGGCCGTTCCCCAGGTCACAGGCATTGAAAGTCATCCCGGCCGAGCAAGCGAGGCACGTGAGAGGGTCGCCTCCTTTCCGAGCGTGAGAATCGAGTGCCGTGACTTTCTCGTGGACAATCCGAATCGCTACGACTATGTCATCGGGAATCCGCCCTATGTTTCCATACTGCAGCTCCCTGAAAAGGAGCGCCGAGGTTACAGGGCGCGATATGAGGCCGCGCGAGGCCGATTTGACCTCTACATTCTCTTCTTTGAGCAGTCCATCAAGATGCTCAAAGCCAACGGCCGGCTTGTCTTTATTACACCCGAGAAATATCTCTACGTGAAAACGTGCGAGGCGCTCAGAAAGCTGCTCGCTAGAAACAACGTGGCAGAGATTGCACTAGTTCGGGAAGACGCGTTCAGAGGGCTCGTAACATATCCAACCATAACTACGATCGACAAATCGCAGGTCTCGGGACCCACCGTCTTCCTGAATCGCGAAGGCGCATCACGACGCATCAAGTTTCCGTCCGATGGCTCTTCGCTGCTCCCGCGCATCCAGAAGCGAGTAAGGCTAGAGGGCGCGGGTACATTAGGGGATTTGTGCCTGCGCGTAAGCTGTGGGGTGGCAACTGGCGCCGATGCGGTTTTTGTTCGAGATGGGCGAACATTGCCAAAAGAGTTGATGGGGTTTGCGCACCCAACCGTGTCAGGTCGTCAGCTCTCGCCAAACCGCGATATTGCGCCGACGGAAGTCATGCTGGTGCCATACGATAGAAGTGGAGAGCTGCTTCCGGCTTCTAGGCTAGGCAGCCTTGCGGCCGATCTCGCAGTACACAAGAGTGCGCTGACAAGGCGTGTGTGCGCAAGCCGGAAGCCGTGGTATGCCTTCCACGACTCGGTGCCCTTCGGCGATATGCTGCGCCCGAAGCTTATCTGCAAGGATATCGCTAAGGAGCCCTATTTCTGGGCGGACCGTGAGGGTAGGCTCGTCCCGCGTCACTCGGTCTACTATATCGTGCCAGAAGACCCGTCGATAATCGACGCGCTCTCCGAGTATCTTTCAAGCCCGGAAGCATGCGCATGGCTTAAGG
>Ga0181531_10003005_pt1 | contig 10423 bp, 8 predicted proteins | sample PEATcosm2014_Bin_38_FD_119743 | JGI IMG/M metagenome (GOLD analysis project Ga0181531, IMG submission 119743) | Peatland microbial communities from MTU Mesocosm Facility, Houghton, MI, USA - PEATcosm2014_Bin11_10_metaG | ecosystem: Environmental > Terrestrial > Soil > Wetlands > Peat | place... | reverse complement strand
GAAATCGGCGGCGCTGGCGCCGCTCTCCCGCATCATCGGGGAGCGGTGGCCGGCGGAGAATTCCGAGTAGGGATCGGCGAAGACCAGCGCATGGCCGCCGCCGAGCACGAACTGGTCGATCGCGTACTGGGTTTTTGGCGACAGTTTTGTCGGCTGCGCGATCATCAGCACATCGATGTCGTCGGCGATCGAGTCGGAGGTTTCGGAAAGGTTGCGCACTTCGTAGTTTTGGCGCAGCTGCTCCAGCACCGCCTGCGGCTGGGTCGGCTGGCCGCGCATTTCGGCGATCGGATCGCCGTCGAGCGTGAGGCTAGAAATCAGCCCGACCACTTTCTTCTTCGGGAAGGCCAGCGACTGCACCAGCTTGGTCAGGTCGTATTCGAGGAAATTCTCGCGGTCGGCCTGGAAGAACGGAATCGTCTCGGAATCGTCGGTGGTATTCGTGCCGTCGAGGCCGAAATAGACGGTTTCGGAGCCTTGGCCGACAGGGGCGCCTTGCAGCCCGGCGGCGGTGGCCTGGTCCTCGATTTCCGAATAGGGCACCGGGTCCAGGATCTGCAGCTTTATTTTGCCGTTCGCCATGGCGGCATAGGCCTGCAGCAATTGGCGCACGCGCTGGGCATAGATCCCGTAGCTAGGGATCAATTGGCCAAGCCGGCTGGAGTAATAGAATTTGAGTGTGATCGGCTCATCGATGCGGCCGAGGATGGCGCGGGTGCCCGGCGAAACGGTGTAAAGCCCCTGATCGGTGAGATCGAGCCCGGCGTCGCCGAACAGCCGCGAGGCCAGCCGGTTCACCGAAATGAACAGCACGGTGGCCAGCAAGATGCCAGCGATCGTAAGCGTTGCAGCAGAACGGCGCATCCCTGCTCTTTCCTTAATTAACAAAAGTTTTTGCTTCTTTTTTCAAAAAGAAGCGCTTTCTTCTGTTCCTTTTTAATCCGCCTTCTTGAGTTCAACCAGCAGCGTGTTCGCAAACAGGAACAGCGCCATGACGGAGACGAAGAAAATCGCGTCGCTGAGGGCGACCTGGCCGCGTGCGATGCCGGAAAAATGATCCAGGAAGCTCAGCGACGTTACAGTCTGGATCAGCCAGCCGGGGAGGGTCGCCTCGATCGGGCCGAGCACGATGCGCGAGCCCATGGCGATGAACACAAAACAGACCGCGGCGCTGATGACGAAGGCGATGACCTGGCTTTTGGTCAAGGCGGAGCAGGCCGCGCCGATGGCGAGGAATGCGCCGGCCATCAGGAACGATCCGAGATAGCCGGCGAGGATGACGCCGTTGTCCGGGTGGCCGAGGTAATTGACCGTGAGCCAGAGCGGCACCGTCAGCGCCAGCGCGATGCCGATGAAAACCCAGGCGGCGAGGAATTTGCCGAGCACGGCCTGCGGCACGGTGACCGGCAGGGTCAGCAGCATTTCGAGCGAGCCGCTTTTGCGCTCCTCCGCCCACAGCCGCATCGACAAAGCGGGGATCAGGAAGAGATACAGCCATGGCTGGAAATCGAAGAACGGCTGCAGATCGGCCTGGCCGCGCTCGAAGAAGTTGCCGACATAGAACGTCATCGCGCCGGCCAGGACCAGGAATATCACGATGAACACGTAGGCCACCGGCGTGGTGAAATACGCGGCCAGCTCGCGGCGGAAGATCACGCCAATCGTGCCCATGGGTTTTGCCCCGCTCCCTGAAAGTTACGCTGCTGCTTGCGTGATGTCGCGGAATACGCCGTCGAGGCGGCCGCGCTCGACGCGGAGCTCGGCGACGGCGACGCCGCGCAGGCCGAGCAGGTGGCGCACATATTGCGCGGTGTCGGCATCGCCCGCCGGCAGTACATAGATGCCGTTGTCATCGGCGCGGCCGGAGGGTTCGAGCCGGCGCACCTGCGGCAGGGCGGCGAGCTCGGCCAGGATGGCTTCCGGCACCGGGGTGGTGGTGCGGACATAAACGGCGTGATGGTAGGGGGAGCGGGCTTCGAGCTCGGCGGGGGTGCCGTCGACCAGGATGCGGCCGCCGGCGATCACCATGGCGCGGGTGCAGACCGCGTCTACCTCTTCAAGGATGTGAGTGGAGATAATGATCGCCTTGGTGGCCGCCATGCCGGCGATCAGCTCGCGCACGTGGTGCTTTTGGTTGGGGTCGAGGCCATCGGTCGGCTCGTCGAGGATCAGCACGTCGGGGTCATGCAGCAGGGCCTGGGCGAGGCCGACGCGGCGTTTGAAGCCCTTGGAAAGGGTCTCGATAGGCTGGTTCAGCACGGCGCCAAGTTCCACGCGCTCGACGGCCTGGGCCACCATCCGGTGGGCTTCGGCGCCGCGGTAGCCGCGCACATTCGCGACGAATTTGAGGAAATCGCCGGCCGCCATGTCGGGGTAGGCGGGGGCGCCTTCGGGCAGGTAGCCAAGGCGGCGGCGGGCAGCGAGGCCGTCGGTGACGACGTCGTGGCCGCAGATGCGGGCACTGCCGGCCGACGGGGTGAGGAAGCCGGCGAGCATTTTCATCGTGGTGGATTTGCCGGCGCCGTTGGGGCCTAGGAAGCCGAGCACCTCGCCGCGATCGAGCGTGAAGCTGATGCCGCGCACCGCCTCGATCGGGCCAAACGATTTGGCTAGTCCTTCGATTTCAATGAGATGCATCTTGGAACCCAGGGCTGATCGATCGCGGGCGGGCTGCTAGCAAAGTCCGCCTTGGTTGAAAAGTTACAAGCTGGCCAGGGAGGAGGAGGTGTTCTTTTTTGAAAAAAAGAACCAAAAAACTTTTGTTCATTAAGAGTGGATGGTTTTCATGCCGGCTTGCTTCCAGGCCAGCAGGCCGCCGGCCAGGTGGGCAACGTTGTGCAGGCCGGCGGCGATGGCGCGCTGCATGGCGGTTAGCGAGCGCTTGCCGGTGCCGCATTGAAACACCAGGCGGCCGGGGGGCAGGGTGCTCGGATCAAAGGTGGAAAGCGGGCACAGCACGGCGCCGTCGATGTGTTCGGCGGCGTATTCGGCGGGTTCGCGGACATCTACCAGCACCACGCCGGGCGTGCCCAACATGCCGCAGAGTTCGGCGGGGGTGAAATGTTGCTCGGGGCTTGGGTTGGTCGCCATGGGCGGTGTCTGCGCCGGTCAGGCGAGCAACGCAACGGCATGCTCGGCGATCGCCAGGGAGGCGGTGATGCCCGGGCTTTCGATGCCGAACAGGTTGACCAGTCCCGGGATGCCATGCGCGGGCGGGCCCTGAATGACAAAATCGGTCATGCGGTCGGCCGGTACGATCTTTGGCCGAATGCCGGCGTAGGCGGGAAGCAGGGCGCCATCCGGCAGGGCGGGCCAGTAGCGGCGGATCGCGCGTTGGAAATTTTCGGCGCGGCGCGGGTCGACGGCAAAGCCGATGTCATCGATGGGTTCGACATCGGGGCCGAAGCGCGCCTGGCCGGCCAGGTCGAGCGTCAGATGAATGCCGGCGCCGCCGCCAACCGGGAGCGGATAGATCAGATGGCGGAATGGCGAGGCGCCGGCCAGGGTGAAGTAGTTGCCCTTCGAGAGGTAGGCGGGCGGCACGTTTTGCGGCTCGAGACCGCTGGTGGCGCGAGCTACCGCGACGGCGCCGAGGCCGGCGGCGTTTATCAGTTTGTCGCAATGCAGGCGGGCGGGCGCTTCGCCGCCGGTGCCGACGGCAAAACCGGCGTTCTTGCAGATGACTTCGGTAACGGCTGTGCGGAAGGCGAAGACGGCGCCGGCTGCTTCGGCCTCGCCGCGCAGGGCGAGCATGAAGGCGTGGGTGTCGAGGATGCCGGTGGTGGGGGAGAGCAAAGCGGCGGTGCAGTGCAATGAAGGCTCCAGGGCGCGGGCTTCGGGGCCGGACAGGATTTTCAGGCGCTCGACGCCGTTGCGGGCGGCGCGGGCCGCCAGCTCGGCGAGTGCGGGCTCTTCGGCGGGCTCCGTTGCCACGACCAGCTTGCCGCAGGGCACCGCGGCGATGCCGCGCGCGGCGCAGTAATCGTAGAGCGCGCGGCGGCCGGCTACGCACAGGCGCGCTTTCAGGCTGCCAGGCGGATAGTAAAGTCCGGCATGGATGACCTCGCTGTTGCGGGATGAAACCCCGGTGCCGTGGGTGGACGCGGCCTCCAGGACCAGGACCTCGCGGCCGGATTGCGCGAGGCAGCGCGCCACCGCCAGGCCGACAACGCCGGCACCAACCACCACGCACTCAAAGTGATCCGCCATTTTGGGCCCCTTGGTGCCCCTTGCGGGGAGCCTGCTTGGCCCGTATGCCGCGCGAAACGCCAGGGAGGCCATATGCCTGCGTTGGAGACAGCGCTCGACCCCGCGGCGCCGGAGTTTTCCGCCAACGAAGAGGCGATGAAGGCGCTTGTCGCGGATTTGCGCGGGGTGGTGGATGGCGTGCGCGAGGGCGGCGGCGCGCAGGCGCGCGAGCGGCATTTGTCGCGCGGGAAATTGCTGCCGCGCGAGCGGATCCGCGCGCTGATCGATCCGTTGTCGCCGTTCCTGGAAGTGGGGCAGCTCGCGGCGCACGGCATGTATGGCGGCGAGGTGCCGTCTGCCGGCATCATTACGGGCATTGCGCGGGTGAGCGGGCGCGAATGTATGATTGTCGCCAACGATGCCACGGTGAAGGGCGGCACCTACTATCCGATTACGGTCAAGAAACATCTGCGCGCGCAGGAGATCGCGGCGCAGAACCGGTTGCCGTGCATTTACCTGGTGGATTCGGGCGGCGCCAATTTGCCGAACCAGGATGAGGTTTTTCCCGATCGCGATCATTTCGGCCGGATTTTTTATAATCAGGCGCAGATGTCGTCGGCGGGCATCGCACAGATCGCCGTGGTGATGGGCAGTTGCACCGCCGGTGGGGCGTACGTGCCGGCGATGTCGGATGAGTCCGTGATTGTGCGCAATCAGGGGACGATCTTTTTGGCGGGGCCGCCGCTGGTGAAGGCGGCGACCGGGGAGGTGGTTTCGGCCGAGGAATTGGGCGGTGCGGATGTGCATAGCCGGGTTTCCGGGGTGACGGATCATTACGCGGAGAACGACGCGCATGCGCTTGGCATCGCGCGGCGCATCGTGGCGCATTTGAATGGGGTGAAACCGTCGGTGCTGGCATTGCGCGCGCCGGTGGCGCCGCTGTGCGATCCGGGTGAGCTCTATGGCGTGGTGCCGGCCGACCGGCGCAAACCTTACGATGTGCGCGAGGTGATTGCGCGCATCGTGGACGGCAGCGAGCTGGATGAGTTCAAGCGGCTTTATGGCCAGACGCTGGTGACAGGGTTTGCGCATATTTTTGGTTATCCGGCCGGCATCGTTGCGAACAACGGGATTTTGTTCAGCGAGAGCGCGCAGAAAGGTGCGCATTTCATCGAGCTGTGCGCGCAACGGGGCATTCCGTTGGTGTTCTTGCAGAACATTAGCGGGTTCATGGTGGGGAAGAAATATGAGGCGGGCGGCATCGCCAAGGACGGCGCCAAGATGGTGACGGCGGTGGCGACGGCCGCGGTGCCGAAATTCACGGTGGTGATCGGCGGCAGTTTCGGTGCCGGGAATTATGGCATGTGCGGCCGCGCCTACTCGCCGCGGTTTCTGTGGATGTGGCCGAACGCGCGCATCGGTGTGATGGGCGGCGAACAGGCGGCGAGCGTGCTGGCGCAGGTGCGGCGCGACAATATCGAAGGGCGCGGCGGCAGTTGGCCGAAAGACGAAGAAGAGGCGTTCAAGGACCCGATCCGGGCGCAGTACGAAACCCAGGGCCACCCGTATTACGCCAGCGCGCGGCTATGGGACGATGGCGTGATAGACCCCGCGGATACGCGCCGCATTCTTGGTTTGGCGATTTCCGCCAGCCTCAACGCACCGATTGAACCCACGCGCTTCGGCGTGTTCCGGATGTAGGCACCAAATGAGCGAAATTCTTGAAAGCCGTGACGCGCGCGGCGTCGCCACGATCACGCTGAACCGGCCGGACCGGCATAATGCGTTCGACGATGCGGTGATCGCGGCGCTTTCGCAGGCGTTGGGGCGGCTGGCCACGGACGCCTCCGTGCGCATTGTGGTGCTCGCCAGCACGGGGCGCAGCTTTTCGGCCGGTGCCGATCTGGAATGGATGCGCCGTATGGCCACCTATTCGTACGAGGATAATCTTGCGGATGCGAATGCGCTGGCGGCCCTGATGCTGGCGCTGGATGGGATGCCGAAACCGACGCTGGCATTGGTGCAGGGCTCGGCATTCGGCGGCGGCGTGGGGCTGGTCGCCTGTTGCGATATCGTGGTGGCTTCCGAGCGCGCGGGTTTTTGTTTGAGCGAAGTAAAGTTGGGCTTGGCGCCTGCGACGATCAGTCCTTACGTGGTGCGCGCCATGGGGGCGCGGCAGGCGCGGCGGTATTTTCAAACCGCGGAGATATTCAGCGCCGCGCAGGCAAAGGCAATCGGGCTGGTGCATGAAGTGGTGGCACCGGAGGCGATCGGGGAAGCAGCGGAACGGATTATCGATGCGCTGTTGCTCGGCGCGCCTGGCGCACAGGCCGAGGCGAAGGAGTTGGTGACGATCTGCGAAACAGGGGTGATTGGTGAGGCGTTGATCGCGGAAACCGCGCGGCGGATCGCGACGCAGCGGATTAAGCCGGAGGGTAGGGAAGGGGTTGGGGCTTTTTTGGCGAAGCGGAAGCCTGGTTGGCAGGTGAGGTCGTGAGGGGAGTTAAGGCCAGGGGCTCTGCCCCTGGACCCCGCTGGGGCCGCAGGCCCCAGACCCCGATTCGTTTGTTTCGATGGTGGCGTCGACGGCGAGCTGCATTGTTGGCGTCCCGCCGCGCAGCGCTAACGACAGCGGCGGCACGCCGACGTGGGCTCGCGGGCGCCGCGCCATTGGTCCGAGCAAGACCGCGAGGGGGGCAGAGCCCCCTGGCCTTTTCCTGATGTTCCACAAAATCCTGATAGCAAACCGAGGCGAAATCGCATGCCGCGTGATCGCCACGGCGCGGCGCCTTGGCATTGCGACCGTGGCTGTTTATTCCGAAGCCGACGCGAACGCGCGGCACGTGGCGCTGGCCGATGAGGCGTGGCCGATCGGGCCTGCGCCGGCGCGGCAAAGCTATCTGGTGATCGAGAAGATTATCGACGCGGCACGGCGCTCCGGCGCGGAGGCGGTGCATCCGGGCTATGGATTCCTGTCCGAAAATGCGGCGTTCGCCGAAGCTTGCGCGGCGGCAGGGATTGTTTTCATCGGGCCGCCGCCGGCCGCCATTCGCGCCATGGGCTCCAAGGCCGCGGCGAAGGCGCTGATGGAGCGCGCAGCGGTGCCGCTGGTGCCTGGCTACCACGGCGAAAACCAGGATTTGATGCACCTCGTGGCGGAGGCGGCGCGGATTGGTTATCCGGTGTTGATCAAGGCTTCGGCCGGCGGCGGGGGCAAGGGCATGCGCGTGGTGACCGCGCCGGCGGAGTTCCAGGCGGCGCTGGAGGGCGCGCAGCGCGAGGCACGCTCCAGTTTTGGCGATGACCGGATGCTGGTGGAAAAATACCTGACGCGGCCACGCCACATTGAGATTCAGGTGTTTGCCGATACGCACGGCAATATTGTCTCTCTGTTCGAGCGCGACTGTTCCATTCAGCGGCGCCACCAGAAAGTGCTGGAAGAAGCGCCGGCGCCGTTCATGGACCGGGCCCGACGCGCGGCGATGGGGCAGGCCGCTTGCGCCGCCGCGCGTGCGGTGGGCTATGTCGGCGCGGGGACTGTGGAGTTCATTGCCGAGGGCGATGCGTTCTATTTTATGGAGATGAACACGCGCCTGCAGGTTGAGCATCCGGTTACCGAAATGATCACCGGCCTCGATTTGGTGGAATGGCAGTTGCGTGTCGCCAACGGTGAAAGACTGCCGCGCGGCGAGGAGGAACTTCGCATCCACGGCCACGCGATCGAGGTGCGGGTATATGCGGAGGACCCGGCGCGCGACTTCCTGCCCTCCATCGGCACACTGATACATTTGCGGCAGCCGGCGGAGAGCGTGGATGTGCGCGTGGATACCGGCGTGCGGCCAGGCGATGCGATTACGCAAAACTACGATCCGATGATCGCGAAACTGATCGTGCATGGCGAGACGCGGGAAGTGGCGGTGCGCCGGCTGACGGCCGCGCTGCGCGATTACGAAGTTGTGGGGGTGCAGACCAATTTGCATTTGTTGCGCGCGATCGCGGCGCATCCCGCGTTTGCGGCCGGCGAACTGGATACCGGTTTTATTGCGCGCCACCACACCGATCTGTTTGAAGGGGCCGACGCCGCGGACGCGGCTTCAGACAAGGTGGTTCTGGTGGCGGCCGCACTGACCTTGCTCGACGAGCAGCTTCAGGCATGTGCCGCGCGTGGGCCAGCAACGGATCCTTATTCGCCTTGGGGTATTGCCGACGCCTGGCGCATGAACAGTGACGGTTATCAGGATTTTTGTATTCGCCAGGGCGGCACGGAAACTTCGTTGCGGGTTTATCCTCGGCAGGGCTTCTATCGGATCGACTGTGCGGGCGCTACATTGCAAGCGGATTGGGTGCCGGGCGCCGCCGGGTCACGTCTTGCGATCGATGGGGTGCTGCATCGGGTTCGGGTGGTGCGGCATGGGGCGGCACTCGTGGTGATCCTGGACGGCAACAATTATGTTGTGACGCCGGTCGATCGGCTGGCCCCGCCGCGCGTGGAGGCTGCGGGTGACGACCGGCTTTCCTCGCCGATACCGGCCCGGGTCGCGCGCATCCTGGTGCAGCCGGGCGACAGGGTGAAGAAAGGTGCGCCGCTGATGGTGCTGGAAGCGATGAAGATGGAGATTTCCCTGTCAGCGCCGATGGATGGTGTGATCGCCACGGTGCGGCACCGGGTGGATGACATGGTGCAGGAAGGTGCCGATCTGATCACGTTCGAAACCGGTGCCGCGCCATGAGCCGGCCGGGAAAAGTGCGGATTGTCGAAGTCAGCCCGCGCGATGGCTTGCAGAACGAAAAGGCTACGGTCAGCGTCGAAACAAAATTGGCATTGATCGATGCGCTGGCGGATGCGGGTGCCGTCACGATCGAGGCGGGCAGTTTTGTTTCGCCCAAATGGGTGCCGCAGATGGCGGACACCGACCAGGTATTTGCCCGGTTGCACCGCCGCTCGGACGTAACCTACCAGGCGCTCGTGCCAAATTTGCAAGGTTTTGAACGCGCAGTTGCTGCCGGTGCTACCGAGGTCGCGGTATTTGCCGCGGCATCGGAGACCTTTTCACGGAAGAACACCAACGGCTCGATTGCCGAGGTTATGGAGCGTTTTGCGCCGGTGCTGGCGCACGCACAGAAGGCCGGCGTGCCGGTGCGCGGCTACGTTTCCTGCGTGCTCGGCTGCCCTTATGAAGGCGAGGTTGCTCCTGCCTCGGTGGCCCGGCTTAGCGGAGACCTTGCCGCCATGGGCTGCTATGAAATTTCGCTTGGCGACACGATCGGCATCGGCACACCGGACAAGGCGCGGCAAATGCTGGAAACGGTTGCCGGAACAGTGCCGATGGATCGCCTTGCGTTGCATTTCCACGACACTTACGGCCAGGCGCTGGCCAACATCCTCGCGTGTCTCGATCTTGGCGTTGCGGTGATCGATAGCGCGGTCGCCGGCTTGGGCGGGTGTCCGTACGCAAAAGGGGCGAGCGGCAACGTCGCGACGGAGGACGTTGTCTATATGCTGCACGGCATGGGCATCGAAACGGGTCTCGATCTCGCCAAACTTTGTGCGGCGGGCCGGACGATCTCAGAAGCGCTGGGGCGGGAAACAGCGTCGCGCGTGGCGCGCGCGCGGGCGTAGGGGCATGCCGATGGAAACCGCAAACGAAGACCAGGTTGCCTACTGGAACGACCAGGCGGGCGTCACCTGGGCCGCGTTGCAGCCGACTCTGGATGCGCAGATCGCACCGCTGGGGCTCTGCGCGATCGATGCGCTGGCGCCACGGCCAGGTGAGCGCGTGTTGGATATCGGCTGCGGCTGCGGCGACACCACGCTGGAAATTGCCCGTCGCGTGGCGCCCGGTGGCGAGGTGCTGGGCTTGGATATTTCGGCACCGATGCTGGAGGTGGCGCTGGATCGGGCCGCCGCCGAGGGGGCAACGGCGGCCGGATTCCGGCAGGCCGACGCGCAAATGGCGACATTCGATGCGCCGTTCGACGCGGCATTCAGCCGGTTCGGCGTGATGTTTTTTGCGGATCCCAACGCGGCGTTCACCAATATTCGCGCGGCCCTGCGGCCCGGCGGTCGGTTGGCCTTCGTGTGCTGGCGCAAGCCAAGCGAAAATCCGTGGATGATGGTGCCGCTGGAGGCGGCGTTGCGGTTTGTGCCGCCGCCACCGCCGATGGACCCGAACGAGCCCGGGCCGTTCGCTTTCGCCGATGCGGGGCGACTGCGATCCATTCTGCTGGCGGCTGG
>Ga0181531_10003004_pt1 | contig 10424 bp, 11 predicted proteins | sample PEATcosm2014_Bin_38_FD_119743 | JGI IMG/M metagenome (GOLD analysis project Ga0181531, IMG submission 119743) | Peatland microbial communities from MTU Mesocosm Facility, Houghton, MI, USA - PEATcosm2014_Bin11_10_metaG | ecosystem: Environmental > Terrestrial > Soil > Wetlands > Peat | place... | reverse complement strand
CATGTAAACGAGCGCCGTGTAGTGGTCGACGCAGGGATCGGTATGAACATAGCCCTCGGCGCCATGCATGTACCCGCTCAGGTAACAGTGAAGCAGGACGCTGTCGCTGAGATAGGCGTGCCGAAGTCTGTGCCATGCGAAGCGCAAGGCATCCAACCCTGAGGTTTCCCCCAGGACATAACCGACCTCGGCAAGATTATGTTGGACGGCGGGTACGAAATTTCTACGCCAGCAGCCAACGGGGTCAGTTCCGGTACCGCAGCGCGACCAGTTCGCCATCGGTTCATTCGAGACTAGACGCTCCAAATTCTCATAGGCGTTGGTCGGCAGAAATTCATCCAGCACCAGGATATCATCGTCCATGGAATCCTCACCGCCGCAGTTGGCAGACCAGTTTCGACCAGGCCCCGCACGGCTGCGTTAACGCCTTAAACCGTCGCCTTTTCCAATGATAATAGCCGGCGACGGTAGGCGCACGCGTATTCTCGCGGGCGAGCCCGATGCCGGGATAATCCGATCACTGCGGCTCGCTCAAGAGTATTGGGACCCATCGAAATACGGCGAAGGCGTAACGCTGCTCCGCGCGTCCACGGCCGGTAGTTTGGCGAAGACCGGGCTTTCCCACTTGAGCTTGTGCGTTGGGAAGTCGGTTTCCCCACCCAGCGTCTCAACGGTGACGATTCGAGTCTGGTTGTCGTCCATGAATACCCCTGCCCCGAAGCGATTTAGAATATCTGGTTATGAAAGATGCATCAAGGTCTTGGCGTAGATGTCCTTTTTTCTTATGCCTTGCAAGCATCCGAATCTGCACAGCCGCCACCATCTCCGCCGCATGTGCAGCTTGGCCTCCTCGTGACCGGGATGCAGATAGCGCGCGAAAATCCGGCCTGAGGCCGCAAGTTCCGCCCGGTCTAGCGGATCGACGCCGGCCCTCCTTATGCGAACGAAGTCGGCGACGTCATCGGTCGAAGCCTTGGGAAACATGGCGACGAAATGTGCACGCGACAGGCTCGCACCGCGATACTCGATCATCGGCGCGAACCGCCGCGTCTTTTGCGCGGGATGAGCGCGGTAATCGCAAAGGTAACGTGGTAGGTTCGCAAAACTGTAGGTTGGCAGCAAGCGCACGCATTGGATGAGTTCTTGCCTGACAATCGCTTCCTGCGGGTACGGATGGGCGCGCAGCACGTCGCCGCGGAACAGCGTCGCTGAATCAAGAATTGCGCAGGTAAACAGCGTCTCGTAGCGGATCGCCTCGTGCGATTTCGGGAAACGGATCACGCCCGCGGTTGTGCCGAAGCGGCGCACCCAGCTACCGCAGACATCCACTTCGTGTTGTTGCATGAAGGCCAGTTGAATTTCCAACTTGCGCTGGTGCCATAAATCGTCGTGATCGATCCGCGCGATGAATGAGCCATCGGCGACGGCTATGCCGGCATTGAGCGCCGCGGCGTGGCCGAGATGGGGCCGCGTGACTACGCGAACCCGTTTATCGGTCTTCATCCAATGCTCCGCGATCGACACAGTCGCGTCGTCCGAACCGTCATCGACAATGATCAGGTCGAGCCGCTCATGAGTCTGCGCCAGGACCGAAGTAATAGACTCGGCGATGAAGTCGGCGCCGTTGTAGACGGCCATCACGACCGAAACGAGCGGGATGCCGCTCGCCCTTGGCATCATTCAGCCTTTTGTTTCGGTGGCGCCACCAGCAATAGCTTCTCGGCCACCAGGGTATTGATGAAGGCGAGCGTCTCGGCGGCGCACGTCGCCTCATCGACCTGGTACTGTTGGCGCAACAGGCTGCAGATGTCACGCACGCGGATCGGGTCTTTAGTGCAGTCCCAAATCAGTCTGCCGCTGCCGGCGAAAGAGAAGCAATTGCCGGACTTCTCGTCGAGGGCCAGTATTTCCGTTCCGGTGTCGGCGGCGAGAACGGCGTGGGTGCGTGCGACGGTGTCGTCAAGGGTTAGGTTGACCATAGCAGATTCCGGGATTTTACGAGGTGGAAGCAGAGCAAATCAGCGATTGACCATGCTGCCGTCTTGCCAAGCTTCGATCAAGCTTTGGGCCAGGGCGGGAAACGCAGCGGATCCGCGTGGTCGTCTGACTGCGATGAACGGGATGCGCGAAACCAGTTCGAGCCAGCGCTGCCTAATGGTTGTAGCTGTGCCGGACGGCTCCAGCCAGTCCGGCTTGCGCAGGCAACGGCCCAACATGGTTACCGCTTCGAGCGGGGAAAGACGACGCGAAGCCGGCTCGCCCCAAGCGAGCAAATAGACGCCGGCGAGGCGACGCGGGGCGTAGCCGGCCATATCACCCACTTGTGTCACCGCTTTGGAATCCCGCGCGGCGAAGGGCGTCAGCTCTGCGACCGCGCCGCCCAGCAAGTCGAGGCTGCGCCGGGTCAATTTGGGGCGCATGACCGCAGGCCAAACCACTGGGCCGCCCGCGTCCGGGTGGACGACAACCAGATCATCGCACAGGAGGGGATAGCCGGCTTGGGCTAAAGCTGCGGCAAGGGTCGATTTGCCGGTCCCGCTGTTGCCGCAGAACGCCATACACGCCTCACCGGTATCGATCGCGCTGGCATGCAGCGACAATAATCCGCGTTGATAGGCGATCGCGTTCAAGCCGCCGATCAAGACCGTGTGTCTCTCGGTATCCGGTTTGGCCAGAGCCGATACGGATACCACGACCCGGCGCCCTTCCAGCGCGGTAAAGCCAAAGCTCTCTAACCGCATCGTCAGCCCTTCTCCCGTAGGAGGCAGCTCGCCAATGCGGAATAGGATGTCGGCAGCTCCATGACCGGGGGCCGGATCGACCAATAATTTTGAAAATGCGATCTCGCTGTCGAACGTGAAACCGGCGGCACGATAGCGGGACGTCGAGAGTGGGCTAAGCATTGCCACCCTCCACATCTAAGATGAAGCGGCCCATAGCCACGCCGCGGAGCAACGCCAGCCGGTACTCCGTCGTTCTGGCGTGATCACGCCAGCCGTCTTTCGGCCAATTTTGCAGCAGTCGGCGCAGCCGCGGCAAATCCAGGCAGCGCCGAGCTAATTGGGAATTTGCCATTGAATCAATTTCGGCCAACATCTCATCGCGGCATTTTTCCACTCCCTCGTGGTAATCCGGCGCCTGCGCTCCCCTCTGCACCTGCCCAACCACCTCCGGCGGCAGCCGGTCGGCAAAAGCTTGCCGCGCCAGGCGCCGTGCCACTCCGTGGCGCAGATACTGATCCTGGGGAAGCGACAGGCAGAATTCGATGATGCGCCGATCGGCAGTGGGATCGCGCGTCTCAACCCCCCAGCCTGCCAGCGCGGCTGCCAGGAACGGCCCCGGATCGCCCCGAAACAATACGCCCGATCGCATGGCGAAGCTGTCGCCCAGCAGTTGAAGATGGGCCTGCGCCTCCTCACGCTCCTGCCGTTCGAATCGGGCCAGTAATTCGGGATGCAGCGCCGTGTGCGCGCGTCGGGCCGGACGCCTCATACGCCGCAGGCCGTCCCACACGCGCGGCGGAGTGAAGGGTTGCAACAGCGGCAGCAGATGCTTGCGGGCTGGCCCCGGCAGCGCCCTCACTTCGCGTACCAAGTCGATCCATTTGCCTTGGCGCAACAGGGCCGCAAGCCGTGAATAGCCATCATAGCTGATGGTCACGTTACCCGATTGCCCGGTCAGCAACACTTGCACGCCGCGCCGCTTGGCTTCGGCGCAGATTTGCTGATCCCAGACCGCGTTGCAGGGATTGACCGGCGGCCGGTCGGCCAACACCAAACTGCGCCGGATGGCATCGAGCGGCGTGGTGCCATCGGGCCGCAGCACCACATGCGTGATATTGGCGTAGCGCGCCGCGGTTAGGCCGGCGGCATAAGATTCATCCAACGGCCACCCGGCGGCCCCCGCCGCCGCATAACCAAGCCTCGGCGCCGCGGTGAAAGCGGTCAGGCCGCGGCCCTCGCCGGCTAGCAAGCGTGCCGCCGTCGCGGTGACCGCGGCACTGTCGAGGCCGCCGCTCAACTGGCTGCCGACCTCGCCCAGCCCGCGCAGGCGGCAACGCACCGCCTCATCGAACAGTTCGCGGGACGCGGCGATGGTATCGTCGTCCGAGAGGCGCAACCGCCGTTCGGGGTCGGCTGCCCAATAGCGCGAGAGTGTCTCGCCGCTCGCGGTGACGGTCAGGCTATGGCCGGCCGGCAGCGTGCGCAGCCCGGCGAAGATATGGCGCTCGCTCGGTATAGTCTCATGGAACGGCGCCACACGCAGGCGACGGATGACTTCATCTTCGTCCAAGCGGCGCGGAACGTCGGGCAGAGCAAACAAGCCTTTCGGCATCGAAGCCAAGGCGAAGAGCTTGTCCGAGCTGAAATAGACGAGCGGGTGTCGGCCGAGATGATCGCGGGCGCAAAACAACCGCTGTCTGTTCTCGTCCCAGACGGCGAAGCTGAAATCTCCCAGCAAGTGCTTCAGGCAGTCGTCGCCCCACCGCTCGTAAGCCGCGAGGACGAAGGCGCTATCGGCCATGGTGCGGGCCCGGGCGGGTTCAAGCTGCAGCTTGTCGGTCAGTTCGGCGCGATTATCCAACCGGGCCGTCGCCACCCCTGTCACACGATTGCCGGCTATCGGTTGCCGATCGTAGCGATCCTCCGGCAGCGTTACATGAAGGCAATGCCCAAGCGCCAAATCCGTATCGCGCCAATGTCCGGCACGCTCGGGCCCATAGAGTGCCAGCGCACCCAGCATGCGCTCGATATCCGCTCCCGCATCGCGATGTTGACGGCGACACCACAGCGCGGCGATAGCACTCATGACAGTGGCAACGGCAATTGCATTTGTGCGGACTGGTTCAACAAAGCGGCCGGCGCGGCGGCCTCCACAATACCGCAACCCCTTTCAATCATGTAAAAAATCCAACAGCGCGGTCTCCGCCAGCACCGCCTCGGGAACGCCGTGGCGCACCGAGCTGGCGCGCTCGGCGGCGGTTTGGCTCGCCTGCAGATAGGCGCCGAGGTGCCGGGCGCGCGCGATGATTTTCTTATTTTCCGGCAAGCGTTGCGCTTCGAAGCGGCGCAACGCCGCTTCCACATCGTCGCCGTCGAGCGCGTCGGCGAGCGCCGCCGCATCGTCGGCGGCCTTGGCGACGCCGGCCCCGACATGCGGCCGCGCCACGCACGCGGCATCGCCGATCAGCGCGATCCGGCCGAAGACGAGCCGCGGCGTTTCCAGATCGTAGATCGGCTGCAGGATCGGTTCGTCGAACAGCCGCACCAGCGCGCGGCATTGCGGCGCCAATAAACGCTCGGCCGAGGCGCGCATGGCGGCGATCGGTTCGCGGCGAAGGCGCGGCGGCGGGATCGAGATCGAATGGGCGACGCCGCCGTCATCGGTCAGGAGTGCCGGTAATTCCGTGGCCTCATCGGCCGGGCGGTACCACACCGCATTGTAGCGGCGCTGCCCGTCGCGCAATCCGTTGTCCGGTCCGGCCACCGGATAGCCCAAAAACTGCTCGCCAGGCGGCAGGCAGAACATCATCGTGGCGAAAAGCTGCCGGTGCAAGTCCGGCGGGATGGCGCTCTCGGGGATCAGTGCCCGCCAGGCCACATAGCCCGCATAAAGCGGCACCACCTCGGGTCGGCAGTGCTGTCGCACCGTCGACCGCAGGCCGTCGGCGCCGATCAGGACATCGGCCTCGATGGTTTTACCGTCGCCGAAATACGCCCGGACGCTTTCGCCGCTTTGCGCGATGTCCCCCAAGCCGCACCCGCGATGGTAGCGGTCGAGCGGGAAGGCCTCGCGCAAGAGGCGGTAAACGCGCTCCCAGGCCGTCATCACCTGGCGACATTCAAGCGTGGCCGTCACACAGCCGGCGCGGTCGAGGATTTGGCGCGTCGTGACCGAAACCCCGAGATCGCGGGTGGCGAGGCCCAGCGCCTCGATCCGGGCGATCAACTCGGGTTGGGCGACGATGCCGGCGCCGCGGCCGGCCAGCTCGCCCTCCGCCCGCTCGAAAATATCGACGTCCCAGCCGCGCCGGTGCAGCATGATGCCGGCCAGCAGCCCGCTCATCGAGCCGCCGATGACCAGCGCGCGGCCTTGCCTTGCCATGTGAGAATCCTGCTATTTTCCGAGCTATTTCCTAAGCCGCAAAGTTTTTCTATATTGTGCCTACAAACCTTGGAGGAACGCCATGGCTCTGACCATGCTGGACAAGACGACCGATCGTGCCGACAAGTCGGCATGGCCGCCCGTAATCGCTGCGGAATTCGAGCGTGAGCGGCAAAGCCCCAACGGCTGCGTTGGCTCGACGCTGATTTCGGAGAACGAGCGCGTGCGGGTCTGGATCATCCGGCTGGCGCCCGGCGAGCGGATCGGATTCCATCGCCATGTGCTCGATTATTTCTGGACCGCGGTGTCCGGCGGCCGCGGCCGTCAGCACGTCCACGACGGCTCGACGGTCGAGTACAGCTATGCGCCCGGCGAGACCCGCCACGAGACCTACGGCGCCGGCCAGTTCAAGGTCCACGACCTCGAAAACCTTGGTGACAAGGAAATGGTCTTTATGACCGTCGAATTCCTCAACAGCGCCAACAGGCCGCTGGCCATTCCGGACAGAGTGCGCGCCGCGGCGTAACGTCCCACACGGGCTTTGCGACTGTCATGCCCCGCCCCAGCGGGGCATTCAGTATTCCGGGCTTTGGCAACGGCCGGGGTCACGCTACAGACTGGATCGTCCACTCACCTGGACGATCCAAGAAGAAGAAGTCTAACCGCGCCGGGAGGGTCCCTGCACACGGGCGCAGGGCGGGATCATGATCTTTTCGTTCGATCTTTTGATCAATGCCGTGGTCTCGGGCGTCTTGATCGGCGGCTTCTACGCCGCCGTGACCTGCGGCGTCTCGATATCGTTCGGCATTCTCGATATCGTCAACATCGCTCACCCGGCCTTTATCATCCTCGGCTCCTACGTCGCCTACATCTTCAATATCACCTTCGGCATCGACCCGATCGTGGTCGCGATCGTCATGACGCCGGCGTTCTACCTGCTCGGCACGGCGATCTATCAGGTCTATTACCTCTCGTTCGAGAAGCGCGGCCAGGAATCCTTGCGCGGCTTGGCGTTCTTCTTCGGCGTGCTGTTCATCACCGAAGTCACGCTGGTGCTGTATTTCGGCGTCGACTACCGCTACGTCGAAGCGCCCTATATCGGCCCGACCTTGCACTTTCGCATGCTGGACATCCCGCTGCGGATCCTGGTGCCGTTTTTGGTGTCGCTCTTGCTGATCGCGGTGCTGCAGCTCATTCTCACCCGTACCTTTATCGGCCGCGCCATCATGGCGGTGTCGCAGGATCAGCTGGCGCTGCGGCTGTTGGCGGTGGACCCGGTGCGCATCAAGCGCATCGCGTTCGGCATATCGATCGCGACCGCCTCGCTCGCCGGCGCGTTTCTGATCATCATTCAGCCGGTCGAGCCCTCGGTCGGCCGCGAATATATCGGCCGGGTGTTCGCGATTTGCGTACTCGGCGGCATGGGTAGCCTGCCGGGCACCGTGATCGCCGCGATGCTGATCGGCATCGTCGAGAGTCTGACCTCGACCTTCTACGGCCCGTCCTGGGCGCCGGCGGTGTCGTTCGGATTTCTGCTGCTGACGCTGGCGGTGCGGCCGGCCGGCCTATTGGGGCGCTAAACCGTGCGCACGCCCGTATTCCTGCTGATCTGGCTGGTTATTGCCGCCGCCGTGTTCGCCGGCGCGGTGTTTGCAGGCAATGATTATGTGTTTTTCGCCGGCTACGTCGTGATGCAATATGTCGTGCTGTCGACGGCGTGGAACATCCTCGGCGGCTATTGCGGCTACGTCAATTTCGGCTCGGCCGCCTTCTTCGCGCTCGGCGCCTATTCGACCGTGGCAATCTACAAGTTCTATCCGTTGCCGATTCCGCTTTTGCTCGTGGTCGGCGGCGCGGTCTCCGGCCTGGTCGGCTTCGGCATGGGCTATCTGACGCTGCGCCTACGGGGTGCGTTCTTCGCCATCGCCACGCTGGCGCTCGCCGTGGTGTTGGAGACGCTGGTGGTCAATTGGGACTATGTCGGCGGTTCGCGCGGCGCCTATATCGTGCGGCCCGAGGAGATTTACCCGTTCGGCAATTACGTCAGATATCTGTTCCTGATCATGATGGGGCTCGCGGTCGGCGCCATCACCGTGGCGCGGCTGATCGAACGCTCGCGCCTCGGCTACGGTTTCGCCACTATCCGCGACGACGAATTGGCGGCCGAGGCCTGCGGCGTGCCGACGCTGCAATTAAAGCTGATCGCCACCACCATCTCCGGCGCGTTGATGGGCATGGCCGGCGCGCCGTTCCCCTATTACATCGGCTATCTGCAACCGTCCTCGACCTTCGGGCTGGAATATGCGGTCAACTCGATCGCCATGCCGCTGATCGGGGGCACCACCAGTTGGGTCGGGCCCTTGGTCGGCGCCGTTCTGCTCGGGTCGCTGCAACAGATCGCTACCGTGACGATTTCGTCAGCAGTCAACCTTTTGATTGTCGGCTGTCTCTTGGTCGGCTTCGTCATCGTGGCGCCGAACGGTATCATCGGCCTGGTGCATAAATATTTCCAGCGCAAGCCAGACGATTTCGTTGGCCGCCGCCGCGTCGACCCCGATGCCCCGGAAGCGGTGCCATGACGACAGCCATCGGCAGCGCCAAGACCGATTCCATGACCCGCGCGGATGCCGGCCTGCTGGACATCGACGCGCTCGGCAAACGGTTCGGCGGCTTCGTCGCGCTCGACGGCATTTCACTGACGGTGCCGGCGGGCGAGCGCCTCGGCCTGATCGGGCCGAACGGCTCCGGCAAATCGACACTGGTGAATTGCATCTGCGGCACGCTGCGCAACGAGGCGGGCTCAGTGCGCTTTAACGGCAAGCCGCTCGACGGCCTCCCCGCGCATGCGCGCACCCGGCTCGGACTGGCGCGCAGCTTTCAACTGCCGCGGCCGTTCGCCAGCATGAGCCTCATCGACAATATCCGCGTGCCGCTGCTCTATACCGTCGCCGCGCGCGGTTCCGGCCGCTCCGCGCCAGACATCGAGGGGCGCTGCGCCGACCTGTTGCGCGAGGTCGGGCTCGAGCAAAAAGCGCAACACCTGCCGCGAGACCTCACTCAAGTCGAGATGCGCAAGCTAGAACTGGCGCGCGCCATGGCGTCGGAACCGAAACTTCTGATTGCCGACGAATCGATGGCCGGGCTCACCCACTCGGAGATCGAGGAGATCTTGGCGCTTTTGCTGCGCTTGAACGACCAAGGCGTCACCATCATCCTGATCGAACATATCATGCGCGCAGTGATGAGTTTCTCGCGCCGCCTCGTTGTCTTGGTCTCCGGGCGCAAAATTGCCGACGGCCAGCCCGACGACGTCATGCGCGACCCGGAAGTGGAGAAAGCCTACCTTGGCTAGCAGCCTCACCATCGCCGGCATTCACGCCGCTTACGGCGCCGTCCGCGTCATCGATGACGTGTCGATCAAGGTCGGCAGCGGTGAAACCGTGGTGCTGCTCGGCACCAACGGCAACGGCAAGTCGACGCTGATGAAATGCATCATGGGCCTGGTGCGGCCGAGCGCGGGCTCGATCGTGGCCGAGATCGACGGCATTCATCACGACTTGGTCGGCCGCAGCACCGAGGAAATCGTCGATCTCGGCATCGCGCTGGTGCCGGAAGGCCGCCGGCTGTTTCCGATGCTCACGGTGGAGGAAAACCTCCTGCTCGGCGCCTTCCGGCCCACGGCGCGGCGCGAGCTTGCGCGCAATCTCGCAGTGTGCCTGGAGACATTTCCGCGGCTGGCCGAGCGCCGCCGCCAATTAGCCGGCAGCATGAGCGGCGGCGAGCAGCAAATGCTGGCGCTCGGCCGGGCGCTGATGCTGGCGCCGAAGATCCTCTTGGTCGACGAACCCTCGGTCGGACTGGCGCCGATCCTGGTCAGCCGCACCATCGACGCCATCAACGAGATGAAGCAGCGCTATTCGCTGACCGTGCTGATGGCGGAGCAAAATTTCAACCAGGCCATCCGCATCGCCGATCGCGGCTATGTCATCGTCCATGGCAAGATCGCCTTCGAAGGCCGCTCGACCGACGAACTCAACAATAACGATTTGATCAAGAAATTTTATTTGGGATTGTAAAAGACGTAGTACACTCAAGCGCATGACGACGCATTCTGGGTGGGCTTACGGTACCGCCGGCGAACTTGTCGGCGCGCTGGCGGCGCGAAAGATTTCCGCGCTCGAACTCACCGACTTTGTCATCGCCCGCATCGAGACGTTGGATCGGAAACTCAACGCCGTGGTAGTGCGCGACTTCGAGCGCGCCCGCGCCGCGGCCAAAGCCGCCGATGCCGCGCTCGCGCGCGGCGAGCGGCGCCCGCT
>Ga0181531_10003002_pt1 | contig 10426 bp, 5 predicted proteins | sample PEATcosm2014_Bin_38_FD_119743 | JGI IMG/M metagenome (GOLD analysis project Ga0181531, IMG submission 119743) | Peatland microbial communities from MTU Mesocosm Facility, Houghton, MI, USA - PEATcosm2014_Bin11_10_metaG | ecosystem: Environmental > Terrestrial > Soil > Wetlands > Peat | place... | reverse complement strand
TTGGGCGCTTCATCACTACGCGTGGAATTTGAGCCGCGGCCGCACCCGCGACTGGGTCCAGGGAAAAGGCGACGCTCTCAAATTCGACAGCGTCGATTGGTATGAATTGCTCCGTGAAGGCGATCGCATGGAGGGATTGATCACTGGGCATTGGCAGGTGATGGGGGAGGAAGATCCGGATCACTCGGTGAAACTGGTCGTTGACGAATGGGGTCCGTGGTACCGGCCGGGAAGCGAGGCCACCCCGGGAGACCAGTTGGAACAAATGCCCACCTTACGGGATGCTGTGTTCAGTGGAATGACATTGGACACTTTCAATCGCCACCCAGAAAAGATCGCGATGGCGAATTGTGCGCAACTCATTAATTGTCTGAATAGCCTTTACCTGGCGCATGAAGATCGCTTCGTGGTGACGCCGGTAGGCCACGTATTCGCGATGTATGCGGCCCACCAGGGTGGCCAGGCGTTGCGGACCATCTTTTCCGCCCCGACAATCAGCTACGATCGAGACGGGAAACCCGCGTCGTTTTGGGGACTGAGAGGGTCGGCTTCCGTTCGCGACAAACAGCTGACGTTGACGGTGGTCAACCCCAGTGTGAGTGATCCTCGCACCACGGATGTGAGTGTGAGAGGTGCAACGTTCAAATCGGGGACAGCCACTATTTTGACCAATTCGGACATCCACGCCCACAACACATTTGAGCAGAGGAATGTGGTGGTGCCGGAAACGAAGTCGCTGGAGATCAAAGGGGAAACACTAAACTACACGTTCCCGCCAGCTTCTGTAACCAAACTGGCGATTGTCCTCGCTTGATGGCGATCTGTGTATTGAGGACGAGGACCTGCTCTTTACGTTGGGTACCGTTGAGAGACAGCGCCTTTGGGCCCCGCACCATTTGATAGCCGACGCAAATGCAGTCCGTTATTGACTTTGACCTTAACGTAGAACTTAATGAGTCGGGAAATCCGGATCCGCCCCAGAATGCATAGGCAAATAAAATTCCAGAATCGAGCGCTGCGCTACAGCCTTGCGCTCTTCATCCTGTTTGCGACTTGTGCGGTTGCTTCTGCGGCGGATGCACCATGGACGACGGCGCGAGCGAAGCAATGGTATACGGAACAGCCATGGCTGGTGGGGAGCAATTTCATTCCCAGCACCGCGATCAACGAATTGGAAATGTGGCAACCCGATACCTTTGATTTGGCGACGATCGATCGTGAACTCGGCTGGGCGCAAGGGCTGGGTATGAACACGATGCGCGTCTTTCTCCATAACCTTCTGTGGCAGCAAGACGCAGACGGATTTCTGACTCGTATCGACAAATTCTTGCAGGTTGCCAATCAGCACCATATTCGGGTCACGTTCGTGTTGCTCGATTCGGTCTGGGATCCGCGGCCGCACTTAGGAAAACAACCCGATCCCAAACCTCATGTACATAACTCCGGTTGGGTACAGGCTCCGGGCGCTGACCTCCTCAAGAATGAGTCACAATGGGACGCAGAGTTAAAACCATACGTTGTCGGCGTACTGCACCGCTTTCGGGAAGACAAACGCGTGTTGATGTGGGACTTGATGAATGAGCCCGACAACGACAATCCCGCTTACAAGAGCACGGAACTCCCTGACAAGAGCGCTCGCGCATTGAAACTTCTTAAATCAGAATGGGGCTGGGCTCGAAGTGCCCAGCCTTCACAACCTCTGACGAGCGGTGTCTGGAAAGGGGACTGGTCGAGTGATTCTGCGCTCAGCGAAATGGCTCGTTTCCAACTGGAGAATTCCGACGTCATCACTTTTCACAGTTACGACGTGCCCGACGAAACAAAACGCCGGATCGACTCTCTCCGGCGCTGGGATCGCCCAATTATATGCACCGAATATATGGCTCGGCCGCGTGGCAGCACATTTGCGACGATATTGCCGTTGCTCAAGAGCGAACATGTGGGCGCTTATAATTGGGGTTTCGTGAACGGAAAGTCCCAGACCATCTATCCGTGGGATTCTTGGGAGAAGGCGTACAGCAGCGAGCCGGCTATCTGGTTTCACGATATTTTCCGCGCCGACGGTACGCCATACGCTGCGAAAGAAATAGAGTTGATCCGCCAATTGACCGGCGTCACCTCAACCGGCCGTTAAGCATGAGAGATGAATTTGTCCGGGTGTTGGCTCTCGTGGCAGCCATTGCGATCAGCATTCTGGCGCCGGAGCGTTCCGCTTTTCCTCAGCAGCAGGAAGCCCCGCACTCCTCACCGCCGCCGTCGCAAACGCAAGGAGCCGTTTCCACTGGATCGGCCCATGCCGCCATACTCGATAACGAAAAGCGCCCGATCACCGCGGGCGGTTTCGTCGATAGCGGTCCGATTGTCTTTCAAGATATTGCGGAGAAGGCCGGGCTGACTCGCTGGCGTCACGTGATGGGCCCCGATCAGCCGCAGTTTATTCTCGAGACCGTCGGCTCCGGCGTTGCTCTCCTCGATTATGACAACGATGGATGGCTCGACATCTATCTGGTGAACGGTTCCACATACGACGCGCTTTCGGGAAAGACGATACCGCCTCACGCCGCACTATTTCATAACAATCACGATGGCACATTCACCGATGTTGCCCGCCAGGCCGGGGTCACGAACGACCGCTGGGGCTTCGGAGTGGCGGTCGGCGATTATGACAACGATGGATGGCCCGATCTCTACGTGACCAATTTCGGCAAGAACCGCCTTTATCACAACAATCACGATGGAACCTTCACGGACGTCGCGGAAAAGGCCGGCGTCGCGCTTGGAAACTGGTCCACCGGAGCAACCTTCGGAGATTACGATGGCGACGGCCGGCTCGATTTATTTGTGCCCGGTTACGTACATTACGATATTGAACATCCGCCAGTGCCCGGCTCGCCGGCGGTAGCTTTTTCGACGTGTGAATTTCGAGGGCTCAAGGTCATGTGCGGCCCGCGCGGGCTGAAAGGCGAGCCCGACCATCTGTTCCATAACAACGGTGACGGAACCTTTACCGATGTCAGCGAAAAGGCCGGGGTTGCGGACTCCAATCGCTATTACGGCTTGACCGGAGTTTTCGCCGACGTTAACAACGATGGCAAAGTCGACTTGATGGTCGCCAATGACTCAACTCCCAACTACCTGTACCTCAACAAGGGGAATGGCACTTTTGAAGACGCGAGCTACGCTTCGGGCTACGCTCTCAACGAAAACGGGCGCGAAACGGCATCGATGGGTATTGCCGTCGGGGACTATCTGAACAACGGTCTGTTAGACCTCTATAACACGGTTTTCTCCGACGATTACAATCCGCTCTACAAGAACCTGGGTGATGCGAATTTCAACGATGTCAGCTACCAGGCGGGTATCGCCGAAGCGACCATCCCTTTTCTAGGGTGGGGCACTGGGTTCTTCGATTTCGACAACGACGGCTGGAAAGATCTCCTGGCGCTGAATGGACATGTATATCCTGGAGTCGATCAAAGCGATTGGGGCACGACATTCGCCGAGCGGCCGCTACTTTTTCGCAATCTGCGTAACGGAAAATTCGAAGTCATGCCGGCGGTGAAGGGAACAGGCTTGGCCGAGTTGTTGACTGCGCGCGGAGCCGCGTTCGGGGATCTCTTTAACGACGGTAAAATCGACGTCGTTGTGAATCAACTCCACAATGTTCCGGTGCTTCTCCGCAATGTCTATTCGAATACGAACCATTGGGTCGGTTTGAAACTCATTGGAGGTTCGAAGAGTCCACGGGACGCCATCGGAGCGGCTGTCTATCTGACCGCCGGCGGCGTACGGCAGCGGGCCGACGTCATTAGCGGTGGGAGTTTTGCTTCATCGAACGATTTCCGGCTGCACTTTGGGCTGGGAGAAGCGGTGAAGGTCGACGGAGTCGAAGTGCACTGGCCCAGCGGCGCCGTAGAACGCGTGAATCTGCCGGCGGTTGACCGATTCTACGCAATCGAAGAAGGTCACGGTATCGTGACAGGCACCGCCGACACCAAACCAGGAGTCATCCTGCCGAATCAGCCTCGCCCTTAAGCCCCCCGTAGGTCTCGCGTCGCGAACAAGACGAAATCGGAAAAAAGGAAGTGATGCAGGTCTCCCGCCGTTGCGGTTTGGCGAGGACGAAAATCTACAAAAAACCGTAGTATAGTAAACGTTTACTAAAAGGCTCTATTCCTGGGAAAAGTTTCTTGACAATCGTAATTGATTAATACTAAACTCCGCATCGCCTTGATCCACGCGATAAAAGCCGCTTTTTCGGTGGAATCCTCGCCCTTCCCCAAGGTCGCAATCGGGGTCACAATTCTTCTCGCATCTCTCCCTTGTTTTGCCCAGAATAGGCAGTTTGAGAAATCGTTTCAGCAAGGAACCGAGGCCAGTCGCGCCGGGCAATGGGCCGAGGCGGCCAACGATTTTTCCGAGGCAGCCGCTCTCGATCCGTCGTCCGCTCCGGCCTTTCTCAATCTTGGCCTGGCACAGTTACAGCAGGGGCAGGTTGACGCTGCTTCCGCCTCGCTCGCCCGAGCTGTCGCGCTTGCTCCGAGGCTTCGAGGCGCCAATCTCTTTCTCGGGATTGCGCGTTATCGGAAAAATGACTACCCCGGGGCGATCGCGGCGTTGAAGCGCGAAGTCCGTCTGGATCCGAAGAGCGCGCACGCGCTCATGTGGCTGGGAGTGGCGCAATTGGGTGCCGGCGACGCCGACGCTGCCAGTTCCGCTTTGGATGAAGCCGCTAAGCTGAAGCCGGACGATGTCGACATTCTCTACCACCGCGGCCGTGCGCACATGCTGGTCTCCAAGGAAAGCTACGAGCAGATGTATAAAGCCGATCCGCAATCCTGGCGTGTGCATCAAGCTTTGGCTCAATCATTTGCTGAAGCCGATCGCCTCGAGGACGCCATCAATGAGTGTCAAATCGCGCTTCGCTTGCATCCCGAGGAGCCGGGCCTGCACGAGGAACTGGCCGACATCTACTGGAAACAAAATCAGCTCGAGAAGGCGGAGTCTTCCTTTCAGGACGAGCTGAAGATTGACAGCAACAGTCTGTCTTCGATGTACAAGTTATCGGTTGTGAGCTTGGAGCGCTCGAAGCCCGACGCTACCGTAGCCCTGCTGACGGACTTGTTGCGAAGATCGCCGAACTATCCGGGGGCGCAATATCAACTCGGCCGCGCGCAGTCGCAACTCGGCCAAGTGGACGCAGCAATCGCGAGCTTCAGCGCGGTGGTGAAAAACGACAAAGCCGGCGACAGCGAAGAAAAGCGACAGTCCTATTACCAGCTCGCTCAACTTTACCGTCGCGCGCAACGTCCGGAAGATTCGAAGAACGCCTTGGATTCGTTCATGCGCCTCAAGCAGGAGGCGGATGCTGCCCAGGCGCAGAAGTTGGCCGACAAGCTGAAACGCTCGCCCGAGGCGCAGCAAGCGGCGCGCTGAGGGCGGATCGCAAGCTAGATCGGCCCGGAAGAGTTTAAGAAACAGAATCAGTTGCTGGGTTGTGGGGTCCGCAATCTCGTTGGCAAGCGTGAGTAAACGATTACTTTAAATGTTGGCTTCGTCGGTTTTTGTGCCGGCGGCTTGCCAATGACTCGGGTGCTCGGAGTGTTCCCGGAACTCGAAGAAGTTAACCCTGAAGTTAATCTTTTTCAGTTTTCTCGGAGGCATGGACTATGGATCTGCGGCTTGCATTTGCAGCTAGGGTCTTTTTTAGCAGCTTGCTGATTGCCTTGGCAGTCTTCACTCTCCATTCGGTGAGCGCCGGGCAGGCCAACCAGGGATCAATTGCCGGCGTAGTGGAAGATTCCTCCGGCGCCGTCGTCCCCAACGCAAAGCTCACCGCAACCGAGAAATCGACGGGCACGGTCTATCAAACGGTTTCCACCAGCGCCGGAACTTACCGGTTCCCTAACGTCCGTATCGGAACTTACGATATGACAGTCAGCGCCACCGGTTTCAAGTCGCCGACCTTGACCGGCATCGTGGTGCAGGTGGCGACCACCGCGGCCGTCGACGTCAAGTTGAGCCCCGGCGGAGTCAACGAGAGCGTCGTGGTTCATGCCGATGCTCCCACGCTGCAATCGGAAAGCTCGGATATCGGCACCGTCGTCGGAGCCAAGCAGATTCTCGACCTTCCGTTAGCTTTGGGCAGCACGGTTCAGGCCATGCGTTCCCCGGAAGCGTTTGTGTTTCTGACGCCGGGAGCGGTTGGTCCGGGTTCGGACTCGGGCAACGGCGGCACCTTCGAATCAAAGATCAGCGGTGGCCAGAATTACGCGACAGAGGTTCTGCTCGACGGCGCCTCCACGACACGGTCCGAGAACGGATCGTCCTTCGACGAAACCGCGCCCTCGGTCGATGCACTGGGCGAGTTCAAGGTGATTACGTCCACGCTGCCCGCCGAGTTTGGACGCACAACAGGCGGCATCGAAACCTTTAGCACCAAGGCGGGAACGAATAGCTATCACGGCGAACTTTACGACATTTTTCGCAACGAAGACTTAGACGCAAACAACTGGGGGAATAACTATTTTCTCTCACAGAATCCTTCCAACCGAAGTCAATATTTCACCCCGTTGGATCGGCAGAATGATTACGGCGGGACTTTCGGTGGTCCCGTGATAATCCCGCACCTCTACAACGGCAAAGACAAAACGTTTTTCTTCTTCTCCTGGGAGCAATACCGCCAGACCAACGGCGGTGTTACCACGTCGACCATTCCTACGACGGCGGAGCTTGGTGGTGACTTTTCGGCGACCTTGGACACGAGCAACGTATTGGGGACTAACCCCTGCGACGGAACTCCTATTTATCAAGGCGAAATATTCGATCCAGCCACAACACAAACGATCGGCGGCGTGGAGTGCCGGACAGCCTTCATGAACGAGCCGGGAAGCACGGGGAACGTCATACCCAGCGGACGATTCTCGCAAGTGGGTTTGAATATTCTTTCCTACTACCCAACGCCACAAAACAACAATCTGATTAACAACTACACATTTCCGTATAGCTATCCCATTCTCGACACCGCGATGACAGTACGTATCGATCAAAACATCAGCTCCAAGAGTAAAGCTTATTTCACCTACTCTTCGAGAACGAATGATCGAATTTCGACGAATCCAGAATGGGCCGGTCCCGCCGGGTACGGACGAACGCAGAAGTTCACCACGCACTTCATTCGTTTTGGATACGACTACACAATCAGTCCGACTATCTTGAACCACCTCAACCTAGGTTACAACCGTACCAACAGCGCCAATATCGGCGCTGGCGTGGGTTTGGGGGGCGGCGCGGACTGGGATGAAAAGCTTGGCATCACAGGGGCGAGCGGAACGATGTTTCCTGGTATCAACGTCGCTGAGGCCTCGACCGCGAGTTTTGGCGACAACGTTTACGGCGATACGATAGACAATGGCTTCCGGTTCAACGACAGCTTGACGTGGGTGAAAGGGCGGAACGAGTTCAAATTCGGTTACGAGCAGTGGTATCAACAATACTCACCGCTGAATTTCCAGAATACCAGCGGAACCTTCAATTTCGGACGCGCACAGACCGCGGGCACCGCCGTCACCTCGAACTTGAGCGGGAATGGAATCGCGAGTCTGTTGCTGGGCGAACTCGGATCTGCGAATGTGACTGCATATGCAAGCCAGCCCCGCTGGTTGCGCAGTTATTTTGCGGGTTTCATTCAGGACAGCATTAAGGTGACCCCGACGTTGACTTTGAATCTTGGGTTCCGCTACGAGATCGACGAGCCGCAGAAAGAGGCTCACGGGAATACCTCGAACATAAGTCTAACGACGCCCAATCCCGGGGCTGGCGGTCTGCCGGGCGCGTTGGTATTCGCTGGAACAGGGGCGGGTAGAAACGGGAACGTGAACGAACGGTGGGCTAACATCTGGAAAAAGGACTTTGGTCCGCGCGTCGGTTTTTCTTGGGCACCTTCCGCATTGAACGGTAATACCGTTTTCCGCGGTGGTTACGGCATCATTTACGGCAACTTGCAGTATGCCGATTTCGGTGGCTTCAATCGCACTGGGTTCCAGGCGAATCCTTCCTTTAATAGCGTGAACGGCTTCGACCCAGCGCTTCAGATCGATTCCGGACTACCCTCGTATCCGGCTCCTCCGAATCTAGACCCGACCCAACTCAATTTCCAGGGGCCGCAGTATACCGATCCTTCGTATGGTCGGCCTCCGATGATCCAGAACTGGAGCTTCGAGGTACAACACCAGATCACTTCCGATCTGATCATGGACATCGCATATGTTGGAGGTCACTCCGTCAGTCTCCGCTCGAACTACGACGCGGTGAACACTCTCAACCCAAAATATTTCTCTCTGGGTAGCCTCCTCTTCACGCAAATAGGAGCTCAGTCCACCGTTCCGCTCCCCTATGCGACGTTCCCCACCAACGCGATCGTCGCGCAAGCGCTCGTTCCGTTCCCGCAGTATTACGGGTTTAATACGGATGGAGCTTTGGAAAACCTCGGTCAATCCACCTACAACGCGCTCGAAGCCCAATTGACCCGTCGATTCCATAACGGCCTCAATCTGATGGCCTCGTACACCTGGTCGAAAACGTTGACGGATGCTGACTCGGCATTGCCGTACTTTGCTACTTTGCATCAGGGCGGCGCTCCCCAAAACGTCTTTGATCGGCCGGGCGACAAGGCCATCAGCAACCAGGACCTGCCACAAAACTTTGTGCTCAGTTACATCTATGAGCTCCCATTCGGCAAGAACAAAAAGTTCCTTTCCCATGGCGGTGTCACAGACAAGGTAGTCGGCGGATGGTCGGTCAGCGGTATCCAGCGTTATGAGAGCGGACAACCGATAGCATTCGCGTGCGCCACCGGCGTTCCAGCGTACAACGACTGCATTCGGTTTGACCCCGTCCAGGGACAGTCGCTGTACAGTCAGCAATGGTCGAGCGGACATTTCAACCCAATCACGGATTCTGCATTTAATGCGGCCGGCTTGTCGGATCCCAACTCGGGCCCAAATCTCGCCGCTCGTGGCGGAGCCTATGCCTTTGGAACTCTAACGCGAGTCGACGGTGCAGTCCGCATGGCTCCGTACCTAAGCGAGGATTTCAATCTTCTCAAGCGAACCAAGATGACGGAGACGAGTGACGTTCTGTTGCAGGTCAACTTCCTGAACGCGTTCAATCGGCATGTTTGGAATCGGCCCGCAGATTTAAATCCCTACGATGGGGCCTTCGGACAAGTCAACTGGGGTAGCTTCACAACCACAGGAGGTGGAGGGTATCTGCTATTCCCGCGCAGAATACAGCTCCAACTCAAAGTCGAGTTCTAGCGGGCCTCTCGCAGGCCCTCGTGCGTTGACTGCCGCGTGCTTCGGCACGCGGCAAGGCGTATAAACTGGAACCACTGTGAGATTGGTTTACCGCCCGGGGTCCATCTGGACGTCCTTCTTTCGGTTGGCGCATCGAATCGATGCCACCTTTGTGAGGGAAACTGTCGCCGTTCTAGTTCTGCTTGCTCTCGCTCACGGTCGTGGGTGGAGTCAACCGTCGCCTCCGTCACACTCCCCAATGACGAATGGCGCTGTCCCTGGATCTTTCGTCGATATAACTCAACAATCAGGTGTTCGCTTCAGGCACCAGGCTTCCCCCACTTCGAAGAAATATCTTCTGGAGACGATGGGTTCTGGCGTAGCGCTGTTCGATTACGACAATGATGGCCGTCTCGATATCTTCTTTGCCAACGGCGCGCGCATCGACGATCCGACACCCAAGGGCACGGTGCCGCAGAAGGATGGTCCGAAGTACTGGAATCGCCTCTACCACCAGAACGCGAATGGATCGTTCGAAGATGTGACTGAAAAAGCTGGTGTGGCCGGTACCGGCTATTCCACCGGCGTAGCCGTAGGCGACTACGACAACGACGGCTTCGACGACCTGTTCGTTGCCGGCTACGGACACAGCACTCTTTATCACAACAACGGAAACGGCACATTTACCGACGTCACCGCCGCGGCAGGAGTCGGCGGTTCTGGCTGGGCAACGAGCGCTGCATGGGTAGACTACGACAACGATGGTCGTCTCGATCTGGTCGTGGCCCGTTACATGGAATGGGATTTTGACGACATCTATTGTGGGCATCGTGAAGAGGGCTTCCGTTCCTATTGCCATCCCGATCTCTTTAAACCGGTTTCGGTCTTGCTGTATCACAATGATGGAAACGGCAAGTTCAGCGAAGTGGCCCTGAAGGCCGGAATGGCCAAGCCCGGTAAAGGACTAGGTCTGGCGATCGCCGATTATGATCACGATGGCTGGATGGATATTCTGTTGGCCAACGATTCCATACCTGAATTCCTCTTTCACAACAAGGGTGACGGCACGTTCGAGGAGGTCGGGCTTGTTTCCGGCGTTGGCTTGGATGGTGGAGGCGGTACTTTTGCGG
>Ga0181531_10003001_pt1 | contig 10427 bp, 9 predicted proteins | sample PEATcosm2014_Bin_38_FD_119743 | JGI IMG/M metagenome (GOLD analysis project Ga0181531, IMG submission 119743) | Peatland microbial communities from MTU Mesocosm Facility, Houghton, MI, USA - PEATcosm2014_Bin11_10_metaG | ecosystem: Environmental > Terrestrial > Soil > Wetlands > Peat | place... | reverse complement strand
TCTGGCACGGGTCCGGCCCGGACGGCGGCTACGAGGTGCACGCACGGCTCCCGCTCACCCGCCCGCGGCCGGGGCGGGGGCAGACCCGATCCCAGGTGCGGGGAGGTGCGGCCCGGATGGGGGAAGGGGTGGCCAGCGCGAGAGAAGGGGTGGCCAGAGCGGCGGCCTGGCTCCGCCGACCAAGCACCGTGAGTACGGCCACGCTGACCACGGTCGTGCTCGCCGTACTGGTCGCCGACGCGGCCACCAGCGGCGATCGCCGTGGATCGCTGGCCCTCAATATCGGGCTGACCGCGGCCATGTCGCTTTTGCTGTGGTGGCGCCGCCGGGCGCGGGCGTGGGCGCGGCGCTCGGCGCGGTCACCGCGGGGACGCCAACCATCGTTGCGCCGTCAGCGAGAGGCGTACCGCCGGCGGGCTCGACCTCCTCCAGGCGCACGAGCAGCACGGTGATGTTGTCGCGCCCTCCTGCCTGGTTGGCGGCGGCGATCAGCGCCTCGCCCGCATCGCGCAGCTGGGCGTGCGCGTGGGCATTGAGGATCGCCGCGATGTCCTGCTCGGAGAGCATCGTGGTGAGGCCGTCCGAGCACAGCAGGTACACGTCGTGGGCGCGCGCGCGGAACGAGCGGGTGTCGACCTCGACCACGTCCTCGGGACCGAGCGCGCGGGTGATGACCGAGCGCTGGGGGTGCTCGACGGCCTCCTCCGGCGTGAGCCGACCCTGGCGCATGAGCTCGTCCACGAGCGAGTGATCGTCGGTCAGGCGCAGGAGCTGGCCATCGCGCAGGCAGTACGCGCGGCTGTCGCCCACGTGCGCGATCGCTACCTCCTGCTCGCCGACGTACACGGCCGTGAGCGTCGTGCCCATGCCCGCCTGTTCGGCGTTGACGTGTGAGAGCTCGTGAATGCGCGCGTTGGCCGCCTGCGCGAGCGCGGCGAGCTCGCGCTCGGGATGGGAGCCGTCGCGCAGGCCAGCCTGGAAGGACTCCACGGCGACGCGCGAGGCGACCTCGCCGGCCTGTGCCCCGCCCATGCCGTCGGCGACCACGAACAGCGGCGCGCGCGCGAGCATCGAGTCCTCGTTGGCGCGCCGCTGGCGGCCGGTGTCCGTCGCGGCGTACTGTTCGGCCACGCGCAGCATCAGTCGACCTCGAACGTGAATTCGCTCTCGCCGATGCGCACGCGGTCGCCGGGGTAGAGCGGGCGCGGGCTCTCGAGTAGCTCCTCGTTGAGGTAGGTGCCGTTGGTGGAGCCGAGGTCTTCGATCACCACGGTGTTGCCCTGCTCCCACACGCGGGCGTGACTGGAGGAGGCAAAGGGGTCCTCGAGGCGTATCTCCGCGCGCTCGCCCCGCCCGAGCACGAGGTCGCCGTCGAGGTCGTAGATCATGCCCGGATCATGCCCGGGCGCGCGATCGATGACCAGCCGGGGGGCGCGGTGGGCCAGGTCCGCGCTGGCGATGGCGGAGGCGGAGTACATGCCGGTGGCGTCTGGAGGGATGTCTTCGGGCGCTGGGCTCCATTCTCCGCCGCGCGCGAGCGGCGCCGCGCCGCTTCCGCGCAGGTCACGTTTGGCGCTGCGGGCGATCCACAGCAGGAACACGTACAGAACGGCCAGGAAGCCGAACTTGAGGGCGACCGATACGGGCGCCAAGGTGTTCATGAGACTTCGAAGACGATCTCCGTCGAGCCCAGCTCGACGCGGTCGCCGGGTCGCAGCGCGCACACGCTGCCCCGGAGCTCATGGCCGTTGACGCGTACGCCGTTGGTGGAGCCGAGGTCGGCGAGTGTCCATCCTTGTGGTCCGGGACGGATCTCGGCGTGCCGGCGCGAGACGCCAGCGTCCTCGAGCACCACGTCGCAGTCGCGGCTGCGCCCCACGGTGCCTCCCTGCGGGGGAACGAGCAGACGCCTGCCGCCGAGCGATAGCAGCGCCCGCTGTGGCGGTCTCGACGCGGGCGCCACGGGCGCTTCCTGCGCGCCGGCGGGTGCGCCGCCATAGATCATCGTGTTGCCGTCCTGGCCGCCCAGCGGGACTTCGGGCGCCTGGAGCGGAGGGGCCGATGGCGCGGCGGGCACCGCTGGCGCGGGCGCGGGCGCGACGGCCGGTGCGCCTTCCTGATCGGGGCGCGCAACGCGCGCCTGGATGCCGAATTCGCCGAGCGACAGGCGCTCGTCGGTGTGGAAGGTCACGTGCGGCGAGGAGGCCATGATCAGGTCCTCGCGACGAGCGTGCTCCAGCAAGTACGCGCACAGCTCGTCGATCACCTCGTGCTCGACGCCCGCGTAGCGCTCGCGGTCGCGGGGCGACAGCCACACGGAGTATTCGTTGGGTACGTAAGTGCGCGACACCGATACGGTGCGGTGGGCGTCCATCTCGCGGGCGAGTTCCATCGGGCGCACCTCGGCGCGGAATACCCGCCCGAACGTACCCTCGACGAGGCTGGCGATCATTGTCTCGACGCTCTTGAGCGGGTTCATCGGTTGACTGGCGCCGCCCTACCGTGGCCGATCGGCTGGCGCCGTCAGCCATGCTACGCACGATCCCGACGAATCCGCGCGCGAAGCGCTCACACCGGCCCGCGCAGGGCGCGCGCGGCGACCGCGACGAGGCCCGCGAGGATCGCGCCGAGCACGAGCCCGCGCGGGTAGGGGTGCGCCGTATGGGCGGCCAGGCCGGCGTCAAACGCGGGCGTGGCGGCTGTCAGAGCGGCGGCCCACACGGTCACGGCGATGGCGTCTCGCACTGCGCTGCGCCCGCGCACGAGCCATGGCAGAGCGGTGGCAGCGGTAGCCCACAGCAGCGCTCCGAGCAGCACCCCGGATGTGAGCAGCGGGCCGATCACGTGCGTGGCGCTCAGGCTGACCGAGGCCTCCCAGGCCGCGTGCGGGGGCGTGGGATGTGCGGGCGCGAGCCACAGCCGCGCGCCGAGCAGCGGTTCGGCCAGGCGCAGCCACCAGAAGCCGGTGGCGCCGAGCGCGGCGCGCTCGCGCCAGCGGGAGGCTTGGCCGGCGAGCGCGGGGAAGGCAGCGGCGAGGCCGATCGAGCCGAGCGCGGGGGTGAGCGCGCACGACAGCCACCCCACCCCGCTGCGCCGCCCCGACAGCGCGAGCGCTGGCACGAGCGCGGCAAGCGCCACGAGCGCCGCCCCTGGACGCCCGGCGGCGGTCTGCCAGGCGGCGAGCGTGAGCGCACCCGCGAGCCACAACGCGCGCGGCAGCGCCAGGCGCGGCTCGCGAGGGACGGAGGTGGGCGCGGCTGGCACGTGCTCGCCCCGCGCGGCGTAACCGAGCGCAGGGTCGCCCTGCCCGGGGTTGCCCAGCGCGGGATTGCCCAGCGCGGGGTTGCCCAGCGCGGGGGACGCGACGAGCTGCTGGCGCGCGAGCGGGTGTCGGGGTGCGATCGGGTGGGCTCGCGCGCGTGGGCTCGGGCTCGCGCGCACCGCGGGCTGGCGCTCGGTCGGCCAGCGGCGGCGGCGCAGCCCGCGCTCGAGCGTGTGCTCGAACACGTCGTGGAGCTCCTCCAGCGTCCCGCGGCGCTCCGGCGCGGGCGCTAGCGCGCGGTCGAGCGCCGCGGTGATGGCACCCGGGAGATCGCGGCGGGCGCGCTGCAGCGCGGGCAGCGGCTGGCCGATGCGCCGCGCGGTCGCCGCGGGGCTGGCCCCGCGCACGGGGTTGACGCCGGAGAGCGCCTCGTAAATGACGAGCGCGAGCGAGTACAGGTCGCTTTGCGGCCCCGCATCGCGGCCTTCGCTCTGCTCGGGGGACATGTAGGCGAGCGTGCCGAGCACGTCGCCGGTGTGGGTGAGCGCGTCCTCGCCCACGAGGCTGGCGCCGCCGAAGTCGGTGAGCTTGGCGGCGATCCGGTTCTGGGGCGCCTGCTCGCCATCGACGGGGGGGTGCGGCACGAGCACGTTTGGCGGCTTGATGTCGCGGTGGATCACTCCGCGCGCGTGGGCGTGCATGAGGGCGCTCGCGAGCGCAGCTCCGATTTCGAGGATCTCCTCGTCCGCGAGGGCGTCGTCGGCGATCAGGCTGGCGAGCGTGTCGCCGTCGACGAGCTCCGAGCTGAGGTAGAAGGCGTCGTCCTGGGCTTGGGCGTCGAGCAGGGTGACGATCGCCGGGTGCTGCAGGCGCGCGGTGGCCTGCGCCTCGCGCGCCGCGCGCTCGCGGTCGATCTGCACTCCACCCACCCCGAGGGGTACGCGCTTGAGCGCCACATGGCGCTGCAAGTGCTCGTCGTAGGCGCACCAGACGACGCCGAAGCCGCCACTGCCGAGCCGGTCGAGCAGGCGGTAGCGTCCGAGCACGAGCTCCTCGCCGCGTGCGGGCGGCTCTGACGCGGGTGCGCCTGGGCGCGCCGCGATGCGCTTGCGCGCCGCGCCGGGTGCATGATCCCCGAGCCCCGGGGCTGGCTGGACGAGCGTGTGTGGCGACTCCACCGGCTCCCGCGTTCGCCGCCGGATCCTGCTGTCCCTGCCGCGCAGAGGAGGAAAACCTGCGTTGAGCGAGAAGTTGCAATCTCGCGGGGGGGGTAGCCGGACGGTCATACTGCCCCCTTTCGTAAAGTCCCTGTAAAGGAGCGGTTGGCTTTTGTCGTTCTTCGACGATGACGAGGAGACCGCGGCCCGGCCGTCACCCCGGACGCCGCGGCGGCGGACACCCGCAGGGACGAGCACGGGCGCTACGGGCGCGCGTCAGCCGCGACCGCGCCGTCCCCAACGGGGTGGAGGAGCGGGCGGGGCGGGACCTGACCAGCAGACGCTGCTGATCCGCCGCGGGGCGGCGGCTGGGGTGGCGATCGTGATCGTGATCGTGATCGTGCTTCTGATAAACGGCCACCTGAAAAGCGAGAAGCAGTCGTCGCTGAAGACGTACAACCGCGAAGTGGCCACGCTGGCGCAGGAATACGTGGCGCAAGTGGCCCATCCGCTGTTCACGACGCTGACGGGCGCCGCGAGCAAGCAGGCGCTGGACGTGCAGCAGCAGATCGACGCGCTACAGGCCCAGGCGCAGACGATCGCCGCCCACGCGAAGGCGCTGAGCGTGCCGAGCGAAATGGCGGCCGCCCAGCAGGACCTGCTGCTGGCTCTGGACCTACGCGTGGAAGGCATGAACAAGCTCGCCTCGCTCGTGCCTACGGCGCTGGGCGGCAAAGCCAAGCAGACGGGAGCCAACCTGGCCGGCGCGATGGAGACCTTTCTGGCCTCCGATGTGATCTACAGCCAGCGCGTGGTGCCGTTGATCCATCAAACCCTGGAAGCGAACGGGATCGGCGAGCTCGCGAGCGCGAGCTCGCGCTCGCTGCCGAACCTGGGCTGGCTTGAAACCGGCACCCTGCTGTCGCGCATCGGCGAGCAGTCCGGCAGCGGCGGCTCTCAGAGCGGGGCACTCGCGCCTGGCACGCACGGCAGCGCCCTGCTGGGCGTGAGCGTGGGCACGACCACGCTGGAAGCCGAACCGGCCGTCAACCATGTGAGCGGGGGCGCCAACCCGACGTTCACGGTCAACTTCGAAGACTCCGGCGAAAACCCCGAGGCGAACGTCAAGGTCGACGTGACGGTGACGGCGGCGGGCAAGCAGTACAAGGCCTCGCACGTGGTCAGCTCGACCCAGCCGGGCACCAAGTACAACGCGGAAGTGACCGTCAAAGGCATCCCGCTGGGCGCCCCGGCGAAGGTCGAAGCGTACGTGGAACCGGTGCCGGGCGAGACGAACGTGGAAAACAACAAGGCCAGCTTCCTGGCGATCTTCGGGGAATAGCTCCCGCCGCGCGAGCGGCTCATCGTTGCCGCGCGAGCGGCTTCAAGTTGGCCAGCGGCTAACTTGTGGCGATGGTCGCATCGATCACAGACACGCAGGGCATCATCGCGATCGCCGCCGGCGCCTTGGCGCTCGTGGCGCTGGTCGCTTGCGCGGCCCTGGCGATGAGCGTGCGCCGCCTTCGCAGCGCCCAGCGGATGGTGCTGGGAGAGCGCGGCGAGCAGGATGTGGTCGACCACGCGGCGGCTATGCAGACATCGTTTGCGGAGCTGTACGCGTACGTGCAGGATGTCGCCAACCGCCTCGACGGGCGCCTGGCGAACGTGGAGGTGGCCTTGCGCGGGCGGATCGCCCACCGCGCGCTGGTGCGCTACGACGCTTACAACGAGCTTTCCGGACAGCAGTCGATGTCGATCGCGCTGCTCGACGACGACCGCTCTGGCATCGTGCTGTCGTGTATCCACCACCGTGACCAGGCGCGGGTGTATGGCAAGCAGGTGCATGATGGACGGGGGGAGCTGGAGCTCTCGCCGGAGGAGGCCGAGGCCGTGCGAATCGCGCTAGCCGGTGGCGGCGGCGCCGGGCCCGGGGATGAGCGGCCCACCTGAGAGGGCGGGCGGGCGTCAGAGCGCACCCGCGCGTGCCCGCGTCGGCCATTTGGGGCCGGCGGGTACGTTCACCGAGGAGGCACTGCTGACGAGCGCCCAGCCCGACGCGATCGAGCCGGTCGCGCTGGCGAGCATCTACGACACGGTGATGGCGCTGCGCCGTGGCGAGGTGGACTGGGCGATAGTGCCGGTGGAGAACTCGCTGGAGGGCTCGATCAACGTGACGCTCGACCTGCTCGCGGAGGAGGCCGGCGAGGTGGAGATCGTGGGCGAGGCGCTGCTGCGTGTGAGCCACGCGCTGATCTGCGCCGCCCCGCAAGCGCTCGCGGACATCGACACGGTCCTCACCCACCCTCAGGTCCCCGGCCAGTGCACGCGCTTTCTGCGCGGAGAGCTGGGCCGTGCGCGCGTGCTGGCGGCGAGCTCCACGGCCGAGGCCGTGCGCTCGGTGGTGTCGCAGGCGACGCCAGGGTGGGCGGCGATCGGCACGAAGCTCGCGGCGAGCATCTACGGCGGTACGGTCGTGCGCGAGCGAATCGAGGACCGCCCCGACAACGAAACACGCTTTGCCTGGCTGGGCGCGGCGGGGACACGCGCGGGGCAGGCGCCGCTACGGGTGAACGGGGCGCAGAGGTGGAAGACATCGCTCGTGTTCTGGGGCGCAGGCGCCGGGCGCCCAGGCTGGCTGGTGCGCTGTCTGGATGAGTTCGCCCGCCGCGAGATCAACCTCACGAAGATCGAGTCGCGTCCGCGCAGGCAGGGGCTGGGTAGCTACATGTTCTTCGCGGATCTCGTGGGCCGCTCAGACGAGCAGCCGGTGGCGGCGGCGATCGCGGGCGCGGGGGAGATCTGCGAGGAGGTGCGCGTGCTCGGCTCCTATCGCGCCGCGCTGCAGCCCACGTCCGAGCCGGCCTGAGCGGCCTGCCGCGCGGCGCTGTAGCGCGTGGTGTAGACAGCGCCGCTAAACTGCGAGCCTGAAAATGGAGTGCACAGTCCCACCAGAGCCGGTGGGGTCCGTGGCGCCACTAGAGCACCCGCGGCACGGACCTAGCGCGTCGCCGAACACGGCGATGGGCGGTCGGGTGCTTGTCTTGAACGCCACGTATGAGCCGATCAACGTGTGCACGGTGCGTCGCGCGGTCGTGTTGCTGCTCAAGGAGAAGGCCGAGCTGCTCGAGCGGGGCGGCTGGGAACTGCACTCGGAGAGCTCCACGCTGGCGCGGCCGGTGGTGATCAGGCTTGTCTCCTACGTGAAGGTGCCAAGAGACGCCCACCGCCGCAAGATCACCCGGCGGGCGGTGTTCGCGAGGGATAGCTGGACGTGTCAGTACTGCGGCTCGCGCTCCAACCTGACGGTCGATCACGTGATCCCCCGCTCCAAGGGCGGGTCCTCGAGCTGGGAGAACATTGTGGCCTCGTGCGCTCCGTGCAACCGTCGCAAGGGCGACAGGCTGCCGCGCCAGGCCGGGATGCACCCACGCCGCGTGCCGCGCACGCCGAGGGCGGAGATCTTCATCCACGTGGCCAGCCCCACGATCCCGCAGGCCTGGCTCCAATACCTCCCGGCTGCGGCCTGACGACGCGCTGGCACGGCGCCAAGCGGCGTCCTCGCTCGCTTACGTGCTCAGCACGCTGCGCTCGCTGCGTCCTTGCCTGGCTTGCCATCGAGCCGTCAGGCGCGCGGTGAACGTGAAATGACGAAGGGCGCCCAAGGGCGCCCTTCGCGTGATGCTCTGACTGGAAAGACCGAAACGACGGGCTAGAGCCGGAGGGACCAGAACCGGCAGCCGCTTCGGGGTGTCCCGGGTTGGATTCCGCTAGGCGGTCCAGCCTCCCGACCTAACGGCCGGTCACCTCCAGGGTCCCGCAAGAACTGTCACTCAACGTTTGGACCACCTCCTTTCTCTGGTGAGGCCAGAGTAGCGAACGCGGATGACGTGCGGGGCACGAGGCGCTCGCGCGAGGCTGGAGGCGTGGGCGGTAGGTAGGCCCTGAGGCGCGCTCATTCGATGATCACGCCGAACTCCTGCGCGTAGGTCGCGCCGGGGGCTCCGGGGGCCAGGGAGGCTGGTACGGCGGGCGTGACGCCGATACCGGTTTCGGTGTACTGCGTTTCGAGGATGTTCGCGAGATGGCCGGGGGAGGCGATCCACGCGGACACGATCGCTTGGGGAGTGGAGAGCTGGTAGGTGCCCCAGGCGAGATTCTCGCCGATGACGTAGCCGTCGGTCGAGTTGGGGATGTAGCCGGTTGCGCGGATGCGGTCCACGGGCGTCTCGCCGCCGGGCGCGACGTGGGCGAAGTAGTCTTCGGCGATCATTTCCTGGCAGTGCCCTTCGGCGGCGGCTTCAAGCTGGGGGTTGAGCTTCAGCGGGCTGTCGCCGTTTTCGGCGCGCTTGTGGTTGATCAGGCACAGGACGGCGGCACGCACCAGCGCGATGTTGGCGGCTTCGGGGGTCAGTTCGGTGTTCTGGCAAGCGCTGGCGAGGACCGCGGCGATGGTGGCCGCGTGCGCGGTGGCGCTGACGCCGGTGGCGACCGTGGTCGGTACCCCGGCGCCAGAGCCGGAGGTGGCTGCGGACCTGCGCAGGCGCGTCTTGGGTGTGCGTGTGTGGTGCGGGCGAGCGAGCTTGCCGGCGCGCGTCCTCGGCGCATAGGCGTGAGTGTGGCAGCGGCGGGAGGCGCGGGAAACGCGAGCCGAGCCCTTGGCGCAGCTGGATGAGGCGCCGGTGCGAGCGTGGTGGGAGGCCGCGACGGCGGGCGTTGGGGCCGTGGCGCACGCGCCGCAAACGAGCATCGACAGGGCGGCTCTGCACAGGTTGCGGGGGGCGGGCACCCTCAGCCTGTCGGATGCTCAGTGGGTCTTGCTGAGCCGGACAGTCCGATTTTGGACGGGTGAAAGCGGAGCGCGATAAACGCCGCGGTACTCCCATAGGTTAGTCCGGGTTTAGCGGCCGGCGGCCGGGCTGGACGACCGATCTAGTGGGCTCGCGACGCGCCCCCGCCCGCGCGAGGGAGACGGGGGGCCGGAGCCTTACTCGTCCACCGGAGCAGGCGCGTCCCCCTCCGGGGAGGATGCCTCGCCGGTGTCGACCACGAGCGCGACGGCGCTTACGACGTCGTCGTCCTTGAGGTTCATGACGCGCACGCCGGTGGCGGAGCGGCCCTGCTGGGAGATGCCGGCGACGCCCGTACGCTGCACCATGCCGCCGACGCTAATGAACACCAGTTCCTGGTGTTCGCGTACGACGAGCGCCCCGGCGAGGGCGCCCTTCTGCTCGGTGAGGCCGATCGTCTTGACGCCTTTGGCGCCGCGATTGGTCTTGCGGTACTGGCTGATCTGGGTGCGCTTGCCGTAGCCGTTCTCGGTGACGACGAGCAGGTCCATGTCATCGCGGGCCACGTCCATGGCGATGACGCGCCCCTTGGCGCCGACGTCCATACCGCGCACGCCGGTGGTGTCGCGCCCCATCGAGCGCACGTCGGACTCGGCGAAGCGGACGGTGAGCCCGGCGCGGGAGACCATGATGACCTCGTCGTTGGGGTCGACCGCGCGCACGGCGAGTAGCTCGTCGTCGTCGCGGATGTTGATGGCGATGATGCCGTCGGCTTTGATCGGCGTGTTGTAGGCGGCGAGCTCGGTCTTCTTGACGGTGCCGCCTCGCGTGGCGAACACGAGGTACTGCGCCTCGGTGAAGTCGCGCGTGGAGACGACCGCCTCAATGCGCTCGCCCTCGCGCAGCGGCAGGATGTTGACGAGCGCACGGCCCTTGGCCGTGCGCTGGGCCTCGGGCAGCTCGTAGACCTTCGAGCGGTAAACCTTGCCGCGGTTGGAGAAGAACAGCAGGTAGTCGTGAGAGGAGCACACGAACAGGTGCTCGATGTAGTCCCCGTCCTTCATGTCCATGCCGGTCACGCCGCGCCCGCCGCGCTGCTGCTGGCGGTAGGTGGCGAGTGGCAGCGACTTGACGTAGCCGGTGTGGGTGATGGTGATCACCATCTGCTGGTCGGCGATCAGGTCCTCGATGTCGATCTCGTCCTCGGAGTGACTGATCTCC
>Ga0181531_10003000_pt1 | contig 10429 bp, 10 predicted proteins | sample PEATcosm2014_Bin_38_FD_119743 | JGI IMG/M metagenome (GOLD analysis project Ga0181531, IMG submission 119743) | Peatland microbial communities from MTU Mesocosm Facility, Houghton, MI, USA - PEATcosm2014_Bin11_10_metaG | ecosystem: Environmental > Terrestrial > Soil > Wetlands > Peat | place... | reverse complement strand
CCTGCTCGGTTACGTCTGCCAGAAAGCCATCAACGATCCCGCGCCGTTCAAGCCGTGGCCGGACGATATGCGGATGCTGGTCGGCGCGAATTACCGTGAAATCACCTTCACGTTTCATTACTATTAAATATTTATGGGCGAACTCATTTACATCTTGCTCGGGTTGACCTCGGTCGTCGGGCTGGCGTTCATCGTGGAACGCGGCCTCGTGTTGCGCTGGAACAAAGTCGTGCCCCGCGAAATCGCCCGGTCGCTGGCCGCGTGCCAGACGCGCGATGACGTGAAAACGCTCTGCCACGTCTGCCAACTGAAACCATCGCCGCTCGGACGCCTCCTGCTGCTTGCCGCCGAACGCCTCGACCGTCCGAAGGCCGACAACGTGGACGCGCTCCAGAGCGCCGCGCGCCATGAAATCGTCCGGCTCGAACGCGGCCTCGTCGTGCTCGAAATCATCGTCGGCATCGCGCCGCTGCTCGGCCTCGTCGGCACGATTGCGGGCATGATGACGGTTTTTGGCGACGTGGGGCAGACCGGTTTGAACGACGCCGCGAAACTGGCCGCGGGCATCGCCTTGATTTTGCGCGCGACGCTCATCGGCCTGCTCATCGCCATTCCCTCGCTCATCGCGTGGAGTTATTTCAGCAAAAAAGTCGAGGTGTTCGCCGTCGAGATGGAGGCGCTCTGCGGCGAATTCATCCGGCGGCAATACGCCGACGACCAGAAACGTTGATATGCGCTTTTACGTCCGCAAACGCCGCACCACGCCCGCCGTCATCATCGTCGCGCTGATTGACGTGCTCATCGTGCTCGTGATTTTTCTGCTGGTGACGACGACGTTCAAGCAGCAGCCGGCGCTGCGGCTCACGCTGCCGGAATCTTCGCAGGCCAAGAAAGCCGGCGCGAACGACAAGGAAACGCTGGAAGTGAGCATCGGCAAGGACGGCCTTCTGCGATTCGGACGCCAGGCCGAGGTGGTGACGGTGGAACAATTGGCGGTCAAACTGCGCGACGCCGTGGCCCAAAATCCCGATGTCCCGCTCGCCATCAACGCCGACGAAAACGCGCCGTGGGGAAGAGTCGTGAAGGTGCGCGACGCCGCCACCGAGGCGAAAATCAAAACCCTGATTGCCTACACCAAGGAAACGCCCGCCGCCAAACCGTGAAAACCGCGCCGCATTTTTTATCCGATTTTCTCCCAGATTTTAATTTCGGGAAATGCGACGCACAATTCAGCCACCAGCGGCAACAGTTTTTGGATGTGCGGCGACCGCATGTGCGCGTCGAGCGCCGGCTTGCCGGTCCAGTTTTCATGAAAGAGGAATTTCGCCGGATCCCCGGGCGACGCGTGCAGGTCATAATTGATGCAACCCGCTTCCTGGCGCGTCGGCGCGACGAGGCCGGTCAAAGCCATTTTCAAATCAGCTTCCTTGCCCGGCCGGGCTTCAAACGTGGCGACGACGGTGATGGTTTTCATTTCGTGTGTTTGGTGTGATTCGTGGTTAAAAAATGGACTCCAAAATCTTCTCCGCCGCGCGGCGCGGATTTTCCGCCGCGTAAATCGGCCGGCCAATCACCAGCCAGTTCGCGCCCGCGTCCATCGCTTCGCGCGGCGTGAGCGTGCGCTTCTGGTCGTCGGCTTTTTCCGCGCCGGTGCGGATGCCGGGCGTCACGAGTTGCATGTGTGAAGGTAAAAACTGCCGCAGGTCCGCGATTTCCAGCGGTGAACAAACCAGCCCGCGCAAGCCCGCCTTTGCCGCGAGCGTCGCCAGCCGTTCGACCTGCGCGCCAATGTCCTGCCCGCAACCGGTTTCCAGCAGCGTGTGGCTGTCGGCACTGGTCAACACCGTCACGCCCAGCACCAGCGGCGCATTCAGCCCGGCCTGCTGCGCCGTTTGTTGCGCCGATTCTTCCGCCGCGTTCATCATGGCCAGCCCGCCGCTGGTGTGAATCGTGAGCATCTGCACATCGAGCCGCGTGGCCGAGGCGACCGCCCTGGCGACGGTGTTCGGGATGTCGTGAAATTTCAGGTCGAGAAAAACCGCCACGCCGAGCGCGCGGATTTTTTTGACGATGTCCGGTCCGGCGGCGGTGAACAGCTCGCTGCCGATCTTGAACGCGCCGACGGCGGGCGCGATTTCCCTGGCGAGTTTCAACGCCTGTTCCGCCGACGGCACATCGAGCGCGGCAATGATGGGATTGCGCATGGGCGCAAGTATCAAAGCTCCGGCTTGTGAACGAAAGCCAAAAAACCAGGTCTATCAGCAGTCGTAATGAACCTTGACGGACGATGGTTAATCAGGAATAATACACAGATGAGTTTTGTCAGATGCGGATTCGCCGTGCTTCTGGGAATTCTTTTCGGGATGGCCCGCCCAACGACTGCCTGCGCGGCCACAATCCGGGATGACGAGCCGGACAGCATTTACGTGACGCTCGGCAACGATCCGGCGTTCGCTTCCGTCGGAACGCTGGTGAACAGTTGGGGTTACACGGGGTGCGGCATTCTGATCGCGCCGGATTGGGTGTTGACCGCCGCGCACCTTTTTGTCGCCGCCAGTTCGGCGACCTTCACCATCGGCGGAACCACTTACACTTCGACGCAACTTTTCACCGATCCGGGGTGGGACGGCAATGCGTCCGACGGTTCCGATTTTGGCTTGGTGCATTTGAGTTCTTCACTCACGGCCATTCCTCCTCCGCTGCTTTACGCTGGCTCATCCCTGTTGGGGCAGACCGGCACATTTGTCGGTTATGGTTTTACCGGCACGGGATTGACCGGCTGGAGAACTCTCGATGGCCAGAAGCGCGGTTTTCAGGATGTCGTGGATGTCAACAATCAGTATTTTGGCAATACAAACTCCGTGTTCGGCGCCACGTTTGAGAGTCCGGCGAGCGGCAGCGCGCTGACGCTCGAAGGCTGCGTCGCGCCGGGTGACAGTGGCGGCGGCGTTTTCGTGACGGACGGCTCGCAGTATTATTTGGCCGGCGTGATTTCTTTTGTCGCCTCCACCAACGGCAACGCCAATTCCACCTACGGCAACATCAGCGGTTTTGACTCCATTTCCGCGGCGATGCCGTGGATCATCGCCACCGTTCCGGAGCCGTCCACCTTCACCATGGTGGCTGCATCCGGTCTGGCGCTGCTTTGGGCGCAAAAATGCCGGCGGGTTGAAAAGAAAAACTGAAACGCTCCAGCGCGTTTTGACTTGGCTGCGAATTTTGTCTAACCTGCGCCGATGCAAGTCATCCGCCACACCGACGCGAATTTTGCCGCGCAACTCCGCGAAGCCGCCGCCGAATCGAGCCTCTTTGACGTTGAGATCGAAAACCGCACGCGCGCCATCCTGCACGACGTTTATCTGCGCGGCGACGACGCGGTGCTGGAGTTCACCGAAAAGTTCGACGGCGCAAAACTTTCCGCCGATCAACTGGCCGTGACGCAGGCGGAACTCATGGCCGCGTCGCTCAAGGCGGATGAATTGTTGCGCGCGGCCGTCGCGGAAGCGGAAGGAAACATCGCCGGCTTCGCCAAAAAATCCAAGCGCAAGGATTGGTCCGGCAAAAATTCCCATGGCGCGAGCGTCGGCGAAAAGTTCGATCCGTTCACGCGCGTCGGCATTTACATTCCCGGCGGCACCGCGCCGCTGGTCTCCACGGCGCTGATGACCATCACGCTGGCGAAGGTTGCGGGCTGCAAAGAAATTGTCGTGACCACGCCGTGCGGCAAGGACGGTTCCATCAATCCGGCGATTCTCTTCGCGGCGCGTGCGGCGGGGGCGACGGAGATTTACCGCGTCGGCGGCGCGCAGGCGATTGCGGCGCTGGCTTACGGCACCAGGACGATCCGCCGCGTGCAGAAAATTTTCGGCCCCGGCAACGCCTACGTCAGCATGGCCAAGCGGCTGCTCGTCGGGCGTGTGGCGATTGATTTGCTCGCCGGGCCGAGCGATTTGCTGGTGCTGGCCGACGACACGGCGAACCCGCAGTTCGCCGCCGCCGACCTGCTGGCGCAGGCGGAGCACGGCTCCGGTCACGAACGCGTCTGGCTTGTGACGACTTCCGCGAAAATTCTCAAGGCGGTTGAAAAAGAAATTTCAAAACAGTTGCCCAAACTGCCGCGTCGCGAATTCATCCGGCGCGTGCTCGACCGCAACACCTGGCTCATTCAAGTGGCGAGCGTGGCTGACACCGTGGCGCTGGCAAACCGGCTCGCGCCGGAGCATTGCGAGGTCATCACGCGCGATGCGCGGCGCGTGAGCGGCGGCATCGTGACGGCGGGCGCGATTTTTTTGGGCAACTGGTCGCCGACGGTGCTGGGCGATTACGTTGCCGGGCCGAGCCATGTGCTGCCGACCGACGGCGCAGGCGCGTCTTTTGCGGGCTTGACGGTGGATCAATTCCAGCGCCGCACGAGCGTGGTGGAATACAACCGCGCGTCGCTCAAGAAGGCGCTGAAGACGGTGAAAAAATTCGCGGAACTCGAAGGCCTCGGCGCGCATGGGAAAAGCGCGGAAATTAGAAAGTGATTTTCAACGCAGAGACGCAAAGCCGCAGAGGTCGCTTTGCGGCGCAGCTCATAATTTTTTGCCAGCTTCTCACAAGCGAATTTTTGTGGCGTTTCCCTCCGCAGCTTGGTTTATTGAGGAATCCATTCATCGGCTTGGCATGGCCGCCGGCTGAAATTTACAGGCAATTATTATGAAGACACATTTGAAATCATTCGCATCGGTCGCGTTCGTCGCAATATTGCTCACCGCAAGCTCGCTGTCCGCCGCCGACAACGCCGGCCAGTTGCAAAATAATTTCGACCAGCCGCCGGACGATGCGCGGATCATGGTGCGCTGGTGGTGGTTCGGCACGGCGGTCACCAAGCCGGAGATTCAGCGCGAATTGGAAGTCATGAAGGCGGGCGGAATCGGCGGCGTCGAGGTGCAGCAAACTTATGCGCTCCAGTTGGATGGCGAACTGCCGGGAGTCACGAACAACCAGTTTTTGTCGCCGCAGCATCTGGAAGCACTGCGGTTCACGGCGGAAAAGGCGAAGGAGCTTGGTCTGCGGATGGATTTGACACTCGGCAGCGGCTGGCCTTACGGCGGCGGGCCGCAAATCACCCGCAGCAATGCCGTGGATGCCATCCATGCTTCCGCGCCGGTCAGTGTGTCGCCGGGGCAAACGACGGTCGCGGCACCCGCAGGCCGCAACGGAGAAAGTGACGGGATCATCGCGGCACTGCTCGGTCCGGTGACAGATGCGCCCGCTGGCGGCAGTGCTTATCTGCCGCTGGAGGTTCACGGCGACACGGCGCTGCTGCCTTCCGATTTGCGCGGCGCGACGCAGGTGACGTTCTACACGCTCGGCCTGCCGGGATTGGTTAATGTGAAGCGCGCGGCGCTCGGCGACGAGGGATATATTGTTGATCATTACAGCCCGACCGCCATCGGGACGTTCATCAAGGACATCGCCGAACCGGCAATCAAGGCTTGCGGCCCGAATCCGCCCCACGCGATTTTCTGCGACAGCCTGGAAGTGGCGGGCGAGAACTGGACGCCGAATTTCCTCGCGGAATTTCAAAAACGCCGCGGCTACGATTTGACGCCGTTGCTGCCTGCGTTGTTCAGCGACATGGGGCCGAAGACGCTGGATATCCGCCAGGATTGGGGCCAGACGGTCACCGAAGTTTTCAACGATTACTTTGTTACTGCGTTCAAGAACCTGGCGCACGAGAACAACAGCAGGTTCCGCATCCAGGCTTACGGCACGCCGCCGGCGGGGCTTTTCAGCTATGCCTACTGCGATTTGCCGGAGGGCGAATTGGGCGGAAGAAACAACGAAAAAGATTTCTCGGCCACGCGCTGGGCGGCCTCGGCGAACCATCTGCTGGGCAATCCGATCACCTCTTCCGAGACATTCACCTGGCTGCATTCGGTGGTGTTTCGCGCCACGCCGCTGGACATGAAGGCGGAGGCCGACCTGCATTTTCTCTGCGGCATCAACCAGATCATCTGCCACGGCTGGCCCTACACGGCGCCGGGTGCGGCGCGGCCCGGCTGGAGCTTTTACGCGGCGGCGGTTTTCGACGAACAAAATCCGTGGTGGATCGTGATGCCCGACGTGGCGAAATATCTCCAGCGCACCAGCTACATTCTGCGGCAGGGAACGCCCGCGAACGATGTCGCCTTGTTTCTTCCCAACAGCGATGCGTGGACGGACTTGGGAAGGGATTTTAGCTTGAGCAAAACGCTTGGAGGAAAAGTGGGCGGCTCGGTGAAGGCAATCACCGATGCAGGCTACGACCTGGATTTCTTCGACGACCAGTTGCTCGCCATGCGCGGCAAAGTCTCCGGCGACACGCTGGCGTTCGGCAAAGTGCATTATCGCGCGGTCGTGCTGCCGGGGGTTGAGCGCATTCCGCTCGCCACGATGAAGACGCTGGAGAAGTTCGCCCGCGCCGGCGGCATTGTCATCGCCACGCGCCGCCTGCCGGATTTGGCTCCGGGTTACATCACGCCCGATGCGGACACCAAAGCCGTGCGCGACATCGTCCAGCGACTCTTCAAGGATCCGAATGCTCCGGGCATTTTCGTCGAGGACGACAGTCAAATCGGGGCGGCGCTGGCCAAACGATTGCAACCGGACGTGGCAATCTCACCAGCCGCGCCGGAAATCGGTGAGGTGCATCGTCATACCGCTGCCGGTGAAATTTATTTCATCGCCAACACGAGCAACGCGCCGAAGAGCGTGGACGCGGCATTCCGCGTTGAAGGATTGCAGCCGGAAATCTGGAGCGCGATGGATGGCAGCGTCAAACCCGCAGTCATCGCGGAAAAATCCGCCGGCACGACCACCATTCATTTGAACCTTGAGCCTTACGGTTCGACAATTGTTGCGTTCACGAAACGCAGCCTGACCGCGCCGAAAAAATCCATTTGGCAGGGCGAATTACCGCCGCCGATTGATTTGAGCAGCGGATGGACTGTCCGTTTCGGCACAAATGCCGGGCCGGTGGCATTGGACACGCTCGTGTCGTGGACGACGCTCGCGAATGAAGTTCATTTTTCCGGCGTCGCGACTTATGAGAAGACCGTCACCGTCGCGCCAGGAATGTTGAACGAAGGCTTGTCCGTGAATTTGGATTTCGGTCAGGGAACGCCTTCGCAAGAACGCGGCGCCACGCAGGGCGTTCACGCCAATCTGGACGCTCCCGTCCGCGAAGCCGCCGTGGTTTATCTGAACGACCAGCGTGTCGGCTCAATCTGGTGTCCGCCATATTCGGTTGACGTGACCGGCAAACTCAAGCCGGGCGAAAATAAAATCCGGGTTGAAGTTGCCAACCTCGCCGTCAATTACATGGCGGGCATTCCGCTTCCAAATTATGATTATGCCGGCGTCACGCTCGAATTCGGCAACCGCTTCTCGCCGCAAAATTTGAATCTCATTCAGCCGCTGCCGTCGGGTTTACTCGGCCCCATCCGGCTCTTGGCGACAGCAGTGGCGGCCCGTTGATTGGAAATGAACAAGACCGGTTTGAAGAAATTGATTCGTCCGCTCGTGCGTGGGCTGCATCCTTACATCTATGGTGAGCAGCCGAAGATCGCGGGCTTGATCAAGCTTAACACAAACGAGAATCCGTATCCGCCGTCGCCGCGCGTGTTGGCGGCGGTCAGGGCGGCGGTGGACGGGCGGTTGCGGCTGTATCCAAATCCGACGGCGCAGGCGTTGCGCGAAAAACTGGCGAGGCTGCACGGCTGCGAACCGGAAAACATCATCGTCGGCAACGGCTCGGATGAATTGCTGGCGCTGGCGGTGCGGGCGTTTGTGGAACCGAAGCCGAATTCAAAATTCAAAATTCAAAATTCAAAACTCGCGAAAGCGATGGTGCAGTTTTTCACGCCAAGCTACTCGCTTTATCCGGTGCTGGCGGATATCCACGGTGCGCGGAAAAATCCCGTGCCGCTCAAACCGGATTTCAGTCTGCCGGGCGTCGCGGAATTGAAGCGCGGCGGTGTCTGGAAATTCGACGCGGCGCTGACGTTTGTGACGACACCGAATGCGCCGAGCGGGCGCGGTTACACAACGGCGGAACTGGAAAAACTTTGCCGCGCTCAAAAAGGCGTCGTGGTTTTGGACGAGGCTTACGTTGATTTCGCCAATGAAAATGCGCTGAAGCTGGCGTTGAAATTTCCTCATGTGCTCGTCGCGCGGACTTTTTCAAAGGCGTATTCGCTGTGCTTCCAGCGCGTCGGCTATTTTGTCGGCCATCGCGACCTCATCGCGGCGCTGCACAAAATCCGCGATAGCTACAACGTGAACGGCCTCGGTCAGACTGCCGCCGTGGCGACGCTGGACGATTTGAAATACTACCGCGCGAATTTCCAGAAAATCATCGCCACGCGCGAATGGCTTTCGCGCGAATTGACGAAGCTCGGTTTCCGGGTTTTTCCGAGCCAGACAAATTTTATCCTGGTTCGGCCACCAGTGTTTCCGGCGAAGGATTGGCTGCAAAAATTACGCGCCCGGAAAATTCTCGTTCGCTGGTTTGATTTCCCGGAAGTGAGAAATTATCTGCGCATCACCATCGGCACAGCAGCGGAGGCGGCGGCGCTGGTGATGGCGGCGCGGGCGATTTTGTAAAAACCTTTGCTTTGCGCGGCGCGGGTTTTTTGCTAAAGGAGCAGCGTGTATCTGGAGTTTTACGGATTAAAACAGGCGCCGTTCGACATCACGCCGAACCCTCGTTTTCTTTTCCACAGCGGCAAGCACCGCGAGGCGTTGAATCATCTGCTCTATGGCATCCGCGAGCGCAAGGGCTTCGTGCAGCTCACCGGCGAGATTGGCGCGGGCAAAACGACGCTCTGCCGCGCGTTGCTGGAGCAGCTCGACGGCCATTTTTCCACGGCGGTCATTTTGAACCCGGTGTTGAACGCGGGCGAATTGATGAAGGCCATCGCGACGGAATTCGGCCTTGCCGCCCACGGCGGCGACCGTCTGGACGCCGTCGCGGCCATCAGCGGATTTCTGCTGAAACAGGTCGAGCAAGGCCGCGAATCCGTGCTCATCATTGACGAGGCGCAAAATCTGACCGAGGAGCTGCTCGAACAGGTTCGCCTGCTCTCCAACATCGAGACCGACGACCGCAAGCTGCTGCAAATCGTCCTGCTCGGCCAGCCGGAATTGCGCGACCGGCTGAACAGCCCGCGGTTGCGCCAGTTGCGCCAGCGCATCACAGTGCGTTATCATCTCCGGCCGCTCACGCGCTTCGAGGTGACCCAATACGTCCAGCACCGGCTGGAACTGGCCGGCGCGAAGGGCGTGCCGTATTTCACCCGGCCCGCGTTGTGGCGGGTTTATTTTTACAGCCGGGGCATTCCGCGGCTCGTCAACGCCGTTTGCGACAAGGCATTGCTCGCCGGCTATGTCGAACACAGCGACCACATCACTTATCGCATGGTGGGCCGCGCTGTCCGCGAACTGGAAGGAGACATTCACGCATGAGCCTGATTAATGATGCGCTCAAGCGCGCCCGGGAATCGCAGCGGAAAAATCCGCCGGCCGGCGCGCCGCCGTTGCGGCCCATCGAATCTCCGGCGCGCGGCGGCACCGGCTGGATGCTGGCGGTGGCGGCAGTTTTGTTTCTCGCCGCCGCCGGTCTGTTCATCGGCCCGGCTTTGTTTGGGCACAAAGCGGTTCCGGTCGTGACTGCCAAGGCGCCGGAAATTTCCGCGCCACCACCGGCCGCCGCCGCGCTGGTGCCAATGCCGCCGCGCATTGATGCCGCGCCGTTGCCGCCGGCCGTGACCAACGCCGCGCCGCCGCCGGCCGCAAACACAAATCCGCCGCCGGCTGTCGCCGCGGAGCAGGTGCTCAAAATTCAGGGCATCATCTTCAGCGTCGCGCACCCGGAGGCGATTGTGAACGGCAAGGACGTCAACGTCGGCGACCGCGTGGGCGATTTTCAGGTGAAGGAAATTTTAAGGGACAGCGTCGTCTTTCAACGCCCGGACGGCTCGCAGAAGACGCTGGTCATCGGCGAATAAACCCCGCCAGCCATTTGCGTGCGCCTTCTTGAAAAATATCTCTCCAAGCCCGCGACCGCCCGCGTGGCGCCGTTCCTCGTTTTTCTCGCGCTGACGTTTTGCCAGGGAAAATTCGGCGCGGCGTCGGCCTACTGGTTTTATCTAGCCAAGACTGTGGTTGGCATCTGGCTGGTTTGGGAAATGCGCCCGGTGGTTTGGGAAATGCGCTGGGCGTTCAGTTGGGAAGCGGCCGTGGTCGGCATCGGGATTTTTGCGGTTTGGGCCGGGCTTGATCCGTTTTATCCGCACTTGAGCAAAGGCGGCGCGGCGTGGGATCCGCCCGGACAGTTTGGTGAAAACTCCGCGCTCGCGTGGCTGATGCTGGCGACGCGGATTCTGGGCTCGACTTTGGTCGT
>Ga0181531_10002999_pt1 | contig 10433 bp, 8 predicted proteins | sample PEATcosm2014_Bin_38_FD_119743 | JGI IMG/M metagenome (GOLD analysis project Ga0181531, IMG submission 119743) | Peatland microbial communities from MTU Mesocosm Facility, Houghton, MI, USA - PEATcosm2014_Bin11_10_metaG | ecosystem: Environmental > Terrestrial > Soil > Wetlands > Peat | place... | reverse complement strand
TACGTTGCATTTTTCCCACGGCACGCCGAGAACCTCCGCCCCCGCGCGATGTACATCCATGACCGACTCGGTTCCCAGGTTGCCGATACCAGACTGGAAAGTGATTCGGCCATCCGGCCTGATCACGAGAAGCCCGTCGAATCCTATGGTGCCCCCGACGTAACAGCTCAGCGAAACACCAACGCCACGAACCTTTGTGCCTGTCTTTTTCGGAGTCCGTGCAACCCGCTCGTTCCATTTGAACTGCTCGGCGCCGCGGTCGAGCGCTTCTTTCAGGAATGCGCTGGTGGCGTACTGGCGCTTCCCCTGCACTACTGGTCCCAACGGCGCTTTGCCCTCGGGGCAATTGATACGGCGGATCGCTACCTGGTCGATTGCAAGTTTGCGCGCGGCTTTTGCGATGATGGGCTCGATAATGACAATCCCCTGCAACCCGCCGGGAGAGCTCTGCGCGCTGCGCGGCGGCGTATTTGTCAAAACCGTCAACCCGCGCCAGCGCATGGCCTGCGGCTGGTACAGCAGGGATACGATGCGTCCCGATGACGGGGCATCCCCCACTGCGTCATAGGGACCGTTGTCGCAAATGACGAACATGTCGAGGGCCGTGATTCGTCCCTCTTTTGAGAAGCCGACTTTCATCCGCCCCTGAAAGCTGGGACGCGCCCGTCCGATGAAGGTCTCCTCCTCGCGGCTGATGCGCATCATCACCGGAGTGTTCGTTTTTTTCGCCAGCAGCGCCGGGATGATCATTGTGACTCCGCCCGTGATCTTGCTGCCGAATCCGCCTCCCGTGTATTCGCTGATGAAAACAACCTTGTCCGCATCGATGTTTAACCATCGAGCAATCGCCGGAAGTGTTTGCGCGGTGCTTTGCGTGCCGGTGTAGATGTAAACTTTGCCGTTCTGCCAATAGGCCATGGCGCTGCGCGTTTCAAGCGTCTGATGGCTGGTATCCGGAGTGACGAACGTCTCATCAAGAACCAGTGCCGCATTCCTGAACCCTGAATCGAGATCGCCGTACGTCCACTCGTCGGGACTTTTGCCCATCGGGAGACGCCCGTGCTTTTCCTCCTCGAAGTCAGCCTTGGTCCACTTCAGTTCCGTGACCGCGGGCGCGCCCGGACCTTGTGAACCGGCGGCCGCCGCTGGCCGGGTCCAGACGTTTCCATCCGTTCGCGGGTTCGGACCACCCGGGCGCAAGGTTTCGAGCGGATCGACGGCGAAGGGAAGTGGCTCAAAATCGATTTGAATTTTCTCGATGGCTTCCGCGGCAGTCAGTTCGTCGACTGCGGCCAAGGCGAGAACAGGTTCGCCCTGATAAACCGGCTCCATGGTGAGACCGCGCTCGCCCCACTTGCTGGCCTTGATCACCGTGCCATTGTCGGTAAGCGTGTCGGCTGGCGCGGGAAGATCGTCCGCTGTGAGAATGCCCTTGACGCCGGGCATTCCGAGCGCCCCTCTAGCGTCGATGCTCCTTACCCGCGCATGCGGCATTGGACTGAGCAGCAGTTTGCAGAACAGCATGCCTTCTGCGCGGAAATCCTCAGCATACTTTGCATTGCCCGTGACCTTTGCATAGAGGTCGGGAGTCTCGTAGTTTTTGCCAATCAGCTTGTACCCCGCACCATAGGTGCGCTCGGCAGCCCTGTTCGAGTCAGCAGGTTTGTTCTTATCGGCGAGTTGTTTATTGTTATCCAAGCGACGACCCCCGCATATTCTCCGCTCCACGCATCAACGCCGTCAGAATCTTGTCGTAATCCTGGCAGCGGCAAAGGTTTCCCGAGACCCCATGCGCCAGTTCCAGCCGGGTAGGATTCGGATTCGTTTTCAGGAATCCAACCGCGCTCATAATGAAGCCGGGCATGCAGAACGCGCACTGAAATCCCTGCTCGTCGACGACACCTTGCTGCACCGGATGCAAGGTTCCATCGTCGTTCGCCAGGCCTTCGATCGTCATAACTTTCCGCCCGCGCACCGTGTGCGTAAGTACCGAACATGAATAGTGCGGAATGTCGTCGATAAGCACCGTGCACGATCCGCATTCGGCGCGGTCGCATCCGAGCTTCGTGCCGGTCAGACCCAGCTTGTAGCGCAGCGTCCATGCCAACGTCTCTTGTTTCATGACATCGACTCGCCGTTGCTGACCGTTAACGTTCAAAGTGATGAGGCGCTCGCCTCCGCCGGCGGGCAACGGCTGGCCGTGCAAAATCGATGAGGCGCGAAAAAGATAATTCGCGGAGGAGACGGCGACGCCGCTCGTGATAACACCTTTAATGAAGTTGCGCCTGGAGAGAGCTTTCAATACGCTTTCCTCTGGCACAGGCGGAATTGACTTTGAACCTGCCTTCTCTGTCATGCTCGGACACCTTTTATCCGGGCAGCCGCTCCCCAGCCTCTTGCGCATAAGGTCTTGCGAATAAACATCCATGCGGCGCGGCACGCCCAACCGGTTCGACTATCAGAAAGAACGCCCGGATCCCGAAATTTCCTATGCAGAGAGTATAAGCCCACGGCCCTCGTCGACGAGGATTCTACGGCGTCAGTCATCACCCCGTAGAGGCCAACCGCGGGCCGAGTTGCCAAGCTTCCCAAAATCGAAAACCGGGTGACGACTACGCGTTGCGGCGAGGCCGAGCGCGTCAATCCTGAATGGCAAGAGCAACTTCTGCCTGTCTGGGGGGTTATAGTCAACGGATGGACGAACGCCAGGACATGCTGCTAAAGCTCGGGCATGCGACACTAACTCGTCGCCAGGTTATCCAGGGCACAGTCGCCCTTGCCGCTTCGTCGCTCCTGTCCGGCTGCGGTTCTTCGAATAGCGCGGGCGCTCCGCAACCTGCAAATCCACAGCCGGTGCCTGCCGGGCTCTTGACTCAGGCTTCCTTGGTCGTCACAGCCACATCCGTGGGCTCGATTGGCCCAGCTTTCGCAGGGCTTTCCTATGAGAAGTCCAAACTTTACTCGCGGCTCTTCAGCGCCTCGAATAGCGACCTGATCGGCATGTTCGAGCGCCTCGGTCCGAGCGTTCTGCGTGTCGGCGGCAATTCGGTGGACAGGAATGTCTGGACGCCGAATGGTCCCGGCCAGACACCAGGCCAGATCGCACCGGGCGATGTCGATTCGCTTGCCACTTTCGTGAAGGCCGCGGGCTGGCAGTGCCTCTACGGCATCAACCTGGGCGGAGCCGCCACCGGCGCGACGACACCCGCACTGGCTGCAGCCGAAGTTGCCTACGCTGCCCAGCAGTTCGGTTCGTCGCTGGTCGGCATAGAGATCGGCAACGAGCCCGATCTCTACGGAGACTCAGGAAACTATTTCGCGGGTGACTGGTCGCTCTCCCAGTTCCTTTCTCTTTGGGACCAATTCCGCGAGGCCATTCTTGCCAGCACGCCGGGCGTCCCGGTCACTGGTCCGGCTGACGCCAGCAAGGAGTCGACATGGACTGTTCCTTTCGGCGAGACCGCGACCAAAAGCGAGATTACCCTGCTCACCCAGCACTACTACCGCGCCAACGGGCAGCTGCCCACTTCGACCGCGGCATATCTGATTACGCCCGATCCGACGCTGATCGCAAACCTTGCGATCCTTGATGCGGGCGCTCAGAGCATCGGCGTCCCCTACCGGATGTCCGAATGTAATTCCTTTTACAATGGCGGGTCGAGCGGGGTCAGCGACTCATACGCATCCTCGCTCTGGGTCATCGATTACCTCTTCAACTGCGCTCAAGGTGGCGCCGTTGGAGTCAACTTTCACGGCGGCGGTGACGGACCGGGCTACACGCCGATCGCTGACGACGACGGCACTGTCGTAGGCGCGCGTCCCGAGTTCTATGGCGTTCTCCTTTTCACCCTCGCCGGCCAGGGCACTCTTTACACGACGCAGATCTCCGCCGGAGGGCTCAATGTTACTGCCTACGCGGTCGGCGCATCTTCGGGCGGCCTCAACCTCATCATTGTCAACAAGGACCAGACCCAGAACCTCCAGCTCGCCGCGCAACTTCCTCAGAGCGCCGGCTCCGCCACACTCCTCGACATGACCCAGCTCACGAGCGGAGCGAACGCGCCAGATCTGTCCGCAACTTCGGGGGTTACGATCCAGGGCGGCAGCGTGAATCCGGATGGCACATTCGCTCCCCTAGCCGGCTACACTCTCAACCCTAGCGGCTCCGAGCTTACATGCTATGTTCCTGCCCTCAGCGCGGTTCTGATTCAGGTTCGGTAGGGTCAGCCCATTCGCTAACTAACGGCGCAGTCGAAAAAACTGCTGCAGTATCTCGGCCGAGCGCCCCGCCAAAACTCCGCCTCGGACATCCATCTGGTGATTCATGCCGGGGTGATTCACCACTCGCAGAATGGAATGTATAGCTCCGGCCTTCGGGTCGTCGGCGCCATACACCAGACGTCGCAATCGCGCGTGAATCGCCGCTCCCGCGCACATTGCGCAAGGCTCAATTGTTACAAACAGTTCACAGCCGACGAGTCGGTGATTACCAACGGTTCTCCCGGCTTCGCGCAGTGCCACCATTTCGGCATGGGCGGTCGGGTCGTTGTCAGCGAGGTTGCGATTCCAGCCCCGACCTATGACACGCCCTTCGCGCATAACTACGGCTCCGACCGGCACTTCTCCGGCCTCAAGCGCCCGTTGGGCGCAGTGGAGAGCTTCCGCCATCCACACCTCATCGGAATGAGAAGCTTCGGCGTCAGAACTGTCAGCGGAGAGCGGGTTGTGTCCCATCGGGGTTGCCGAAAATAGTAGTTGTCAGGCCTCAAAAGCCGTGCTGAAGGAGGTGTGGGCATTCACCTGAAGTGCCTATTTTAACGGGGGGTATGGCTCTTTGGTGTGGGAAGTTCTGTTCTCATTCCCGTCCGCAATTCTGCTGTTACCGTCGAGCGCCTCGGCCCACATATCCATTGGGTCCAGATAAGCTGCTGCTGCGCCATGAGTTGGCGCCGTTTCCTGAATCGGCACTAACAGCCAAAAATGGCACCGGGCGTGCATTTTCACAAGGGTGGCAGTGGAGTGTCTCCCCCCGAGGTCTTCCGACAACGGCGCTCCTCAGAAGGGATGAATCACTTGAAACATGTAAAGAAGGTTTTGATCGTTGCGTTATCTGTTCTGTTGTTTTCGGGGTTCGCGTTCGCGCAAGTTGCGTTTAGCGTGATCGCTGTTCCGGGATCGAGTCCCAATTCGCCGATCGCGGTTAACAACGCTGGACAAGTAATGTTGAATACCGGCACCAGCGTTTCGACACAGGTATCGCTGTGGAGCAGCGCCAGCGGAGCGCAAAGTATGGACCTGGTCGGGACAAACAGCGCTGGGTCGTCGATCAGCAACTCCGGCGACGTAGTCGGCGCGGGGGATCCCAACAACACCGGCTATCTTCAGGCTTTCACGTGGCAGACGGTGGGTGGCGAGCAGTGGCTCGGCTCACTCGGCGGAAACTTCAGCGCAGCGAGTGGGGTAAACGACGCCGGCGCAGTGGCCGGGATGTCCCTGAACGCCGCCAACAATCAGCATGCGTTTCTCTGGACTCAGGCCGGTGGGATGCAGGATCTTACGCCAAATCTCACCAGCGTCGGGGGCGCCACGGCGGTTGCGGTTAATTCTTCAAATCAGGTGGTTGGGTATTACTTCCCGAATGGCAGCAGAAACACCTTGGGCTTCACGTGGACACAGGCCGGTGGTCTCGTAAACCTGGGTGCGGCTGGCACTCTCGCGTTGGGGGTCAACGACGCTGGAACCGTTGTCGGTCAGTGGCCTTCGGCCACCGGCAACTCGCACGCCTTTTCGTGGACTCAAGCCGGAGGAATCCAGGACCTCGGTAGCCTGGGCGGCGAGAGTGCTGCGCTCAGCATCAACCGTCAGGGATGGATCGTAGGAAACTATCTTATTAGCACGGGCAAAGGACTGTTGCACGGCTTCTTGTGGACGGCTACTGCGGGAATGCGGGATTTTACGGCCTTGGCCGGTCTGATTGCCAGCGAACAGATTTCTTCCGCGCAGGTCAATGACCTTGGAATGATCGCAATCTCGACCAACAAGGGCGGCTATCTCTTGCTTCCCAAGGTAACCGGTCAGTTCGCCTCGTCAGGGAGTCCTTCGGTCCTCGGACAGCCGGTGACGTTTACCGCCACCCTCTCATCGATCGCCGGACCGCCTCCGGATGGAGAGACGGTAACATTCTTAACGGGCACGACGGTGCTGGGATCCGCAACCCTGGCAGGTGGAGTCGCCGAGTTCACAACCTCGGCTCTCAAGGCGGGTTCACATGGCATCACAGTTCAATACCCGGGCGACGTGAGTCACCCAGCCGCGAAACTTGCGGCTTTGACCCAGGTCGTCAGCAGATAATTTTGTGCGCTCAACTCTCGGCGCAGGGCGCGGTCTCGACCGCGGCTCTGCGCCGGAGATTTCTGTGACTTCTCTCCGAACCGGGGGCTTCGGGCCAGTGTTATCCTATGCGTGCCATGGGAATCGCTGCCATCCTGCGGAAAGTATTCTTGGTGGACCTCATCCAGGGACTCGGCGTGACCTTCCGGTACCAGGATCCTAAGGAAATCTACACCGAGCAATATCCCCTGGAACGGCCACAGGTAGCCGAACGCTACCGAGGTGCGCCCAGGCTGAACGTCAACCCCGACACCGACGAAAGTCTGTGCATTTCCTGCGATCTGTGCGCGTTGGTCTGCCCCGAGAATCTGATCGTTGTAACCAGCAAGCGCAATGAAAAGACGCGACGCAAAGAACTTGTGAACTTTACCTACGATCTCAGCCGTTGCATGTTTTGCGGCCTCTGCGAGGATGCCTGCCCAACCGATGCGCTCGAACTGACCCAGGATTTCGAACTCGCAAATTACACCCGCGAGGGCATGATCTGGGATCGCGAGACGCTGGAAAAGGGTCCACAGCCTACCGTGTACAAGAAATAACTCAGCTTTCCATTTGCGATCGCGTTCAACCTTATTTCTATACGCAGCGAAAAGACGAAAGCCCTTCGTATTGCCGCGAGCTCGTTCTTGAGTTCGTCTCGTCCCGGATGCTTCCGGTCTTCAAGGTTCAAGCCTCCTGGCTGGAGGCCGATGGTTCTGTCCGGAGACGACCCGCGTGGCGGACTCAACGCATTTCCGCGAAAGTTGGGGATCGATCCTAAAACCCCAATCTGGATTCGAGTTTTTAATCTTTTTCGCCGGTTGCCGAACGCGGTCTCTGGGATTGGTTTCGGGGGTCATTGGCAGTTTTGTATTCTTAAACAATCGGGCCAATCCTCCTGGCTTACGAGTTGTGCACTACAAGATTACAAAACATCGTCATAAGGATTTCAGTTCATTCCGGAAGCAGCGGACGTCCCTGGACATTCCATGGAATCCTGTACACGGCGCTGGTAGTCGCGAGGATCGCCGAATTGCCGGGAGCAAACGCCAATCCAACCAGGCCTTGACCCGACACTTCCAGGGTCGCCTTGCCTTGAGGAGTAATCTTCACGATGCCCCGTTTTCCGCCGAGCGAGGCCGCAACATAAACGCTGCCTTCGACATCCAGAGCCAAACCTTGCGGACGCCCTAGACCACGGTAAAAAACCGACACAGTTCCATGCGGATCGACTTTGTAGACGCTGTCGAAGCTTGAAGTGCTCGGTCCGGAGACGAACATATCGCCGTTTGGACCAAAAGCGATGTGATAGGCCGAAACGCTGGGCTCGAGCGTGGCGAAGACAAAAATCTGCCGGTCGCGGGCGATCTTGAAAATTGTTCCGCTGCGGTCGCCCACGTAGAGATTCTCATCGCCATCGAAGGCAATCCCGGTTGCGATGCCCATACCCTCGGCGTAGGTCGAGACGGTGCCATTCGGCGCTACCTTGTAGACTGTTTCATCACTCCGGGAAGAAACATACATCTGGCCTTCGCGATCAAAGGCAATGGCGGTGGCATTCATCATGTCGCTGAGAAAGGGCTTAACGCTGTAATTCGTGTCGATCCTAAAAATCGACACGGGAACCTTCTGTCCGCGCGATCCAGAGAACGTCACATACAGATTGCCTTCACGATCGAGCGCGGGGTTAGTCACAGGATGAAGATTGTCGGCAACCGGGACTGCCACATGAATGGAATGCGGATTGCTGATATGGCCGTTGGCGCCCACTCCGCCCGTGTTCACAATGACCGGGCCCGACGCTGCCCCCTCCGGCACGCGCGCGATGAGAAAATCGTCGGAGCTAATCAATACCGAGCCTTCGACATCGCCAAAGTGCACGCTGGGACGACGTAATTCGTGCGGCCGCAACCCCTTTCCAATAATGCGAACCTCGCCTCCGGGCAAAGCTAAAGCCGGGGCCACCGCTTCGATGTGCGGCTTGCCATTCACGTTCTTCTTTCCCAATATTCGGTCGGAGATACTCATGAAATTATTCCGGCGGGAGCAAAGTAGTTCGACTCAGCGCTACCTCATTAGAAGTCCAAAGTGCGGCAGAAGATGCATGACGACCAGCGCGTACAATCCCGCTCCCAGATCATCCACCACGATACCAGTGCCCTCGGGCAGCCGCTCCAGTCGCCGGATTGGGAACGGCTTCCAAATATCGAAGACACGGAAGAGTATAAAGCCCGCGAGAAAAGTTTTCCAAGCCAACGAGACCCCGATGAGCGTGGTCAGTTGCCCGGCAACTTCATCGATGACGATGAATTGTGGATCCTTGAGGCCAAAGGCGCGTGAGACGCGAGTGGAGGCTGGAATTCCAATCAGCGTCACAACAACTGCCGCAACCAGGGTTGCCCAAGTGCGACTTGCGACCGGAATCCGCGGAATGGCCGCCGCCCACAGAATGACAGCGGCCAATGAGCCCCAGGTGCCGGGAGCGGGTTTGAGGAATCCGATGCCAAAAAATGTTGCGACCAGGGTTGCCCAGAGGGGAGAATGCCGCGATGGAGGAGATATCGGCGGGCTGACTGCGGACGCCTCATTCATGGCTCGCCGTCCTCGTCGTCCAGGCTGTCCTGTCGGACAGCTTCTTCGGCATCAGCGACCGGCGACGAGATCACATACCCTCCGCTCGCCCATTTGCCGAGATCGATCAGGCGGCAGCGGTCGCTGCAAAAAGGAAAGTCGGGATCCGACGCCTTTGTCGTCTTCCTGCAAATCGGGCAGCGGAGTTTGATGGAGCGCTTGCGCGGCATAGTCGGACGCTGTCAGGGTGAAATTGTGGAGGTGAGACCATCTCTCCGTCGGGTGATTATGACCCTTGCAATCTCACCTTCGGCCTCTGGCCTTAAACGATTTCGCCTACCAAATCATAATCGTGCGCCGCCGTGATGCGGCAGCGATAAAACCCGCCCTCTTTCGGTTCCATTCCTTCAGGATAATCGTTGACGAAAACCTTGCCGTCAATTTCTGGGGCGTGCATGGCGGTGCGGCCTTCGAGCAGCAGATCGGACTCGGTCGAAGCGCCTTCAAGCAGCAAATCGAATTCGCGGCCCATGAGTTTTTTCTTTTTTCCCCGGCTGATCTTTTTCTGGATCGACATCAGCGTTTTGCGGCGCCCCTCGATCTCTCCGGCAGAAAGCTTCTGATCATGATCGAATGCGCCAGCGCCCTCCTGGTCCGAATATCCGAAAGCTCCCATCCAGTCAAATGACGCCTCCTTCACGAAGCTGCAAAGCTCCCCAAATTCTTCTTCGGTCTCGCCGGGGAAGCCGACAATGAATGATGTCCGTAAAGTAACCCCGGGGATCACCCGCCGCATCCTTTCGATTGAGCGCAAGAACAGTTCGCCGCCCCCGCCACGTTTCATGCGCTTCAGAACGGTTCCGGAGGCGTGTTGCAGCGGGACATCAATATAGGAACAAATATTGTCGTGACGGGCGATCGTGTCGAGCAGCTTGCCCGTAATTTTGTTGGGATACGCGTACAGAAAGCGAATCCACCGCAGGCCTTCAATGCTTGCCAGCTTTTCGAGCAGCAGCGCCAAGCCGTCCTTCAGTCCCATGTCCTCGCCGTAGCAGGTTGTGTCCTGTCCGATGAGCGTGATCTCGCGAACCCCAGACCTCACCAATCGCTCGGCTTCGGCGATCACGGATTCGAAGCGTCGGGAACGGAACTGGCCCCGAAGCTGGGGAATAATGCAGAAACTGCAGGGATGATCGCAGCCCTCGGCAATCTTGATGTAGGCCGAATAACCGGGCGTCGTCAGTATTCGCGGCGTCTGGTCATCGTAAAGATAGTTGGGCAGATCCGCGACGGCCCCGTCCCAGGAATCGCGCGCGAAGCGCCCCTGCTCGCGGCGATGATCCCCCTCCGGCCTCGAGGTCAAGATATTGAACGGAGAAGGCGCGCGAGGTGGTTCCGCAACACCCGCAGCAGCCAGAATTTTCTCCAGTTCGCCGGTGCCTACAACCGCGTCAACCTCGGGAATGTTTTTCTGAATCTCATCGTGAAATCGC
>Ga0181531_10002998_pt1 | contig 10434 bp, 10 predicted proteins | sample PEATcosm2014_Bin_38_FD_119743 | JGI IMG/M metagenome (GOLD analysis project Ga0181531, IMG submission 119743) | Peatland microbial communities from MTU Mesocosm Facility, Houghton, MI, USA - PEATcosm2014_Bin11_10_metaG | ecosystem: Environmental > Terrestrial > Soil > Wetlands > Peat | place... | reverse complement strand
GGATGTGAAGGGGACTTGCACTCCCAAGCTGTCATTCATGCGCGCCGTACCAAAAGAACCCGTGCCGGCATCACCGCCACGGGCGCCGCCGTCAGTATTCCGACTTCAGGGGAATGGTGTTGTCGGTGAAGTAGAACTTGATCGCTGGAGGGGATTGTAGCCGCGAGTGTATGGCCGATATGCGAACGTCAGCGCACCATTTTGGGGTGACTACTTCACGACGGCGGGAGACAAAACCGCCTGGACGCGCTTGCCGTGGGGGCGACGACCGCTTAGACTCGCTCAAAACTTGCGGTGGCATCAGCGCCGTAATCACGCCTTCCCATTTCCCTCAGGTTTTCACCCACTTGAAACTGTTATCGCGGACCCCCCTTCGGGTTAAGGGCGCGAACCTCTTTTGCACGGCGAGTCTGTTTGCCGTTGAATCTCTGCGATAGATTGACCTGAACAATCCCTCCAACTCCTTGACTTCTTCATCCGTGATGTTAGGCCACACTGAGTAGATCGAGAAATGACTCCACAGGTCCGCCCTTTTGGGATTTCCCGCATGTGATCTGAGCCTTGCCTGGATATCCCCAGCGGACATACCAATGTAGACCACATCGTACTTATCCTTCTCTGGCCTTCTTACCCGCTTTTGCAAGAGCGCGTAAATCCCCCGAGTCCCTTTTGGAATCTTGCTAATTTCCTTTCGTTCCACGATTTCAGCGCTGTGTCTAATTAGTCGCAACTGACCCATGATGGAAGCCTCCCAGACTTTGCAATATAAACCTTTGAAACGCTTTTAGCTGCTTGGAAATCGACCCGGCGAAGCTGGCAATCTCGGCGCTCGGAAGATCAGACTCGCTGTGCCCTGTGCGGAATTCGTCTGTCGCGGGCATATCGCATCCATAGTACGACACTCGCGGTTATTGAGCGAGTTCAGGCCGTGGGTGTAGGAGTGAAGGCTGCCAGCGAGGCCGCTCGATTCACGATAGCCTCCAAATCTCCGACCGGCCGGAGCGAGCAGGGCAGAAGCCTAAAATCTGCCCTGACGAATCCATGCGGTCACCTCATCCTCCACCGAGAATCGAGTTTGCGGGTCACTCTCGAACCTGTCCTCAAGCAGGTAAGCGCTCAACTCCAGCGGTATGCCGTCGTACCCGCCACCGGTTAGGAATCCGCGAACGTATAGCTCCGCGAACCGGGGGATGCCGAGCCGCCGGTACTGCTCAACGTGAACGAGCTCATGGAAAAGCAGCCCATCGGTGAACGGTTGATGCGAGATAACCACGTCGTCAAACGTTACGGCCACCATGGTCGAGAAGTCTGGCAGGTTCACGAGTCCCATCTGGCGCAGCATCTCGTAGAACGGCGGGATCTCCCGCATCGCCTTCGATTCCGTTGTGGCTCTCTTCTCCAGTAAGGCGGCCGCATCGCGTGCCTACTCCTCGGCACGTCGTTCCAGGTGTGGGAGCAACTCATGAACATCTTTGGATGCTGCCTGTTGCAACTGCCGACGGATCACATCAGGCACTGGTCGTTTATGCTTCTCCAACAAGGCGGCATCCAGCAGGGTCATGGTTCTTGTTTCCGCTTCTCGGCTGTAGGGTGTCAGCTCACCTCTGCGAACTGCCGGGTCGATCCAGCGAGCGGTAATCGGTATACACCTTCGCCCGCGTCAACGCCGTGCTCCAGATGAAAGTGCGTGACTATTTCGTGCAGGGATGCCGTGGATGGGTCCGGCTGCACGAAGAAGGTGGAGAGGAGCATGAAGTTCCTTGTCACCACAATTTAGAGCAGTACCTCGATGAATATATCCACGCAGCCGGTATCGCCGGAGACCCGGACGGCCCTCTGTTTCGCACGACCGGCCGCAAGACAGGCACTTAACAAGCGTTGTGGCAGCAGGACGCCTACCGCATGATCCAGCGCCGCGCTGCCGACGCTGGCATCAAGACAAGGATCGGAAACCACGCGTTTCGCGTCACCGGCATGACCGCGTACCTGAAAAACAGCGGCACGCCTGAAGCCGCGCTGCACATCGCCAACCACGAGAGCCCGCGAACGACCAAGCTTTATGACCGCAGGCAGGATGAGATTTCGCTCGATGAGGTCGAGCGAATTGCGATTTAACTAAATCTCACACGCCCCAGGGATTTCTATGGGAATGGGCGTGTCGCCCGACAATACGGATATTTGCTGCACCCGTAGAACCTTCCGAAGCGTCCTGAGCGCAGTAACATGCGTGACCCGCACTTCGGACAGACATTCCGCGAAGCCGGGGCCGGGGCGGACGCTGCGTTCGTCTGCCGAACGCGCTTAACGCCCTTGCAAGATATGCAGAACCGGCCTACTCCGGAAGCTAAGGACGCGTCCTTGAACTCCTCAGCGGTACGCAACTCCTTGCACTTCGGGCATTCCTTTAGCCCGCCGTCCTGGAGCTTTCTGATGTCGCTGCGGATAGCCTCAAGTACATCGTTGTGCGCCACTTCGCCCGTGTTGCCGACCAGTCGTTGCAGACGGTCGTCGAGAGTAGCGATTGGGTTTTCCCCGAGATTGAACCGATTTATTCGAAGGAACTTGTAGCCGTAGCTCTCAAGAACCTTCTGACGGTACACATCCTCCTCCGAGTAATAGGCGGAATAGTTTGAGCTATCGATGCCTATTCCCTCTCCGAAATGTTCCTTGAAACCGTCATATTCGATGATGATCTTCTTTTCGGTGTTCGCTTCAGGGCGATACAAAAGCAAGAAGTCTACGCGGTACTCGGGATGCTCATAGTACCGATCCAGTTGCTTCAGATATCTGCCTAATTCGAACTGCGGAGTGAATTCGCACCGATCCTTTCTTTCGGTCCAAAACTTCGTCTGGTAGAACCAATTCAAAACCTCTGCTTCCCGAACCGATCGGGGATCGACTTCGGTGGCGGCGTGTTCTCGTTTCGCTTCGGCGGAAACACTCCAGAAATGCCGTAACGCTTCCCCAATCGCGCCGCTATAGCCGTCAAGCGGCTTACTCAAGACAAAGTGTAAGCATTCCTTGGCGCGGCTAAAGCCGACGTTCAAACGTTGAGCCTTCAGTTTCCCGTCTTCCTCAAGGTCCACACTAGCGAGATCCTTGATGAAAACGCCCCAAAGTTTGTCTGAATCGACGTTCGCCACCATCGAATAGAAAACGAGGTCCCGCTCTTCGCCCTGACAGGTATCGAATGTCATGATCTTCAGTCGGAACTCGTTGTAAAGAAAATCGCGTTCGGGGAGCTTTCCGATCGTGTCCACCAAGAGTTTCTGTTGGTCAGTATGCGGCGTGATGATACCGACGCTGGCCTTGCTCTTTTGTTCCTTCAGCTTTAACAGTTCCGAAACGATGAACTGCACCTCTTGCTGGTTGATATTTCGGTTTATAGGCGCACGTTCGTAGGAAGACGACGGCAGGATCGTAAATCGTAATACCTCATCGATGTTCTTTCCGCGAATTTTCATCACCTGAAGTTTGTCGCGGTAGAAATTCGCATTTGAATACGAGATCAACTCTTTGTAGCTGCGGAAATGTTTCAGTAGCTGCGCCTGGTAGTTGGTGATGTACTCGAAGAACTCAAGGATCGAAGTACGGATGTTGAACCGCTCCAACTTGACGAGCTTCGCCGGATCGCGAGAAACATTCTGACGAAAGCTGGCTTCAAGACGGTTCAGATATCCCCGGTTCGTATCTGATCGGGCCTGGATGGCCTTCACGTTGCTGAACTGCTTCTTGTCTCCGAGGATCAGGATTTTCTTTGCCCGGAGAAGTGCCGGGAAAGCCTGCGCAATGCTCACTTGTGACGCCTCGTCTATGATAAGTAAATCGAAAATCTGAGGCTCAAGCGGGATGTACTCAGCATAGTCCCGGACGCCGGACAAGATACAGGGAAAGGCGTCCTTCAGCTTTCGGAACTCCGTCTGGGGAAAACGCTGCTTGTTCTTGATGATGTCCCGCAGGGTTGTGGCGGTGTTTTTCTGATTCTCGTAGAATTCGATGACCCGCCCATCCATCAGATATGTCATATAGACGGTCACGAGATCATGCACGCGGTCTTGCTCGCCAGCGTAATTGACTTCGGGCACCTCATGGAAGGCGTTGCGAAGCTGTTGCGCCAGCGAGACGTATCGCACAAGCACCGCGAAATTGTCGTCTGTCATGGACGTGAGACGATTGGCACTGAAGCTCCTGAAATCCGCCGCTTTGATGCCTAGCCGTTCCATTGTGGATGGGTACTTCAAGAGGATGCTACTGAGGCGCTCAGCCCCCAGGGCCAATTCGTCGAGTCGCCCCAAGAACGATCTCAGTTCCGGCTTTGTGAGCACCGCCTGACAGAGCGTGAGCCCGTCTCCGTGGACAGGCCTCGGTAGGCGCTCCATTTCACTGACGAGGATCTGTGCAGTGTTGCGAATTCGCTCAATATCGGCCAGACGGGTGTGAGGGGCGTCCGGCGCCGCGAATCCAAACGCGACCCTGAATTCTTGATCGAGCGCATCGAGCGCCCGTCCCGAGAATAAATACCTAATTAGCGGCTTCCGCAATCTCGCGTATCTTTGCAGGAAGGCTGACAGATCATACACATCACCGGCCGAGAGCCTCCGCACAAGGCGTAGGTCGTCGCTCGCTCCGCGATACGTACTTTCCACCCTGCCTAGAATCTCCTTTAGACTCACGGCCCCCTTGAAGAACTTCGAGAGCGCGGCGATGCTATCCACTTCGGAGAAGCCGAGCGACGCGATTGTCGAGGATTCCGGTGATTGCATCCCCTTGAATTCCTGCACAGCTTTGGCAAGCGAATACAGATCCTCCAAATCGCCGACCGCTTCTTCATGGGTGAGGATCTCCCGAAAATCGACGGGTCGATCTTCATCAAAGCTGATTTCGAGAGCGGCCCACTCCTTGACATTCGAGAGGACTATGTCTTCGTAACTGATGACCTCGGCTTCAATATCTTCCTTGAGTCCCGCGCAACTCTTGGCGATTGTTTGCTGCACAGTATCGTGCTGCTTTTTCACGGCGCGGTGGTGAGCCTTGATGTCTTCCATCACCCCCTTAGAAAGGATCTGTGCGTAGGTGCTGCCTGTGTTTCCCAGGCGGAGAATCGGGTTCTGAAACTTCTTGTCCTTGCGGACGCGGTTCAGTGTGGAGGTGATCTTCTCTTCGACAACGTCCAGGGCTTCTTTCTTATCCGATAGGACCAGAACAGATTCGTTATTAAGAATGATGTTGCAAATGATCGCGGTGATCGTGTGGCTCTTGCCAGTTCCGGGCGGCCCCTCAACGGTGATGTATTTGCAGCGCTCCTTTTGCAATGCCATCAGGATCTGCCGTTGCTCGCTGTTCAACGGAACCGGGCTTTCGTACACGAGGCGGTCCGGTACCCCGAGGGCGTCCCATGCCTCCTGCACTTCCCCGGCTACGGAATCGGGATTGCGATGAATGAAGTCGTCGATCAGGCTTTTGAAGGCTCCGGCGACACCAGACTCGCCGTCGGCTCCGAGCAACTGGAGAATCTGCTCGTAGTCATTTAGAAGTGCCTCGTCGGCGTTATCGAAGAGCGCCACATGACACGCGTTGGAAACGCGCACGGACGCGCTCTTGGCGACCTGTGGTGTTGGGTCCTGGAGATCGAGCATTCGGTCGAACTGGAAGAAGTTTCCGAGTTCCGCAATTATGCCCGAAATGAGTTGGGAGAATCGTGTTTCCTGTTGAGCGAGGTAGATGATGCGGTCGGCGGTACAGCGTAGCGTCCCTTTCCTACTCGTGCGCTCATTTTCTTCTTGGACGATGTACTCCAGGGCGCGCTTGTTCAGGTACACCTGGGCTTCGAATTCAACAACCAGTCGGTCTTCCCTCACCGAAGCACTGAACGGAATGTAGAAGATGGGGTACTTCGAACCCTTGTAGGCGATGTCGCAGAAATAAAGATAAAACTCTTGCTTGTCGAGAATGCTCTTGTTACGTTCCAGTTCGAAGAGTTCAAGGAATAGGTCCCCAACGCCAAAGTTGGAGAAGAACTCCATGACCAGGGGCCTTATCGCGTCTGTCTCGAACAGTGAACGTAGTTCTTCACCAAGCTCGACCTGCGTGTCCGTGATGATCTTCCGAATGATTTCGGAAATCTTGTTTCTCGCCGGCTCCTGAATAAGCCCGCAGAGTTCCTCCTCAATCGCATTGAGAGCGTTCTCATCTCCGAGATCAAGCCGTTCAAGCGGCTTTCGGATGTGGCTCATAAATGGTGAGAGCAGATTGGCCCGGATGCGCACGCCAATGGCCTCGATCGTCACCGTGAGCGCCTTGTCGTAATCTGTGCGATGGACCTTTGAGAGCTGGACGATGTCCCCTCCGACGGCAGCGCACAGATCGTCCATCTGTTTGTCGGACAGTTTGTCGACTTCCAATTTGATCAGCTGAAGAAGAGCGCCGGGGAAGGCTGTGCGGAACGCACCCTTCCGGATTTCCGCGAGGGTGTCCTTCGAAAATCCGGACAAGATGACCTTCCACGCCGCCTGTACGAATGCAGGATAGCGGGCCAGGTTTATGCCCACCAAGAGGTTTTCAGCATTTCTGAGGCGGACGCTTCTTTTTGGATTCTTTTGCCGGTGGAAATCCGTTTCGAGGAAGTCCATGTAGTACATCGCCAAATCTTTGACGAATTTGAGCGGATCGCTCTGGTCGGCCAAAGCCAACTTGTCAGCGTAAACAGCCATGCTGTTTTCTGCCGCGTCTTTGGATTGCGTGAGTTTTTTCTCCGCGCCCATTGCCTACTTCCCCTTCAGCAACGGCCCTTGGTCGGCCACGTACTGTTCGGATGCGTCGCGAACTACCCACGCCAACGACACTTTTTTCTGCCGGGCGATTTCTTCGAGAGTTTCGTAGAGATCGGGCGGAAACGTGATCGACGCCCGGACTGCCGCCTTCCTCTGAGCCTTCAGGCTCTTTTCCCGCGACCGTTTTTCTCGCATTGGCGGCCTCTTGGTGCCGTCACCACTTTACACCACATCGGTGATCTATGGGCGCTTGCCCGAATTGCGGGTGAGTTCCCTTCCCCCTTCTTTTTCGCGTGCAAAGAAGGAGCCCGCCAAACACGCGTAATTCTCTCCGGGTGCAATCCGGCAGAGACGGGCTTCTTCACCTGTTCTTTCGATTTCGCGAAAGGGAGATGGTATGCGCAAGCCTCATTGCCCCGGTCAAATGAAACAGGAAGCCAAGTGTCCGTCCTTCGCTAATAACAGCACCAGCTTCGCCCCCAGCTTTCCCACTGTCTCGTAAAAAAGGTGGTTGAGGTGATCGTTCGACCGCACCACCGTGTGCGTCAACTCGTGCAGCATCAGCTCGATGTTGGCTTGCCAGTCCCGCACATCGTGCTTAGCGAGGTTCACGTAAAAATAGGTGTCGAAGAATTCGCCGCACACGATATTGGGGTCTGCAATGTACCGGAGGGTCACAATGCTGCCCACCAGAGCCGGCGAGACGCGCTCGACGAACTTGGCGTAGTCTTCCATAGCTCGCGTCCACTCCGACCGCGTGTAGACCTTATCAGGGGTCTTGCCGTCGGGATTGGTCGAGAATTTTTGTCCAGCCGGGATGATGGCACCGGCCCGACGGGCATTGGCCCACTCGCCGGCAGTGAGGCTCCCGCCCGATACCACGGTGAAATTCTTCGAGGCAGCCTCGCGGTTGGAGCCGGTGTCGATGACGTCATAGCTGACGCGATCCTGGCCGAAGCGCAGGTCGAGGATCGTCTGAATGGTCTGGTCGGCGCAGGCCGTTTGTGATGCCGCGGCACGGACCCAGGGCAAGCTGGCGAGCTCAGCATCGAGGTGGCCCTGCATGGCGTTCAGCACAGCCACGCGTGCCTCGTTGAGGAACGAGGGTGTCACGTTGTCCCGCTCCATGTTCAGCGGCACCTTCTGGTGGATGTCGATGTGCCAGGTGTCGCCGGTCTCGACCACCGGGATGCCCATCTCGTAAAGCATGGGAGTCTCGCCCGGAAGAGGAGCCATGACGCGGAGATACGTCTTGCGCCTGGAGGGCCGCATATGACCTTCCTCATCGGCGATGACGGTCGGCAGGATGACCTCGAAGGAGGCGAGCTGTTCACGGTTGGGGAGAAGCTGGCCGTTGATCATTGTGGGAACGATCGGTTCCAGGTACCGAGCCTTCACCAACATTTGGTCGTACTCAGCCACCGTGAGGCGCATGCGGCCGATAAACTGCGTGCCAGTATCACGCCGCTGCTTGCTCCGGGACCGGCCCTCGCTGTTGAAGGTCACTGTTCCCGTGGTGGATGCGATGGTGGCTTCGTCGCACAGGGCCAGCACGCGCTTCTCACCCAGATTGAATGCGCCGCGCTGCTCGGGATTCGACTTCTTGTAGCTCTCTGCGTACATGGTGTGCGCGTGGGTGAGATCGCGGAATCCCTCCGGCGAGTCATCCGTCACCGTGAGTATGGATTGGCCATGAACAGGACGTGTGAGGGTAACATCCACTCTGGTCACGTTCGGCTCGTCCCAGGCGTTCTGCACCAGTTCATAGATCGCGAACTCCTTGCCGCGGCGTGCCAGCAGCTTGCGCAGCCCGTCCATGTCCACGTCGATCCAGTTCTTGCGTGTCGTTGTCATCCATACTCCTTCGTTTTCCCCGCATGAAGGACCATGTACTGGGACGGGCGCGGCGGCCCTTGCGGTTCAGTTTGGTTTTGAGGATTGGACATTTTTCCGCCTTCGCCTAACAATAAAGGATATTCAAGGGGGAAAATCATGAAAGGCCCTGACCCTATCGAACCCCTATCGATGCTCGCGATGCCTACTCGACGGATTCCGGTACTGGTCGATTCGACACCTGAGAATTCTGAGGGATTCGTGACTTCGGGATTCTGGAACATCAAAGCTAAGCCGACGGTTCGCAGGTTGTCGCTGTCCTTCGTGAAGAATCTGAAAAATCCGGAACGGCGAAAGGAGATTGAGCGGGAATACGGAGCAATTGCAGAAGATGAATGGAGGCGGTTGAGTGCATTGGTCAACCTAATTGATCGCCTTAAGGCAGGGGACTGGTCCCCCATTATTAGGTCAAACACAAAGAAGGGCCTGGTGTACATGCGCCCCTCCGATGTCCAGATGTATCACGAGCGGCCGATAGACATACCCCTTCAGCCCGATTCCGACTTCGGGCAGGGTGCAAAACTTAATATGTCCTTTTCTGCCCCCACGTCCTCGCCCGTTGAAGGAGTGGAACCATTCGTTAGTACTTGGTCATCGCGCCCCGAACCCGCAGAAACAACCGATCAATATGCCGCGTACTGGGTCGAGGAGGAGAGAAGTAGTATCATGACTGCCGCATATGTTCTCGCGGCAGCTCTTACGGATGGAACGCGCAGCACACAATCGGTTACATGGTGGTTCCGAAAAGGGCAGACACTTCTTCCTGGGTATTATTGTCCAGACATTTTGTCGGCTTTATACGAGTTGGAAAAGTGGAATACAGGAACTCCGGGGAGATGGGGAATCTGCCCGAAATGCGAAAATGAATTCAAGCGTAGAAACGCCGACCAAGTGTATTGTACGGAAAAATGCCAGCGGGCGGCTGCGAATCAAAGGTGCCGCGACAAAAGGAAGGCAGTTAGGGCCGAGGCAAAGCCCGCATAGGGTTGAAAAGGGTGCAGGACAGTAATTCTTTCCGGCGTTGTGAGACTCGATTTCGACCTGTGGGCTTCGAATGTGAGGACCACCGAGCCTTTTGGCGGTGTAGTTGATGCCATCGTATTGAATGAAGCCGGGAACACATATCAGGTCTTTGTAGATCATAGGAATGAACGCGCTGTGGTGCTTGGCGGCCAACGACAGCCGCCGCGTCCTCGCGTGGCGGAAACACGCAGACGAAGTCGAAACTCACCGGCACACTAGATGGAGTTACCGACCATTGGCAGTCTTCTGGCCGATGCCGGAGTGGACAGCCAGCGTCTTGCACGGGCCAGGATTCTGGAACGGCATCAACGAGGAAAACCTCAGCTTTCTAATCCATGAACTCGGGCATTATTACCAGGGCGATCACCTTTCTAACGACTACTTCGAGGCGTTGACGGATCTTGGTGCAAGACTTGCTCTTGCGGTTGCCACAGAACCGTCGCTGGTTCAGTAGGCTGGTACGCCGCTAGATGGAAGAGGAAGAGGGGACAAAGTATCGGAACGCAACTGCTGCCCTTTGCTCACGCACACGGGCCAGCTAGCATGCGAAAAACTATAACAGTTGCTGTGGGCAGATCGGACCCATAGTATCTCGCCATTTCAGGTACAGGGCCCAGTCTGACGCTCGTCGATCCACTTTGCCCGTGTTAGATTGAGAGTCAAATGCCTCGCCGCGGTTCTCGTTCTCCGTTTCTTCTTCTGGTTGTCGCACTCGTGATCGTCGCCGCTTACGTCGCCTATAAGGTTT
>Ga0181531_10002997_pt1 | contig 10434 bp, 9 predicted proteins | sample PEATcosm2014_Bin_38_FD_119743 | JGI IMG/M metagenome (GOLD analysis project Ga0181531, IMG submission 119743) | Peatland microbial communities from MTU Mesocosm Facility, Houghton, MI, USA - PEATcosm2014_Bin11_10_metaG | ecosystem: Environmental > Terrestrial > Soil > Wetlands > Peat | place... | reverse complement strand
TGAAGAGATCTGATGATGGAAATAGACTCGGCCGTTTAGTACTACAGTTGTAAATCTCAGATTCCGGAGGGAGCAGGGGGCTTCAGCCCCCTGAATTGAAGCGAATTTGCGCGGCCCTCAGGCCCGGGCCGTTGTCGGGTTTCTCGAACTTGATAGAAAATACAACTGTAGCGCTTAGGGAATTCGCGCGGCGAGTTGAGCCGCCAAAGAAGCCGCTTCCTCCGCCCCAGGCAGATTCGCGTACCCCGCCAGGTAGCGTCCCTTGCGAAAGATGCAGATCCCGTCCAGATACTGCGCCTTCGCCTGGAAAGCCTCGTCGCCCACCCGCGCGGGCACAGCGCCGTCAAACCGCTCGCGCAGTTTCTTCATCACCTCCGCGGCGGAGTCCGGCGTCGCCTCCAGCACAATAAACGCCTGCCCCTGCTGGTACCTCGCCACGTACCCCCGCTTGAGCAGCCGCAGCCCCAGCACGCTTTCAGGAATCAACCGCGCCGACGCGAGCCCCTCTTTGGGAAACCACTCCAGCGTCTCCGGAGCGGTATCCCGGCCCTCAAGCCGCTTCTCCATCCCGTCTGCAAACGCCTTCAGCAGATCGCTCCGGTCGCTGTTCGCATTGTCATCGGTGATGACCAGCTCAACGTAATACTTGCCCTTGGCGAAGCTGGCGCTCTGCGGCTGGATCTGCCCGCCCATCCCGATCTTCGCGACAGGCAGCCTGGGATCGCGGTTGGCCGTGAACAGGCCGTAAGCCGAGTCGGCATCGTTCATCTCGGAGATGTCGATCGTCAGGGTCGCCCCGCCCGCCTTGCAGTCGATGCCCTGCATGCGCGCGAAGCCGAAGGCCAGGTAGCCCTCCGCTCCGCCGTCCTTGTAGTCGTAAAGGTTATCGGCCGCGTACTGCCGCACCGGCCCCGCCTGTTCCCAGCCCGGCACAAAATGGCAGGTGAGCGACTCCTGCCCGCCTGCCATTCCCGCCGCCAGCAAAATGGCCACCCAAAGACAGCCAGCCCTCATGCAAACAATTCCTGCGCGCGCGCCATCCGGCTCGCTACCTCGATGCCGAACGGACACTTCACCGTGCATTCCCCGCAATCGCCGCACCGCACCGCCGCCTTCTCTGCGCTCAGCTCCTTGAATCGCTCCCGTCCCAGCGCAAATTGCCGATACCCGTCGGCGTAGGTAAGGAAGCGCAGCACATCGGCCACCGGCAAGCCCTTTTGGCAGGCGCCGTCGCACTCCCCGCACATGCGGCAATAGAGCGGGCTGATTTTATCGAGGTGCGCGGCCAGCAGCTTTACGTCGCTGGGTGCGAATGGATGCGCCATGGCCTGGAGGTTCTCATCCAATTGGTCCATGTCCGTCATCGAGGGAATCGTGGTCGAGATGTTGGGCCTTTTCAGCACCCATTTCAGAGCTGCCAGCATGGCCCCCTCGCGATGCAGCTTCTCATAAATGGGGTCGGCGGGTTTGACGCTCCGGAATCCCCCGGCCATCACCTTCATCGCCACCACACCCGTTCCTGTCTTGGCCACTGCGGCAATCGCCTCGTCCATCCTCGCGTCCATTGAGAAGTTATAGACCGTGAGCACCACGTCGAAGGCTTTCTTCTGCGCGGTCCACTCCAGCAGCTTGGGCAGGGCGTGCGTGCTCATCCCGGCGAAGCGGATCTTCCCCTGCTGTTTGGCCATCTGCTGCGCTTCGATCATGTCGTCGCGAATATCGGATGCCTTGTCCTTTGCATGCAGATACCAGATGTCAACGTAGTCGGTCTTGAGCTCGCTCAGGCTGGTGTCGAGTTCCTTCAGCAGGCTCGCCTTGTCGCCGGCCTGCGACTTGGTCGAAAGCACCACCTGTTTCCGCCGGGCGCCCAGCGCCGCGCCCACCATGCGTTCGTTGTTGCCGTGCTGATAACCGCGCGCGGTGTCGAAGTAGTTGATCCCGATATCGGCGGCGCGCTCAATCACGCTGGGATCCGGCGTGATCATGCATCCGAATCCCACCGTGGTCACCTTCAGACCCGTGTGGCCTAGGGTTCTGAAGTCGAGTTTGGCCGGGGCTCCGGCGGTCTTTGTGCCCGGCTCCTCCGAGGGCGGCCAAAGCCCCATCCTGGAACCCGCGCCCAGCACAGGAAGCGTAACTCCGGCCGACAACCCGGCCGACAAAAACTCGCGTCGAGACGTATTTGAGCTCATAAGAATTCCCTCTGTGGGTGAACAGAGAAATCATAAGCCCAAAGCGCGCCTCCCAGCCGCCGCTTCCGCAGCCACCGTGACGCCCGTCACAGCCCCCTGTGCCGAACCTTCGGCATCTCGACGCCCCGCCTGCCGCGTCACTTCTTCGGCTTGTATCCGCACAGCATGCGCGGAATCATCACCGCGCACTTGGGACACGATTCTGCCGTCCCCTTGTCCCCGTAGTTGGCGTGCTTGTCTTTCTGCTCATACCAGATTTCCGACATGTAAAGCTTGCCGGTGAAGTTAATTTCGTCCGACTGGTAGCACTGCAGCACCTGCTGAATCAGCTTCGGCCCGGCGCACACCAGGAACTCGTCTTTCACGTTCTTGATATTCACCTTCTCCTTGCCGGAACCGAGAGTGCCGATCGACTTGCCCGTAAAATCGCGCAGTTTGTCCCACTGCTGCACGTCGCTGGGTTCGATCAGGTTGAGGCCATTGGTCTTGGCCACCGCTGCCAGCGTGTCGTTATAGCTCTTGTCCTTGGGAAACCCGTTGGAGACCGCAAGCAGCTTTTTTCCCTTGGCGCCCTCGACGATCAGAATCCCGATCATGAACTTGGTCCCCGAGGGGGGAGGGGAGGCGGATGTCCGGATACCCTGATGCACCGCTTCGGCAAGCGCCTTGGCTTCTTTCGATTCTTCCACCTGGTGCTTGTCGATGGTGCCTCCGCAGTAAGGGCAGCCTTCCTTTCCGCTGAAGGGCAACTCGAAGTTCAGCTCCATCTTGCCCACGCCGAACCCGGTGCCCCTTGTATCTCCCTTGGGCGTTCCCCCTCCCCCGTACTTCACGCCGGTGGTGGCGACGCTCTTCAAGCCAACCTTGGACTGCAGCACGTCGCACTCGAGCAGCGCAAACTGGACCACATAGCCGAACGAGCCCTTATGCACCCCATCCATCACTTCAACGTAGCTGTACTCCTGCTTGCAGAAGGCCGCGTCTTCCTGCAGAATATCGACCTCCGTGTTGGGGGCCAGAACCTGCTTGGGGTCGAAGGACTCTGAACCCTGGATACTCACCTTTTCAAAAAGCTCATACTTCTCACCCTTCGTTTTGGGCATGGGGGATGCTCCTTTCCAGAGGATCTTCTTGGAGTTACAACCGGGGCCGTTCGGGCGCGGAAGGGTCCGCACGAGGAAGATTAATCCGGCGCCGCCCTCGCGCGCAAGCACTCCTTTCCAACGCTCCGATAACTACGGGTTCGCCTTTTCCATCTCCGTCCAACAAGCTTTCGCTCTTCCTATGCATCCGGAGGGAGGCGGGGGTTTCAACCCCCGCGTTAAGCCACCAAAACATGGCGGGCTTCACCCCCGGAGGCATGCCTTTCTGGAAGCTGGCCTGCTGGCCGAAACAACCACCCCCGGCAGAACCCCAGTTCCGGGCCTCGTCACCGGCCGAACGCTTTCGATTTGCCGGCTTGCCACTAAAGGTCTGATCGTCGGTTTACCTGTAGGCGATACCTCACCCCCCGATGGCAGTTTCTAATGATTCGGTGACGATGATTCGATGGCTCGGCATTCGGCCGGCATCCGTACTTGATCGGACCATTCGCATTTCCAGGCGCCTGCTATCAGGCTGTTCGAACTTGGATTCAAAAAAACTCGCAAAGAGCAATTGACAGGCAAACAAAACTCGTCTTATAGTCGATCATCGATATAGCGAGTATCGATCAACATGCCAAAACGAAAGCTCGATCCCCTACCCTCGGCCGCATTCCATATACTGCTTTCGCTGGCGGACGAGGATCTGCATGGTTACGCGATTATGCGCCGCGTGGAAGAGCAAACAAGCGGGCGCACTCGTCTGGGCCCCGGAACCCTTTACAGTTCGATCCAGGCGCTCCTCGAAGAGAACCTGATCAAGGAAGTTGCCCCGGTCAACTCTCCAAACGCTCGCGACGAAAGGCGTCGATATTACCCCCTGACTCGAGCCGGGCGCATGCTGGCGCGCTCTGAAGCCGAAAGGATGGTAGAGCTGCTGCAAGTTGCACGTGCGAAAAAGATTCTTTGGGGGTGATTATGTGTGAGCGAGTCTACGCCATGCTTTTGCGCTTCTATCCCTGCCGGTTCCGCGCCGAATACGGTGACGAGGCAATGCTCCTTTTCCGCGAGCGCGTTCGCCATGAAAGGGGGTTTATGGCGAAGTTGCAACTTTGGATAGACATCTTCGCCGACCTTTTGATCTCCATTCCACACCAATATGGCCGATTTGAAGCTCCTCTCGCCTGTTCTCCCGCCGAGCGCGTCGATGGCGCACCCGAGTTCCGCGTTCTTTCTTCCGGAGTGCCGGGACCGGGCGCGCTCCTCTCCGGCTGTCTTCTCTCTCTGGTAGCTTTTGGCGTGCTCTTCCTGTGGGTTGCTCACGGAAGAAACTATCGGGAGCTCCATACCTGGCAGGGCCCCACAAAGCACTCTCTGCACCTGCGCACAATTGCCCGGTCGCCGCTCCAGGAGGCAACGGAGGGAGGAATGCGGCTCGCGGCCCAGTGGAAGCCGGCTCACCTCGTGCTGGCCAAATCGGCTACTCCCGGCATGGCTATGCGGATTGGAAACGGGCAGAGCGCCTTGCAGAGTGTGCAACCGCCCGCCGAACAGCAATCCTCGGCGCCGCTTGTGCAGGACGCGACAGCCGCGATGATCCAGGCCATCCAAAAGCACGGGATCGTGATGTTCGGCGAGTCTCACGGCGGGAAACAGGAATATGAGTGGTTGTGCAAGCTCGTGAATGACCCTCAATTTGCCGCGTTGGTCGATGACATCGTAGTTGAATTCGGCAACTCGCTCTACCAGAAGTCGGTCGATCGCTATATCGCCGGAGAAGACATTCCTATCGAACAGGTCGAGAAGGCTTGGCGCAACATGGTGGGGTCATTCGGGCCACCCTCGCCTGTATATGGCTGGTTCTACAAGGCTGTCCGCGACTCCAACCTGAAACACCACGGCACACACAAGATTCGTCTGGTCTTGGGCGATCCCTACGGCGACTGGGACAAGATCAAGGATGCCGAGGACCTCGGACCCTATGTGGCAAATCGCGAACAATGGTACGTTCAGGTCGTGAAAGATGAGGTCTTGGCCAAGAAGCATCGCGCTCTGCTCATTATGGGTGAAGGGCACTTCCTCCGCAGGCCGGGCCAAGGGTACGTTGAGCACGAGCTGCGGGCCGGCGGCGCAGATCCCTACCTCATCGTGTTGGGCACGAATGCTGTTGGAGGCTACGACCAGCTTGACCCGCGCTTTGATTCTTGGGCTGTCCCGGCAATCGTGCCGCTCGCGGGCAACTGGGTCGGCGCACTCCCCGCCATGCCGGTGGTCACCGGCGGCATGGCGCCTCCGAGCCCACTCAAGTTGGCAGATGCGGCGGACGCAATCCTCTACCTTGCCTCGCGGGATGCCCTGACTGAGGTCCACATGCCCCTCTCGGAGCTTGTGGGCACCGCCTATGGGGATGAATTGGTTCGTCGCGCCAGAATGCAATCCGGGCGGACGATCGAGTTTACACAGCCCCCTGAAGATGCCCAGTTTCCCCGCCCGCATCCGCAAGCCGGTGGTGCAGCTCCGCACACTCTTCCGCCCCCGCCGAAGAGCATCCACGACCCGTTGCCTCCCCGGCCGCCTTCTCAGTAAGTGGCGGGTGGCCTCGGTCTCGACGCCCCAAAAACCACGCCGAGGGTGCCCCCTGTACCTCGCTCTCGGGGACCGGGAAGACTTCGGACCTCGGCTAGCAAGAGGAAGGCGGGTGGCCTACCTTTTCCAACCTATGAATTGGGTGCCCCCGGTCTCGATTTTGAGACCGGGGAGATTACCCATTCACACGGTCACGGCACTGGCGGAAGCTCGTGCAGCTTGACCTGATCCACTCTGGCGATTCGTCGCCCGGCCCTGAGCATACTCCTGCTATTCTGAAGCGATCGAAGATGCCGGGAAATTACAACGTTCTTCGCACATCGTCGCCAAAAGCTTTCCGAATGGCCCGGGTCAGGGGTACCGATGGAGACTCCGATGAAGATATTCGCAGCCGCATTTTGCGCCCTGAACATCGCAATGTTTCTCCCCTCCGCGCTTCATCCGCAACAAGCGGCCGAACGTCCTGATTTTCGCGTTGAGATCCATCCCACTAAGGAAGAACGTCCAGCCTGCACCGTCACAAATCTTAGTGGCAAACCGGTCTGGGCTGTGGTCTTGGAAATCTCTTCTTCCTCGCAACCGGCAAGGAAAGCAAAGAAGGTCTGGGACACACTCTTGGAAGGCCAGCCTCCCATCCAACCAGGCGCCGGCATGTCGCGGCCGCTCCTTGAGTTTGCCTTCATTCCTCTACCCGACCAAATCAAAGTCGTCGCAGCGGTCTGGATCGACGGCGAAACATGGGGCGCGCCCGCATCGGTGAACATGATCCTCAACAACCGCACCCGGATCGCCCCCGGATATGAAGATGCAGCCGGCATTTTGCAGCAGGGTCTGAGCCAGAATTGGACTCGAGACCAGTATCAGCAAGCTTTTCGCGATAAGCCGGATAACGGCGCCGTCTACACCGTCCGCACCGCGCTTACCGCAACGCTGCAAACCGCTCAGACACCCGAAGAATTCACCCATACCATGAAATTCTTGCTAACGAATTTTCAGCAGTTATCGAAACAGCTTCGTAAAGTGAAACCGATATAGACTCGGATCGGCGGGTGGCCTACCTTTTCCAACCTATGAATTGGGTGCCCCATCCTTGCGCAGCTTTATCGCGAAAGGATGGAATAACATAAATCCCCACCCCAGAGGCCCGCGCTCTCAGATCGCGATCTTCGTTTCAATGGCATCGTAGTCGGCACGGACACCCTTTGCAGTGGCCTCAAGAAGGCCAGCGCTGGCCAGGGCTTTCACATCGGCATGGACGTTGCTGTAATCGCGTTTGAGCGCCTTGGCCAAGGCCCTGACGCTGGTGACGTTATTGCGGCGCACGTAGCGCAACAGCTCCATCCGCTTCCCGGTGAGGACACGCGCAAGGGAGTCCCAGCTTTCAAACGCCAAATTGCGCTCGTGGAAATCTTCTCCGCGCTCGGCGCGATGCCAGGCGTCGATGAACCGGCGCGAGGCCTCGTCCTCCATCGCGCCACCCACTGTGAATTTGACATTGCTCATTCTGCACCTCGCAATCTCCGCACATCTGACCAGAAATCGGCGATCAGCCGCTCTACGTTCGTAAACGCATAGGCTGTCTCGACACCCTGCACATGCCGATGGTCCCCTTTGCCGCGCTCGTTATCTTACCCCACATCCCGAACTCCTGGACGGCCATAGAAAAGCGAGTATTTCAGGCCGTGGGTTGAAGGCGGGACTGGCGATGGGACGCGCCATAGAACCATCTCCACGATTGCACCGTCGTCGTAGTCGATGCGCTGGTGAAAGAGCAGCACGGCCTTCATTGCGCACTCATGATGGCATTATAGGCCATATGGCCCAGTTTGTCATATGTCTCAGGCGGCTCGGTGGCTTACCCCGCCTATCTCATGATCTCGTCCTGTCAAACTCACCCCAACCCTCCCCACCCGGCCTCGAAATCCCCTCAAAAACGCTCGAAAAACGCACAAAAACGCCCCATTCCGCGCTGGTTTTTGCGATTTTCGTCGGGCTGCAACCCCACATTTCCCACCGTTCCCTCCGCCTGCAGGCCGTCCTTTTCGCGCTCCGAACCCAAATTTCCACTTTCGTCACCCTCTGAGCCTACAGAATCGCGCACTTTCCTCTGCCTCCAGGCCTACATCTTTTTCCCTGCGCGCGCTCCGAAACCTCCCGCAAAATCTTCGCTCAATCTTCGCTCATCGCGTATAATCCTGCCATGGACTTTCAACTGGTGACCACCTACAAGCCGCGGGGAGATCAGCCGCGCGCGATTGCCGAGTTGATGGAGGGATTGGCGGCGGGCGAGCGCCACCAGGTGTTGCTCGGCGTCACCGGCTCGGGCAAGACCTTCACCATGGCCAAGATCATCGAGCAGTCCAACCGGCCGGCGCTCATCCTGGCGCATAACAAGACCCTCGCCGCCCAGCTCTATCACGAGTTCAAGCAGTTCTTCCCCGGCAATGCGGTCGAATATTTTGTCAGTTACTACGACTACTACCAGCCGGAGGCCTACATTCCCGCCGGCGACCTGTATATCGAAAAGGAAGCCACCATCAACGAGGAGCTGGACAAGCTGCGTCTTTCGGCCACGCGGAGCCTGTTCGAGCGGCGCGACGCGATCATTGTCAGCTCGGTCAGTTGCATCTACGGCCTGGGCTCGCCCGAGGCTTACTACGGCATGCTGCTGCTTCTCGAGAAAGGCCAGCGCATCAGCCGCAAGGACATTACCCGGCGGCTGGTCGAGATCCTCTACGAGCGCAACGACACCGACTTCCGGCGCGGCACGTTCCGCGTGCGCGGCGACGTGATCGAGGTCTTCCCCACCTACGACGAGACCGCCTACCGCATCGAGCTCTTCGGCGACGAGATCGAGTCGCTGGCGCAGATCGACCCACTGTTTGGGACGGTCAAGCAGAAGTACGCGCGGCTGCCCATCTATCCCAAGAGCCACTACGTCGTCCAGCCGGAGCGCAAGGCCGAGGCCATCGACTCCATCGTGGCCGAGTTGAACACATGGGTTCCCGAGCTGGAGTCGCAGGGGCGCATGGTCGAGGCGCAGCGCATCCACCAGCGCACTCGCTTCGATCTCGAGATGATCAAATCCATGGGCTACTGCCACGGCATCGAGAACTACTCGCGGCATTTTTCGGGGCGGCTGCCGGGCGAGCCTCCGCCCACGCTGCTCGACTACTTTCCCCGCGACTTTCTGCTCTTCGTAGATGAGAGCCACGCCACCATTCCGCAGGTGCATGGCATGTGGTTCGGAGACCGCAGCCGCAAGCAGAACCTGGTGGACTACGGCTTCCGCCTGCCCTCGGCCATGGACAACCGGCCGCTGAAGTTCGAGGAGTTCGAGAACCGGATCCATCAGACAATTTACGTCTCGGCCACGCCGGGACCGTACGAGCTGACGCGCTCGGCAGGGGTGGTGGTCGAGCAGGTCATCCGGCCCACCGGCCTGGTCGATCCCGAGGTCGAGATTCGCCCGGTGAAGGGCCAGATCGACGACCTGCTGGCCGAGATTCGCGACCGCGCCAAGCGCAGCGAGCGCGTGCTGGTCACCACGCTCACCAAGCGCATGGCTGAAGACCTGGCCGGCTACTACACCGAGGTAGGCGTGCGCTGCCGCTACATGCACTCGGAGATTGAAACGCTGGAGCGGGTCAAGCTGCTGGCCGGCCTGCGCCGCGGCGAATACGACGCGCTCATCGGCATCAACCTGCTGCGCGAGGGGCTGGACCTGCCCGAGGTCTCTCTGGTGGCCATTCTCGACGCCGACAAGGAAGGCTTTCTGCGCTCCGCCGGCTCGCTCATCCAGACCATGGGCCGGGCGGCCCGCCACCTCGAGGGCCGCGCCATCCTCTACGCCGACCGGATCACCGACTCCATGCGCCGCGCGATGGACGAGACCGACCGCCGGCGAACCGTCCAGCGGGCCTACAACGAGGATCACGGCATCACGCCGCAGTCGATCATCAGCTCGGTCGAAATGGGCCTGGCCCAGATCCTCAAGGCCGAATACGGCGACGTGGAAGTGGAAGAGGCCGCCGGGCTGCCCGAACTCGCCTCGCAGGCAGAGCTCGACGCCTATATCGTCAAGCTGGAAGTGGAGATGCGCGACGCAGCCAGGAAGTTCGAGTTCGAGAAGGCCGCCCGCCTGCGCGACACCATCAAGGAACTGCGCGAAAAGGAGTTTCTCTTCGGTTAAGAAACTCTGCACAACCCCGGACGGCCCGCGCAGGCAACCGAATTGGCCTCCGCATCATCCCACTCATTAAGTTAATCGATTTTGCGGTCCCTCCCTCTCCACCGGGCCGCGCAGGATGCGGGGTCACATGGCGACAATCTTGTTGGTGGACCACGATCCCCTCCAGGCATTCCTGCGCAAGTCCGTCCTGGAGCGGCGATTTCCCGACGTGCAGCGCGTAGGCGATGCCGCCGAAGCGTTCTGCCTTGTCGAGCAGCCCAGCTTCGCCGGAAATCTGGGGCTGGTGATCTCCGGGCAGCACGTGCCGGGTCTCGGCGGACCGGCGTTTGTGGCTGAGCTGCATCTGCGCATGCCGTGGCTCAAGGTTCTCGTTCTCGGCGGC
>Ga0181531_10002996_pt1 | contig 10435 bp, 11 predicted proteins | sample PEATcosm2014_Bin_38_FD_119743 | JGI IMG/M metagenome (GOLD analysis project Ga0181531, IMG submission 119743) | Peatland microbial communities from MTU Mesocosm Facility, Houghton, MI, USA - PEATcosm2014_Bin11_10_metaG | ecosystem: Environmental > Terrestrial > Soil > Wetlands > Peat | place... | reverse complement strand
CTTCAGTGTCTCGGCAGCCATCGGCATGCTGGCGTTGTTCGGAGTGTCGGTGCAGACCGGCGTCATCATGCTGGAGTACATCAACCAATTGCGGGCGCGGCGCAAGGGAATGGAGGAGTCCACGCAGGAGCACATTGTGGAGGCGGCCATCGAGGGCGCGGTCCTGCGTCTGCGGCCCATCATGATGACCATGCTGGTGGCCACGCTGGGCCTGCTGCCCGCAGCACTTTCGCACGCCATTGGGTCAGACTCCCAGCGGCCCTTCGCCATTGTGATCGTCGGCGGGCTGATCGCCAACCTGGTGATCGGCGTTTTTCTGCTGCCCACGCTTTATGTTTGGGTGGCACGCGAAAGCGATACATTGCCCGCGGTGGAGGTAAGCGAGGACTTCTGAGGGGGGGTACAGAGGCTCGGGGGTTCAATGCGCGGGGCCGACGGGGCAGAATCTGACCGGCTGGAGCATCTTCGGGAATTGTGTAGGCCGGAGTTTTGTAGGTATCCCACCCATTCCGCAGAAAGACGCGGAATGGATGGGGCACGGAAGTCTATCGTAAATCCGAAAACGCTAAAGGCCAATGAATTCGCATTCCTTCCGGGGGCTAAAGCCCCCTGCTCCCTCCGGAGTCGGCGAGTTGTACAGGCGCTCGGGGGTTCAATGCGCGGGGCCGACGGGGCAGAATCTGACCGGCTGGAGCATCTTCGGGAATTGTGTAGGCCGGAATTCTGTAGGTATCCCACCCATTCCGCAGAAAGACGCGGAATGGATGGGGCACGGAAGTCTATCGTAAATCCGAAAACGCTCTAAGCCACCGTCAACACCAGCTTGCCGAAGTGGCTCGCCTCTTCCATGCGGGTCAGGGCTTCGCGGGCCTGGGTCCAGCGGAAGTTCTCGCCCGCCGGGCGAAGGACGGCGAGCGCGACGGCCTTGTTCAACTCCAGGAAGTCTTTGCGCGAGCCCACATAGATGCCCTGGATGCGGGCCTGCTTGTGGAGGATGGAGCCGATGGGCAGGGGCTCGGCCGAACCGGAGAGCACGCCGACCTGGGCCACGGTTCCGCCCATGCGAATGGCCCGGAGCGAGCGGGGCAGTGTGCCCACGCCGCCGACTTCCACCACCAGATCGACTCCCTCCCCGCCGGTCTCCTCGAGCGCCCAGCGGTCCCAGTCGGGATTCTCGCGATAGTTGAGGCCGGCGTCGAGGCCCAGGCTGTAGGCGCGCTGGAGCTTCTCCTCGCTGCCGGAGACGCCGAGCACCCGCGCTCCTTTGAGACGCGCAAGCTGGAGGGCGAAGATGGAGACGCCGCCGGTGCCCTGGATCAGCACGGTTCCCCCAGGCTTCAGATCGCCCGCAGCCAGCGCGTTCCAAGCCGTGACGGCGGCGCAGGGCAGCGTAGCGGCTTCCTCGAAGCTGAGATGCTCGGGCACGCGGACCAGGCCGGTTTCCTTGAGGACGACGTACTCGGCCATCATGCCATCGATGTCCCCGCCGAGCGCGCCTTTGGCCTTGGCCGGGGTGAGCGGGCCGTCCAGCCAGTTTTGCATAAAAATGCCGGCCACGCGGTCGCCCGGGTTCCACGCGGACGCGTTTTCGCCCACCGCGGCCACTTCGCCCGCGCCGTCGGAGCAGGGAATGCGCGGCAGCTTCAATTTGGGGTTGTAGAGGCCCTTGACCATGAGCAGATCGCGGTAATTGAAAGAAATCGCACGCACCTTGACCAGCACTTCCCCAGGGCCCGGCGAGGGGGTGGGGCGCTCCACAAACTCCAAAGAATCAACGCCAAAGGATGAAATCTGCCAAGCTCGCATGAGAGAATCCTATACCTCGCCAAGGGAACGATCCTGATTCCCAGGGATGCACTTTGCCGAAACCCTCGTAGAATAGAGGTACGGCTCGTGGTTCAAGAAGTTAAATCCGTGGAGGAGCAGATGGCAAATACCCTGCAGCAACCGGAGGTGGACCCCGGCAATGAATTCGTGAGCGAGGACGCTCGGCGTCTGGCGGAGCAGCACCGCACCGAGCGCGAACGCCACAAACAGGCGCTCAACCTGCAGCGGGAGAACATTCTTTCGCAGAAGACGTCGCATCCGGCGCGTCGCGCCGCCCTGGAGGACGCTCTTACCCAGATCGAAGCCGAGATCCAGGCAATGGGCTAGAGCCCGGCCCTGTTGAGAGCTGCGTTGCCTACGGCACGCGGTGAAAGAGCAGGGAGTTGGCCTGCCCAACCGGGGTCAACAGCACCCGGGCGATGTTTACATGCGGCGGCCGGCTGGCGGCCCATAGGATGACATCGGCCACATCTTCGGGCGTGAGCGGGGTTATTCCCGCGTAGACTTTGGCCGCCCGCTCGGCATCGCCGTGGAATCGCACTAAGCTGAAATCTGTCTCCACCATGCCCGGATCGACGCTGGTAACCCGCACAGGCGTACCCAGCAGGTCCTGGCGCAGGCCGTCGTTGATGGACCGCTCGGCCGCTTTGCTGGCGCAGTAGACCGCACCGTTGGGATAGGGCAGTTCGCCGGCCGTCGAACCCAGGTTGACCACGTGGCCCCGCCCGCGCACCACCATGCCCGGCACCACGGCGCGCGAGACGTAGAGCAGGCCCTTCACGTTGGTGTCGATCATCTCTTCCCAGTCTTCAATCCTGCCCATGTAGAGCTTGTCCAGACCGCGGCTGAGGCCGGCGTTGTTGACCAGCACGTCGATCTCGGCCCACTCCGGCGGCAGGGAATCAACCGCGTTTTGGACGGCGCGGTGGTCGCGCACGTCCAGATCGATGGAGTGAACAGCCTGAGCGCCGCGCTCCAAAGCGAGCGAGGCCACTTCAGCCAGTTTGCCGGCCCGGCGGGCGGCCAGCAGCAGACGCACCCCCTCGGCCGCGAAGGCGAGCGCGGTGGCCGCGCCAATGCCACTGCTGGCTCCGGTGATGAAGACGATCTTTCCCTTGAGGCTCATGAACCTATCCTAACCAAGGAATCTCAATCGAGCACGCCGCGCCGCTGGGCCATGCGATACTGGCCCACCGCCCAGTCTTCGCCGCCCAACCCGGCCTGCTGGGCCTGGACGAAGACCTCCGCCAGCGCGTCGGCCAGGCTGAGGCGGACGTTGCGGCCGGCGGCTGCTTCGCGAAGGAGACGCAAATCCTTGGCCCCCAGTTCCATGGTCGCGCCGACCTGCTCCGGCGGGTCCAGCATGATTTTTCCGTAAGCCTCATAAAGTGGCGACTGGAAGAGGGCGCTGTTCACGGCATTGAGAAATACGCCGGGATCGATGCCCTGGGCCGTCGAGTACACAAAGGCCTCGCCGAGCGCGTGGATCATGGCGCTGATGAGGAAGTTTCCGCCAAGCTTGACGGCATGGGCCTGGCGCGGCTCCGGGCCGATGACGGAGATGCCTCTTGAGAGGGGTTCGAGGAGCGGACGCGCTCTGGCGATCGCGTCGTCTGCGCCGGCGGCCACGATCCACAGCCTTCCGGCTTCGGCCACGTTGGGCCGCCCGAAGACCGGCGCTGCGACGAAGAGCTGCCCACGCCTGGCATGTTCGGCGGTCAGCCGTTCGGACAGCAGGACGCTGATGGTGCTGAGCGATAGGTGGAGCGCGCCGGGCGCAAGCGCCTCCAGCAGGGCTCCGGCGCCGAAGAGCACCTCTTCATGGGCCGCATCGTCGAAGAGCATGGTCAGCACCGCATCGCCGGCACGCGCGGCCTGGGCCGGCGTGGCCGCCACCTGCGCACCTGCCGCGGCCAGCGCCCCGGCTCGGGCCGCGGTGCGGTTCCACACGGTCACTTGGTGGCCGGCCGCAAGCAAACGCCGGGCCATCGGCGCGCCCATGTTGCCCAATCCCAGAAAACCGATCTTCATGATGAAGCTCCTCTTTAGAGTATTCTCGGGAATTGTGTAGACCGGAGTTTTGCAGGTATCCCACCCATTCCGCAGAAAAACGCGGAATGGATGGGGCAGAGAAGTCTACAGTCAATCCGAAGACGTTTTAAAGGCGGCGCGGTTGAGTCCCGCATGCCTGAATTGCAAGCGAAGAACAGATTATTCTCACAGATGATCCAACCGCGTGGCGGGAGATCGCGGACCGCGATTACATCCGGCCCTGGCGCAGCAAATCCTGCAACTCTTTACGGTCGTGAATGTCCTCGACGCTGCCGTACCAGCGAACGATCTGACCTGACGGGCCAATCCGCGGCGATCCCCTGGAACGCATCCACCGCCAGCCCCGGTCGATGCTCTTCACACGGTACTCGACATCGATTTGCTTGCCGCTGTGCAGCCCTTCCTGCAAGGCCTTCATCGTGGGCACCACATCTTCCGGATGCACCGCTTCCAACCATCCCAGGTTGCGCGTCTGGTCTTTGCTGAGCCCTGTGATTGCCGTCCATCGCGAGCTTACGTCCAGATTGTTGCCGTCCGCATCCATGACCCACGGGATCTCGGGATTCAGCTCGACCATGTACCTGAGGTGTTCCTCACTTTCGCGGAGCGCATTTTCAATCCGCTTCCGCTCCGTAATGTCAATCACCGCAATCGAAACCCCGATTACTTCTCCGGCCTCATCGAAAGCCGGCTGATACGTCGCCAGGTCCGTTCTGCCTGGCTCTCCATGCCTGGCACCCGGCGAAGAAGCCTCAAACTCCGTGATCGCTTCGCCTTGCAAGGCGCGCAGGAGGAACGGCTCAATCCTCGGGTACAACCCAGGAACCATCTCTTTGACGAGTCTTCCCATGTGCTCTTCCACTGAGGCGCCACTTAAACCGGCTAGCCGCCGGTTGATGCTCACAAAGCGAAGATTGCAATCCACAAAACACATTCCTACGGGAGCGCCGTCATAAATCGCCTGGAGTTGTGCCAGGCGCTGCGCAGGGAGCGCCTCGAGAGTGGAAGCATCCCAGCCGCGCCCCAGTACCGGCAACCCTGCTAACGGTGGCCGCGGGGTGGCGGCGACCATATCGGGAATCCGATCCGCCGTTGCTGGCCGCCCGTAGAGCCACCCCTGCCCGAGCTGGCAATCGAGCCGTAGTATCATGATTGCCTGGTCCTCTGTTTCGACTCCCTCCGCGACCGTGGTCAGGCCAAGGCTGTGTCCCAGGCCCACGACCGCCGCGACGATCTTCCGGCTTTCCCGTTTTTCGGTCATGGAGCCGACGAAGCTGCGATCGATTTTCAACACATCGAACGGGAGTGCCTGAAGGTGCCGCAAACTCGAATATCCCGTTCCAAAGTCATCGAGCGCCAGCCGGCAGCCCATATCTTTCAATTCGCTGGCAATCTTATAGGCCAGCTCCAGATTGCCGATAAGTCCGCTTTCGGTAATCTCGACGGCTAATCGTTCCAGCGGGAACCCTCCCTCCTCCGCAAGTTTGCGAATCTGGCCGGGCAGGCTTGGGTCGTGCAACTGGGATGGGGATACGTTCACCGCCAGCATGAGCGGCGCGGGCAAGAACGGAGCGGACACGAATGCCTTGTGCAGGATCTGCTGCATGAGCGGTTCCACCAGGCCATTCTCTTCCGCCAGCGAGATGAAATTCTCAGGCAGCACCAGGCCAAGCTGCGGGTGCCTCCAGCGCGCCAAGACTTCAAAACCGACCACTCGGCTGTTGTGAAGCTCAACCACTGGCTGGAAGCATGGCTCTAGTTCATCGTTATCGAGCGCGCGGCGCACTGTGGCGTGGTCCACGAACATGCCCAAGACTCTATGACTTATTCGAAGAATTGTCTATCCCCTTCTGACCATCCGAGGAGCTTGTAGAGGGCAATGTGGCGAGTTGCAGAATGTAGCTTCTATATCTCTTAATCAACAGCAAAGCGGATCTATTGGCGCGAGGATGGCTGAGCCGGCGAGGTTACGCGCGATGAAAGCTGGCAGAGGATGCTTAGGCTGCAAGTTTCAACGCCGGAATTGAAAAGGAACGAAAGTATCTGGAATTTCCCGGAGACGATCAAGAAAACGTAAACTAGACCCTCCATGCTACGAACCTCGACAGCTACACGCTATGTTCTTCCGCTGCGCGAAGGGGGATCGCTTCCCGCCATCGTCGAGGCCGACGATCTTGGACTCTATGTGGTCAAGTTTCGCGGAGCAGGACAGGGCATTCTCGCGCTGGTGGCGGAGTTGGTGGCAGGAGAGATTGGCCGCGCGCTTGGCCTCGGCGTGCCGGAGATTGTCTTCATCGAGATCGATGCCGCGCTCGGCCGCAACGAGCCCGACTACGAGATACGGCGATTGCTCAAGGCCAGCGCCGGACTCAACCTGGCTCTCGACTACCTGCCTGGCTCGGCGATGTTCGACCCGGCTGCCCGGGATAGTGCTTCGTCCGCCGAGGCCTCGCTGGTGGTCTGGTTCGATGCCTTCACGCAAAACGTCGACCGCACGGCGCGCAATGCCAATCTGCTGGTGTGGCATCGCAAGCTTTATTGCATCGACCACGGGGCGGCCATGTTTTTCCACCACAACTGGCCAACCATGGCGCAGAAGATCGAGTCGCCATTCACCGAGATCGGGCAGCACATTCTTCTTCCCTGGGCCACGGAGATGGAGCAGGCCTCCGCGATCGCGCATGGCAGACTCACTGAGCAGGTCTTGGCGGAGATACTCGGACAGGTGCCGGATGCGTGGCTGGAAGGCATTCCGGGCGGCCAAACCGCTGCCGAAAAACGAGCGGCCTACCTGGATTTCTTCCTGCGCAGGCTTGCGGCTTCGCATATCTTTGAACAGGAGGCGATTCGAGCTTATGCCCGCCTCGTTTGATTACGCCATCCTGCGCGTTGTGCCGCGCGTCGAGCGGCAGGAATTCATAAACGCTGGGGTCGTTGTCTTCTGTTTGGAGAAGCGCTACCTGGCGGCGCGCGTCCAGCTCGACGAGAAGCGCCTGAAGGCGTTGTGGCCGGAAGCCGATGGCGAGCTGCTTCGCGAACACCTCGAAGCTGTTCCCCGCATTTGCGCAGGGGACGAGGCCGCGGGTCCGATTGCAAAGCTGTCGCAGCGCGAACGATTTCACTGGCTGGTCTCCGCGCGGAGCACGGTGATTCAGGCGTCGCCGGTACACTCGGGTTTGTGGGAAGAAGCGGATGACGTGCTGAACCGGCTTGCCAAGCAATTCCTCGATGTCTGATTCCATTCCGCAAGGAGATCGTCTGTCAGGCGCCTCGCTCGATCATTCGCCGCTCGAAGCCACCGGGCATCATTGGCGGCCGGCGGCTCGTAGCAGGTCGCCGAGGGCGTGCACGTCGGCGGGACCGGCGTCGCTGAAGACGGCGTAGCGCAAACCGGCTTCGCTCCATGTCTCCACACTGAAGCCTTTCTCGCGGGTTGTGGCGACACCGGCTCCCGGCGGAGTTACTCCCGGCTGGTCCTCAAAGATAAATACCGATAACTCATGCTTGCGCAGATCGAAGAGCAGTTGGGCGCCGGGGCTGTGCCTGTAATAGATGAGTTTGCCGCCAAGCAGCTTGAAGGATGAGTTATCGAGCTCGGGCAGATTGAAGGCGAAGGGGAGCTTGCCCTGGAACCAAGGCTTCACGGTGTGCCGGTCGGTGGAGATTACATCGACAGGATTGGCGCTGGCGGTGGTGGCCACGTGCAGGTCGAGTAACTCCGCCAGGGCCTGTTCGCGCGAACTGTGCCGCGTCCAGAGAGAGACAGAGACGGCAATCAAAAGAAGAGCAACAGCACACGCGGCCAGCCCTTGAACCCAGACAATCTTCCAGAACGGCTTGTGCGTCTTTTGAATGCTCGACTCAATGCGCAGCCGGAACTCGGGCGAGGGGACGTAGCGCGCGGCGGCAGCCCTGGTGGCTCGCTTCATCTGCATGCGAGCGAGGGCGTCGGCGGCACAAGAAGGGCAACTGCGCAGATGGTCCTCGATCCCGGCAGCTTCTTCGGGCGTGCAGCTCTCGTCCATGTAAGCATCCAGCCAGTCGCGCCAAAGGTCGCAGCTCATTGGGAACCCCCCTGAACCCCAGCCGCCAGCAAGGCGCGCATGGCTCGCCGCGCGCGCGAAAGGCGGGACATGACTGTGCCGATTGGAATGCCGAGCGTCGCGCCGATCTCCTGGTAACTCATCTCTTCCAGATCGCAGAGAAGAACGATCTCACGGAAGTGCATGGGCAGGGCCTCGAGTGCCTTCTGAATCGCTTCCTGGTCGCCGCGCGCGAGCAGAAACGACTCCGGAGTTTCCGTTGTCGCCGGTTCCGCGGGCGCCTCGTCACTGTCGAGCGAGACGAAGGCCGATGCCTTGAGTCCCGCCTGCGAGGTGAGGAATGTATTGCGCAGAATCCGGTACATCCAGGCGCGGAAGTTGGTGTCCTGCCGGAAGGAGGAGAATCCCTTGAGCGCCTTCACGTAGGTCTCCTGCACCAGGTCCTCCGCCGCGGCGCGGTCTTCGGTGAGCCAGCAGGCAAAGTTGTAGAGCCTGGCGAAAAGCGGCATCGCCAGTTCTTCAAAAGACCCGGAATCGCCAGTTCGATCGGCCACGGCACGGTCAGTTTACCTTAGGCCGGGGCCGTTGGCAGGTGGGTTGGCGAGCCATTGGAAGAACCCGTTCATAAATTGCTCCCCTCACTGTATGAAACTGGAGCAAAGGCGAATTATTCCTTTCGAGCCAGTTATTCTTAGCACGCTGTGAGAGCGCGGGATCTCCGCGGCACCAAAGCCGGGGGGAGACGCTTACGCCGCAGCCGAGTAAGGACCCTCCGCACGCGCCCTGCGCAAGGCAACAGCCCACCAGTGCAGACGGGTCAGCATGGTTGCCATGGAGCTTTGGTGGCGCTCTGGTTTCAGCAGCTTCCCAGCCTCGTCAAAGAGTTCCCAGGCACCGGCAAAGCTTACGGCATCCCGAATGGTCACGGTGTGCAATTCCGCAAATACCTGGCGCAACTGCTCCACCGCGCGCAACCCGCCGGAGACTCCGCCATAGGAGACGAATGCAACCGGTTTGGCATGCCATTCGGCGCCCACTGAATCAATGAGGGACTTGAGGGCCGCGGGGTAGCCGTGGTTGTACTCCGGGGTTACCACGACAAACGCGTCGGCCTGTGCAACGCGCTGCCAAAGCGAGGCCGAAAGTTGGCGGTGCTCCGGCGACTGCACAGCGTCCAGCGACACGACTGCGGGATCGATTACGTCAAGCGAGAACATGCCGCTGTTCACAATCTCTTCAGCGGCCCATCCCGCCACCGTGTCGCAGAACCGTCCTTTGCGGGTACTTCCGTAGATGAGGCCAATTCTGATTTTGCCCTCCATTTTATGTTTCCTCCTGGGTTGAAATAACCCTGTAGAAAGCGTAAAACCTGAAGTTAACTTGAGGTCAAGAGGAAAACCCATGAAAAATCCCGAAATGGGCGGCATGGCCCGCGAATTGACCGTAGGGGAGGTGGCGGCGCGCAGCGGCGTGGCCATATCCACGCTTCATTTTTACGAGGCCGAAGGCCTGATCCGGAGTTGGCGGAACGAGGGAAACCAGCGTCGATTTCCGCGCGAAGTGCTGCGCCGGGTAGCGGTGATCCGGGTGGCGCAACGCACCGGCATCTCCCTGGCATTGATTCGCGAAGCATTGAAAGCTCTGCCTGATGGGCGCACGCCAACCAGCGAGGACTGGATGAAGCTGTCAGCTCGATGGAGGTCCGACCTGAACGATCGAATCAACCGGCTGATCCGGCTCCGGGACCAACTGGATGGCTGCATTGGTTGCGGTTGTCTTTCGCTTGGAGTTTGCCCCCTCCGCAACCCCTGGGACGAGCTAGCGGAGCAGGGACCGGGCCCGCGATTGCTCGATCCGGACTAATCCGGTGAAAACGCTGCCGGCCAAGGGGACGACCCGGCCTACTGCGGCTCGACCAGGTGGTGCGCAATGGCGAACAGGGCCAGTTCAAGGCGTGTCGAGACGCCGGTTTTGTCGAAGATATTCGACAGATGGCGTTTGACGGTTTCCTCGCTCAGGGTGAACTGCTTGGCGATGTCGCGATTGCTGCAGCCTTCCACGATAGCGCCCACGACTTCAAGCTCGCGGGGGGTGAGGCCGTAGGTCTTGCGCTGTGGCATGGCGGCCTGCTGCATCAGGTCGTGGAGCGCGGAGACAAGATTGACCACGCGCTTGCCGCCGATCCAGTAATCGCCGCCCGAAACGGTGCGGATGGCGGTATGCAGGTGGCCGATGAGCGCGTCTTTCAGCACAATGCCGCGGGCACCGATGTGCAGGGCCTCAATGATCTGCTGGGTGGTGATGGTCGAGGTGAGAAGGAGGATCTTGACGGTCGGGCTGCCATTCATGATGGCGCGCATGGCCTCGAGGCCGGGCAGGCGGGGCATTTGCACGTCGAGGAGGAGAATGTCAGGCTGCAACTCGAGGGTCTGGGTGATGGCCTCGTCGCCGTCGGAGGCCTCGCCGACCATCTCAAAGCCATCTACTTCGGTAAGCATGTTGCGCACGCCGAT
>Ga0181531_10002995_pt1 | contig 10435 bp, 2 predicted proteins | sample PEATcosm2014_Bin_38_FD_119743 | JGI IMG/M metagenome (GOLD analysis project Ga0181531, IMG submission 119743) | Peatland microbial communities from MTU Mesocosm Facility, Houghton, MI, USA - PEATcosm2014_Bin11_10_metaG | ecosystem: Environmental > Terrestrial > Soil > Wetlands > Peat | place... | reverse complement strand
CGTGGCGCGCAATGAGTCTCCACCCAGGGCAAAAAAGTTATCGTGCCGGCCAATGCGGTCCCGGCCGAGCACGCCGCCGATTGTCGCGGCCACAAGCTTTTCCATGTCCGAGACCGGCTCCTCGTAGGCTATGACAAGCAATTTGGCCAGACGTTCGGCCATGCCGATCCGCTGGATCTTACCGGTCGGTCCCTTGGGCACGTTATCCAACAAAACGATCCGGCTCGGCACCTTGAAAGGCGGCAGCCGGTCGAACAAAAACGCCCGGATCTCCGCTTCGCTGCAGGACGCTCCGGCGTGCAATACGACCGCCGCCGCAATGTCTTCGCCGAGCGACGGATGCGGCACCGCAAAAGCCACCGCCTGGCTGACAGCCGGATGAAGAAGCAATGCCTCGTCAATCTCCCGGGGGACAATCTTCTCGCCTCCGCGATTGATGATTTCCTTGAGCCGGCCGGTAATGAAAAGGTAGCCCTCCTCATCGAGGTAGCCTTGATCTCCGGTCCTAAACCAGCCGGCGGAGAATGCGCTCGCATTGGCTTCGGGATTGTTCTCGTAGCCCCGCGTCACGTTCGGCCCCATGATGGCGACTTCCCCACGGCAGCCGCTCTCGAGTTCTTTTCCAGCTTCATCGAGAATGGCAATCCGCGGGCCGGACGGCAAACCCACGGACCCGGCCTTGCGAACGCGCGGGGGGAGCGGATTGCTCGCCATCTGGTGCGCGGCTTCGGTCATCCCATAAGACTCGATCACCGGCACGCCGAAGACCTTTTCCAGGCCCGCCATCACCGTCGGCGGTAATGCCGCCGAAGATGAGCGGATGAAACGCAGCGAGCCCGGGGGAATTGAAATGTCTCGCGCGCAATCGAGGATCGCCTGGTGCATCGTCGGCACGGCGGAAACCCAGGTCGGCTTGAAGACTTCGAGCCAGCCGGGGAATTGATCCGCCTGGAAGCTGCGGACGCAAACGCAACTCCCGCCGGCCCCAAGGGGCGCCAGCACACACGCCACAAGGCCATGGATGTGAAAGAGCGGCATCACAGTGAGGCTGAGGTCGCCGGGCTGCAATTCCAGCGTAGCCGCGATATTGTGGGCGGAAGCGCACAGGTTCGCATGGCTCAGTGGAACTCTTTTCGGGCGGGAAGTGGTTCCCGACGTGTGCAGCATCAGAGCGATATCCTCCGGTCCGGCATAGGCCGGCGCGGTCTCCACGGAGCCAGCCATCCCGGACAAGACGAAGCGGCCGCAACCTCCCTCCGACGCGCTCAGTTCGAGCACCGGCACGCCCAATGCCTGCGCCGCCGCGCGGGCGGGAGATTCGCTGCCCAGCGGAACGATCAAAGCCTTCGCCCGCAAATCCTCCAGTTGGAAACGAAATTCGTTTTCCAAATACGCCGGGTTCAGCGGAGCGGCGGTGGCGCATGCGGCGGCCGAGAGAAAAGCCACGGCCAATTCCGGCCCCTGGGGCAAGACAATGGCAATCCGATCTTCCTTTGCGATTCCCAGGTGATTGAGGCCTTGAACGATCTCCGCCACCTGCGCGTGCAATTCACGGTGAGTCAGCGGCCGCCCTTCTTCGGCAACGATGGCCGTGCGCGAGCCGAATCGGGACGCATTCCACGCCAGCATTTCCGGGATCGAAGCCCAATTCTCTGAGGTTTGCGTCATCGGCGGGTGCTAGGATATGCGGATTTTCCCGAACGTCGAACCGCCGCTGGCGTTCATTATAGGAAATCGAGAAAATATGCCGCCTACAGCATATGCAGGAGCAAGATTCAACGGGCAGGCCTCCAGGATTGCAATGGGATGGTAATGGCGCTGAACATCCCAAAGGAATTAGCATAAAGACTGCCTAAGTCATTGCTTGTGACCCTGAAGCGCTGGAAGATCCGCGCAGGCAAAAATAGGGGATTCGCGGCGGCGCCCTTGCAGGATCTCGCGGGTGGAATCGGTTATCAGCTCTCTGAAAGGGCGGATTTCTCGTCTGTTACAAGATGGCCGGCGACAAAACGACAGAAGAAATCCTGGAGAGATTGCCCCTACTGCGCGGGCACGAGCATGATACTGCCACTCGCGGCTGTGCCTGTGGAGACCGGCGTGAGGAAGTAACCGGCGCCGCATGGATTCGATGGATTCTGATACAGGACGCCGCCGAATGTTACCGTCTTCCCCGTGACGGGATGCACGAACGATCCTCCCAGCATCCCGGTTGCCGCCGCGACACTGAGTTTCACGGCGTTCGGGTTCGCAGCGGATACCGCGATCTGCCCGGTTGGCGTCAGCGAAACCGCATCGGTAATCGGAGTCGCGATGCCGCCGCCGGATAATTGCACCATCCCGTTTGAGAACGGCAGGGCCGCGCTTCCGTGCGCCGGCGCGGTGTAAATCGAGCCGGAGAAATCGAGCCTCGCGTCGAATCCCGCGGGGTAATAGCCGGACGTTCCCGTCTGCCTGGGCTTGTACCATTCCAACGCTCCGTCGCAGTTGCTTTGAGCCAGGTTTTCAAAAGCGATCGCGCCTGCCAGCATCTCGCCGCCGGTGGTAAGTCGCGGTAAATAGACTGAAATCTCGTCGCCGCAGCTCCCGGCCACGATTACCGCGCTGGTGCTGAATGCCGTGCCGTCGCTCAGCTTCCCGCGCAGCGCCACATTGCCGGTCTTCGATACAGACATCGTGCTGTAACCCGTTCCGCCAGGCGCCGCCGTCCCGGATTCCGCCACGCTTAGCAGCGCCGTATAGGCGCCTGCCTCCGTAATCGTCTCTCCCGCGGAGTAAGCGGACCGCCACGCTGTCACCGGAATCCCGGAAGCCGTCCCGCTGACCTGATTCCATCCCAGGTGGAGCACGAGCGGGACGTGCGCGCCGCCGATACTGGCCGTGTAGTTTCCGCTGCCGTCGAAGCTTCCGCGCAATGCAAAGGCGCTGCCCGCCAGCATCAATCTCCCCGTAAACAGCCCCTTCGTATTCACCGTCAGCGACAATGCCCCCGCGTTGTTATCGAGCAGCCCTGCATAGACGCCCGCCAATTGGCCGGTCGAGATTCCCGACCCCGTAAGCGCCACACTGAATAATGGCGTGACTGGATCATTGGTCGTGATGCCAAGCGTCGCGTTGCGGCCCCCCAAGGACGCCGGACTGAATTTTACGCCAAACGGTACACTTTGGCCCGGCGCAACATAGACGACCGGAAACAAGCCTGCCGAGAAATCGGAAGCATTGGAGCCGCTTATCGTTACGCCCTGCACGGCGAGGGTCGATGCCCCGTAGTTATGGATCGCGAACAGCAGCGTGTCGTTGCCGTGGATGAATCCCGCTCCAAAATCCACCGTGCTCGATTCGTTGGTTAGCGGCGATCCAGCCAGTTCCTCCAGGGCTATCACCGGGATGGCGGTATAATAACCGGTGGTCACTGTCGGTAGGCCGAAAGCTACCGTAAGATTCTCGCTGACGGGAGTCGTGTACCCGGTGACCGCGCCGAAGTTGACGGTGTGGCTCCCCAGCGCCAGCCCACTTACCGCCGCCCCGCTGCTCTGCCACGCTCCCCCGTCCACGTTCCACTGCGCCCCGGCAGTTACCGCTGACGCGGGCGTTATCGTCACCGACACCGCCCCGTTCTCCACCAAGTAATTCCCTGTCGCAGCCGTTGTCTGGTTTGCATCCACGGTAACGTTCTGGCTGGCTGGTCCCGCGTACCCACCAAGCGCGCTGAAATTCACCGTGTGGCTCCCGAGTGCCAGCCCGCTTATCGTCGCCCCGCTGCTCTGCCACGCTCCCCCGTCCACGTTCCACTGCGCCCCGGCATTCACCGCTCCTGCCGGCGTTATTGTCACCGTCAGCCCTCCCGTTTCCACCGCGTAAATCCCCGTCACCTCCGTCGTCTGGCTCGCATTTACTGTAATGAACTGGCTGGCAGGCGTCGTGTACCCGGCTATCGTATTGAAATTCACCATGTGGCTCCCCAGAGCCAGCCCGGTCACCGCTGCTCCGCTGCTCTGCCACGATCCGCCGTCCACATTCCACCGCGCTCCGGCGCTCACCGCTCCCGCCGGCGATATGGTCACTGACACCCCTGCCGTTTGCGCCACATAAATCCCTGTTGCCGCCGTGGTCTGGTTGGCATTTACAGTAATATTCTGGCTCACCGGCGTCGTGTACCCGGAGACGGCATTGAAATTCACCGTATGACTCCCCAGCGCCAGCCCGCTTAGCGTCGCCCCGCTGCTCTGCCACGCTCCACCATCCACGTTCCACTGCGCCCCGGCGCTCACCGCTCCCGCCGGCGATATCGTCACCGAGAGCGATCCGGTTTCCACCGCGTACATCCCTGTTGTCGTCGTGACCTGGCTTCCACTCACCGTGACGCTCTGGCTGGCCGGCGTTACATAGCCCGCCACCGTGCTGAAGTTCACAGTATGGCTGCCCGCTGTCAGATTACTCACCAATGCCGCGTTGCTCTGCCACGCGCCGCCATCCACATTCCACTGCGCTCCGGCGCTCACCGCTCCCGCTGGTGTTATCGCAACGGATAGCCCCGCGGGATCCGCTGTATAATTCCCGATTTGCGCGCTCGTCTCGTTCGCAGTCATCGTAATGCTCTGACTTGGAGGCGCTGCGTAACCGGCGACCGCGTTGAAATTGATCGTGTGGTTCCCCAGCGTAAGCCCATTCAATTGAGTTCCGCTGTTCTGCCAGGCTCCCCCATCCAGGTTCCACTGCGCCCCTGCGCTCACTGCGCCCGCCGGGTATATCGTTACCGATAGCGCCTCAGTCATCGCCGGGTAGGTGATGGTTGTCGCCGTCGTCTGGTTCGCAACTATGTTCACCTGCTGGAAGTTCGGGTTCGGCGTGTAGTACCCGCCTGGCGTCGTAAAAGTCACGATGTGCTGATTGCCAACTGCCAGCCCGCTTATCGTGGCCCCGCTATTTTGCATGGGTCCGCTGTCCACCTGCCACTGCGCTCCGGCGGCCGCGGCCCGTGGCGGCGATAGCGTCACGCACAGCGATCCGGTCGGCGTCGTGTAAGTTCCTGTTATCGACGTCGTCTTGCCGTTGGCGATGGTAACATTCTGGCTGGCCGGCGTCGTGTAGCCCGCCACCGTGCTGAAGTTCACGCTATGGCTCCCCGGCGTCAGCCCGCTTAAGACCGTGCCGGTGTTCTGCCACGCTCCCCCGTCCACATTCCACTGCGCTCCGGCGCTCACCGCTCCCGCGGGAGATATCATCACCGAGAGCAACGTCGTGTCCGCGGCCGTGTAAGTGTAATTGGTATATTGGTAGCCGCTGGTGGTATTGTAACTCCAGAGTTGCGCGTAGATCGTCCGCCCGTCCACCGGTATCCCCGGCACATTTACCGATGTCGTCGTGGCGCTCAGCGATCCGGAAAGGTAAATGTCGACCCCTCCCTGAGTGCTCCCCAGATAGAGATAAAACGCTGAATTCCCGAAACCGGGATTCCACTGGAATGTCTCCGTTGAAGACGTGAACGTCGAACCCGGCGCCGGGCTCAGCATCTGCGCCTGCACCGGTGCCTCCGGCATGAACGTGACCTGCACCGCATCGTCCGACGCCACATCATACAACGTGAAAGTCGTCCCGCTGGCCTGCTGCACCGCGCCATTTACCAACCATTGATTCACCTGATATCCCGCCGCCGGCGTCGCCGCGAATGTGACATTAGTTCCACTGCTCACCACTTCCGCGGCACTCGGGGAGATGGCCCCGTCTGCTCCGGCGCTCGGCGTCACGGTGAATGGTCCCGCGCCGAGGGGCGCGGCGGTAAAATCCGCGACCTGGTCCCCGGTCGGGCCATCGTCGGTCGATTGGCCGGTCGTTACAGTCTGTGCGGATGGGCTGTACGCCCAGGCGCCGCCCCCGGAGGGGTGGACTACCCAGCTTGTATTGGATGGCACTCCCGTAAACGCATAAATCCCCTCCGCGTTCGTCGTCGCCGTCTGCACCGTCGCACCGGTCAGCGTGACCAGCACTCCGCTCAGGGGCGCGCTGCCGCTTGTCTGGGTCACCCTGCCGCTGATGATCTCCCCCGTTTTAGTGGGATTGATGTTAAAATAGACGGCGTCGATCGAATCGAAAGTGTAACCGCTCTCCGGCGGATCTATCGTCGGGAGATTATACCAAACGTCATCCAATCCCGCCCAGTAGGGTCCCCAGCCGACATTGAGGTGATGGTAAATTGTCCCCGCCGTATATCCGTAGCCGTCGCACACCACTTCATGCCCGCCGTCCGGGCCGGATATCGACAGCATCACCGGCTGCCCGGCGTCGAGATTAGGCCTGATCGCCGCCAGGTAATCCGCAATGGCTCCGTAATAGAGTGACGCCGCATTTGCGTATTGGAAGACACTGCGCATTACCGCCGAGGAGGGGTCCGCGCCGGACTCATCCGTCCCTCCCTCGTCATACTCCATATTCACGGCCGCGCCCGCATCCGCCGTCAGCGCCCCGATCGCACGGCACTGCTGCGGGCTCACTGACGATCCCGGGACCAGCGCCATATCCGCCCAATCGTAGGGCCCGCCCGCTCCGTTCCCGCCCAGCATCGGCTGCTCTACCGACGTCCCGTCCACCGTTACCGGAAATGATGCCGTTCCAACCGCCCCCTGAGGCCATTGCCAATAGCGCATGACCTGCGCCATCGCCGTCGCCACGCAGCCGCACACATAGTTGTTCGCGTTTCCGGGCGTCGCGTAAAGATTCGGCCCCGGCGTATAGTAATTGTACATCGGCGTACCGTAATCCGTCGTACTCTGGCTCCACTCCGTCTGCACGAGCGGCGCCACGCATTCGTCATCCACGGTCGTGTTGGGAGGCGCGGCCTCTTCCGTCGCCTCCGGTGTCGATCCCGCTGTCAACATGGCCCATTTCGCCTTCGCTCTCAATCTCTCCGCCGAGGCTGGCCTCTTCGCCGCAATATCCAGCCGGGCCCGGTGAATCCGCGTTTCCGTATCCTTCAGCAACATGTCAAAAAGCGGATTCCCCGCCTTCCCTACAAACTGGCCCTTTAGCCCGAACGCAAGCACCGGCTCCACCTCGTCGTCCGCCGCGATAATAACAAATCCAGCCGGCTTCAAACTCACCACGTGAAATCGGGCTTCCCCCGCTGCGTTGGAATACGTTTTCACCGTCCCGATCTCTCCCGCATGCGTCTTCATCGGGTTCGGCGCCAGCGCATGCCACCGTTTTGCCGCCGCCAACGCATGCTGCTGATCAACCGGCGCCCCGTAGGCCTTGATGCCAAAACCCACCATCAAAGCGACCCAAAACAACCCCCAAATACCCCGCGACAGGAGACCAGAAAATCTCCCTCTGTAATTCTCAAAAAATGATCTCCGGCTACCCACAATCGTGCCGAAAAGAGCAAAATACGTGCTATATCCACCATAACCTCCAGAATTCGAATCTTTTACACCCCCCAGGGCCAGCCCCCCCGAGCCGACATCGATTGCCCATATGCGGCTTGGTCCGCCCCACGCTCAAGGAGAGCCTCGGCGATCATGACGGCGCCACCGCCGATTTTACCTCGGCTCCACAACAGCCTCGGCCTCGTCAGGGAGAGCATGTCCGATCTCGCCGGCGCATTGGCCGAATACTCGCGTGCCCTCAAACCAAACGCCCGTCCCCGCCGAAATTCTTTCTTCGTCTTTGCTCCCGCCCCCATGTTAAACCACGTTCCCTCATCCGCGCCATGAACCCGCCGCCCACCGGTACCGTAACCTTCCTCTTCACGGATATCGAGGGCAGCTCGCGCCTTTGGGAAAACCACGCCGATGCCATGGCCGTCGCCCTTGCACGGCACGACGCCATCCTCCGCGATACCATCCAGGCCCGTGGCGGACATATTTTCAAAACCATCGGCGATGCCTTCTGCGTCGCCTTTCCCGTGGCCACCGGCGCCCTCGATGCCGCCGTAGCCGCCCAGCGTCTCCTCCGCGATGAGCCGTGGGAGGAAATCGAGCGCATCAAGGTCCGCATGGGCATCCACACCGGCAGCGCCGAGAGCCGCGATGCCGATTACTTCGGCCCCGTCCTCAATCGCGTCAGCCGCCTCCTCGCCGCCGCCCACGGCGGCCAGATGCTCCTCACCCTCGCCACGGAGGAGCTCGTCCGCGATCATCTCCCCGTCGGCATCTCGTTGCGCGATCTCGGCGAGCGCCGCCTCCGCGATCTCAACCGCCCGGAGCGCGTCTTCCAGGTCATCGCCCCCGATCTCCCCTCGGATTTCCCAGCCCTTCGCTCCCTCGAGATCTTCCCGAACAACCTCCCCGTCCAGCTCACCTCCTTCATCGGCCGCGAGAAGGAGATGGCCGAGGTCAAGCGCCTCCTCGGCACCACCCATCTCCTCACCCTCACCGGCACCGGCGGCACCGGCAAGACGCGCCTTTCCATGCAGGTCGCCGCGGATTTGCTCGATCAATTCCCGGATGGCGTCTGGCTCATCGAGCTCGCCACCATCGACGATCCCTCCCAGGTCGCCGCCGCCATCGCCGCACCGCTGCGCGTCCGCGATGAGCCCGGCCAGCCCATGCTCCTCACCCTCACCAATTATCTCCGCAACAAGCAGCTCATGATCATCCTCGACAATTGCGAGCACCTCGTCGCCGAGTGCGCCCGCATCGCCGAGACCCTCCTGCGCGCCTCTCCCGGCCTCCAGATCCTGGCCAGCAGCCGCGAGCCGCTCGGCATCGCCGGCGAGCGCACCTGGCCCGTCCCATCCCTCTCCATCCCGGAAACCTGGCGCGAGGAAATCCGCGGCGAGCAGGCTGCCGAGCGCCTCACCCAGTACGAGTCCGTCCGCCTGTTCATCGATCGCGCCATCGCCGTCCGCCCCGGCTTCCAGGCCACCAATCAGAACGCCCCATACATCGCGGAGATTTGCTGGCGCCTCGATGGCATCCCCCTCGCCATCGAGCTTGCCGCCGCCCGCATTCGCGTCCTGAGCATCGATCAAATCGCCAGCCGCCTCAATGACCAGTTCCGCCTCCTCACCGGCGGCAGCCGCACCGCGCTCCCCCGCCAGCAGACCCTCCGCGCTCTCATCGATTGGAGCTTCGATCTCCTGACTGAGCAGGAGCGCACCCTCCTGCGCCGCCTCTCCGCCTTTGCCGGCGGCCGCACCCTCGAGGCCGTCGAGGCCGTCTGCTCCGACGACAAACTCACAGACTTCGAAATCATCGATGTCCTCACCAGCCTCGTCGATAAATCCCTCGTCACCGTCGAGAAATCTCCCGGCAAGGAACCCCGCTATACCATCCTCGAGTCCGTCTGGCATTATGGCCGCGAGAAACTCGTCGAGGCCGGCGAAAGCGACGCCCTGCGAACCCGCCACCTCGGGCATTTTCTGAAAATCGCCAACGAGGCTGCGCCCAATCTTCTCGGCGCCCAGCAATTCATCTGGCTCGAGCGCCTCCAGCCCGATTTCTACAACTTCCGCTACGCCCTGGATTCCAGCCTCGAGGTCGAAGGCCTCGCCCCGTTGGGGATGAAACTCGCCGTCGCCCTCGGCCGCTTTTGGGAAATCCGCAGCCTCCTCGTCGAGGGACGCGAACTCCTCGCCAGCATCCTGGCTCATCCCGCGAATGCCGCCCCCACCGCCGACCGCGCCGCCGCCCTCCAGCTCGCAGGCCGCCTCGCCTGGCTCGCGGATCGCATTGGGGAAGGCCGCCTCTATTCCGAAGAAGCCGTCACAATTTTTCGCTCGCTTGGAGACGACGCCGGGCTCTGCGCCGCCGGCGTCGATTACGTCCTCTACCTCTTTGATCAGCAGCGTTTCGACGAGGCTCGCGCGTTGCTGCGCCAATGCGATGAAATTGCCCTGCGGCTTGGTGGAAAGCGGCTCATCGCCGGTGTGCGCCGGGTCCAAGGCATGGAGGCCACGGTCGAAAAACGCTACGAGGAGTCGCTCGCCATCCACGAGGAGAGCCTCGCCCTTTACACGGAAGTCGGCGACAAATGGTCTTGCGGCATCCTCCAATGGGGCGCCGGCGTCACCGCCACATTCCTCGGCGATTTTGAGAAGGCCCGGACCTACTTCCGCGCCTGCCTCGAGGGCTCATGGTCGCTGGGCAATCGCTGGGCCGTCGCCTACCCGCTCGAAGCCTTCGCTGCCCTCGCTGTCGCCGAGGGCCAATACGTCCGCGGCGCCCGGCTCCTCGGCGCTGCCGAGGCCCTCCGCTCGGAGTTCGGCATCTCCACCGAGACCACCGATCATCCCACCATCCGCCAGATTTTCGCACGCGCCGCCGAGGAATTCATCAAGCCCGAAATGGCTGCCGCTCGCAAAGAGGGCAGGGGACTCACCGCCGCCCAGGCCGTCGCCTTCGCAATGGAAGGCTAGAGCGTTTTCAGCTCAATCTGTCGCGCCAGCGTTGTAGCCATGGGCCGCTGGCCCATGCGGGGGTGCGCTTCGCAGCGACAAATT
>Ga0181531_10002994_pt1 | contig 10435 bp, 9 predicted proteins | sample PEATcosm2014_Bin_38_FD_119743 | JGI IMG/M metagenome (GOLD analysis project Ga0181531, IMG submission 119743) | Peatland microbial communities from MTU Mesocosm Facility, Houghton, MI, USA - PEATcosm2014_Bin11_10_metaG | ecosystem: Environmental > Terrestrial > Soil > Wetlands > Peat | place... | reverse complement strand
GCACCGGCGACGGCGTTTCCCTCGCGTATCACGCGGGCGCGGAACTGCTCGACATGGAGTTCATCCAATTTCATCCGACCGGCATGATCTGGCCGCCTTCGCCGCGCACGCTCTCGGTCACGAGAATGCCCATGACGCTCGGCGGCCAGATCATGCCGGTCGGATGAAATTGGATGAACTCCATGTCGAGCAGTTCCGCGCCCGCGTGATACGCGAGGGAAACGCCGTCGCCGGTGCCTTCCCAGGAATTGCTCGTCACGCGATACGCGCGGCCCAGGCCACCGGTGCAAACCACAACGGCCTTCGCTTTGAAAATACGGAAGCGCCCGCGCTCGCGGTCATAACCAAACGCACCGACCACGCGCTCGCCATCTTTCAACAGCGAGACGATGGTGTATTCCATGAAAACCGTGATGCCTTGATGAATGCCGTGATCCTGCAATGTGCGAATGAGTTCCAAGCCCGTGCGGTCGCCGACATGCGCAAGCCGCGGATAGCGATGACCGCCGAAATTGCGCTGCGAAATTTTTCCTTCCTTCGTGCGGTCGAAGACTGCGCCCCACGCTTCGAGTTCGTGAACGCGCGCCGGCGCTTCCTTCGCGTGCAGTTCGGCCATGCGCCAGTTGTTGACGTATTGACCGCCGCGCATCGTGTCGGCGAAATGGACTTTCCAGTTGTCGCGGTCATCCACATTGCCCATGGCCGCCGCCATGCCGCCCTCGGCCATGACCGTGTGCGCCTTGCCGAGCAGTGATTTGCAAATCAAACCAACTTTGACGCCGGCTGCCGACGCTTCGATCGCCGCGCGCAGGCCCGCGCCGCCCGCGCCGATCACCAGCACGTCAAATTCGTGAGTTTCGTAATTGGTTGCCACAGGAAATAATTTGTTCGCGGTTTAAAATTTAAAGAAAACGATGTCGTGCAGATGTCCCGTCGCGCACAGGCGGATATAAACATCTGTGAAGCCGACCCAGAACAAACTGATCCACGCCCACAGCATGTGGCGCGTGTTGAGGCAGCTCACGCAGTTGTAAGCCTTGGCGCAGGTCGGCGCTTTGGATTTGGAATCCAGAAAGCCGCCAATCAAGTGCCGCAGCGAGTGGCAGCCAAAAGTATACATCGCCAGGAAAACGGCGTTGAGCGTCAGGACAATCGTGCCCACGCCAATGCCGAAATGTTGCGCGCCGGCGGCGTCGGTGAACCACAGGCCCAGCCACGCATCATACGAAAGGATGAAGATGAACAAAATCGCCAGGTATAAAAAATAGCGGTGGACGTTCTGGATGATCAGCGGGAAATAGCGTTCGCCCAAAAAAGTTTTGCGCGGCTCGCCGACCGCGCAGTTAATCGGGTCCGCCCAAAACGCCTTGTAATAAGCCCCGCGATAATAATAGCAGGTGAAACGGAATCCGGCCGGCGCCCACAAAATCAAAAACGCCGGCGAGAACGGCGCCCAGCCCGGCCACCAGGCAGGCACCCTGCCAAAAATTGCGTGCGGAGAAGTGCCCCAGATTTCCGGCGAGTAAAACGGTGAAAGATAATTCGCGCCATTGCCACCATACCAATAGCTGCAAAGGTGGTTATGAATGTCGCCGACCCCCTGAAACGCCGCCCAGGTGGAATAAACGATGAAGGCGGAGAAGCCGAGAAAGACAACCAGCGGCTGCACCCACCACACATCGGGGCGTGTCGTCTGGCCGAACGGTCTTTGCGGCGGCAATGTGTCTGCGTAAGCCATAGATAAATTAATCCTATTCATTAATGGACACAACGTCAACGCGCCCGGACAAGTTATAAGCACTGCTTCGACTAATTGTTCAATTGACTTATCACCTGGCAGACACCGATTGTGCTCCCCCGCTCCACTCATTCAACCCGCGTTCGCTTGCGGCAGCCGGCGAAAGGCCGAGCATTTCCAGCGCCTCGCCAACAAGATAAAGCGACCCGGTGATGATGACAAACGCATCGCCTGCCGATTCTTTCAACGCTCCGGCCAGATTGGCGCACGCAAGGATTTCCGACGACGGATTTGACGCACGACACGCCGCAGCCAGGTCCTTGGCATCGGCGGTGCGCTCACTCGCGACGGGAACGGTGAAAATTCGCGCAGCCAGCGGTGCGAGCGTTTCAGAAATGTGCTGCCAGTCCTTGTCCTGAAGCACGCCGAGGATGAGCGTGATTGGAGCGCCGGCCTCCGGGCCGGCGTGTTCCGGATTGTTGCGCGGACTCGCCGGCCCGGAGGCCGGCGCTCCCGGCTGCAATGCCTCTCGCAGAACTTTGGCCCCGGCCACGTTATGCGCGCCGTCGAGCAGGATTTTGTTACCGTGCGGCCTTTGAATCAATTGCAAACGCCCAGGCCAATTAACATTGACCAGCCCGGCGCGGATTTGTTCCTCGGTGACAGGTATTTGCTGCTGTAAAATTTCAACAGTTGCCAAGGCCAGTGCGGCGTTGATTTGTTGATGCTCTCCAATCAAAGGCAGATTTTCAACTTGGGAGGGTCGCCGTGTCGGCGACCCAATCTGATTTTGATTTGGGACGGCGGCACGCCGTCCCTCCCGAGGGTTGATTGTTAGCAACGGCGCGTTTTTCTCTTTGGCAATTTTTTCAATTACGGCCAGCGCCTCCAAATTATCGGTCGCCGTCACAACCAGCACGCCGGGTTTGATGATGCCGGCTTTCTCGGCGGCAATTTTTGCGAGTGTGTCGCCGAGCCATTGCTGGTGGTCGAGGGCAATGTTGGTGATGACACTGGCCAGCGGCGTGACGATGTTCGTCGAGTCGAGCCGTCCACCCAAACCGGTTTCCCAGATCACCAGGTCGCATTTTTGTTCCGCGAAAAACTTCAACGCCATCACGGTGGCAAACTCAAACAGCGTCGCCTCGTGTCCCTTGTTCGCCGCGCGCAATTCCCCGACGAGACGAATAACATCCGCTTCGGGAATCAATTGCCGGTTCACTTGGATTCGTTCGCGAAAGGAAACGAGGTGCGGCGAGGTGAACAGCCCGACGCGCAAGCCGGCAGCGCGGTAAATGCTTTCGAGCATGGCGCAGGTCGAGCCTTTGCCATTGGTGCCGGCGACGTGGATGAAGCGGAGTTTTTCCTGCGGATTGCCCGCGAGCGCGGCGAGCTTGAACGTGTTTTCCAGCCCGAATTTTGCGCCGAACAAACGCAGGCCATAAAGAAATTGGATGGCTTCGGAATAATTCACGGCTGCAAATGAAAGCTGTCCGCAGATTACGCAGACAAGCGCAGATTCTTTTTGAATTTCTCCATCTGCGGAAATCGGAGAAATTTGCGGATGAATTTTTCCCTTTTCACAGCGGCTTGTGGTGGATTCTGGCGTGCGCGGCGGCAATGAAGCCCTTGAACAATGGGTGCGGCTGGTGCGGCTTGCTCTGGAATTCCGGATGAAACTGGCTCGCAATGAAAAACGGATGGCCGGCGAGTTCAATCATTTCGACGAGCTTGCCGTCCGGCGAGAGGCCGCTGAACACAAAGCCGGCCTTCTCGAATTTTTCGCGGTAGCTGTTGTTGAATTCGTAGCGGTGGCGGTGGCGTTCGTTGATGACGAACGAGCCGTAAAGCTCCGCCGCCTTCGTGCCAAGCGCGAGCTGGCATGGCTGCGCGCCGAGCCGCATCGTGCCGCCCTTCTTGGTGACTTTGCGCTGCTCGTCCAGCATGGCGATGACCGGATTGGGTGTGGCCGGGTCAAATTCCGTCGAGTGCGCCTTGTTCAATTTCAAAACATTCCGCGCAAATTCAATCGTGGCAATCTGCATTCCGAGGCAGAGGCCAAGGTAGGGAATTTTATTTTCGCGCGCATATTTCGCGGCCTGAATTTTGCCTTCGATGCCGCGTTCTCCGAATCCGCCCGGCACCAAAATCCCGCCGAGTCCCTTCAACATTTTTTCCGCGCCGTCCTTTTCAATTTCCTCGGCGTCCACCTGCACGATTTCCACGCCGCAATCGTTGCCGATGCCGCCGTGAATGATGGCCTCATAGACCGATTTGTAGGCGTCCTGCAGGCCGATGTATTTGCCGACGACACCGACGCGCACGCGATGCTGCGGCGCGATGAGCTTGCGGATGATTTCCTGCCAGTGCGTCATGTTTGGCGCGGGTGTGGTGAGGTGCAGCAGGCGGCAAACCAGATCGTCCATGCGTTCGCGCTGGAGCATCAGCGGCACTTCGTAAATTGAATGCTCCACGTCCTTTTCCTCGATGACCGCCTCGACCGGCACATTGCAAAACAGGGAAATTTTCTGGCGCAATTCCTTGTCCAGCGGTTTCTCGCAACGGCCCACGATGAGGTGCGGCGTGATGCCGATTTCACGCAGCTTGGCGACCGATTGCTGCGTCGGCTTCGTCTTCAACTCGCCGGCAGCCTTGATGAACGGAACATAAGTGACGTGGATGAAGCAGGTGTTGCCCACGCCGGCCTCGAGCGCGAACTCGCGGATGGCCTCCAGAAACGGCAGTCCTTCGATGTCGCCGGTCGTGCCGCCGATTTCCGTGATGACGACGTCGGCCTTGGATTTCTCGGCGAGAACATGGATGCGGTTTTTGATTTCGTCGGTGACGTGCGGAATCACCTGCACCGTCTTGCCGAGATATTTTCCCTCGCGCTCGTTGTTGAGCACGGTCTGATAAACCTGGCCGCTCGTCAGATTGTTCAGGCGCGTGAGCTTGACGTTGGTGAAACGCTCGTAATGGCCGAGGTCGAGGTCGGTTTCCGCGCCGTCATCGAGCACATAAACCTCGCCGTGCTGATACGGACTCATCGTGCCGGGATCCACGTTGAGATACGGGTCAAACTTTTGCAGCACGACCTTGAGGCCGCGATTTTCGAGCAAGGTGCCGAGCGCGGCGGCCGTCAGGCCCTTGCCCAACGAACTCACCACGCCGCCGGTTACAAATATGAATTTCATCGGATCAAAATCGTTGCATTGTTAAATCGTGAACCGTTGCTTCGGAACCCCGATGCAACGATTTAACCATCCACGATTCAACGCTTTAAAAATCTTTCCACCCATTCCACGTCCTCCGGCGCGTCCACGCCGACGCTGTCGAAAGCCACCTGCATGACGGCAATCGGGATGCCGTTCTCCAGCGCGCGCAACTGCTCCAGCTTCTCCGCGGCTTCAAGTGGCGAAACCGGGAATTTCACCAGCTGCAACAGCGTTTCGCGCCGGTAGCCGTAGATGCCGAGATGCTTCAAAAAAGCAAACGCCGCCAACTGTTCGCTCACCGGACGGCTGGCGGCCTCGCGCAGATACGGAATCGTGCGCCGCGAAAAATATAACGCGCGGCCTGCGGCATTGACAACCACTTTCACCACGTTCGGATTGTCGAGTTCGGCGGGATTCTTGATGCGCGTGGCGGCGGTGGACATTTCGCAATCCGCCAGGGCGCCGGCAACGGAATCAATCACCGACGGCTCGATCATCGGCTCGTCGCCCTGGATGTTCACCACCGCGTCGCAGGAAGTTTTTGCGGCGACTTCGGCAATCCGGTCCGAACCGCTCGGATGAGCTGGCGAAGTCATTTCGACACGGCAGAATTTCCTGGCAACGTCGGCGATCCGTGAATCATCCGTGGCCACGATGATTTCCGAAAGCGATGTCGCCTTCTGGCATTGTTCAACGACGTGCTGAATGAGCGGCTTGCCCGCGACGGGCGCGAGCGGCTTGCCGGGGAACCGGGTTGAGGCGTAGCGCGCGGGAATGATGCCGACAATTTTCACAGACATCAATTAAGCCAGAGAACCGGCGCGGATGAAACACAGATTTTAGAAAATCGGATTTGACATCGCGCCCGAAGTGCGTCAGCTTGTCCCCGAATTGACTGCGAAATTGCCTTTGTCGTGTTGAGGCGCGGCAGCCTCGAACGCCGGGTTGAGATTAATCCATTTTGAACTTTTCCTGGCGCCCGCCGTCCAATGCATGACGGCATTTGCGACCGTGACGCCGGGTGAGGCAAACAAAACTCCAGCCAGTCCAACCAAAACCAATTTAATCCTTAATTTATGGCAAGAGCACCGAGAAAAACCAAACCCAAGGCTGCGGAAGAAGTCGCCGTTGAATCGCCCGCTCCGAATGGCGATGCGGTCGCGGAAGCCGCAGCAGCGGAAGCTGCCGTGTCCGAACCCGCGCCGGAATTGCAGCCGCCGTCCACTCCGGTCGAGCCGGTCATGGACGACACGAAAATCGAGGAGCGGCGCGGCTATCAACGCGACAAAATCGCCACGTCGCTGAACATCGCCAAACTGCAGGCGATGAGCATGACCGAGCTCAACGGCATGGCCCGGGAACTTGGCGTGGAAAATTTCGGCACGATGCGCAAGCACGAGGTCATTTTCCACATCCTCCAGAAAAATGCCGAGCGCGCGGGCGTGCTGTTCTCAGAGGGCGTGCTGGAAATCCTGCCGGAAGGCTTCGGTTTTTTGCGGTCGCAGAGTTTCAATTACCTGCCCTGCCCGGAGGACATTTACATTTCGCCGTCGCAAATCCGCCGCTTCGATTTGCAGACCGGAAATCTCATCGCCGGACAAATCCGTCCGCCGAAGGAGAAGGAGAAATTTTTCGCGTTGCTCAAGGTCGAGGCCGTGGACACCGAGGATCCGGACAAGGCGAAGGAAAAAACGCATTTCGACAACCTCACGCCGCTCTTTCCGAACAAGCGGTTTATTCTGGAAACCGCCGCCGATGAATTGAGCACGCGTGTTCTGGATTTGGTCTGTCCGATTGGCAAAGGCACGCGCGGCCTCATCGTCGCGCCGCCGCGCACCGGCAAGACGGTGCTGATGCAGAAAATCGCCAACGCCATTCTCAAGAACAATCCGGAAACGTATCTGTTCATCCTCCTGATTGACGAGCGGCCGGAGGAAGTCACGGACATGGAACGCTCGTGCAAAGGCGCGGAAGTGATTTCGTCCACGTTCGACGAGCCACCGGAGCGTCATGTGCAAGTGGCCGAAATGGTCATCGAAAAGGCGCGACGCATGGTCGAGCACAAGCGTGATGTGGTGATTCTGCTCGATTCCATCACGCGCCTGGCCCGCGCCTATAATACTATCCAGCCGCACTCCGGCAAAATCCTTTCCGGCGGCGTGGACGCCAACGCGCTGCACAAGCCGAAGCGCTTTTTCGGTGCGGCGCGCAACATCGAGGAGGGCGGCTCGCTCACCATCATCGCGACGGCGCTCGTGGATACCGGCAGCCGCATGGACGAAGTTATTTTTGAAGAATTCAAGGGCACCGGCAACATGGAGGTGTCGCTGGACCGTGCGCTGGTGGACCGGCGCATCTTCCCCTCAATCAACGTCGAGCGTTCCGGCACGCGCAAGGAGGAATTGCTGTATCACCCGGATGAACTCAACCGGATTGTCCTGTTGCGCCGCGCTCTCACGGGCGTGCCGCCGGTCGAGGCGATGGAGCTGGTTTTGGGCAAGCTCAAGAAAACCAAGAGCAACATCGAATTCCTGTTGAGCATGAGCGTGAGTTGAACCGGAGCAACGGCTGAAGCCCGATCTTCGCCATCCTCAACTTGATGATTTGAGCAGGTTGAAGCGCAGGCTCAATTGCCGGCCATTTCCGGCCAGCAGCCAGGTTGAGAGCAAAATCAGCAGGAAATTTTCCAGCACTTTGCGGCAAATGAAATCCGCGCCGCCGCCGCAGCCACAATCAAATTTCACCGCGCAAAACGGAATGGCCAGCACCGATTGAAGGAGCAGAGCGCGATGAAACACCAGGAGAGTGAACGGCACTATCATCGCGATCAGCGCCAAGGCGGTTCCGCGCACCGCGATGCCGGCCAGCAGCAGCATTCCGCAAAACACTTCAAACCACGGCAGGGCTGCGGCCATGGAATTCAAAAGCAGCGAGCTTTGCGTGAGGTCATACTGCCGCAGCAGCTTCAGAAAATCCACGGGATGCAGCGCCTTGCTCAAGCCCATGTAAATAAACACCGCGCCCAACAACCACCTTGCCAGCACGGCGGAAGTGTCCAAAGCGATGCGGCCCTGGGATGTCTGGCCAATTTTCATTTGTCATTGGTGCGCACATTCCCGCTGTTGCGGGCGCCGGTTTCCACCGGCAGGTTGTTGGTCGTCCATTCCGTGATCCCGCCGCCGTAAACAAAAATCTTCTGGTTTGAAATGCCCACGTCCCGAAGCAAGATGGCGGCGGACTCGCTATCGTCGCAATCGCCGCCGTTGCAATAGACCACAACTTGCTCCGCTTTCTGGCAGAGCGGCAGGACAACGTCGAAATATTTTTCCGGGTGGTAAGGATCGAATTCGTAGGCGCCGGGAATGTGGCCTTGCTGGTAATGTTCCTCGTCGCGGGCATCAATGAAAACAATCGCGCCTTGTGGGAAACGTGGCTCATGAAAAAGGCGCGCTGCCTGGCGGTCATCCAGCAATTGCAGCCCCTTTTCCTTCATCCGCGCCGCGAGAAAATCTGCGGGCGAAAGCGCTTCGGAATTTGTGCCGGCGGCGGACGGCAATCCGTCACTGGCGACCGGACGCACCGAATGGGTGGTTCCCGATGGAAAATAGTCGCGCGTGAGCGCCAGCCCCCGAGGCGAGATTTGGTTGGCGGCGAACGCGAACGCGGCGCCGAGGGCGGCCACGAGCACGGCTTCCCCAAAAATCGTTCCGGCTGCGAACCAGCGGCCGGGAACCCTGGGCTGGCTTGAATTGTCTTTCACACGAATCTGGCAACCAGCGTGGACGAGTCGGCCCCCGTGAGACAATCACTTTTTCTCCAGCCAGCCCGGAGACCTGCCCCGGCAGACGGCTTTTTTTGCGGTCTAGCCGTCTTTGGGCATTCAACCACCGTCGGGCGGCCTCGAGCCGCCATCCGGCGAAAATGATAATCATAAAACTGGGTTATTTTATTAATATAAAATTTTTATGTCGTTAATTCAAAAATTGCCAAGCTTTGGCCAAAATAGGGTTGGCCAATTAGCCGCGCCCGGGCGACTATCTTGCCTGAAAGGTGCCATGGTGGCGCCGATAACGACGAACCAACAGAGAAACGACGATGAAAAAAATCATAATGCTTGCAGCGGTGCTCGGTTTCACCGCGGCGATTTCCGCCTCGGCGGCCGAGGCCAAGGAAAATTGGGACAACCTTTGCGCCAAGTGCCACGGCGCGGACGGCAAGGGCCAGACGAAGATTGGCCAAAAGCTCGGCGTGAAGGACTTCACGGATGCCAAGGTCCAGGCGGACTTGAAGGACGACGCGGCGACGAAGGCGCTCAAGGAAGGCCTGAAGGACGCGGATGGCAAGACTTTGATGAAGCCGTTCGACACGCTGACGGATGACGAAATCAAGGCGCTCGTCGCCTACGTTCGGGGCTTGAAAGCCTGAACCAGCCGGAACCGGCGGTTGCTGCCTCCGGGAAACACGATTCTGCCGAAGCCGGCAATTGCCGGAAACGGGTGGGTTGTCCACTTACGCCGGGATCGGAATGGCTGGCAATGCTTTTGACTGACAAATGAATACTGGCAACGACTTCACCACGCCGCCCGCGCGGCCGTCCCTGCTGCGCAATTGGATGAGCCTCATCGGGCTGGTGGTCGCCATCGGCGGGCTGTTCTCGTTCCTGCTGCTGTTCGTGCTCGACGCATTGGCGGGCTTCTCGAATCCCTACATCGGCATCCTGACTTATTGTGTGGTGCCGGCGTTTTTGATTTCGGGAATTTTCCTGGCGGTGCTCGGCATCTGGCGGGAACGGCGCAAGCGGCTGCGGGATAATCTTTCGGTCCCGCGAATCCAGATTGATCTGTCGCGACCGCATGACCGGCGGGTGCTGGCGGCATTTGTCACCGGCAGCCTGCTGTTCATCCTGCTGTCGGCGGTGGGCAGCTACAATGCCTTTCAAGTCACCGAGTCGGTGCAGTTTTGCGGGGAGACGTGCCACACGGTGATGAAGCCGGAGTTGACGACGCACGACCACGGGCCGCACGCGCGCGTCGCGTGCGTGGAATGCCATGTGGGCAGGGGCGCGTCGTGGTTCGTGCGCTCGAAAATCTCCGGCTCCTACCAGCTTTATGCCGTGGCGTTCAACAAATATCCGCGCCCGATACCGACGCCGATAAAAAACCTGCGCCCGGCGCGCGAAACCTGCGAGCAGTGCCACTGGCCGCAGGAATTCAACGGCAACATTGACCGGACGTTCACCTATTTTCAGGACGATGTGTCCAACTCGCCCTACGCCATCCGGCTGCTGATCAAAATTGGCGGAGTAGACCCGACGACCGGCCCGCTCGGCGGCATCCATTGGCACATCCTCGCCGGCAACAAGGTGGAATATATCGCGTCCGACGCGGCGCGGCAGAAAATCCCGTGGGTGCGGATGACGGATTCGCAGGGCGTGGTCACGGTCTTCAAGACCCGGAATTTCACGAACGACATCTCCAAAATG
>Ga0181531_10002993_pt1 | contig 10436 bp, 8 predicted proteins | sample PEATcosm2014_Bin_38_FD_119743 | JGI IMG/M metagenome (GOLD analysis project Ga0181531, IMG submission 119743) | Peatland microbial communities from MTU Mesocosm Facility, Houghton, MI, USA - PEATcosm2014_Bin11_10_metaG | ecosystem: Environmental > Terrestrial > Soil > Wetlands > Peat | place... | reverse complement strand
GATCGATACCGGCTCGAAGATGGACGACGTCATCTACGAGGAATTCAAGGGCACCGGCAACAGCGAGATCCACCTGGATCGGCGCATCTCCGAGAAGCGCGTATTCCCCGCTGTCAATATCAACCGCTCCGGCACCCGCAAGGAAGAGCTGATCACCGATCCGAGTGAGCTCGCCAAGATGTGGATCCTGCGCAAGCTGCTGCATCCGATGGATGAGCTGGCGGCGATCGAGTTCCTGCTCGACAAGATGAAGGACACCAAGGCGAACTCGGAATTCTTCGAGGCCATGAAGCGTTGAGCGCGCCGGCTGCCGCAAGTGCCCGGCCCAATTGCCAGCGCCGTTGATTGACCGGCTGACGACATGCGTTGCTGGTGGCTCGCTCCGGTCATGCTCGCGCTGGGCGTCGCCGCGCATGCCGATCCGCATGTCAAGCAGGACTCCGACGATTATTCACCGCCGCCGCCGTTGCCGATCGCGAGCCCGATCAGCGATCATTTCGCGCTGACTGCGGGCTTCTTCTGGGGCCAGGTCAGAACCTTCGGGCGCTTTGATTCCGCCGCTGGCGTCGAGGGCACGCCGTTCACCGCCGAGCATGACCTCGGCCTCACCGACCAGGCACGCCAGCCCTTCATCGAGATCATGTTCCGGCTGGAGGAGCGCAACAGGGTGCGGGTGGATTTCATTGATCTGCGCCGCGCGGCTGATCGCACCATCGACCGCACCATCCAGTACGGCGATGTGACGTTCCTGGTCGACAATCCGGTGCACTCGGAATTCGACTGGCGGCAGATGGACATCACCTATACCTATTCCTTCCTGCGCACCGAGCGCTACGAGCTGGGCGCCGGTCTCGGCCTGCACCTGCTCGAGGCCGAGGCCAGCGCCGACATACCGAAGACGCCGCAATACGCGGATTTCAACGGCGCCGGTCCATTCGCGACGCTGGCACTCGATGGCAGCTGGCGCATCACCAGGCAGTGGTCGCTGAACGCGCGCGCCAATTACCTCAAGGTCACGATCGGCACGAGCAGCGGCATGATGGGGCTGTATCACGCCGACCTGCAGTATCGCTGGAAGCGCAACCTCGCCTTCGGCCTGGGCTATGAGCGCCGCCAGGTGGAGGTCGATGTGCGCGACCAGGATCCTTCCGGGGTGCTGAGATTCAGCATCGGTGGCCCGGAACTGTTCGCCCGGGTGAGTTTCTAGCCTGCCGCCTGCCCGCCGCCTGCCCGCCGCCTGCCAGGCGTACAGCAGCCCGACCAGCACGAACAGCGCCGCCGCCGACAGCGCCAGCGATGCATGCACGCCGACCACGGCGCCCATGATGCCGACGGTGAAGCCGCTGACGAAGCGCAGTCCCAGCGCCGCCATCACGAACACGCCGATCACGTGGCCGCGCAGCGCCACCGGCGCATTGAGCTGCACCAGCGCCTGCGCCATGGCGCCGAACGACAGCTCAAGGAATCCGGCGCAGAACAATGCCGCCAGTGACAGGGCGTAGGAGTGCGTCTGGGCAAACGCTGCCAGCGCCACGCACCACAGCATGCATAGCAGCAGCGCCGTGGGTACGCGCGGCGTGAGCAGGCCGCGACTCTCGAGGATCACCGCGGCGCATACCCCGCCGGCGGCGTCGGCCGCAGCCAGCGCCGCATACGACAGTCCGGCATTGCCGTGGCCGAGGTCGGTCGCGAACTTCGGCATCTGCGCCTGGTAGGCGGTGCCGATAAAGAATGACGCCGCGCCCGCCAGGATGGTCATCGTCAGGATGACGTGATTGCTGCGTATGCTGCGCAGCGTGGCGATGGCATCGCCCAGGCCGCGCACCGGCGGCTCGTGCTCGGCGATGATCTTGCGAAAGCGCCGGCCGTACGGCGCCTTCCACAGCCACAGGAACATCGGCAGGTAGATCAGCGAATTGAAAAAGATACCAAGCGCCGGTCCGAGCAGCAGCATCAGGCCGTTGCCTACCGCCGGTCCGAGCAGCGTGCCGAGGTAGCGCGAGGTCGCGCCCAGCCGCACGGCGCTGGCAAGCTGGGTGTCCTCGACGATGTCGTGGATCAGCAGCTGCGCCGGCGTGTTCCAGAACACCCCGGCCAGCCCATGGATGGTGAGCAGCAGCATCGCCTCCCACACCTGCAGCCTGCCGGTGGCGATCAACACGCCCCAGCTGATCGACACCGACATGAACAGCAGCATGCCCAGCTGGATCATGCGGCGGGTGTCGACGCGGCTGGCGAGTGCACCGGCGTAGCCCGACAGCAGCAGGTACGGCACCCAGTGCGAGATCACCGCAAAGCCGCCGAGCTGCGCCGAGTGAAATTTCTGGAACATCACCCAGTAGCTGATGACGTGCTCGCAGTTGTCGGCCAGCATCGCGGTCGCATTGCCGACGAAAAAGAAGCGAAAGCCGGGGTGCTGCAGCGCGCCGAAGGACACGCGGCGGACGGGCGGGGCGTTCAGCAGCTGGTCATCGGCCATCAGCCACCGATGGCGCGCTCGCGCGCGATTGCCTGGTGGCCGATGTCGTGCCGGTACTGCATGCCGGGGTAGCGGATGCAGGCCACCAGTGCGTAGGCGGCGCGCTGCGCCTCGCTGACCTCAGCCCCCAGCCCGACCGCGCACAGCACTCGCCCGCCACTGGTGACGATGCCGCCGGCCAGTCGCTGGGTGCCGGCGTGGAACACCTTGCCGGGCAGGCGCGCCGCGTCGTGCAGGCCGTCGATGCGATCGCCGCTGCGCACCTCGTCGGGGTAGCCGGCGGCGGCCAGCACCACGCCGAGCGCTGCGCGCTCATCCCAGCGCGCCTCCACGGCATCGAGCGTGCCGTCGAGCGCCGCCTCGCACAGCATCGTAAGGTCGCTGTCCAGGCGCGCGAGTATCGGCTGTGTCTCCGGATCGCCGAAGCGGCAGTTGAATTCCAGCACCGTCGGCGTGCCATCGGGGGCGATCATCAGGCCGGCATAGAGAAATCCAGTGTACGGCATGCCATCGGCGGCCAGGCCACGGATGGTCGGCTCGATGATCTCGCGCAGCACGCGCGCGTGCACCGCCGGCGTCACGACCGGCGCCGGCGAATAGGCGCCCATGCCACCGGTATTGGGGCCGGCATCGCCGTCGAGGAGCCGCTTGTGGTCCTGTGAGCTGGCCAGCGGCAACACATGGCGGCCGTCGGCCATGACGATGAAGCTGGCCTCCTCGCCCGGCAGGAACTGCTCGATCACAATCTCTGCGCCGGCGTCGCCGAAGCGCCCGCTGAACATGGCGGCTGCCGCCGCTTCGGCCTCATCCGCGCTGTGCGCGATGACGACGCCCTTGCCGGCGGCCAGGCCGCTGGCCTTGACCACGATCGGCGCAGGCTGCGCGCGCAGCCACGCGCGGTCGAAGCTGGCGCGCGTGAACGCGCGCCAGGCAGCGGTCGGGATGCGATGGCGCTGCAGGAACTGCTTGCTGAAGGCCTTGGAGCCCTCGAGCTGCGCGGCCAGCCGGCTGGGACCGAAGCAGCGCAGGCCGGCGCCCTGGAAGGCATCGACGATACCGGCCACCAGCGGCGCCTCCGGGCCGATGATCGTCAGCGCCACCGCCTCGGTGCGCGCGTACTCGAGCAGCCGCGCAATATCGGTGGCGGCGATGTCGACGTTGCGCACGCCGGGCTCGGCATCGGTGCCGGCGTTGCCCGGCGCCACCAGCACCTGGCTGACGCGCGCGGATTGCGCGCATTTCCACGCCAGCGCATGTTCGCGGCCACCGCCGCCGACGATCAGGACCTTCATCCGGTCTAATGCCGGATGTGGCGTATGCCGGTGAACACCATCGCCATCGCGTGCTGGTCGGCGGCCGCGATCACTTCCTGGTCGCGCTGCGAGCCGCCCGGCTGGATTACCGCCGCAATACCGTAGCCGGCGGCGACATCGATGCCGTCGCGAAACGGAAAGAACGCATCGGACGCCATCACCGCGCCGGCCAGCGGAAGTTTCTCGTCGGCTGCCTTCAGCGCCGCAAGCCGCGTCGAGTACACGCGGCTCATCTGGCCGGCGCCGACGCCGATGGTGGCGCCGTCGCGTGCGAATACGATGGCATTGGATTTCACGAAGCGCGCCACCTGCCAGGCGAACAGCAGGTCGGTGAGTTCGCGCGGGTCGGGCCGGCGTCGGCTCACGATCTTGAGGTCGGCAGCGTCGATGTTGCCGGCGTCGCGCTGCTGCAGCAGCAGGCCACCGGTGACGCTGCGGAATTGCAGTTCATCGCCAGTGTCGTCCTGCAGTGCGCCGGTGACGAGCAGGCGCAGGTTCGGCTTGGCGGCCAGAGCGCTGCGCGCCGCGTCGGTCACGCTCGGGGCGGCAATGACCTCGGCGAACTGCCGCTCCAGGATCGCGTTGGCGGTGGTGGCGTCGAGTTCACGATTGAAGGCGATGATGCCGCCGAAGGCGGAGGTCGGATCGGTGCGGTAGGCGCCGATGTAGGCGGCCAGCGCGTCGGCGGCGAGCGCCACGCCGCACGGATTGGCGTGCTTGACGATGACGCAGGCGGCGCCGGCGAACTGGCGCACGCACTCGATCGCGGTATCGGCATCGGCAATGTTGTTGTACGACAGATCCTTGCCCTGCAGCATGCGCGCGGTGGTGACCGAGGCGCCGCGGGCATTTGGGTTGCGGTAGTGCGCCGCGCGCTGATGCGGATTCTCGCCGTAGCGCAGGTCCTGCTGCTTGTCGAAGTACAGCGCCAGCTGCTGCTCGAAGCCGTCGTCCTCGTACCCCAGGCGCCCCTGCAGGTAGCTCGCCACCACGGTGTCGTAGCGCGCGGTGTGTGCGAACGCCTTGGCCGCGAGCCGCGAGCGGGTATCGATCGAGGTAGCGCCGAACGCGTCGATCTCGGCCAGTACCGCGGCATAGTCCGCCGGATCCACCAGCGCGGTGACATCGGCATGGTTCTTGGCCGCGGCGCGCAGCATGGCCGGGCCACCAACGTCGATGTTTTCGATCGCCTGCTGGTAACTGCAGTCCGGGCGCGCGATGGTCGCGGCGAATGGATATAGGTTCACCGCCAGCAGGTCGATCGGCTCGATGCCGTGCGCGCTCATGTCGGCCGCGTCGATATCGCGCCGCCCGAGCAGGCCGCCATGCACGCGCGGATGCAGCGTCTTGAGCCGCCCGCCCATCAGTTCGGGGAAGCCGGTGTAGGCGGATATGTCCCGCACCGGCAGGCCGGCGTCGACCAGCAGGCGCGCGGTGCCGCCGGTGGCCAGCAGCTGCACTCCGTGACGGTGCAGTCCGGCAGCAAACTCCACCAGTCCAAGCTTGTCCGAGACCGACAGCAGCGCCCGCCGGATGGCCGCCGACATCAGATGCCCGCGATCACTCGGACAGGCCCAGTTCTCGCAGCTTCTTGCGCAGCGTGCCGCGGTTGATGCCCAGTATTACCGCCGCCCGGCTCTGGTTGCCGGCGGCGTAGTCGAGCACCGCGCGAAACAGCGGTTCCTCGACCTCGCGCAGCACCATGTCGTACACGCGCGCCGGCCGGTGGCCGTTCAGACTGGAAAAATAATCGTTGAGGGCGTGTTCGGTATGACTGCGCAGCGGCATTTCCCTGCCGTTGAGCCGTACCGCACCGTTGAGCCGCAAGCCGCTGGTCCTGATCAACGGCTCTTTCACTGACCTGCGAGTTTTTTTCTTCAACATGCTCGCGCTTCCCTTTGCCCAGTCCCAAGCTTCGCGTTCAGGCCGCCTGCATCTCTGCCCAATGCCCGAAGCCCTGCGTGGCCGCCAGAAACTGCGAAGCCGAGTCCTCTGCCGCCATCAATCGTCGCCGCAGATCGCTCGCTTCGGAATGTTGCCGGCAGTACCAGCCAAGATGCTTACGCGCCATTCGCACCCCTGTGCGTTCGCCATAGAACTGATACAGGGACACGAGGTGCTGAAGAATGATCTCAGTCTTCGACGCGCGCAAGAGTGGCGCAGCGAATTGATTGGTAGCGAGGTACGCATTGACATCGCGAAAAATCCATGGTGCGCCTTGCGCCGCGCGGCCGATCATTACTCCTTCTGCGCCGGTGAAATCAAGTACCGCGCGCGCGCGCGCGGCAGAATCGATGTCGCCGTTAGCGATGAGTGGCATGGACATGACCGCGCGCGCGTGTCGCATCGTGTCGTATTCCGCATTGCCGCGAAAAAGATCGGTGCGTGTGCGGCCGTGGATGGCGAGTGCCGCTATGCCGCACGACTGCGCCAGGGCGGCGATGCGCGCGGCATTGCGTCGCAGCGGATCGGTGCCGGTACGGATCTTGAGCGTCACCGGCACCGATACTGCGCGCCGCACTGCGATCAGGATGCGTTCCACCAGCGCCTCGTCGGCCAGCAGCGCCGATCCGCAATGGCGATTGCAGACCTTCTTGGCCGGACAGCCCATGTTGATGTCGATGATATGCGCGCCCAGGTCGACGTTGACGCGCGCCGCAGCCGCCAGCTCCTGCGGTTCGCTGCCCGCCAGCTGCACCACGCGCGGCTCGGGTTCGCCTTCATGGTCCATGCGCCGCTGCGACTTGTCCGAATTCCACAGGCGCTGGTCGGCGCTGAGCATTTCCGCCGGCGCAAGGGCCGCGCCGAATCGACGGCACAGCTGCCTGAATGGCCGGTCGGTGACGCCGGCCATCGGCGCCAGGAGCGCCCGGCCGGCGAGCGGGTAGTGGCCGATGCGCAGCGTCATGGGATCGGGGCAGGCGCCGTGGTCGTGTCGCTGGCGCAACGCACGATGCCGCGAGCGCTCTTCAGGCAGACGTCGAGTTCGAAGCTGGCGCTGTCGGGGGCCGGGTCGCGCAGCGCGACTTCGCTGTCGATGCGCTCATCGTGCGCGAGCACAGTGCGCGCCGTGTGGCCGGCGGGCCAATACTCCGCCGGCGCCAGATCACGCGCGGCGATCGGCTTGCCGTAGCGGTCGAGCAGCGTCAAACGCAGCAGCGGCGCCGGCTGCGGGCGCTGCTCGCGGTTGGCTACGCTCAGGCGCACGCGGATCACGTGGCTGTCGCCCGGATCGGCGGAGGCGCCCTGCTGGCGAACGTCGTACGCGCCCAGGTTCCACTGCGGATCGAGCGCTACGCCGATGCGCGCGTAGACGCTCTCGATCGGCGCACTGAACAGCGGCGAGGACGCCAGAACGTCGCGCCAGTGATTGATGCCCTGCGCCAGCAGCAGCAGCAGCAGCACGATGCAGCCGACGATCCAACCGGCGCGCCGCGCTGGCGGGCCGACGACGATCTCGTCGGCGTCGAATGCCGCGAACGGCACGGCGGCCTGACGGATCGACGCACCCGCGGCGCCGGCGGCCGACTCGTCGCGCTCTTGCTGCGCCTCGCTCAGGCGCTGCGTCAGCGCGGCAATCTCATGCTCGATGGACTCCTCCGGCACGAATTCTTCGGTCTGCGTGATGGCATCGCCCTCCAGCACGATGGTTTCAAAGCTGCCGGTGCCCTCGGCCAGGCTCGATTCATTCTCTATGGCACCGTCGCTGGAGCGCTCGGTCACCAGGTAGCTGCGCGGCACATTGTCTGCGGGTACATGGCCGAGAGGCTCCGATGCCCCGGCTTGCTCGGCTGCCCCGGCTGCATCGTCGAAATTCGCAGCATCATTGGCCGAGGAGGCGAGCGCGGCGCTGATCTGCAGCGCCGAGGCCGGATCAGCCTGCGAATACACCGGCGCCGCTGCGCCGCCCTCGGCTGGCTCTTCGCTCAGCCCCAGCAATGCGTTGAAGACATTCAGGCAGCGGCCGCAACGCACATAGCCCTGGCCGGTACGCAGGTCCGCGGCGGTGACGGCCAGCGTCAGGGTGCACTTGGGGCAGACGGTAAACATCGAACCGGTAGGGAATGCTATGGCTTACAGGTAGCGCCGTTTGCCGGCGAGCGCCACCCAGCCATCGCGACTGGCGTAGCGGCGGATATCAAACCACTTCAGGAACGCGCTTGCCACTTCTGATTCCTGGTCGGCCAGGATCCCAGCCAGCAGCAGCTCGGCGCCCGGCCGCAACAACGTCGCGAACTGCGGCCGCAGTGATATCAGCACATCGGCGACGATATTGGCGAGCAGCAGGTCGCATCCCGGTGCGAGATCCGCGGCGCGCTCGCACAGCTGCAGCCTGTCGGCCACGCCGTTATCGATCGCATTCTCGCTCGTGGCGAGCAACGCCTGCGGGTCGATGTCGAACGCCACTGCGCGCCGGGCGCCGAGCTTCAAGGCGGCGATCGCGAGGGCGCCGGCGCCGCATCCATAGTCCAGCACCTCGCGCCCGGCCAGCGGCATACCGTCGAGCCATTGCAGGCACAGTGCGGTGGAGGCGTGGGTGCCGGTTCCGAATGCGAGTCCCGGATCGAGCCGCACCACAATGGCCTGCGGATCGGCCACCGATTCGTGCCGCGGACAGATCCACAGCCGCTGTCCGAAGCGCATCGCATGAAAGTCGCGCAGCCATTCGCGCTCCCAGATCCGATCGGCGACTACCTGCGCCGCCAGCCGCGACGCTGGCAGGCCGAGTGCGGCGGCGAGATCGGCGATCAGTGCCGGGTCGGCGCGTTGTGCGTCGTACAGGGCCTGCAGCCGGGTTTGCCGCCACAGGCGCAGCTCGCCCGGAGCCGGTTCGAGCACCGGCTGGTCGCGGGCATCGCTGAAGGTGACGCACAGCGCGCCGGCCGCAACACACGCGGCTTCGGCGCTCGCAGGGTCGAGCTCGCCGAGCTCAAAGCTCAGCGCCAGCCAGGACATTGGGACGCAAGGCTATTGAGGACCGCGCCAGTCACTTCAGTCCCCCGCCAGTCACTTCAGGCCCAGTCGCCGCTCCAGGTAATGAATGTCCAGGCCACCGGCCTGAAACGCCGCATGCGCGAGGATTTCCTGGTGCAGAGCGGTGTTGGTCTTGATGCCTTCGACCACGAGTTCCGACAACGCGTTACGCATGCGCGCGATCGCGGTCTCGCGCGTATCGCCGTGGGCGATCAGCTTGCCGATCAGCGAATCGTAGTGCGGCGGCACGTTGTAACCCGAGTACACGTGGCTATCGACGCGGATGCCCGGACCGCCGGGCGGATGCCACAGGCGGATCGGGCCGGGAGAGGGCATGAAGGTGCGCGCGTCCTCGGCGTTGATGCGGCATTCGATCGCGTGGCCACGGATCTGCACATCCGCCTGGGCGTATTGCAGCGGCTCGCCTGCGGCGATGGTCAGCTGCGCCTTGACCAGGTCGATGTCGGTAACCAGTTCGGTGACCGGGTGCTCGACCTGGATGCGGGTATTCATCTCTATAAAGTAGAACTCGCCGTCCTGGTAGAGGAACTCGAGCGTACCGGCGCTGCGATAGCCGACGGCGCGGCACGCCTCGATGCAGCGCTCGCCCATCAGCCGGCGCTGCTTGGGCGTGATGCCGGGGGCCGGGGCTTCCTCGATCACTTTCTGGTGCCGCCGCTGCATCGAGCAGTCACGCTCGCCCAGGCTGATCACGTTGCCGTGATGATCGGCGAGGATCTGGAATTCGATGTGGCGCGGCCGCTCGAGAAATTTCTCCATGTAGACCGAGTCATTGCCGAACGCGGCCAGCGCCTCCGCCCGGGTGACGGCGATCGAGCTCAATAGTGCGCCTTCGGAATGCACCACCCGCATGCCGCGCCCGCCGCCCCCGCCCGAGGCCTTGATGATGATCGGGTAGCCGATGTCGCGCGCGATGCGCAGATTCTCATCCGCATTATCGGTGAGCGCGCTGCCGGAACCGGGCACGCAGGGCACGTTGTGGCTGCGCATCACACCGATGGCCGATACCTTGTCGCCCATCAGGCGGATGGTCTCGGCCTTCGGGCCGATGAAGATGAAGCCGCTCTTCTCCACCCGCTCGGCAAAGTCGGCGTTCTCGGACAGGAAACCGTATCCGGGATGGATGGCAACCGAATCGGTGACCTCGGCGGCGCTGATCAGGGCCGGCATGTTCAGGTAACTCAGCGCCGAGGGCGGCGGCCCGATGCACACCGATTCATCGGCCAGCAGCACGTGCTTGAGATTCGCATCCGCGGTCGAGTGCGCGGCCACGGTCTTGATGCCCAGCTCACGGCAGGCGCGCAGGATGCGCAGCGCGATCTCGCCGCGATTGGCAATAACGATTTTTTCCAGCATCGGCGTGGTTGTTGTTGGGCGGAGGACTCGTCAGCGCAGTGTGCTTACTGGATGATGAACAGCGGCTGACCGAACTCCACCGGTTCGCCGTTCTTGACCATGATGGCCTTGATCTTGCCGGCCTTCTCCGACTCGATCTGGTTCATCATCTTCATGGCCTCGATGATGCACAGCACCTGGCCCACCTCGACCGTATCGCCGAGCTCGACGAACAATTTGGCGCCCGGGGTCGAGGCCGAATAGTAGGTGCCGACCATGGGTGCGGTAACGATGTGCTCGCCGACCCCGGCCCG
>Ga0181531_10002991_pt1 | contig 10443 bp, 8 predicted proteins | sample PEATcosm2014_Bin_38_FD_119743 | JGI IMG/M metagenome (GOLD analysis project Ga0181531, IMG submission 119743) | Peatland microbial communities from MTU Mesocosm Facility, Houghton, MI, USA - PEATcosm2014_Bin11_10_metaG | ecosystem: Environmental > Terrestrial > Soil > Wetlands > Peat | place... | reverse complement strand
TGGCAAAATTTCCGATGACGCGCGGCCGCACCTCCACGGTGCGAGTGTCACGGTTGTCAAACGAAAGGTGAAACTGGCCGGGAATAATCTGCACGACCTGCAGATCTTGCGGGACGTGGATCTGGCGCGCCGTCAGATCAAAGGTCTGTTCACCGGGACGAACACTGGACAAATTGACTTCGGCGCGAACGTCGGTGGCTTGCAGCTGATGGATCAGGCGCTCAGGGCCGCGAACTCGAATTTGCGCGTCGGTGTAGTTGGCGGAATCGATTTCCAGATTGTCGGGAAGATTGTGGAACTCGATGGGAACTCGGATTTCGACTTCAGCAATCGGACTGCGCGCCACGGCCAGCCAAAGCCCCACGGCAAGAAGCAGAGACACGATCTTGAGGCCGATGTTCTGCGTAAACGCGCGTTGCCAGGCTCCCGCCATATCAGTCATCGCCTCCGTCATGCCGGCGAGAGACACGCGAACTCGGCGGTTCTTCTTCGACAAAATTTTCTTCGACCGCCGTGGGCAGAGTCGGAGCCGGAGCATAGCGACGCAACAAAGTGCTCAGGCGCTCGCGCAGACGTTCGACGGTGAGGTCGCGTTCGATGGATCCCGCAACGGCCATGCTGATGGTTCCCGTCTCCTCGGAAATGACGACCGCAACCGCGTCGGTTTCTTCGGTGATGCCGATGGCGGCACGATGCCGGGTTCCGAGCTGGGTTGAGAGCACGGGGTTCATGGAGAGCGGCAGGAAACAAGCTGCGGCCGCGATGCGGTCGCGCTGCACGATCACCGCTCCATCGTGCAAAGGAGCGCTGGGACGGAAGATGGTAGCCAGCAGGTCATACGACAAACGGGCATCCAGAGCCACTCCACTCTCGATGTAAGTGCGCAATCCAATTTCACGCTCGATGACAATCAGGGCGCCAGTCTGGTTTTGCGAAAAGAGGTTGGCGGCCAAAACGATGTCATCGTAGACATCGGCCACCGAACTCGACGAACGCATTAGAGAAACGCGACTGCCCAGATTCGCGAGAGCATGACGAATCTCCGACTGGAAGACCACGATCATGGCAAACACGATATATGGGAGCAGCGTGCTCAACAGCCAGTTCAGCGTGTGCAACTCCCCGAGGCGCGCGAAGTAGAACGCCAATCCCAGGGTGGCAAGGCCGACGAGCATGGGCGCCGCGCGAGTGCCGCGAACCAGCAACAGGAACTGATAGATCAGAATGGCGACGAGCAGGATGTCGACGATCGAGATCACCGAGATGTGCGACCAGATCTGCGCCAGGGTCACGGCATCCTCACATCGAAGTTGCGGTCGTTCTCATTCTAACGAAATGCCGCCAGAGGCAATGCCATTCTCCAGCAAGCGGTCTAGCTTTCACTATCAGGAGTCGTAGTCGAAGTCACTTTGGCATGCACCCGGCCCCGCGCCAGCCGGGCTGACATTTCCTCCCCGGCCTGCAGGCGCGAAGCGTCTTTCACGAGCTCGCCCTTGGAATCGAAAACCAGCGCATAGCCGCGGTGGAGAATGGCGACAGGTGAAAGCGCCTCGAGCGTGGCAGTCTGGCGATCCAGCGCGGCGTGGGCCGCTCGCAGCCGTGCTTCGCTAGCCGCCACCAGTCTCGCAGTCTCTGATTCGAAACGTTGCCGCACCGCGGCCAGTCGCCGCCGGGCATCGTAATGCCGGACTGCCGCAGCCACCGTTTCCAGCCGCCTCAGATTTCGCTCCAGAAACTGCCGCTCGGCCTTTTCCAGCCGGAACCTCTGCTCATCCAGTCGCTGCTGCCGCCGATGAATGCCGTCCATCATGCGGGCGAAGGCGCCGTCCTGGGCGCGTTCTGCTAGGCTGTGCCTCGCCATCAAGAGGCGATAGCGGACGCCCCGTTCCAGTCGGCGGTATAGTTCCTCGGCCTGAGTTTCAATTTCCTGTCGCGACCGGATGACCAGTTCGGCCGCCGCCGATGGTGTTGGCGCACGAAGGTCGGCGACGAAATCAACGATGGTGAAATCTGTCTCGTGGCCGATCGCAGAGATCACAGGAATTTTCGCTTCCGCCACGGCCCGCGCCAGCGCTTCATGATTAAAGCAGGCGAGGTCTTCGGCCGAGCCGCCGCCGCGCGCGATGATGATGACTTCGACCGAGCGGTCTCGACCGACATACTGATGAAAAGCGCGCAGTCCCGCGATGACTTCCGCCGGGGCGGCATCGCCTTGCACCTGCGCGGAGTAAATCAAAACGTTGGCCGAGTGATGGCGGCGCGCCAAAATGTTCAGAATGTCGCGCAGCGCCGCGCCCTGCAACGACGTAATAATGCCGATCCGCTGCGGCAATGGCGGAATGGGCTTTTTCCGCGCCGCGTCGAACAGGCCTTCGGCTTGCAGACGCTCCTTGAGTTGCTCGAACGCGAGTTGAAGCGCACCCGCACCTTTCGGCTCCATGAACTCGGCGGAGATTTGCAGTTCGCCGCGCTCTTCGTAAACCGTAATGCGCCCGCGAATGGTGACGTGCAAACCATTCTCCGGACGAAACCGCAACAGTTTCGCCGACGAACGGAACATCACCACCCGAATCTGAGCGTTTTCTTCTTTGAGGGTGAAATAGAGATGGCCCGAATCGGGGATGCGTAAATTCGAGATTTCGCCTTCCACCCAACAGTCCGAATATTCGCGCTCGATGTGCGAGCGCACGGCCGAGACCAATGCGCGCACGGTCCAGACGCGCCGCTCTGGAGGACGGAACTGGAATCCGAGTTGGTCGGTGGTCTCCATGGATTTCGTATAAGAATGAGAGGTTTCAGTTTACCCCGTAGCGGAAGTCTGCCTGGTTATGATGATGCCGAATTCCTGGATGAGATATCGATGCCGGCGCTGAGTGGCCGGATATCCTAGCGCCTCATCCGCCCAATCAGGAATAAAAGCAGCGACAGCACAATGCTGATCAGAATCGAACTCGCCAGCGGGAAGTAAAACGTTGTGTTCTTGCCTTTGTACAGAATGTCTCCGGGCAGTCGCCCGATTGGCACACCCGAGCGACCGAGGAGCATGATGATGCCCCCGATCACCACCAGGGCAATGCCCAATCCAAACAGCAGCTTTCCCATCTCAAACATGACTCGAATGTACCCCGTATCTGAGCAGACCAGATAGCAGTGGATCAAATCTTATGCACTGGCAATAATGACTCCGGCATGGAAATTCTTCAAACTCCTCGCCTCATCTTGCGGGAGTTGACGCCTCAGGATGCAGACGCATTGGCGCTGGTCCTCTCCGATGCGGAGACCATGCGCTACTACCCTGTCCCCTTCGACCGTGCCGGAGTCGAGCGTTGGATCGAGCGCAACCGCGAGCGTTATCGGGACGACGGCGTCGCGCTGTGGGCGATGGAGATGAAGCATCCACCGGCTTTGCATTTGCCGGCCTCCGATCTTCCTAACATGATTGGAGACTGCGGCATCGTCGTGCAGAACGTCGGCGGAGAGCGCCTTTACGAAATCGGCTACCACGTGCGCCGCGACCTTTGGGGGCGAGGCCTGGCAACCGAAGCGGCGATTGCATGCCGCGACTGGGCATTCTCGCATCTTCAGGTTGAGCGATTGATTTCCCTGATCCGGCCAGAGAATCTCGCTTCCCGGAAAGTCGCCGAGCGCAACGGCATGACGGTTTGGAAGGAGCTGCATTGGGGCGGCTCGCTTCACTATGTTTATTCGGTTGAACGCCGGACCCGGCTTTCCTAAACCTGGCTTTCCTGGACGCGGCCCTGGCAACAGGTTCCCCTAAACGAGGTCCTCCACCTTTAACTCCTCCGCTCCACCCTTCCAGGATTTTCGGAATTCCTGCTCAACGAACCAGGCATCAGAATTGCGATCCTGCGCTTTCAGCGCCTGCTGCAAGCCGAACAGCGAACGCGGATTCCGCGGGTTCTTCGCGAGGTCATCGCGAAAGACCTGCTCTGCTCCCTTCGTATCGTTGCTCAACAGCAAGACGCCGCCCAATGACTCGCGAACCGGGAAAAACCAATCCTGAGGTTCGTTGTATTTCAGCGTGTCTTGCACGGCGACCGCGTCTCGGAGCATGGCCGCTGCGGTAGCGTTGTCTTTTTTCGCCAATGCGACCTGCGCACCAAGAACATCTTCGGCAATCTTCAGGATGTCTTTCGTCTTGTTATTGATCGGCATGGTAAACACGACGTCTGGCGGCGTCGCCTCTTCGGCCTGACGCACGATTTTGTATTCTTCTTCGGCTTCGCTGATCCTGCCTTTTCCAGCCAGTGCCATGCCGCGGGAGAAGTGCCAGAAGCCGACGGCGGTTTTCATCTCCGCATCGGGAGCTTTCATGGCGAGGAGTTCGTCCCACTTGTGGAAACGCACGCCGACCGCCATGGGAATCGTCATGAAGCCCTCGAGCGGCGGCATATCCTTCACCGACGGTGCTACATGAGCGGCGAGCATCCCGGCTGCTTCGCGCGATTTCGGATAATCGCCGTTCATGGCTGCACACATGGCGATGAAGTGCAGGTTGTGGCTGTAATACATCATGGGATAAATACCCTGCACTCCGCTGTTCTTGATGTATTCGCGATCGGCAGCCGCGGCTACTTCATTGGTCTTCACGGCCGCCTCATAGTCTCCGGTGCGGATGTAAACGTGGGCGGGCATATGCACGATATGCCCGGCGGCGGGCGCCAGAGCGGCCAAACGATTCGCCCCCGCCAAGGCGCGTTCCGGAGAATTCGACGCCTCGACCGCATGAATGTAGTAGTGAATCGCGCCCAGATGGTTGGGTTCGCGTTTAATGACCGATTCGAGCGTCGCAACAATCTCCTCGGTGCCGTCTTGCGGCGTTCCATCCTGATGCCACAAGCCCCAGGGGTGAAGGTCCATGCCCGATTCCGCGAACAACGTAGCCGCGTCCAGATCGTCCGGATATTTCTTCACCAGCTCACGCATGGCGTCACGATAGTCCTCGGCCGCCTTTCGTAAGTCGGCTTTCGGGTCCGCAGGAAATCGTTTCGCCAGCGCCGAGATGTAGCCGCGCTCGGTTTCGGATGCGTTCCCACTCAGATCCACGGCCTTCTGGATGGAAACATGGGCCTGCTGAAAACGTTCTTCACTTGCCGGATCGTTATAGTTCGGGCCTACCGCTTCGGCAATTCCCCAATACGCCATCGCAAGTTTGGGATCGAGTTCTGCCGCTTTGCGGAAGGAACGGGCAGCCTCGTCATGGTTGAACGCGTAGATCAGGCGCAAACCCTGATCGAAGAAGGCCTGCGCTTGCGCGTTGGTGGTTGACACCGGGTGATGCCAGTCTCCGAGACCGGCCATGATGGTAACCGGAGCTGGCGCCCCCATTGCATGTTCTTGCGCAACGGAAATGATCGTGGAACTGAGGACGAACGTCAGATACAAAACAGCCCGAGCAGCTGTCAGCACTTTCATACCCCCTCCTTTTGCGTTGAATTCTACGGATGCAATCGTGATGACGAACAGACGTCCCAACAACTTTTGCGGCCGACTTTAGTACAGAGGGGCCGTCAACGCAACTACCCCAGCCCACTCAAGGGAACATCTGGCGTCGAAGCGAGGTTTTGCAGAAAGGCTCCATTTGGCAATCGGGAGTGAATCATGCGTTAAACTCTTTCCAGCCCCCCGCGATACCCATGCGCAAAGCCACAATTCTTTTTAATCCCAACTCCGGTCGCCGTGGGCGCGATGCGGAACTGAACCATGCCATCGGCATCGTGCAGTCGGCAGGCGTGCGCACGGAGTTGACGGTTTGCCGCTCGAGCCAGGAGGCGACCGATAATGCCCGCTGCGCTGTAGCCGCCGGCAGCGACACGGTTTTTGCCTGCGGGGGCGACGGCACGATCCATGACGTGATTCAAGGCCTGGCCGGCACGCCGGTTGCGCTAGCCATCCTTCCTTTTGGAACGGCGAACGCGCTGGCACACGACATTGGCGTTCCACTGCGGCCGAGCGCGGCCGCGGAGATCGCGGTTAAGGGCAAGATTCGACGCATTCCCCTGGGACGCATCGAATTCGAAGACTTTACCAGCAAGCGCGCCGCTCGTTACTTCACGGTCGCCGCCGGAATCGGCGTCGACGCGCATCTCTTTTACAAACTCACGGCCGACTTCAAAAAGCGTTCGGGCATGACTGCCTACTACCTCAAAGCGTGGCACCTGTGGGCGACGTACCGCATGAAAAAATTCGAGGTCGAATACGCGAATGGAGACGGCGAGCGGCAGCAGGCGTTGCTGACGGAGCTGCTGGCGGTGCGCATCCGCTTTTTCGGAAACGTCCTGCGCGAACTGGTTCCGGGAGCCTCACTCGATCGCCACGATCTTCGCGCGGTCATGTGCCGCACGGCGAGTCGCAACGCTTATCTCCAATACGTTGCCGGAGCGCTGCTAGGACGGCGGTGGAATGTCGACGGCATTGACCTGATCAGTTGTTCGGAAGTGGTCTGCAAGCTGCCTGCAGCTAATAACGGTCATAAAGAAGAGCGGATTTATGTCGAAGCTGATGGCGAACTGCTCGGCCGTTTGCCCGCCCGGATGACGGTCGAACCCGACGCTTTGTCGCTTGTCGTGCCTGCTTAATGCCTCGTCGCCGCCACGCTGCCCTGTGTTATAAATCTCGCTATGCCCACCGGCCGCCAGGGAGCGATTCATCTCTTCCGCTTTCGCGGAATCGATGTCTTTCTGCACTGGTCCTGGTTTCTGGCCGCAGTGTATGTCATCAACCAGAACAAGCGGGACTATTCTTCGGTTACCTGGTGCGTGATCGAGTACCTGTGCCTCTTCCTGATCGTTCTGCTGCATGAATTCGGGCACTCCCTGGCCTGCCGTCAGGTAGGCGGCCACGCAGATCACATTGTGCTCTGGCCGCTCGGCGGCGTGGCGTATGTCGATCCGCCGCCGCGACCCGGCGCAACCTTGTGGAGCATCGCGGCTGGACCGCTGGTCAACGTCGCGCTGATTCCGGTTTTGATGGGACTGGGCTATCTGAGCCGCTCGCTTGGATGGTCGACGAGCATGCCGGACCTGCATAATTTGCTGCACAACGTCTTTTACATCGATCTGGCGCTGCTGGCATTCAACATCCTGCCCATCTACCCGCTGGATGGCGGCCAGATTCTTCGCGCTCTGCTGTGGTTTCCGTTGGGGCGCGCCCGGAGCCTCCAGGTAGCGACCATCCTTGGCCTGATCGGCATCGCGGGTTTCGTAATCCTCGCCTTCTGGACCCAATCCCTCTGGTATGGCTTGATCGCCGCTTTTATGCTGATGAATTGCTGGAGCGGGTTGAAGCATGCACAAGCCCTGCTGAAATTCGCGAAGCTGCCGCGTCGTGAGGGTTATGCCTGCCCCGCCTGTAAAGCCAAGCCTCCGATCGGTGATTATTGGAAATGTGGACGGTGCGGACAGGGGTTCGACGCGTTCCAGACGCAGGCGACGTGTCCAAGTTGCGGAACGCGCTTCGCAGGGACAAATTGCCTGGAGTGCGGCACGATGAGTCCGATGAGCGCGTGGGCTGCGCCAAGTGGAACGATCGATGCCACCGCGAAAGCCTCCACGTATTAGTTTTCCATCAGACGTAAATCGAATCGCCAGCTTTTGTTCCGTAATCCAAAGCCTGAGGTGCCGTGGAACCGATCACCCATTTCCTGTTTGGCGCGAACATGGGGCGCGCCGGACTGAATCGCAAGACGGCGCTCGCTACCGCTACGGTTACGCTTGCCGCAGAGGCTGCTGATCTTGACGTTTTCAGCCGGTTTGGCGGTTCGGCGTTCGCGCTGAACCATCATCGCGGATTTACTCACTCCTTCTTGGGAGTGCCGATTGTCGCAGCTGCAGTCGTCGGATTTGTGTATGTGATCTGGCGCTTGCGCGGTCGTAAACTGCGGAATCCTGATCTTCCTCCGCGCTGGGGACTGCTGTTTCTATTTGCGTGCATCGCCGGTCTCAGTCATATTCTTCTCGATTTCACCAATAATTACGGCGTACGTCCGTTCTGGCCATTCTCGGAACGCTGGTATTCCGCCGATCTCGTTTTTATCGTTGAGCCGGTGTTGCTCGTCGTGCTCGTGTTAGGGCTGGTTCTTCCTGCGTTTTTCTCGCTCATCAACGACGAAATCTCCTCGAGCCGCAAGGGCCGGCACGCGTTGCCGCGCGGAAGGCTGGCCGCGACTCTGGCGCTCATCGCCGTTTTTGCCTATTGGGGAGTTCGCGTTTACGAGCATCGCCGGGCGGTTGCTGCGCTCGAATCGCGCAACTACCGGGGAGTCGATGCCATCCGCGTCTCGGCCTATCCGTACTGGGTCAATCCGTTTCGCTGGTACGCGGTCGTTGAGACGCCGGCATTCTTCGCCACTATGGACGTGAATTCCCTCGCGCCCGAAGTCGATCCGCAAGATGACATGGAGATCTTCTACAAGCCGGAGGAGACAGTCGTTTCGCTGGCCGCGAAGAAAACTTATCTGGGCCGCGTGTATCTGAGTTGGGCGCAATATCCGCTGGTCGAGACCGAAGAGCTGCAGCACGACCCCGTGGATAACGGCCAGCCGGCTTTTGCCGTGCGGTTTCGCGATCTGCGATACGACGATCCCGGACGCAGCGGACGTCCCAGTCTCAGCGGCGTGGTGTTTCTAACTCGTGATTTGAAAGTCGCTGCGGAACGGTTTGGAGCGGCGAGCGCCGGCACGACCTCGCGCTAATTTCTTAGAATCCGTGGAAGAGATGCGGATGTGTTTCCCAGAACTACTTCAATCCCTCGACCAGATAAAGATCGGCGAGCATGCGGTGATACCCGAAGACGCAGGTCTTGGCGTCGGGCGTCATGAGGATGGGACCGATTGTTTCAACTCCCGCGGGATCGCTGGGCATCAGCTCTTTCCAGAGCACGCGCTTGCCGGTCGCCAGATCGAGGCGATCGACGCGGGCCGGCAGTTCGCCGGGCTGATAGATGTAGAGGGACTTGCCGTCGGTGCTGAACGTGATTGGCTGTTCTCCGGGATTCAAGCCGGCAATCACGCGCGGGTCGCCTCCACCTACGGGATAGAGATAACCTTTCTGGTCGGCGCCGATGCCAGCCACCAGCTGCGAGTCAGGGGAAATCACAAACGCGGTGCCGCTCACTCCCTCCGGCGTAATCGGGGTATTCTTGCCTGACGCCGGATCGGAAACATACAGCCGCACGCCCTTGCCCGGCTCATTTCCCGAGAACAGAACGCGCTTGCCGTCCGGAAACCACTGCGCCCACGAGTGGTTGATGTTGTCTTTGGTCAGATCTTTAGGTTCGCCGGCGCCCGTCGTCAGCAACCGGAGCTGCGATGGCGAATCCTGGGTTTGCGCGATCACCGATTTTCCGTCGGGCGACAATGCCACAGCGCCGCCTTCGCCGAGCAGCACGGCAGGCGAACCATCCGTCTTGCGAATGTACACGGCGTAGGACAACCCACCGGACTTTGAGTACGCGAGCGACCCTCCGCCGCCCTCCTCATCAAAGAGCAGCGTCTTGCCATCGCTCGACAGCCCGGCCGGATAGGTATAGTCGAGCCACGAGAGATCGTGCTGCTTGGAATCATCCGCGGTGATGGCGATCAACTCGCGGCGCCAACTGGCGCGCATCATCAGGACCCGTCCGTCTTTGAAAATGTCGAACAGCATGAGCGCGCCGGGCAGCCGCAGCACCATCCGTTCCTTGCCGTCGAGCGTGACCGCGTAGAGAGTGCGATCGACGCCGGATTTGCTGGCCGTGAACCATACTTCGGCGCCGTCCGCCGACCATGCCAATCCCTGAACCGTGTACCACTCACCGGAAAGAGTTTTCTTGTTGCCCGACATGTCAACCATGGCGACCGATCCGCTGTCATCACCCTGTACCGGATGGTCGATAAACGCGATTCGATCTCCCTTGGGCGAGACGCGGGGATGGCCGATCCATCCGCCGGTTTCATACAACGGCTTTCCGATCGGATATTCCAGCCGATTGCGGCCGCCAAAGTTTCGCACCACGGCGAGGTTGACGCCATCCGCGCCCCAATCGGCCCACTGCACCTGCTCCAGCACTTCGCGTGGCGCACCGCCGACCAGCGGAGCCCGCGCCAGCGTGCCCATGTTTACCCACGTGCCGATCGCTTTGCTGTTGAGAAGCACCGCCATCTCTGAGGCCGACGACACTGACGCCAACTGGGTCCGACTCAGTCCCATAGACCGTGCTTCGGGAGCCTCGGGACGAGCCGTGAACACGTCCACTGGACTGCCTTGCCACGCCGCGCTGTAGAGAATGGTCTGGCCATCGGGCGCAAAGCGCGCCGAACGAATGCTGCCGCGCCGGAACGTCAGTTGCCGGTAGGTTGGCGGCGGCGGCGCGGTGGTCGAAAAGAATTTCTTTCCGCCGTATAGACCCGCGGCCAAAGCCAGCAGGATGCCGCTGGCAAAGAGC
>Ga0181531_10002990_pt1 | contig 10443 bp, 8 predicted proteins | sample PEATcosm2014_Bin_38_FD_119743 | JGI IMG/M metagenome (GOLD analysis project Ga0181531, IMG submission 119743) | Peatland microbial communities from MTU Mesocosm Facility, Houghton, MI, USA - PEATcosm2014_Bin11_10_metaG | ecosystem: Environmental > Terrestrial > Soil > Wetlands > Peat | place... | reverse complement strand
TCATGCCTCGACTCGATCCATACACGACACCGGCAGCGTCCGAAGGACAACCGCAAACCGACACCGAACTGCGTTCGACGTTGGTCAATCGCAACGTGACCGTTGCCGGTCATCGCACCAGCATCCGCCTGGAGCCGGCGATGTGGGAAGCGCTGACCCGAATTTGCGAACGCGAACGTAAGAACATGAACGAGATCGTCACCGCGATCGCCCGTAACCGAGATCAATCGACCTTGACGGCGGCCATTCGCGTCTTCCTTCTGACCTACTACCAAGCCGCCGCGACCGACGAAGGCCACCGCCGCGCCGGGCATGGCCTCGTCACTACGCCGGGCCCCCATTTGGCGCCCAGCACGGGCAGGATCTGAGCGCGGCGTCTGTTCGTGCATCCTCAATGTCGATCGGGCGCGGCCGCGCCCTAATACTCAACATGCAGCCGGGCGCCGAAAAGCGATACCGGCCCGCGATCCTGGTTGAACGCCGGATTGGCGACGAACTGATAGTCGAAGGTGAAAGTCACGGGTTCGGCCAGCGCGATCGCGTAATAAGCCTCGATCACGCATTCGGGCGCATAGTCGAGCCGGCCATCGCCGATGAAAATCCCGGAGCCGCCGGCGGCAAGATAATTGCGGTGCGCCTTGGAGACGCCGTTGACCGCGCCGGCCAGCCCGACCGTGTCCCGGGCGCGGCCCCAGGACGTGCCTTGAAGGCTGAGGCCGAGCGAGACGCCGCGGTCGATATCGGTGAAAGCCCAAGGCTCGCTGCGGCCGTCATTCCAGCTTAAACGCGAAAAAACGCCCAGATCGTCGGTCACCGCCTGCTCGAGATTGAACGCGAAGCCCGCCTTGTAGCGATCGCGCCTGGTGGCGACGATGTTTCCTCCATTGGCCGCCGCCTGTTGCAAGTTGCCCATATCGGCGCGATTGAGAAATACCAGTTCGCGCACCACGCCGCCTTGCCCCCAGAGCGTATATCGCTCGTCGAGCTGGGCGACCGAACCCAGATGGATCCAGAAGCGCGGATCGAGATCGCGTTCATTCGCGATCTTCGGCTCGAGGAACATGCCCCAACGGAACGCCCAGGCCTCGCGGTTCAGCTCGAAAGCGGCGCCGTCGGTATAGCCCTTGGAATCGGCGGGATAGTCCCAGGCAAGGGCGTCGATGAAGCTCAAGTTCAAGAATTGCGTGCGCGGATCATGCGCATAGGCGTTGTCGTCGAAAATATCCGACGCCGAGAATTTTCCCGCCGTCACCGTGAAGCGGTCGATGTCGACATTTTCGCCCAACTGATTCTGGTCGGGCTTGAGATACTCCTGGCCGCCGCCCTGGCCGAAGGTCTGGCGCAGGAACAGCCGCGCCACATTAGGCTTGGGCGTATCGAAACCGGCTTTGACCGCTTCGCCGTTGGGAAAGCTGGCGATGCCGAGGGAACGGCTCACGCCGAAGCCTTGATTGAACTCGGGATCGAAATAAAGCGCCCCGCCATCCCACGGTAAGCGCCGCCCCAGGAATCCCGTGACGCTTATGGTCTCGCGCCATTGCTGGTTGCCGGATAGGCTGTTCGGTCCCTGATAGGGCGAGTGAAATCCGAAATCGCCCTGGTAGATTGCCGTGCCCTGGGCATGCAGGCTCCAATCCTCGATCACAGGCGGGGATTCCTGGGCGCGCGCCAACGGCATGAATATGAATGTCGCGCAAAACATCGCCGCGACGACGATCCCCCTCATGACTCATCTCCATTTGCCGACCCGTCGCAGGCGGGATGAATCAGGGGGCTGCCCGAAGGTCAGTCTGCCCTCCATTCGCCCTGCACATAGCAGGGGTCGTCCCAAGGCGTCGAAGCTTCCATCACGATTGTGACGGCGGCGTTACTAGGGTGGCAGTCCATCTTCATTCCGGATTTCGATCCCGCATCGAGGCGTATGCTTCAATGCAGACGGTGGCTTATCTCCGCCGCGAATTAAGAGTCAATGCCGAAAAGACATAAGAGCGGTTTTTTGTGTGGGTGATGGCCACGCGCAACACCGCGCGGCGGTTAGCCCTTGGCCGCGCCGGTATAGAATTCCGGCCACAGCCGCTTCACCACCTCGCCGTCGCTTTTGAAAGCGTGGCAGGTGCCGATGAGGCGCGGCTTCTCGCCCGCCTTCGCCGGCTTTTGCGGCGGTTGTGATCCCGCGTCGCGCGTCAGACGATGGCGATAGGGATAGATCGTTTGATAAGCCGTTGTGGCAATGGGCCCCATGAGTTCGACCAGATGCGTACAGCCCTCGATGCCGCCGAGCAATTCGCGCACTTTGGACAAGAAACCGGGTCGGATGCTGAGTCCCATGAGGCGCTGAAAATTGGGCGCAATCGCCGGACAGACCGGAAACGGGCTCTTATCGGTCACCGCTTCGATGCCGCGCAGAATCAGGGAATCGTCGACCGTGATCCGGATCCACATGTCGTGCACCGGATCGCCCGGCAAAACCGTGCCGCGATATTCGCTCTCGAAACCGTAGGTTTTGACGTCCGTGAGATGACCCTCGATATCCCACAGCCCGTCCTCGCGGCGGAAGCCGCGGCATTCGACCTGGCGCGTGTGGATATGCTGACGCGGCTTGGATTGTGACAGCGGCATGAAACTCTCCTCGCAGGCGCGTCTTTTTAGTGCGCGCGCGCGGCGGATGCCAGTGTCTTGGTCTCCTGTGTCAGGAACTCGCGCAAAGCGCCGTCCGAAACCTCGCGGCTGATGAAGGCCTTCCCGATGTCACGCGCGAGGATCAGGCTGATGTGTCCGTCCTTGACCTTCTTGTCCTTGCGCATGCGAGCCATGAGGGAATCGACGTCGAAACGGCCGATATCGGTCTTCAATCCCACGACCTCGAAATGCTTGCGTACGCGGCGCGCGGCCTCGGGCGGGCAGAGACCGAGCTTGGCCGAGAGATCGAAGGCCAGCCGCATGCCCAACGCCACCGCTTCGCCATGCAGGAGAGCCTCGCCGAAGCCGGCCTCGGCCTCGAGCGCATGGCCGAAAGTATGGCCGAAATTCAAGAGCGCGCGCTCGCCGGTTTCGCGTTCATCCGCCGCCACCACCGCCGCCTTGGCCGCGCAGCTCTTGAGCACCGCTTCACGGCGCAAAGCCGCGTCGCCTTTCACGATATCGACGCCATTTTGTTCGAGCCAGTCGTAAAAGCCGCGGTCTAGGATCAAGCCGTATTTCACGACTTCGGCATAGCCCGCCAACAGCTCGCGCTTCGGCAATGTCGCCAGCGTGTCGATATCGGCGATCACCAGCACCGGCTGGTGGAAGGATCCCACCAGATTCTTGCCCGCTTCGGTGTCGATCGCGGTCTTGCCGCCGACCGAGCTGTCAACCTGCGCCAGGAGCGTGGTCGGCAACTGCACGTAATCGAGTCCGCGCAGCAGCGTCGCCGCGGCGAAACCGGCGAGATCGCCGATGACGCCGCCGCCCAGCGCCGCCAGCGCCGTCGACCGCTCGATGCCGAGCGCCAGGATGTCTTCGCACAGTTTCTGGAAATGGGCGAAGTCCTTGGTGCGCTCGCCGGGCGGAAGGATCAGGATTTCCGATGCGATCCCCGCCTTGGCCAGTCCCGCGGCCAACGTCTTCAAATGCAGTTTCGCCACGTTCGCGTCGGTGACGACGACTATGCGCTTTTGATGCAGCGCCTTCTTCATCAGCGCCCCCGCCTCGGCCAGCAGGCCCGATCCCGCCACGATATCGTAGCTTCGCGCACCCAGTGCGACGCGCAGGCGCGCGGGTTCGGTGCTCATGATGTTGCCCCAGCGGAAACGCCGAGATGGCTCGCCAGCGCCGAAAGCACGCGTTCGAGCGTCTTATCGGGCGGGCCGTCCACGCTTTCGACCGTGATGTCGGCGGCGGCGTAAATCGGATAACGTTCGGCAATCTGCGCCTCGAACACCGCACGCGGATCCTTGCCTTTCAACAGCGGGCGGTTATTGCGCCGCGCCACGCGCGACATCATCAGCTCGATATCCGCCTTGAGCCAGACCGAGATGGCGCGTTCGCGGATCAACGCGCGCGTATCTTCGTCAAGATAAGCGCCTCCACCTGTCGCCAGGACGCAGACCGGGTCGCTGAGAAGCCGCTTGATGACTTCGCGTTCACGCGCGCGGAAGAACGATTCGCCGTGCCGCTCGAAAATCTCCGCGATGGATACGTTGCCTGCGGCGGCCTCGATCGCGGCGTCGGCATCGACGAAGGGCAGGCCGAGACGCTGCGCCAGCCGCTTGCCGACGGCGGTCTTTCCCGTGCCCATCAGGCCGACCAGCGCGACGGTTTTTGGCACGCGGTACGGCTGAACACTCGTTGAAACGCTCATGACGCGTCGATAGACTGCGAATATCCGGACATGGGCGCACCCTAGCATTAAGCAGGAATAACTGGGCATGGGAAAATTCATCTTGATCACGTTCGCGGTATTGCTGGTCGCGGGATCAGCGGCCGCCGTCGTGCTCATGTTCTGGGACATCCCGGCTCCGACAGCGCGGGTGGAGCGGATCATTCCCGATGCGCGATTTCCGCGCTGACGATTTTCGCTTTCGGCTGTTCGGGCTGCTCGCGCCCTTGCTGTTGGTTCCCGCCTTGCTCGGCGCCGCGCCGGCGGCGGCGCAGCAGACCGCACCGATCGAACTCGTGCCGCCGGCCGATGCTCCGCCCGGTTCCGATTCGGCGCCGGCGCCCGGCACGGTCCCACTCGACGTAACGCCTGCAACGGCACCGGCGCCGAGCCCGGTGCCCGCTCCAGCCGTGTCCGCGCCACCGCAGTCGACGCCACAAGCGGCACCGCCGCAAACGCTGGCGCCGGTTGACAACACGATTCAAGTCTTGTCGCTGTCAACGGTCGACGCCTCCTGGCTTGGAACGTTGGATGAAAGCCGGGGCGGATTCCCCCACGCGATGTGGAATGGCACGTCGCGCGCCTTGGTCGCCGTGGATCTGCCGCAGCTCCAGCCGGTTTCCTCGCCGGTGTTGCAGGGTCTGACGCGGCGCCTGTTGTTGAGCGACGCGGCGGCTCCATCGGGAGAAAACCCGCCGGGCAGCATAAGTCTGATCGATCTGCGGTTTGATCGCCTGTTTGCGCTTGGTTTCGTCGAGCCGGGGTTGGATTTATTGCGAATTCTTCCTGACAACATGGTTAGCGAAAACACCGACCGCATCGGTATCGAACTGCGCTTCGCCGCCAACGACGTCACCGGCGCCTGCAACGACGTCAACGCGAAAATCATCCGTTACCAGGGGGTTTGGTGGGACCGCGCGCTGATCGCCTGCCAGGCGCTCAACGGCGACAACGCCAAGGCTTCGCTCGGCCAGAGCCTGCTTGCCGACCAGAAGGTGCCGCGCGATCCCGGTTTCGACGCGCTCATCGACCGGCTGGGCGGACGACCGATCAAGATCACGCAGCTGAACGACGCCACACCCATGAAGTTGGCGCTGCTGGCAGCGACCAAGCAGAATTTGCCGGTCAGCGCGGTCGCCAATGCCAACCTCGCCGCGCTCTATGGCTGGGCCATGAACGCCAAGGTGCCGCTGGAGCAACGACTCGCGGCGGCCGAACGCGGAGAGCTCTACGGTGCGGTGACTCCAGAGGCCCTCGCCACGCTGTATGACCAGACCCCGATCAAGCCGGTGGAACGCGCCGCGATCGTGCAATCAAAAGCGATGAAGCCGCCCGCCGATGCGCGCGGCCGGGCCATGTTCTATCAAATCGCGCATACCGAAGATGACATGTCCGTGCGGCGCGGCGCGGTCGCGGCGCTGCTGGCCGATGCGAGAAAGCGCGGCGTCTTCCAAGCTTCGGCGTTGCTGCTGGGAGCAGTATTGTCCGGCATCACCATCGATGGCAGCACGTCCGATTTTGACGCCGATGCGGCGCGGATTCTGCTGGTCGCGGGCACCAGCGACAACGCCCTCCCCTGGGTCGTGGCCGCACAATCGAAGCCGCTCTCGCTGCTCGCTCGCTTCGCCGCCGGCGGGCCGCCGCTTCCGGGCGATGCGCAACTCTTGCAGGACGCGCTGGCCGAGCTGGCGGCGCGAAACCCGGCGGCGGCGCCACGCCAAGCCGATTTGCTCAAGGCGCTCGCCGCCACGCTGGACGCGCCGGTGCTATCGCCCGCGACCGCTCCGGCCGCGTCTGGCGCGCACCTGGGCGAGACCGTGCTGACGACCCGCCTCACATCCGTCAACGGCGACCAGCTGACGCAAGACCCAGCCGCGCTGTCGAGCGCTGTGGCGGGATTGCGCGCGGTGGGGCTGGACGGCGAAGCGCGCCGGCTCGCAATCGAAGCGGCGATTGACGCGGGGATTTGATCGTGGACCGCACGCTCGACGCCTTTCTCGAAATGCTCGCCGCCGAACGCGGCGCGGCGGCGCTGACCCTATCGGCCTATCGCAACGACCTCGACCAGGCGGCAGCCTTTCTTAAGCATCGCGGTTCGTCGCTCAAATCGGCTTCGAGTGACGACCTGCGGCGCTACCTGGCAACTTTGTCTCATGCCGGGCGCAGCGCACGCACCGCGGCGCGGCGGCTTTCGACCCTGCGGCAATTTTATCGTTTTCTCGCGCTCGAAGGCGCGCGCAATGACGATCCGACATCGGCGCTGGAATCGCCGCGCCTGCCGCGTTCCCTGCCCAAGATCCTGGGCGAGGACGAAGCCGGAAGGCTGCTCACCCAGGCGCGAAAAATGAAGGGGCCCGAGGGTGCGCGACTCTTGTGCCTGGTCGAACTGCTTTACGGCGCGGGCTTGCGGGTTTCGGAATTGGTCGGCTTGCCTCTGGCCGCTGCTAAACGCGACGCGCGTTTCCTGGTCGTGCGCGGCAAGGGCGGCAAGGAGCGGCTTGCGCCCTTGAGCGCGCCGGGCCGCGTCGCGCTCGACGCTTATCTCGCGGCGCGCGGGGATTTTTTGAAGGAAGGCGCGAACTCGCGCTGGCTGTTCCCCTCGCGCGGGGCGGAAGGCCATCTGACACGGCGGCGCTGCGGTCAGCTTTTGAAGGCGCTGGCGCGCATGGCGGGCATCGACGAGAAAAGGCTTTCGCCGCACGTGCTGCGCCACGCATTTGCCAGCCACCTTGTCGATGGCGGAGCGGATCTGCGCAGCGTCCAGGAAATGCTCGGCCACGCCGATATTGCGACCACGCAGATCTACACCCACGTCCAGGGCGAGCGCCTCAAGCGGGTGATGGCCACCCACCCGCTGTCGCGCAAAAATAAGGATTAACCGACCTTCCCCCGGAACATTGGCGCAACATTCATGTGCCGGGTGGCGCGTGACAGCCGCCCATGGTAGTTGTCGCGCCTCATGCGCCATTTTTTGGATTTCGAAAAGCCGCTCGCCGAGCTCGAAGGCAAGATCGAGGAGCTTCGCCATCTGTCCGATGGCGGCGATCTCAACATTGCCGATGAAGTGTCGAAGCTCGAGGCCAAGGTCGACAAATTTCTGCGCCAAACCTATGCCAAGCTTTCGCCATGGCAGAAGGTGCAGCTGGCGCGTCACCCCGACAGGCCGCACGGCTCGGATTACCTGAAGCGGTTGATCGCCGATTTCACGCCCTTGGCGGGCGACCGCGCCTTCGCCGAGGACAGCGCTATCATCGGCGGCCTCGGCCGTTTCAAAGGAATGAGCGTGGTGGCGATCGCGCATGAGAAGGGTGCCGACACCGAAAGCCGCGTGAAGCATAATTTCGGCATGGCCCGGCCCGAGGGCTACCGCAAGGCAACGCGGCTGATGGAGTTGGCGGAGCGGTTCAAACTGCCGGTTCTGACCTTCGTCGATACCGCCGGGGCCTATCCCGGCATCGACGCCGAGGCGCGCGGCCAAGCCGAGGCGATCGCGCGCACCGTCGAAACCGGTCTGCAGCTCGAAGTGCCCCTGGTTGCCACCATCATCGGCGAGGGCGGCTCGGGCGGCGCCATTGCGCTGGCCACGGGCAATGCCGTGCTCATGCTCGAGCACGCGATATATTCCGTCATTTCCCCGGAGGGCTGCGCCTCAATCCTGTGGCGATCGTCTGAGAACACGCAGGACGCGGCAGAGGCTTTGCGTCTCACCGCGCAGGATCTGTTGCGCCTCAATGTCATCGATGCGGTCGTACCCGAGCCGCTGGGTGGAGCGCATCGCGCGCATGAAGCGGCGATCAACGCCGTGGGCGAGGCGATCGAGAAGGCGTTGCAGCCGCTTTTAAGGATCGACGGACCCTCGCTGAGGACGCAACGGCGCGCCAAATTCCTGCAGATGGGATCGCGCGGGCTTTAACGATTCACGCCGCGCGTAGCGTGTAGCCGGTGCCGCGCACCGTGTGCAGCAGCGGATAATCGAAGCCGCGGTCGATCTTCTGCCGCAGACGGCTCACATGCACGTCGATGACATTGGTCTGGGGATCGAAGTGATGATCCCAGACCTTTTCCAAAAGCATGGTCCGCGTGACGATGTGCCCCGCATGACGCATCAGATATTCGAGCAGGCGAAACTCGCGCGGCAACAGGTCGATGGCCTGGCCCGCCCGCGTCACGGATCGTGCGATCAAATCCATTTCGAGATCGGCCACTTTGAGCCGGGTCTCGCTGTTGCCGCCGCGGCGGGTGAGCGCCTCGAGCCGGGCCAAAAGCTCGGAGAAGGCGAAAGGCTTGCCGAGGTAGTCGTCGCAACCAGCGTGCAGTCCTTCGACGCGATCCTCGACATCGCCCATGGCGCTTAACACCAAAACCGGGGTCTGGTTGTTGGATGCACGCAAAGCCGCGATGATCGACAGGCCATCCAAACCCGGCAGCATGCGGTCGATGATCATGGCATCGAAACTGCCGCGGCGCGCGCATTCGAGGCCATGGCGGCCTTCGTCGGCATGGTCCACGCGATGGCCGCTTTCGGTCAGTCCCTTGAGGAGATAGGCGGCGGCTTCGCGATCATCCTCGATCAGCAGGATGTGCATGGCGAAACTCCTCAGCCGTTGTCATTGCCGGAAAAAGAGAGCGCGACATACTGATTGATGCCGTGGCGGTTGATCAGCAACAGCAAGGTCCTGTTGCCGCCCTTTTGCTTGTTGAGGGCGTCGAGCTTGGCCGCCACGTCCTGGGGCGAGACCGCCGGCTGCTGATTGACGGCAACGATGACATCGCCCGCCTGCACGCCGATGTCGGCGAACGGGCTGTCATCGGCAATGTCGGTCACGATCACGCCATTGACGGCGGCCGGCACACCCGCCTGACGGCGCAGATCCGGAGTCAGCATTGAGAGCTTGAGCCCCATGGAATGGGTGGCTTGGGCTTGGCCGCTATCACCGCCAGCGGCAGGCGAATCGGCTTTTGCCAGTTGCTGGGTGTCGGGCATGGCGGCAACCACCGGCTCCAGCGTCATCTGAGAACCCTGGCGCCAGAGCTTGACCTCGGCCTTGTTGCCGACCGGGGTTCCCGCCACGGCGATGGGCAGGTCGCGCACCTTGATGATGTCACGGCCGTTATAACTCAGGATCACGTCGCCCTGTTTGAAGCCGACCTTTTCGGCCGGACCGCCCTTGGTGACGTCGGCGACCAGAGCGCCGGATGCGGCCGGCAGACCCAGATTCTTGGCGATCTCGGGTGTCACGTCCTGGATCTGTACGCCGATCCAGCCGCGCTCGACCTTGCCGGTGGCCCTGAGCTGATCGATCACCGGCTTGGCAAGATTCGAGGGGATGGCAAAACCGATGCCGACCGAGCCGCCATTGGGCGAATAGATCGCCGTGTTGATTCCGACGACTTGGCCGTTCAGGTTGAAATCCGGTCCGCCCGAATTGCCGCGATTGATCGAGGCGTCGATCTGCAGGAAATCGTCATAAGGACCGGAATGGATGTCGCGTGAGCGCGCCGAAATGACGCCGGGGCTGACCGTGCCGCCCAACCCGAAAGGGTTGCCGACCGCCAGCACCCAATCGCCGACCTGGGACTGGCCGCTGTCGCCCCAGGACACGTAGGGCAATGGCTGCTTGGCGTCGATCTTGAGAAGCGCCAGATCGGTCTTGGGGTCGCGTCCCAGTACCTTGGCAGGATGGCGGCTGTCGTCCTGGAAGATCACCGTCACTTTGTCAGCGTGGTCGACGACATGGTTATTGGTGACGATATAGCCTGCAGGATCGATGATGAAGCCCGAGCCCAGCGCCACCATTTGGCCGTGCGGAACGGGCAAGCCCTGGCCCTGGCCCTGCTGCTGCTGGAAGAAACGGCGCAGCAATTCATCGAAGGGCGAAGGCGGGAAATTCTTGGGCAAGCCTTGATCAGGGCTCGCATCCTGGTCGTCGCCGTCATCTCCGGACATCGCATTCGCCAATTCGGTGACCGAGATGTTCACCACCGCCGGCATCACTTGCTTGACGATCGGCGCGAAGCTCGGCAGTGCCACGGTAGCCGGATCGGCGTAGGCCAGGGGTGCCAGAGCGAAGCTCATGGCGAGG
>Ga0181531_10002986_pt1 | contig 10453 bp, 9 predicted proteins | sample PEATcosm2014_Bin_38_FD_119743 | JGI IMG/M metagenome (GOLD analysis project Ga0181531, IMG submission 119743) | Peatland microbial communities from MTU Mesocosm Facility, Houghton, MI, USA - PEATcosm2014_Bin11_10_metaG | ecosystem: Environmental > Terrestrial > Soil > Wetlands > Peat | place... | reverse complement strand
CGAAGAAACGGCGCTCCAACCGAACCAAGAAACTGCTGGCAGAACAGTGCCGCCATGCCTAGCATGGACGCAACGTTACGATCTCCAGCGCAATAGCCCCACCGGATCTGGGACAGCCCCTTCTGTTATTCATTGGCTTCGCCAAATAGTTGAGGAAAAGCCGCGCAGCTTTATTGGGGGTCTGGGGCCGCCGGCCCCAGCGGGTCCAGGGCAGAGCCCTGGCCTTCCTTGATGTGTTAATCTCTACGCGGGTTGGTATTAGTCCTCAGAGCCCAATTTCACTTGGTCCTGGACTGGCATCGGCAGTGAGTTCCGCGTGGCGGAGTGGCCTGCTACAGCATATCGACGGCAGCTGGCGGGGCGCGAATGGCAAACGAATGGGCGCGCAAGGTAGGCCAGATGCTGCGCACCGTGCGGCCCGGCCTGGCCGCGCTGGCGACCACGCGACTGGCGCTGCCCACCCGCGGCATGGCACTCAGCAGCCCCGCGTTCGAGGATGGCGGCACGCTGCCCGACCGCTACACGCAGGACGGCGAGAGCCTGTTTCCGCCGCTCTACTGGGACCACATTCCGCCCGAGGCCAAATCGCTCGCGCTGCTGGTGGAGGACGCCGACGCACCGTTTCCGCGCCCCCTCGTGCATGTGCTGCTGCATTCCATACCGGCGGGGCTCTCGGGCATTCCGGAGGGCGGCGTGGCGCGCCGGCAGGTACGCCAGTCCCCGCTGGGCTTTAAGGCGGGCCGCAATTCGGTAGCCCGGGCGGGCTGGATGGCCCCCTCGCCGATGCCGGGCCACGGCCCACACCACTACGCGTTCCAGCTGCTGGCGGTGGACACAATGCCAAGTTTCGCCAGCCCGCCGGGCCGCGGCGCGCTGCTACGCGTGCTGCGGCCAAACCTGATCGCGGCGACGCGGCTGATCGGGGTTTATCAAAGGCTTTGAGGTGAGACCGGGACATTTTTCGAGACCGTTGTACAGCCTTGTGCCAGGGCTCGCCGTGCAGCTCGATACCGTTCAGCGCGCCGCTGCGGCCATCGGGCGGAAATTGCATATGGACCACGTAGTGGCGCCGCGTTCCGCCACTGAGCGTTAGTTTCGGCTGGATATTTGGAACGGATTCCCGTCCGGGTCTTTTCCATTGCACATGTCGAAGTTGTCCGTGGACAAGATTTTGCCCATGCCTTTGGCGCCGCGTTTGACCAGTTCGGCGCGGGCGCCCGCGACGTCGCTCGCGTAGAAGACCAATTTAGGCGGCCTTTTGCCGATCGACGGATTTCCGCGATGCAGGGCGATATTGCAGGTGCCTGCCGCGAAGTCGCACCAACCGTCCTCGCTCCCCACTAGCTCAAGGCCGATCACGTCCCGGTAGAATTCTACCATGGCGTCGATGTTCGGCGTGAACAGAATGACCCGCCGCATTTCAAGCTGCATTTCCGGTTCCCCCCTCGGTCGCCCTTGGCTAATTGCCCCATCTCTCGCGCCAGCGGCGCCAGGTCCGCGATACCATCGATCTCCCAAAGCGACTTGCGCCATCGGACAGAGATCGATGGCTCAGCTCCTCGACATATCCGGGCCTCATCCAATACGGCGAGCGCTGATCGAACCCACGTGGCATCAGGTCCGCAACGGTGAACTTCAGGCCCTCATGGTTGATCGACAGAAATACCTTTGAGTGCTGATGGATCGCGTCACAATAGGCCTGTGCCGTTTCGCGTGCCATTTCAGTCAGGGAGTCGACGTTCAAAATCAGGTCGTAGTGCCTGCTCGTCGTAAGAAATTCTTTTGGCGGCAACAGCTTTATGCAACTCGAGCGGATTCCCCGCTCGCCATAGAGCTGAAGATGATTTGGGCCAACGGTTCGACCAAGGAAATTAGCCTGGGCAACGAGCGAGGTCGGAATATCGATAATTGTATAATCAGCGATTCCAAACTTCCTTGCGTAGTAAGCCGTTCGGCCGAGCCCCCCACCGATTTCCAGCACACGCGGTGATTTTGTCCTGCCAACCAACTGCCAGATCCGCCATGCCTGATAGAGTGCCGGCGGCGCCCGGTAGCTCAAGATGCCACGCGCCGTCGCAACACCCAATTCATTTGGAAAGGGATTTGGGAACTCCACCCGAAAGCCGACAAGCATGTCCAACCGCACTAACAGGTCCTCGATCTCGGGCTGCGGCGATTCGGGTTGATCATGATGACGTACCCGCCGCACACCGACCGCCTCGCACAGACTGAGCAGATTGAGGTACTGGCCAAACGCGAACGCTTGTGTGTCAAGCGCCGGAAGTTGCTCGCTACGATAGGATCTCGTTAAATTTTCGAATCCGAGCAGCAAATCCGTTGAACCAGGATCCCGCAGCAGGGCTTGCACATTCGCGACGTCACCCGCGATGATCGCCGCGTGAACATCCCGGCGCTTTTCAAGCAATGGCCCATGCAACCACATCGAATCCGTATTGCCGAGCGGCGTCTGGATGGCGCGCCGGTATGCATCGATAATGCGATCGATGAGCGGCCCGTCATCTCCCGCAACGGGCGCCTCCGCCTGCCCAAACGGAACGTGCGGCACGTCAGGTGCTTGCTGTCGCATTACGGGTCATGCCGAATGGCCGTAGCGCCAGCCGGGAAATCATCCCGGAATGGTTCATCCGGGTACGAAACATTCATCAGAAACAAGCCGCACGCCGGCGCGGTCGGCCCCGCCGCGCGCCGGTCCGCTGCCGCCAGTGCCGCGGCCATCCGCTCCGCCGGCCAACGCCCCTCGCCGACCAGCTTCAACGTGCCGACCATGTTGCGCACCTGGTGATGCAAAAAACTGCGCGCCCCGGCCTCCACCACCACGCAATCGCCATCGCGAAAAACCTCCAGCCGGTCGAGCGTCCGAACCGGCGATTCCGCCTGACAGCTCGCGGCGCGAAAACTCGAGAAATCGTGCCGGCCAAGCAGAAGCCGCGCGCCTTCCGCCATCGCCGCCACGTCGAGCGGCTGCGGCACGTGCCACACCCGCCCCTCCGCCAGCGCCGGCCGCGCCGGCCGGTTCAGGATGACATAACGATACGACCGCGCCATGGCGGAAAACCGCGCGCTCCAGTCATCCGGCACCATCGCGGCGCGCAACACGCACACGCGGTGCGGCCGCATATGGAAATTCAGCGCCTGCACCAGCCGCTCGGCACCAATCTCGCGGAACAAATCGAAATGCGCGACCTGGCCGAGCGCATGCACACCGGCATCGGTGCGCCCGGCAACGATGCTGGACACCGGCCCGCCGGCCAGATGCGCCGCCGCGTCCTCCAGCACCTGCTGGATCGAAAGCCCGTTGGCCTGGCGCTGCCAACCGACGAAGCCGGTGCCGTCGTACTCCAGCTGCACCGCCCAGCGCGTCATGTCAGCACGAGATGGAGTCCGTCCGGTAGGCCGCGTAAACAGTCGGCGCCGGACATCGCCGGCCTCCCGGGGCGCTGCACACGCAGTAGCCGCAGCGCGCCGTCCCCGCACGCCACGGTGAACAAGGCGTCCAGCACATGGCCCGGCGCGCCTTGCCCCGCCGCGGGCACGGCTTGCAGCACTTTCAGAGTTTCCTGCCCGATATGCGCAAACGTCCCGGGCCACGGGTTCAGCGCGCGCACTTGCCGCGCGACCAAAGCAGCGTCGCGCGAAAAATCGATCCGCCCATCCTCCCGGGTCAATTTCGCCGCATAGGTAACCCCCTCCGCCGGCTGCGGCACGGCCTCCGGCATATCGGCGAGTACGCGCACGATCATTCCCGCACCGAGCGCAGACAGCGTGTCATGCAACTCCGGCGTCGTCGTGGCAGCGGAGATCGGCACTGTCTCCCGCAGCAACATCGGGCCGGTGTCGAGGCCCTCGTCCATGCGCATGATCGTGATGCCGGTTTCGCTGTCGCCGGCCAGGATCGCCGCCTGAATGGGCGCCGCACCGCGCCAGCGCGGCAGCAGGCTGGCGTGGATGTTCAGGCAGCCCAGCCGTGGCGCGTCCAGCATCGGTTTCGGCAGTATGAGGCCGTAGGCGGCGACCACCGCCGCATCCAGCGCGAGCCCGGCAAACCAGGCATGTTCGGCCTCATCGCGCTTCAGCCGCGCCGGGGTGCGGACCGGCAACCCCAGTTCGATCGCGGCTTCATGCACCGGGCACCGCATCACCGCATGGCCGCGGCCGGCCGGGCGCGGGGGCTGCGCATAGACGCAGGCAATGCCGTGCCCCGCCGTGTGCAGCGCCCGCAGCGCCGGCACCGAAAAACGCGGACTGCCGAAAAACGCCAGCCTCATAACGCCAGCCTCATAACGCCAGCCTGATAACGCCAGTCTCATTCCGACGCTTTCTGCTTCTGCTCCTTGGCCAGCCGGCGCATGATGATGTTGCGTTTCAGCACAGACAGGTGATCCACGAACAGCACGCCGTTCAAATGATCGATCTCGTGCTGCAGGCAGGCCGCCAGCAGCCCCTCCGCATCGAGCTCCTGGCGCTTGCCGTTCAGGTCGCAAAAGCCGACGCGCACCTGTGCCGGCCGGCTCACCTCGGCATACTGGTTGGGCAGCGACAGGCAGCCCTCCTCGCGCACCGCCCAGTCCTCGCTGACGGCGAGGATTTCCGGGTTGATCAAGGTAAACGGCTGCGGCTTGTCCTGCGGCATCAGGTCGATCACCGCGAACCGCAGCCCGACATCGACCTGCGGTGCGGCGAGCCCGATGCCGGGCGCCTTGTACATGGCCGCAAACATGCGCGGCGCCAGCGCCCGCACCCGGTCCATGTCGGCCGGCGTCACCGGGCGCGCCTTGGTCTTCAGCGACCTGTGCGGTGCTATCAGGATCGCCAGCCCAGGCGCTTCGGTCTCGCTCATGGTGGGCGTCTAGCGCAGGCAGTTACAAGAACGCCAGGGGCCTGGCCTGAACCCCGTCACGCCGGGGCCGTAGGCCCCAGTCTAATGGTCCCTGGCCTGACCGAACCGGCGGCTGGCTCATCGTATCACCGTCGTGCCCAAGGCTTCCGCCTGAGTAATATCCGAGGCTGCCCAGCAACGAGGCTTGCGTCCATGGTGTCGTCGATCAACACCACTTGCGACTGATCCCGCAATCTCGACGTTCCTGCCGTCCCTCCGAGCGGCGGGACGCCACGCACTTCGCAGCATCGGTTTTAGGATACAGTAATGAAACATTCGCTCTTCTCGATCGTGACCGCGTCCGTATTTCTGGCTAGCGTCGGCGTTGCTTCCGCCCAGGAGTCAACCACCACCACGACGACCTGGACCACCGATCAAGGCACCGCGATCTCCGACTACTCGACGACTCAGAAATACGTCTCGTTCAGCGATCCGAACATGCAACCGGCCGTCGGCTTCGTGCTGCCCGGCACCGTCACGGTGTACCCGCTTCCCACGACGATGAACGTACCGAATGCGAGCCTCTACAATTACAGCATCATCAATGGCCATCCCGTCATTGTGGATCGCACGACCCGGAAGGTCATCCACACCTGGAACTGAGCGCGGCCGGAGCCTCATCGGCCTCTGCACTCGTAAGGACTATCGCGGTCGAGGCGTCAGCCTCGACCGTTTTTTGTGGGCTCATACCTACCGACGTACGGATTGACATTCAAATCAAGGCCAGGGGCTCTGCCCTGGACCCGCTGGGGCCGGGGGCCCCAGACCCCATTCATTAAGAATCGTTTTGGGAAACGGCGAAGCCAAATAATTCATTTCAATTAATGGCTTCGCCTAGAAGTTTAGGAAAAGCCGCGCAGCGCTAAATGGGGTCTGGGGCCTTAGGCCCCAGACCCCATTCATTGCGAACGCAGGTCGGTGCGCGTGAAAACGCCCCGCCCCAGGGGGGTCGGGGCGGGGCTCTTTCTTGCGGCGCCGGCCCGGGCGATACTGGGCAGTATCTCCTGGTGCCAGGCAGAGCCCGCCTTGACGCGGGCGTCGCAAGCCCCAAGCTGCTGTGCAGCGAAGGTGCGAGAACCATAGCCGGATCGCGGTCTGCAAATAGACTCGGAATCTACCTACAATCACCGCGTTGCGCCCATTTCGCATCCTGACAACGGCTTGATGGTTCTCATTGGCCAACCCGGCCGGTAGTCCACTTCACTGGGTAGAAGCACCATCTTGCTGCGGTTCACCAACAGCCTCACGCTCGTCATCCGGCCGACGCGCCAAAACCGAGAATTGGAGATGCATCTTGGGTCAAATTGCAAAGCATCAAAGCTTGCCGCAGGCCTTTCCCCGCACCGATGAAGGGCGCTCCGACCGCCGGCTATGTACAAGCCTTCAGGTGGCCTGCGATCATGCATGGGAGGAAGGCGATGTGGCTATCGCAGCCGAGTTGTTGGCGGTGTTCGAGGTTGTCAGGCTCAGACATCTGCCTGCCTCGGCATGAACCCACGAGTCGTTGGGTGCCGTGGCATAACCAGGGAACGCGACTGCGCGGCACTTGCAGAGTCCGGAACTCCGTCAGCTTGCTCGCTGTCGATGCCAGCTTCGGAACAAATAAAATGGGGTCTGGGGCCGTCGTGCGCAGCACGCCAAGGCGTGACGGCCCCAGCGGGTCCAGGGCAGAGCCCTGGCCTTCCTTGCCCTAACCTATTTCGCTGACGCCCTAGCCGGCCGGCGCCGTATAAGCCCAGCTCACCAAGTGCCACACACCGGTCGCATCCAGCGCCGCTCCCTCCGCGTTGCCATACACATCAAACCCGGTCACCACCGACTGCACGAACCCCGTGGGCAGCAGCAACTGCAAATCGACGGCGCTGGCCGCGGTGCCGTCCCAAACCATCGCGTGCGATAGTGAGGCCTTGGCCGTGCCGACCAGCACCGCGCCGCCCTGGAAGCCATAAGCCCCGGACTCGCAATAAACCGACGACGCAACGTACTGCTTGCCGGCGGGATGCAGGTCGGTGAAATTCGGCGTGCCCGCCACCGGATTGTTCCAGAACGCCGCATGATATTGCTTCTTGCTGGTCTTGGTGATCACCGAGCCGCCGAACCGCGCGCTGCCATCCGCTGGGTCCGCCGCAACGATCGCGCCGGAAATGCCGCCTTTCGGAAGCACATCGAACGAATTCCAGGTGCCGCCGGTGCCCTGCATCCAAACCACCGGGTTTATCTTGCCATTTTTCGCCGTGCCGTAGCCGCCGAGCTCATCGACCAATGTGCCGCTGCTGTTCAAGCTGCTGATCGCGGCCACCGCTGCCTGCTTGAAGTGCGCCGGGCTGCTCAGGGCCTGTGCGGCATAGCTCGACCACAGATAAGGGTGCTGCGCCCCGCCGCTATCGGTCGCCCAGCCGACCACGATGCCGTGGCCGTCCAGCGCCTGCGCGATGGACGATACGAAGCCGGCCGGGTGCAGATCGAAGGCGGTGTAGCCTGGCGCGTTCCACACCGCGGCGTGGGTCGGCCCGCCTGTGCAAGTTGAACCGTTGCAACTGCCGCCGATAAATCCGGCCAGATCATAGCCGTCGTTGATCAGTTGCTGCAGGTCCGGCTGCACGCTGAGGGCGCCGGAATATTGATACGCGGCGGGTGTAATGTCGGTGCCGTTCAGCACCGCGCGGTCGATGCCGCTCGCGTCGAGGGCAGTGGCACCGTACCCATAATAGGCAAATCCGAAGAATACATATGCCGCGCGCGTATTGCCGCCCGGGAACGGCGCGAAGCCCTGGCCGGGGATCGGTACGATGCCGTTGGCGCTCAGCAGCGTGCCCTCATCCACCCCTTGCGCGTACTGCGCCCAGGCGGCCGGAACGGCCGCAAGATACACAAGTGCGAAGCCCGTCAGTACCCGTTTCATGTACCGTCCCCCCTGAGAACCGCCGGGTTGCGGGCGCCACGGAAGGCGCGGCCCGGGACCGCCCGCGCGATTATTTCGACGTTTCTGACGCTTATTTGATACAACTCAGTGCCTCGGATGTCGAGCAAAAGCTGGCGGGCCAAAGGCCGAAACCAGGGCTCCCGCCAATGCAGCGGCGGGGCGGTTCGGCCCTTCCTCAGTCGTCCCGGCGACCGCTTGCCTTATCCGGCAATTCCGGCACCTTCGCGGTATCCGGATCGGAGCCACCCATGCGTCTCGCCGCCCTGCTGTGCCTGCTGACTGCCCCCGCCGCCGCTGCCGCCATGACACCGGATAGCGCGAAGGACCCAAATCTTTGGCTGGAGGCCGTCAGCAGCCCCGCCGCGATGGACTGGGTGAAGGGCCAGAACGCACGGTCGCTCGGCGTCCTGCAGGGCGACCCGCACTACGAGACGTTCTACCAGCAGGCGCTGGCGATCGGCCAGGCGCAGGACCGCGTGCCGGTGCCGGCTCAGCTGAACGGCCAGATCTTCAATTTCTGGCAGGATGCCGACCATGTCCGCGGCCTGTGGCGGCGCACCACGCTCGACGATTTCCGCACCCCCACGCCGCATTGGGCCCCGGTGCTCGATGTCGATGCGCTGGCCAAGGCGGAGCACGCCAACTGGGTGTGGAAAGGTGCCAATTGCCTGGAGCCGGAGGAGCGTCTGTGCCTGCTCGCCCTGTCGGACGGCGGCGAGGACGCCGTCGTGCAGCGCGAGTTCGACGCCGCCCGGAGCGCCTTCGCCGCCAACGGCTTTTCGATCCCGCACGCCAAGATGGACGTCGATTGGGAATCCGCCGACGCGGTGCTGATCGCGACCGACTGGGGGCCCGGCTCGATGACACAGAGCGGCTACCCGTTCATCGTTAAGCGCCTGCGCCGCGGCGAAAAGCTCGCTGATGCGAGCGAGGTTTTCCGCGGCACCGCGAAGGATGTGCGGGTCGTGCCGACGGCCCTGAGCGACGGGCAGGGCAACCACGTGATGCTGATCCAGCAGGGGCTGGATTTCTTTCATTCCGCCTGGTTCCGCGTCACCCCGTCGGGCGTCGAGAAGCTCGCGCTGCCGGAAAAGATCCAGGTCAGCGGCCTGCTGCACAATAAGCTTGTCGTCATGCTGGAAGAACCCTGGGCGCGGCCAGGTGCCACGCCAATCCCCGCCGGTAGCCTGGCGGTGTTGGACATGGGCAAGCCCGGCGCGGTACCGGAACAGGTTTTTGTGCCGGGACCGCGGCAAAGCCTGGATAATGTCGCAGTGACCCGCGACAAACTGGTGGCCGCCATGTACGATAATGTGCGCGGCCGCATCCTGATCTTTACGCCCGGCAAGAACGGGTGGAAAACCGAACGGCTGGCGCTGCCGGACAACGTTGCGGTCGACGTGGTTTCCACCAGCATCCGCGACAACCGCGTGTTTCTCGACGTCAACGGTTTCCTGACCCCCGGCAGCCTGTGGTTCGCCGATCTCGACGCCGGCCCACCCAGCATGATCAAGCAAACGCCGCCGCGCTTCGACGCCAGCCGCGATGTGGTGGAGCAGTTCGAGGCGACGTCCAGCGACGGCACCAAAATCCCCTATTTCGTGGTGCGTCCCAAGGCCATGAAGGCGGACGGCAGCAATCCGACCTTGCTATACGCCTATGGCGGCTTTCAGATCAGCGAGGTACCGAAATACTCCGGCGTGCTCGGAAAACTTTGGCTCGAGCATGGCGGCGTCTATGTGCTGGCGAATATCCGCGGCGGCGGCGAATTCGGTCCCGCGTGGCATGAGGCGGCACTGAAAACCCACCGCCAGCGCGCCTACGACGATTTCGCCGCCGTCGCGAAGGATATCATCGCCCGCAAGATCACCAGCCCGCGGCGGCTCGGTATCGAGGGCGGATCGAACGGCGGGCTGCTGATGGGCGTGGAATTCGAGCAGCACCCGGACCTGTGGGGTGCCACGGTTATCCAGGTGCCGCTGCTGGACATGCTGCGGTTCGAGCAGATCGCCGCCGGTGCCTCCTGGGTCGGCGAATACGGCACCATTGCCAAACCGGAGCAGCGCGCCTTCCTGGCGCGGATATCGCCGTACGCCAATCTGCGCGCCGGTGTGCATTATCCGATGCCGTTTATCTACACCACGACCAAGGACGACCGGGTCGGGCCGCAGCACGCGCGCAAGTTCGCGGCCAAGATGGCCGCATTGCACCTGCCGTATCTGTATTACGAGGCGATCGAAGGCGGCCATTCCGCCGGCGCGAATGCGCGCGAACAGGCGCAGGAGAAGGCGCTGGAAATGACCTATCTGACGCGGCAGTTGATGGAATAGAAGGCCAGGGGCTCCGCCCCTAGGACCCCGCTGGGGCCGTAGGCCCCAGACCCCAATAGCGCTGCGCGGCTGTTCCAAGCTAATTGGCGAAGCCATAAAATGAGATGAATAATTTGGTTTCGCCGTTTCCCCCAACGATTTCTAATGAATGGGGTCTGGGGCCTCCGGCCCCAGCGAGGTCCTAGTGTCCTGTCTCGCAAATAGGTTTATATAACTTCCGAGCAACTTGATTCGCGGGAGGTTGTTGGAATGGCAAGGCCGATCAAGGTTCTGGAGGCGAGCGATGTGGTCCGTGCGGAGTTG
>Ga0181531_10002985_pt1 | contig 10454 bp, 7 predicted proteins | sample PEATcosm2014_Bin_38_FD_119743 | JGI IMG/M metagenome (GOLD analysis project Ga0181531, IMG submission 119743) | Peatland microbial communities from MTU Mesocosm Facility, Houghton, MI, USA - PEATcosm2014_Bin11_10_metaG | ecosystem: Environmental > Terrestrial > Soil > Wetlands > Peat | place... | reverse complement strand
CTCGACCATCGGACGATAATTAAGCGGATCGCCCGTGTCGGTTGAATAGCGGTAGGTGTTGTTGGTCGGATTCCAGTCAATGTCGGCGCGTTCGCCCCGGGAATTCATGACGAGGAAACGATTGGGGGCGTCCGGGTCCCGACCCGTCACCAGGTCCACACCTTCCAGATGGGTCAGCAAGGGTACGAGCGTAGTGGTGGCGGCAGGTGCGTTGTGGATTTCCACCCAGTCTTCAATGCCGGTGGTGGGCAGGACGACGTCCTTGGGGTCCTCAATGGATTCCGTGATCCGGTACCCGGCCTTTTCCAGAAAATCCACAACCTGGACGCGCTTGAAGGAGTCGGCGTGGTTGTGTCCGTGGTCCGAGAGAATCAGGATTTGCAGGTCGCGTCCCGTCTGCGCCCGGTAACGCGCGCGCATCGCTTGAAGCTGGGCATCGAGCCCGCAAAGCAGGTCATCGATGTCGCGGTCCAGGTGCTGGGCATCATCCGTGGCGCGAATATAGACGTAATAGCTGCCTCCGTTGTCCGTGTCGTTCCAAAAATTTCTGATCGTTTCGTGCATTTCGTATTCAAACGTATGGACCGGATACACATAACCCATGGTGCGCAGCAGGTTGTTCTCCATCTCCCAGGTCATTTGCGCTTCGTGCTCCATGGTGGTGGTGATGCCGTTGATGATGATTTGGGAATTTGCCGCCGTGCTGAAATAGGTGCGTTGATAACCCGGCAACGGGCGGTCGCCAAAAATGTCCGTCCACGCAACGTCACTGGTGGACGGAAACGTCGAGACCATGCGGCTGACCGGAAAGTATCCTTCAGCCAGGGTGAAAGCCTGGCGGCGAAACGGCTTTCCCCAGATATTGGTGCTGATGACGCCGTCCTGCAGGGCTTTCAGGTCGCGGTAGGCCACGCCGTCCAAACCGAGGACCAATCGTGTGGGAAGAGCCGGGCTCGTGAACGGAAAGACCTGGAGCGCCAGCGAAATCAGAATGACAGAACGTCTTGCGATTTTATTCCAACGAACCGATCGGTCAAAGCCCGGACCAAAAAACATGGGGCCAATCAATAGCTGATCCGGCCGGATGTGTCTAGCGGCCCGTCAAAGAGACGGTGTCTTAATTTGGCGGAGCGCGGTTTGTCGCAAACCGCAGCACCGGGATCGGCTGGCGGCGCCGCGAGTTGAGGACAACTCGCGCTCCGTTTTCAAACCAGGAAGTCACCCCAAGGGATAGTGCTTGAATAAACCGAGGGGGCCCTCTTAGACTCGTGCTGACGGTGAAGCGTCAAGCCGACGCACAAATCCAGCGCACGATGAAATCCAGAGACCTGTTCAAGGACATCTTCAGCCTGGCGGTCCGGCTTTTGGGGCTGGTCTTTCTTTATCTGGGCCTGAGCGCCGTGGCGCCGCTGCTGGATTTCAGTTCCATCCAGACGGCCAACGCCGGCGACATCATCACCGCCATTCTACCGATTGTATTCAATCTGCTCGTTGCCTGGTGGCTGCTGGGCGGTGGATTCCTGATCCGCCGGGCTTACCCGGAGACATCGAGAATTTCGCCCTATTCACCGGCGCCCAAAGAGGGTGGGTTATCAACAGCCGTGCCTGCCCAGTCCCAACGAACGCCGGACCTGGAGGTCGCCGATAAAAAACTCGCCGCCCTGGTGGAAAAGCCAAAAGACGACCGGGCGGCCTGATACCCTTTCCCGATCCACCAGCCAGGCCAATACCGTGGCCTTTTACAGGCCACCGTTCAGCAACAACCGATAGAACATCTGTGCGTTTGTCGGCACCACCGTGAACGGTGAAACCGCGGGGTTCGTCACCCACGGTCCCAACAAATTGGTTGAATCGAGCAGGATTCCACTTGCCCAATTTAACACCGGGTTGGGAACGATGCTTTGCGTGTAGAGGTAATTGGTCAATCCCCATGCACCCAAACTGCTGCTGGTTCCCACATACACCTTCCCGTTCGCTATCGTCGGGCACGTCATCTTCACATACGTTCCCACGCTCCCGCTCCACAGCAATTTCGGAAAATTCACGGCGTCATAGGCCCGCAGATTGCTGTCGTCATCAATTTCCCACAAAATACCATTGGTCGTTCCGTCGGCTGAAAGTGAAAGCCCGCCACAACGATCACCGATGGAGTAGGAAGCCGTGCCCAGCGGCGTGGTGACAATGTTCGATCCGGTAAATTCAAATGATTTGGTCGGGCTGTAGCTGTGCAGGACGAAAAGATACTGCAAGCTCGGCCCCTGCCAATAAACCGGCGACTTCCCAACCGTATCGCCGGAATTCTGTGCCTGGAATCCTTGCACAAAATTCCCGACCTGCCCCATTTTGTTGACATCAGCCAGATACAGGATCCCGTCCTTGCCAATCCCCACCGCATAATGCGTCGGCAGCAAGACCACGCCGCCCGACCCGAAGTCGGTGTCGCCACTGTTGAGGTCGGACCAGTTGCTTGGTGTGGCATAATCCTGCACCGCCAAACTGCCGTTGAGTTTGATCATTGACTCGCCAAAGTTGGCGCTGCCATCAAAGGTTCCGTTGCCGGTCATGATGTAGATGTTTCCATTCGTATCTGCCGCCGGCGCCATGCCGCCAGACCAAACTGCCGCCTGGTTGCCGGTGGGGGTGGTGTTGAAAGCGCAGACTTGCGAAAGATTGGTGGCATTGTAACCCAGCACAAAGCCATGATAGGGTGTCCTGTCACAGTGCGAACCAAACGCCAGATAAACCACGCCGTTCAGCAACAGCAGACCCGGACGTTGGTGCTGGTAGGTGGCGCTGAAAGCAGCCGCGGAAATGGTAACCGGTCCGCCGAATTTTTCGTTGCCAGTCGTAATGTCCAGCGCATGCAACTCGTGAGCCGGGCCTGCTGCCAGCTTCGTATCCACATAAAGCGTGCCGCTGCTCAAGTCTATCACCGGAGTGCCCGTGATGCCGACAATCGGCGTCAAATCACCACATTGGATGGCTGAAATGGAGGGATTAAAGGGTGTGCCGAAATTGGTGTGCCAGTAAGTGGTGCCACCGGTGTCCGCATCAAATGCATACACACTGTTGTTTTCCGTGCAGACAAAGACCACATTATGTACCCCGTTGGATATGCCCAGGTTTTCAACGTAAAGCGGCTGCGCATACACCTGCCCGTCCACGCCATCGGTGAAAATTTTGCCAAAGTTGGTCGAATTGACGTTGGCGGGCGTCAGTATGGTTTCCGACGTATTGGCACCGGTGCGTGCAAGGTCGTTATGTTGCGTGATCACATTCACGGCCTGTGCCTGGGGAAGCAACAGCGCAGTGGCCAGCAAAATGAGGCTGCCCGAGATTTTGCTCCTTCGGTTAAGAGAATACCTCAATGAATTATTCATAAACTGCTGCCAAATCACCCGTGAAGGTAACAGTTTCACACACGGGTCGTCCCTGTCAAATGGTTTATGAAATTCGCGCCGCAGCGCCGATAGCCTGGCTCGACTCGCGGTCCTTAATTACCCGGCTTTCCTTTGGAAAATCCTTCAACGTCGCGCTGCCGGCCTTGGCAGGCTTTGGAGAAAACGGCTTGAGCTGGATGTTTTTGAAACGCACTTTTGCGCCTTCGAGGGTTTCGTGGTCATCGTCGCTGATCCAGGCGCGAACCTGCAGGCCGATGAAGCCTTTCGGCGTCATCGAATCTTTGACATACGCACACAGGACGCCGTTGAGATAAGTCTTTAAGGAGTCACCGAGCGCCTCGATTCGAAGATGATTCCAGTCATTGGTGTGGAAAATTTTCCGGCCCTGCCTTGAAAATTCGTCCGGGTCGCCGCCCAGTGCGCCGGGATAGAGCCACATGCGCCGCATCTCGTCGTAAATGCCGGCCGTCCACCAGCGCTCATCATACAGCGTCGCGGTCCACCAGCGGTGATTCGGGCTTGGATCAATCATCACCAGGTATCCATACACATGGCCCGCGGGGATGGTCTGGGGCCGGCCATCCCACTCCCACCGGGTATCTTTCGCGGCATACTGGCTGCGTATATGGACGCCGGAGAAAAGTTGATGATCCACCTTGAAATCGAGTTCGAGCATGAAATTGTCGTAATCCGTTTTCGTGCCCAGAACGCTGTTGGTGTCGCTTTCGGAAACCGCCTCACCGACGATGCAGCCGTCCTCCACGAAAAATCTGGCGTTGCCGGATTTTTGCGTCCAGCCCGAGAGGTTTCTGCCGTTGAACAAATTAATCCAGCCTTCCCTGGCAAAAAGCTCCGGTGCGGCCAGGATCAAGAACACGAAAAGGATTAATCTGAATTTACGCATGGTACAAATGTCCCAAGCCCAGGGCGACGGCGGCCAACCACCCGGACGCGCGGAGGGCTGGGATGCCGGGCGGCGTCAGTCTGGCCACGGCCATCAAAGGTGAAGTCATGTTCCTTGAACCCGGGCCGTTTTGTTTTACCCGTCATTATTCAGCCGGCTTGATCTTTACCTCCACTTCCAGGCTGCGGTCGGTGGTTCCCTTGTACGTGCCGGTGATGGGCGGCACGTCGGCGTAATCGCGGCCGACAGCGATTTTCACATAGGTTTCGCCAGCCTGACAATCATGGGTGGGATCCAGTGCCCGCCAGCCGATGGTGGGGATGAAAACCTCGGTCCACGCATGGGTGGCGCTGGCCGTCTCGGTGGCCAGATAACCACTCACGTACAGGGCCGGAATCTTCAGCGCGCGACACAGGCCGATCATCACGTGGGCGAGATCCTGGCAGACCCCGCGCCCTTCCCGCAACACCCCGCGCATGTGGGTGTGAACGGTGGTGGAGTTCGGCACATATTCGATGCGCTGGTGCACGAACCGCATGATGGCCAGCGCCGCCTGCCATGTGTCGGCCAGGCCGATGGCCGCGTCCAGGGCCAGCCGCCAGGCTTCCGGTGTCATTTCCACGTACCGGCTGGTCTCCAGAAATTCGTAGCTGCGCGTGTCCTTCAGCGCCTCGCCGATGCGCGCCAGGGGCCAGGGCGCCGCCGTGGTGGGCAACGGCGCGGGCGGGCGGGTGGCCACGCGCAACTGGCTTTCGATGAGCAACGACGAATGCGGATCGACCACTTCAAAGTGGTGGACGATGTTGGAATAAAAGTCGTGGTACTGGCTGACCCGGGTGGCGGGCAGCACCTTCAATTCAAACGTTTCCACCGTTTGTTGCTCGTTGGAAAAAGGCTGGAGCCGCGCCTCGTTGAAGCTGTTTTTCACGGGCGACGCGTACGTGTACCGCGTCCGATGAACGATGTCCCACTTCATGCGCGCGCTATCAATGCGAAAACCCGCCGGCTCGGCGAGCAAAAATTGCAAAAATTTTCCGGAACCAGATCAAACCTCGGCCACATCCACCGCCACCTTCAAGGCATGTTTACCGCCGCCGGTGAGAATGCCCGCCAGCGGGCTGACATCGCCAAAGTCCCGGCCGTACGCCACCGTGATATGTTCCTCCGCCGGCTGCAAATTGTTCGTCGGGTCAAAATCCACCCAGCCGGTGCCATGACAATAAACCGCAAACCACGCGTGCGAGGCGTCCGCGCCCGTCAGCCGCGGTTTGCCCTCCGGCGGGCGCGTGCGCAAATAACCGCTAACGTAACGCGCGGGCAAACCCAGCGAACGCAGGCAGGCAATGCCGAGGTGGGCGAAGTCCTGGCAGACGCCCCGGCGTTTTTCCAGGACCTCCTCCAACGGCGTCGCCACGGTGGTCGCCTTGGCATCGTACTTGAAATCCTCAAAAATCCGCCGGGTCAGGTCCCGCGCCCCCGCCAGCAGCGGCGTGCCGGCGGGAAAACTTTGGGCGGCATAATCGGCCAGTTCGAACGAAACGCGCACCTGCGGCGAATCAAAGATGAACTGGTAGGGCTCGACCACCTCCGGCGACACCGGGTCGCGGAACATTCCCGCCACCGATTCCCAGGACGCCGAGGATTCATTGACCGACGGATTGTCCGCACGCACGGTCACCCGGCTGGAGGTGATGATTTCGAGCCGGCTGTGAACCTGTTGGACGGTGAAAAAGCAAAGCCGGTTGCCAAAATAATCGGGCCGCGACTTGCGCAGGGCGGGTTCGGGGAAAATTTTCAGCGTGAAGCTGTCGCGTTCCTGCGTGGCAGTGGCGCGCGGTTCCATTCGCGCCACGTGATGCGACACGGCCACCGGGGCGGCGTATTCGTAAAGCGTGCGATGGACGATGTTGTAGGTCATGGCTCCCCTTCCCGGCCGGTGCGGAATATGGCCGAATGCGCGAAATAATCCGCAGCGATGGCGTCGGAGAGCCGGGGCAATGCCTCCAGGGTTTCCGCGATGCCCTGGCTCAGCTTGCCCTCAAGCCAGCTTTCGCGGGGACCGGCAAGTTCGCGCGCGTCCATCTGCTGCAACCGGGCCAGGCAGTCGGCCAGGATTTGTTTGCCGGCGCCGGTCGTGGTTTCGCGGTCGCGTGGCAGCCGTTCAAAATGCTGTGCCAGCCGCTGGATTTGGAAGAGGACCGACCGCGGATTTTTATCGTCGAGCAATACGAGATCAAACACCGCCGGGAGGTGCGGCAACAGGTTGTAACGCGAGCGGAAGGTGATGGAACTGTCCGCCACCTCGAGGATGGCCTCGAGCACGCTGGGGTCCTCGGCCCGGGGTGAGCGCAACGTCGTATCAAGCAACGTCCCCAGATACAGCGCGCGTTCGATGCGCAGGCCCATGTCGAGAAAACGCCAGGCCTGGGCGCGGGTCATGTTCTCGCGTGCCAGACCGTGGAACGCGGCGAGGCCAATCAGCGTCTCGTTCAAGACGCCCGTGGCGTCGCCCGCGAGCAGCACCAGGCTGGTGGTGGGCGTCGCCAGCCGTTCGTTGAGCCGGCTCAACACGCGCCACATGTCGTTGGAAGTCCGGTCGCGCACGAACATCGCCAGCCGCTGCAGATGGTCCGCAATGTGGCTCAGACTGCCGGTCCGGGCCGGATCAAAGATGGCGGCCAGCAGTTCGGCCTCGAACGCCTCCGGGTTCTGGCGCAATTCGGTCTTCTCGAGCAATCCGGGCAACTGTCCCTGTCGTTCGAGCGTCTGCAGGAGCGGCCCCAACAGCGGCATCGCGCTGCCCGTCCGTTCCGGGTTGAACCGCCGCAGCGTGCTGCGCAACAACCGGGCGGTTTCATCGGCGCGCTCGGAATAGCGGCCGAGCCAGAAGAAATTGTCGGCCAGCCGACTCGGCAGGTTGTTCCCCGTGCGCCGCAGGTCCACGCTCTGGTTCGCTGCATACAACAGCGTGGTTTCCTCGACGGGCGCCTCGGAAACGACCCAGGTGTCCTTGCTGCTGCCGCCGTGCTGCATGGAGATGAAAGTGCCGGCATCCGGCGAAACCCGGGTCAGTCCGCCGGGCATGACGGCGTAACCTCCGCCGTTCGAAACCAGAAACACCCGCAGCTCGACCGATCGCGGCGCCAGCCGGCTGCCGTCCCACGACGGCGCGGTGGAATATTCCACCCGCTCCTGCGCCACGAACAGGTCTGGATCAAATTCGATGTGCCGGCGCAACGCGTCGCGTTCGTCCGCTCCCAGGGGCCTTCCGGTTTGGGTGGGTCGCACACGCGAACGGAACGACGGTTTGATCACCAGCCGGTCCAGGTTTTGGAGAACGTGTTGCCGGGCCGGCTCCTGGCCGCACCACCACGTCGCTGTGGACGGCAGTTTTAGTTCCTCGCCCAGCAGGTGCCGGCACAATCCCGGCAGGAACGCCATGAACGCCGGGCTTTGGAGCAGGCCGGAACCGAGCGCGTTGGCCACCACCACGTTGCCCGCGCGCAACGCCTCGACCAGTCCGGGCACGCCCAGCATCGAATCGTTGCGCAACTCGAGCGGATCGCAAAAATCGTCGTCCACCCGCCGCAGAATCACATCCACCCGTTCGAGGCCGCTCAGCGTTTTCAGAAAGACGCTGTTGTCCCGCACGGTCAGGTCCTGGCCCTCGACCAGCAGGTAACCCAGGTAACGCGCCAGATAGGCCTGCTCAAAATAGGTTTCGTGGTGCGGCCCCGGGGTGAGCATGACCACCCGAGGGTGGTCCGGCTGGCGCGGCGCGAGCCGGGCGAGCGTATGCTGCACCTGCTGAAAAAAACCGGCCAGCCGGTGGACATGATTGTCGCGAAACGGTTCCGGCAGGATGCGCGAGGTGACGAGCCGGTTCGCCAGCGCGTAGCCGGCGCCGGTGGGAATTTGGGTGCGGTCGGAAACCACCCACCAGCGCCCGTCCGGCGAACGCGCGAGGTCGGCGGCGTAGAAATGAAGAAAAACATCGTCCGGCGGGCGCAGGTTGTGGCACGGACGCAAAAAATCCGGCTGCGCAAACACCAGCGCCGGCGACAGCCAGCGTGACCGGATGAGATCCTGCGCGCCGTAACAATCCGCCAGAATCCGGTTCAACAGCAGCGCGCGCTGGATCAGTCCGGCTTCAATCGTCCGCCATTCGTCGGGCGCCAGAACAAAGGGGACCGGGTCCAGCTGCCACAACCGTTCCATGCCGCGGGGATCGCCGTAGACATTGTAGGTGATGCCCTGCTCGTGGACAAAACGCTGGCACGTGTCCCAACGCAATTGGAGCTCCATTGGGCTCAACCCCTCCAGGGCGCCGATCAGTTTCGCATAATGGGGGCGCGGCCGGCCGTCGGCCGCGAGCAGTTCGTCGAACGCGCCCGGAACCGGCGGGTAACCGGCCAGCAAACCCGAGGTGGCCAGCGACGCCTTTTTGGCGCTGCCGGCTTCGCCGGCCATTGATTGGGACTGAATCATTTTCGGTTCGCGGTCGGTCCGCTCATTGTCGGCGTCAGACATTGCGTAAATCCAGGGTGAAGGGAAAGTCCGGATTGACCGGCGGCGGTGGAATTTCCGTTCTGCCCGCCGTGTGGCCGTGGCGGAAAAAGCGCGCCAATCGGCGTGACTCGGCCTCGTAACTGTTCACCGGAAACGTTTCGTAACTGCGCCCGCCGGGATGCGCGACGTGATACTGGCAACCGCCGAGCGAACGCCCGTTCCACGTGTCATAAAGATCGAAACGCAGCGGCGCGTGCGACGGAATCGTCGGCTGCAAACATTCGGGCGGCTGCCACGCGCGGTAACGCACACCGGCGACGCCTTCGCCGTTGGTGCCGGTCGGATGCAGCGGTACCCGCCGGCCGTTGCAGGTGACCGCGAACCGGTCGCCCGCAAGTCCGCGCGCCTTGACCTGCAGGCGTTCAACCGAGCTGTCCACGTAACGCACCGTGCCGCCGCCGCCCGGTTCCTCGCCGAGCACGTGCCACGGTTCGAGCGCCGTGCGCAGTTCGATCCGGATGTCACGCTGTTCCAGGTCGCCGATGAACGGAAACCGGAACTCGAAGTGCGGCGCGAACCAGTCGGATTCATACGGGTAACCGGCGTCGCGCAAATCACGGAGGACGTCCTGGAAATCCGTTTCACAAAAGTGCGGCAGCATCCAGCGGTCATGAATGTCCGTGCCCCAGCGGACGAGGCCGTTTTTATAGGGTTCGTTCCAGAATTTCGCCACGAGGCCGCGCAGGAGCAGATGCTGCGCCAGACTCATGCGTGCGTGCGGCGGCATTTCAAACGCGCGCATCTCGACCAGACCGAGCCGGCCGCCGCTGCTTTCCGGCGGGAACAGCTTGTCGATGCTGAACTCGGCACGATGGGTGTTGCCGCTGGCGTCAATCAGCAGGTGGCGGAACAGGCGGTCGCAGAGCCACGGCGGCGTGTAGCCGAACCGTTGCGTGTTGCGTTCCAGTTCCTTGAACGCGACCTCAAGTTCATACAGCGAATCGTTGCGGGCCTCGTCAATGCGCGGCGCCTGCGAGGTCGGGCCGATGAACAAGCTGCTGAAGAGCCAGCTCAACGAAGGATGATTCTGCCAGTAAGTGATGAGCGAACGCAGCAAATCCGGCCGGCGCAGCACCGGCGAGTTCTGCGGGGTGTCGCCACCGATGATGATGTGATTGCCGCCGCCGGTGCCAGTGTGGCGTCCATCAAGCATGAATTTTTCCGTGCCCAGCCGCGTCAGGCGCGCTTCCTCATAAAGCACGGTTGTGCGCTCGACCAGTTCGTCCCACGATTGGCTCGGGTGCAGGTTTACCTCGATGACGCCGGGATCCGGTGTGACGGCAAGCTTGTTCAGGCGCGGGTCGCGCGGCGGCGTTTCGCCCTCGATGATGACCGGTGTGCCCATTTCGGTGACGGCGGTCTCGATGCCGGCGATCAAATCCAGATAATCTTCCGTGGTGGCGACCGGCGGCATGAACACGTGCAGCCGCCCGTCGCGCGGTTCGACGCACATCGCTGTGCGGACAATCCACGGCGCGCTCTGGCCCTGCACCGGGCGGCGGTTCGGGTCGTAATCCGGCGGCAACGGCGGCAATTCGACCCGCTCCTCCTCCAATTCGCCGAGTTGCTGCGCGCGCTGG
>Ga0181531_10002984_pt1 | contig 10456 bp, 9 predicted proteins | sample PEATcosm2014_Bin_38_FD_119743 | JGI IMG/M metagenome (GOLD analysis project Ga0181531, IMG submission 119743) | Peatland microbial communities from MTU Mesocosm Facility, Houghton, MI, USA - PEATcosm2014_Bin11_10_metaG | ecosystem: Environmental > Terrestrial > Soil > Wetlands > Peat | place... | reverse complement strand
TTTGCAAATGGTGGCTCACCGGCGGACGCGAAAATTCCCCGGCGGACGCGCGCCTCAAGGTCGTCAACATCGCCTCGATGCTGTCGTTCCAGGGCGGCATTTTCGTTCCCGGCTACACCGCCAGCAAGAGCGGCATCGCCGGCATCACCAAGGCGTTCGCCAACGAACTGGCCAAGGAGCGGATGAACTTCAACGCCGTCGCCCCCGGCTACATCGCCACGGACAACACCAAGCCGCTGCGCGAAGACCCCGTCCGCAGCAAGGCAATTTTGGACCGCATTCCCGAAGCTCGCTGGGGCACGCCGGAGGATGTTGCCGGCGGCATTTTGTTTCTGGCGTCGAAGGATGCTGATTACCTCAACGGCACCATCATGAACATGGACGGCGGCTGGCTGGCACGTTGAGAAAATGCGGCAGGAAATGAAATCAATCGCTGCCAGAGAACGCAAAGCGCAAAGAAAGAAATTCTTTTGGTGTTCTCTGCGTTCTTTCGCGGCTGTAAAATAAAATGACAAAACCCACCCTTCTTATTCTCGCCGCCGGCATGGGCAGCCGTTACGGCGGACTCAAACAGATTGATCCGGTCGGCCCCGCCGGCGAAACCATCATTGACTACTCGATTTACGACGCGCTGCGCGCCGGCTTTGGCAAGCTCGTCTTCGTCATCCGGCGCGACTTCGAGCGGCAGTTCCGGGAAACCGTCGGCGCGCGGTTCGAGCCGCGCGTCGCCGTCGAATATGTGCATCAGGAACTCGACAAGCTGCCGCCCGGATTTTCCGTTCCCGCCGGCCGCACCAAACCGTGGGGCACCACCCACGCGATTCTTCTGGCCGAGAATGCCATCCGCGAACCGTTCGCCGCCATCAATGCCGACGATTTTTACGGCGCGCAGGCCTACCGCCTGCTCGCGGAGCACCTGACCTCCGGCACGCCGGATTACGCGATGGTCGGGTTCATTTTGCGCAACACGCTCTCCGAATTCGGCAGCGTCGCGCGCGGCGTCTCCCGCGTGGACGAAAACCATTATCTGAAATCCATCGTCGAGATGATGAAGATCGAGCCGGACGGCGGCGGCGCGAAAAACACCGGCACCGACGGAAAAATCACCAGGCTTACCGGCGACGAGGCGGTCTCGATGAATTTCTGGGGCTTCACGCCGGCGGTGTTCGGCCAGTTGCGCGTGCAGTTCACCGAGTTTTTGAAAAAAAGCGGCCAGGAGCAGAAATCCGAGTGCTACATTCCCGCGACCGTAGGCGAACTCGTCACCGCCGGCCAGGCGAAGGTGAAGGTGTTGCGCACGAACGATTCGTGGTTCGGCGTCACCTACCGCGAAGACCGTCCGCGCGTCGTCGAAAGCATCCGCCAGCTCATCGCGCGCGGCGATTATCCGAAAAAGCTCTGGTAAAAACCCATTTTCCGCCAAATGGGAAAAGGAAAATTGGCCGATAAAAATCAAATGCCACCTGGAATGTGAACGCGCGCCAATTTGTTTCCCAATTTCAAAAACTGGCCAAAGCGGGACAATCCCTCAAGGCCGGGAAGATTTCTTCTGGCGCGCGTCCCAAAATTCCGGCCCGCACGCCGGACGCGCTGATTTTTTCGCCGCACCCGGACGATGAATGCATCACCGGCGGGCTGGCGCTGCGGCTGTTGCGCGAGGCGCGCTGGAACGTCATCAACGTCGCCGTGACGCTGGGCAGCCACCGCGCCCGGCAGGCGGCGCGGCGGCGCGAATTGCAAAATGCCTGCGCGTCGCTTGGCTTTGGCTTGATCGTGCCGGGCGGGCGCGGACTGGAGCGAATCAATCCGGACGCGCGCGCAAAAAATCCGGCGCCTTGGCGGGCGGCGGTGAAAACCATTGCCGGCATCCTCGCGGAGCAAAAGCCGCGCGTTATTTTTCTTCCGCACGGAAACGATGTCCATCCCGCGCACGTCGGCGTCCACTGGCTGGTTTTGGACGCGCTGAAAACATTGCCGCGCCATTTTTCCTGCTTCGTCGTCGAGACGGAATTTTGGGGGCCAATGGCCGGTCCGAATCTGCTGGTTGAAATTGGCGCGGCGGACCTGGCCGGTTTGATTGACGCGCTTTCGTTTCACGCCGGCGAGGTGAAACGAAATGCGTATCACGCGCGGCTGCCGGCGTGGATGCTCGACAATGTCTGGCGCGGCGCGGAGCTGGTCGGCGGGCGCGGCGCGAGGTCGCCGGACTTCGCGTTTGCGACGATTTACCGCCTGCAAAAATGGCGCGGCGGAAAACTCCGGAAGATTTTCAGCGGCGGGAAATTTTTGAGCGCGGCGCAAAATGCCGCCAGCCTGTTCCAATGAAAGCGAATTTCATGCGCGCCGCCATCCGGCTCTCGCTCGAAAAAATGCGGCACGGCGAAGGCGGTCCGTTTGGCGCGGTCGTGGTGCGGCGCGGCAAAATCGTCGGGCGTGGCTGGAACCGCGTGACTTCGGCAAACGACCCGACGGCGCACGCGGAAGTCACGGCCATCCGCGACGCGTGCCGCCGGCTCAAGACCTTCCGGCTGGAGGATTGCGAGATTTACGCCAGTTGCGAGCCGTGTCCGATGTGTCTGGCGGCGATTTACTGGGCGCGGCTCGGGAAAATTTTTTACGCCGGCGCGCGACGCGACGCGGCGGCCATTGGTTTTGATGATGATTTTCTTTACCGCGAAGTGGCACGCCCGGTTTCACGCCGCAAAATTCCGATGCGACAGCTCCTGCGCGGCGACGCGCTGAAGGTTTTCAAGGAATGGCAGGCCAAGCCGGACAAAGTCCGTTATTGAAATTGGCGGCCTAATGGGAATTAACAGCGCGCTGAATTTGCTTTCGCAGCGCGTTTTCATCTGCTAGAAGAACCGCGTGCGCAAGCTCCTTTGGACAATTACCGGTCTGTGGCTTTGCGGTCTGCTGGCGGCGGCCGGCGCGGAGCCGTTTCCGTTGGCCGATGGCACGACGGTCAGCGGCGACATTGTTTCGTTCAACGACAACGGCATCATTTTCCGCACGGGCGACGACAAATACACCGACCGGCTGCCGTGGCTGAAATTTTCGCAGGACGGGTTGAAGCAACTGGCGCAAAATCCAAAGATTGATCCGTTCGTTGAGCCGTTCATCGCGCCGGCGGCGGCGGAACAAACTCCCAGGCCAGAAGTAAAAGTCCAGGCCGTGCCGCGGCTGGACCGGTCCGCGCCGGCATCGCTGTTTGGCGGGCTGTTGGCATCATCGGTCGGGCTGATGGTGCTGCTGCTGGTTTACGCGGCGAACATTTACGCGGGTTACGAAATCGCCCGGTTTCGCGCGCGGCCGTTGGCGGTGGTGGTGGGCGCGGCGGCGGTGCTGCCGGTTCTGGGGCCGGCCATTTTTCTTTCGCTGCCCGGATTGCGCGTGGCCGCGGCGCAGGTGGTGGAAACGCCCGCCGAAACGCCCGCCGAAGGGTCGCCGGTGGAAATCGAGCCGCACCGGTTCATGGTGCCGGGCGTGAAGCCGGAGGAGGAGATTCAAATTGTGGCGGGTTCGTGGGAGGCCGGAGCGCCTCCGACACCGCCTGACCACCCGGAAACGGAGGTTTTCCAGCGCGGACAGTTCATGTTCAACCGCCGGTTTTTCGAAACGAAATTTTCAGGATTTTTCGGCATCGTCCGCCGCGAAGCGGACAAGGACAAGGTGCTCCAGGTTAAAACGACCCGCACACTGTTTATTGCCGAGCGCATTTCGCGGATTGCGGCCAACGAAATGCACTTCGAGGTTTTGCGGGGCGATTCGCGGCAGGAAGTGATGGTGCCATTCGCGGAAATCCAGGAGGTCCAACTGAAACACAAGAAAGCATGAAGTATCGAACCATTCTGATGTTTGGCGCGCCCGGCTCCGGCAAGGGCACGCATGGCCGGGCGCTCGGCGCGATCCCCGGTTTTTTCCACTGTGCCTGTGGCGACGTGTTCCGCAACCTGCGCCCGGAAACGGCGCCCGGCAAAATTTTTCTGGAATACTCCAGCCGCGGCCAGCTCGTGCCGGACGAACCGACCATCGAGCTGTGGCGGCAGTTCATTGACAACAGCACGCAAATCGGGCGTTTTCATCCCGACACCGACACGCTGGTGCTCGACGGCATCCCGCGCAGCGAGCGGCAGGCGGAAATGCTGGGCGACGCGCTCAACGTCATTGCCGTTTTTTATCTCACGTCCAAAAAAAAGGAAAACCTCGTCAACCGGATGCAGCGCCGCGCGCTCAAGGACAACCGCCTCGACGACGCGAATCTCGACGTCATCCGCCAGCGTCTCAAAATCTACGAGCTGGAAACCAAGCCGGTGCTCAATTTCTACGGCAAAAAAATCGTCCACCGCATCAACACCGACGGCACGCCCGTCAAGACGTTCTCCGACATCCTCAAGCACGTCGTGAAGCTCTAAAATGTTTTTTGCGTCCGACCTTTGCGCCTTTGCCTCTTCGCGCCTTTGCGTTAAAATCCGCTGATGGCCGCGTTGCAAATCATCTTCATGGGCACGCCGGAATTGTCCTGCGCCAGCCTCGAATCGCTGGCGCGCAACAAAAAGTTTTCCGTCGCCGCCACGGTCACGCAGCCGGACAAGCCGAAAGGCCGTGATTTGAAGCTGCAGCCGTCGCCCGTCAAATCGCTCGCGCTCAAACTCAACCTGCCCGTGCTGCAACCGGCGCGCGCCCGTGATGAACAGTTCATCGCCGAACTGCGCGGATTGAAACCGGATTTGATTGTCGTCGCCGCCTACGGCCACATTTTGCCGCAAACGATTTTGGATTTGCCGGAGTTTGGCTGCCTGAACGTCCACACCTCGCTGCTGCCGAAGTATCGCGGCGCCGCGCCGATTCAATGGGCGATAGCGGGCGGCGAAACCGAAACCGGCGTCACCGTCATGAAAATGGACGCGGGGCTGGACACCGGCCCGATTATTTCGCAGCGGCGCACGCCCATTTTGCCGGAAGACAATTCGCAAACGCTCCATGACCGGCTGGCGCAACTCGGCTCGGAGCTTTTGATTGAAACCATTCCCGATTTTGTCGCCGGAAAAATCCAGCCAAAGCCGCAGCCCGCCGAGGGCGTGAGCCACGCGCCGAAAATCAAAAAGGAAGACGGACGCGTTGACTGGAACCTGCCCGCGAAAGCAATCTGGAACCGGCTCCGTGCCTTCACGCCGTGGCCCGGCGCGTTCACGTTTCTGGCCGGAGAACCAAAGCCGTCCCGCCCTGCGGGACTGAAAATCTGGAAGGCGGAAACGGTCGGACAATCCGGCAGAACCGGGGAAATTTTATCGGCGGACAAAACCGGCATCGTTGTCGGCTGCGGCGAAAATGCGCTGCGAATTTTGGAATTGCAGCGCGAAGGCGGACGGCGGATGAACGCGGCGGAATTTCTGGCCGGTCATGCGTTGAAGGCGGGCGACAAATTTGAATGATTGGAAGGTGCGGCGGGCGGGCGGCTCAATCCACGCCTTCAGTCGAGATTCGGATTCACTTTTTCGAGTTCCAAAAAACCGTGCAACTGGCGGATGCGCGTGGGGTGCCGCATTTTGCGGAGCGCCTTGGCCTCGATCTGCCGGATGCGTTCGCGCGTGACCCGGAACTGGCAGCCGACTTCTTCTAGCGTTCGCGCGTTGCCATCGCCGAGGCCGAACCGCAGCTCCAGCACTTTCCGTTCGCGTTCGCTCAAGCTGCACAGCACGTCGCCCAGTTTGTCCCGAAGCAGGCTGAAACTCGTCATGTCGAGCGGGCTTTCGGCGCCCTTGTCCTCGATGAAATCGCCGAAGTTCGCGTCCTCGCCGTCGCCGACGGGCGATTGCAGTGAAATCGGTTGCTGGGCCATTTTCACGACGGCGCGCACGCGTTCCACCGGCATCTGCATGTCGTCGGCGATTTCCTCCGGCGTCGGCTCGCGTCCAAAATCCTGCAACAACTGTTTTTGCGAGCGCATCAATTTGTTGATGATGTCAATCATGTGGACCGGAATGCGGATGGTGCGCGCCTGGTCGGCGATGCTGCGCGTGATGGCCTGGCGGATCCACCAGATGGCATAGGTGGAAAACTTGTAGCCCCGGCGATACTCGAATTTCTCGACGGCCTTCATCAAACCGATGTTGCCTTCCTGGATCAGGTCGAGGAACGATAGTCCGCGGTTGGTGTATTTTTTGGCGACGGACACGACGAGGCGCAGGTTGGCCTCGACCATTTCAGTCTTGGCCTGGAGCGCCCTGGTGGAAAATTCGCGCAGCCGGTCGAACGTCTTCAGGAAATCTTCAAAGGGCATCCGCACAAATTCCTCGAGCGCGCGGATTTTCTGCCGCTCGGCCTCGACGAGATGCTGCTGCGCGCTGGATTCCCGCTGGCATTCGGCGTCGGCGAGCGCGCGCAGGCTGTATTGCAGTTTGTCGTGGATGTTTTCCGCGACGAGCGCCATTTCCTCGCTGACCTTGTATTTGAAGCAAAATTGCGGGAAGGCGTCCTGGAGCTTTTGGTTGGCGCGTTTGAACGCCCGCGACGTCCGCTGGCGTCTGGCTTTGACGCGGGCCTCCCGCCACGCGGTGAAATCGCGGTCCACGTCCTGATCCAGTTTGCGGACGCGCGCCAGCACGCGGCGGAGCACGCCGAGATGCGTGTTGCGGCTGTCCACCTTGTTGTCGAGCACGACGCGGTCAAAGCGTTCGCGCGGCGGATCGGCCAGCAGTTTTTCCGCCAGCGCCACGTGTTCCTTGCCAACAAATCCAAGACCGTAAATGATTTTGCGGACTTCGTTTTCCGCGGCCTCGATGCGTTTGGAAATTTCCACCTCCTGCTCGCGCGTCAGCAGCGCCACCAGGCCCATTTGTTTGAGATACATCCGCACCGGGTCGTCGAGCGCGTCCAGCCGGCTCGTGTCTTCCTCCTCGGCATCGGAGCTTTTGACGCGATCCACCTCCGCCTGATCCATGACTTCGATTTCCAGCGTGCGCAACTTGGAGAAAACCTCGTCCAGAATTTCCGGGGTCGCGGCGCTTTCCGGCAGCATCTCGTTGAGGTCGTTGTAGGTCAAATGCCCCTGTTCCCGCGCGAGACGGACAAGTTCCTTGATTTTTTCCGAAAGCGCCGGGTCGGAAACGTTTTGCAAAAGGAGGGCGGGCGGTTCAACCGCCGCGGCTGCCGTGCCTGGCTGGGAACGCGCTGCAACGCGCCGCCTTCCCTCGTTCAGAGACGAACCGGCTCCGGGTTTGCGAACCTGAGATTTTGACATACAACAACATCACTCCGGCGTGCGCCCGAAGCGTGTGGAATATGAAAAGCCGCGGCAACTTCGTCAAGCGGGGAAACGACAATTTATTTTTCCGGTGTGATGTAAATTCCGCGCGGCCCGAGGTTTTCCAAAATCACTTCCACCGTGCGGTCTATCGCGCCGAGATTTTCGCGGACAACCCGCTGCGCATTGCGGCCCGTCTCTGCGCGGCGGTTTTCATCGGCGAGCAGGCCGGCGACCGCCTTTTCCAGCGCTTCCGGACAGCTCACCTGCACCGCGCCGTTTTTCGCGACGAAATCGCGCGCGATGCCGGCGAAATTTTGCATGTTCGGCCCGAACACCATCGCCCTGCCCAGCGCGCCCGGCTCGATCGGGTTCTGCCCGCCGCTGGCCGTCAGGCTTTTGCCCACGAACACCACCGTCGCGTGTTCGTAAAAAAAACGCAGCTCGCCGGTCGTGTTGACCACCAGGCATTCGACCTCGCCCTCGGCCAGTTGCGTGTCCGCGCCAATCAAATTGCGATAGGCAAATTTCACGCCGCGTTCGCGCAACTGCCGGCCAACTTCGTTGCCGCGCTCGAAATGCCGCGGCACGAGCACCAGAAAAAGTTTCGGGAAACGCACCCGGAGCCGCTGCGCAATTTCCGCCAGGAGGGCTTCCTCGCCGTCATGCGTGCTGCCGCCGACCAGAACTGGCGCGTCCGGCGGCACGCCAAGCTGCCGGAACAGCGCCGGCACATCGAGCGTCCGGCGTTCTTCCAGCTTCGCCGCGTCGAATTTCAAGTTGCCGACGACGCGGACTGCTTCGGGCCGGCACCCAGCATCGCGCAAACGCGCGGCGTCCTCCTCGTTCTGGCATCCGACGCCGGCAAACGACGCGAAGAGCGGACGGAACAAAAATCCAAACCGTTTGTAGCCGCGAAGCGAACGGTCGGACAGCCGCGCGTTCGCCAAAAAGACCGGAACTTTCAAATCACGCGCGCGCCACAGGAAATTCGGCCAGATTTCCGCCTCGACCAGCACGATGGCCTCCGGGTTGATGACGGCCAGCGCGCGCCCGACGAATTTCCGCAGGTCAATCGGGTAGTAAATTTTGCTGATGTGCGTCGGCAGCCGGCGGCGCAATTCGGCCATGCCGGTGGTCGTGGTGGTGGACACGACAAATTTGATGTTGGGCAGGCGCAGCTCCAGCGCGCGAATGAGCTGGGTGCAGAGGTTGACTTCGCCGACGCTGACGGCGTGGAGCCAGATGACCTGGCGGTTGGTGAGCGCCTGCTTGAGGTTCGGATCGTAACGCGCGAACCGCTCGCGGAAGCCCCGGCGCCAGTTGCCGCGCCGCCGCATCCGCCGGAAATAATACGGCGCCGACAGCACGAAAAAAATCGTGAACAAAATGTTGTAAAATGTCCGCATCTGATTCCCGGGAATTCAAGGACTTAACATCCCGGCACCAGGATGCTCCGCCTGTGGGAATGTTTCACAAAGGCAACGCAATTTCAACCGTGAAAGAAAAGTAACCAGATGGTTATAAGCGCCGGCAGCAAAAAAGGCAACGTGAATTTAAGGACAAATCCCAGAAATCCGGGCATGGGGATTTTTTCCTGGTCGGCGATGGCCTTCACCATGAAATTTGGGCCGTTGCCGATGTAGGTCGCCGCGCCGAAAAACACCGCGCCCGCGCTGATGGCCAGCACGCTCAACGCGCCGGCATTTTGGCCGAGCAGCTCCGTGATTTCCTGCGTGCCGGTCGCGCCGGAAAGCGCGCTCAAGAAGCCAAGATACGTCGGCGCATTGTCGAGCACGGCGGACAGACCACCGGTCCCCCAAAAGAAAATTCCCGGCGACGGACTGGCCCCGAGCAATTCTTTCGCGTGCAGGCCAAGCCAGTCGAGCGCGGGCATCATCGTCGCAAAAATGCCGGCGAATAAAACCGCCACTTCCTGAATCGGATGAAAATTGAATTGGTTCGCCGCGTGAACGGATTTCGGCGTCGTGAAATAGGAGCCAACCGCGGCGGCAAGCATCAGGGCTTCGCGAAGAAAGACCGGTTTGCGTGCAAAAACCGAGCCGAGAATCACGGCCAGGAAAAATAAATTGGCGCGCCCGTCAAATTTCCAGGCGCCATTTGCGGCTCTCGTTTTGCGCGGCGCGCGGGCGAAGTGAATTTTGTCCACGACGTAAAAAATCGCGAGCAAAAGGCCGACGCCCGCCGCCCACATCGGCCAGCAATTTTTCGCCACCCACCAGAACGGCACGCCCTGCAAATAGCCGAGAAACAGCGGCGGGTCGCCGATGGGCGTGAGGCAGCCGCCGACATTGGCCACGATGAAAATGAAAAAAACGATGTGATGCGCTGTGACGCGGTTTTGGTTCAGCCGGATCCACGGACGAATCAGCAGCATTGCCGCGCCAGTCGTCCCCAAGACATTCGCCAGCACCGCGCCGACCAGTAAAAAAACCACATTGGCCAGCGGCGTGGCCTCGCCCTGGACGCCGATGTGGATGCCGCCCGAAACGACGAACAGCGAGCCGACCAGCACGATGAAACTGACATAGTCATGCGCTGTGTGCAGAACGCGCGGCGTATCCTGCAAAATCAAAACGTAATAACCCAGCATGACCGCGCCGAGTCCCAGCGCGACTTTGGCGTAATGCCGCAGCCACCAGTTCGGCGCGAGCAGCGGCGCGAACGCCATCGCGCCGAGCAGGAGCGCGAACGGCAGGATCATCCATGGATTGGGAGAAACCATTTCCGTCAGCTTGCGCGGGCGGAGGGAATTCTTCAAATAGGAAATCCAAAATCGCAAATGAAGTGGCTTGCCGGGGCGCAGCTCGGAGAAAAGTTTGAATCCGGCCCGCCTTCGCTGCGCTTCGGCGCGGCATTTTCGCCTCCGGCGAAAATGGGGTGGCCGACGGGACTCGAACCCGCAACAACAAGCTCCACAAGCTTGGACTCTACCATTGAGCTACGGCCACCAGCCAGTCTGCAAAGACTAGTTTCCCAACCGCTGCGAGTCAAGTTTGCGCCATTGCCAACCGCGCGCCGCCGATTTAGACTTTTCCGGTTCATGGCGGAATATAAAGTTCAATTCGAGGTCTTTGAAGGCCCGCTCGACCTGCTCCTCTATCTCATCAAAAAGGAGGAGGTGGACATTTACGAGGTCAACCTCACCAAGCTCGCCACGCAGTTCATCGCCTACATTGACCTGATGCGCGA
>Ga0181531_10002983_pt1 | contig 10456 bp, 7 predicted proteins | sample PEATcosm2014_Bin_38_FD_119743 | JGI IMG/M metagenome (GOLD analysis project Ga0181531, IMG submission 119743) | Peatland microbial communities from MTU Mesocosm Facility, Houghton, MI, USA - PEATcosm2014_Bin11_10_metaG | ecosystem: Environmental > Terrestrial > Soil > Wetlands > Peat | place... | reverse complement strand
GATTGCTCCTGCGGGACGGTCATTCCTCTGGGCCACGCATTACTGCGGGGCTCAAGCGACCTACCCGGAGGTTGGACGCGCCGAGCCGGCACGTTCGCGACCGAGGCCGCGATCCCTCCCTATTTGGTCTTGCTCCGTGTGGGGTTTGCCCTGCCTGCCGCATTACTGCGGCAGCGGTGCGCTCTTACCGCACCTTTTCACCCTTACCCCGCCGCCGTTCGCAAGCCTCGACTGGCGAGGATTCCGAGCGACAGCGGGGCGGTATATTTTCTGTGGCACTGGCCGTCGAGCGGACTTGAATCCGCCCTCCCGGACGTTATCCGGCACACTGCTCTGCGGAGTTCGGACTTTCCTCCCTCAGCGTCTATGAAAGACGCCGAGAGCGACCGTCCGGTCCGGCTGTCAACCCTCATAGTATATGTGTTTTATCCTGTGAAGTGCGGCTTTGCCGCCGACGCTCTTCTATTTCATTCATGACCAAAGACATAGCCTATGTGTTTGCGGCAGGCGCGGTAGCGGCCGTTGCTTATTCGCTGCTCTGCATTCTTGGTGCGCTGAGGTTCCTGCTGGCTGGGAAGGCGGGCGAGGGCGCCCGCCCCACACAATCCGAATTCCCTGTGTCGATCCTCAAGCCGCTCAAAGGCGAAGACCCCGAAATGTACGAGAGCTTTCGCAGTCATTGTCAGCAAAAGTACGGCGCGTACGAAATTATTTTCGGTGTCAGTGAAGAGAATGATCCGGCGGTAGCGTCGGTGCTGCGCTTGCAGGCCGAGTTTCCGGAGCGTGCGATCCGCTTAGTCGTCTGCGAAAAGAATTTAGGCAGCAATACGAAAGTCAGTAATCTGGCGCAAATGCTGCCCCATGCGAAGTATGAACATCTCCTGGTGAACGACAGCGACATTCGTGTAGACGCCGACTACTTGCAGAATGTGATGTCGCCGCTGCGCGATCCGGCGGTCGGTTTGGTCACCTGCCTGTATCGCGCGAAGGCCGGTCGAGGACTGGGTTCGCGGATTGAGTCGCTGAGTATCAGCACGGATTTTGCCGCCGGAGTCCTGGCCGCGCAGCAGCTCGAGGGCATTGGGTTTGGATTGGGTTCGACTCTCGCCTTTCGCCGCAGCGATCTGGCCGCGATCGGCGGCTTCGAGGCTATCGCCGATTTTCTGGCCGACGATTACGAATTGGGTCATCGCATCGCAGCGCTTGGACGGACGGTGACACTCTCGGACGCAATCGTAGAGACTCATCTTCCAAGCTATGATGCAGGCGAATTCTGGCGGCATCAGCTACGCTGGGCTCGGACCATTCGCGACTCGCGTCCTTGGGGATATCTGGGACTCGTTTTCACCTTCGGCATTCCGTGGGCGCTGGCGGCGCTGATCTTCAGCCGGGGCGCGGCTTGGGCGTGGGCGCTTTTGGCCGCGACTCTGTTGATGCGGGGCGCCGCAGCTATCTTTGTGGCAACGTTTTGCCTCAGGGACTCCGAAGTCGTGCCATGGCTCTGGCTCCTGCCGATCCGAGACTGCTTTGCCTTGCTAATCTGGCTGGCGAGTTTTTCGGGACGCACCATTCTCTGGCGTGGCGAGAGCTTCGTACTGAAAAATGGCAAGCTGACTCGAACGGCGTAAAAGCCACGTCTTGCCGTCAGTCGCTTACCTTGTGATTGGTGAAAATCGATTTGCCTCCAGAGCGCGCCAGCAGGAAGTGCGGTGTGTCCTTGATTTCTGCCGGGAGATCTTTATCGGTCCAGAGAAATACCGTCTGTGCTCCAGCCCAGAGCGGCGCGAACGAAGCAGGTGTCTCGAAAACGTTGGGCGCGTCTGGGAATTTTGATCCATACCATAAATTTCCGCTGGGGACATGCAACACGCGCAAGGGTACACCGGTATAGAAGTGCAGGGTGGAAGCTTCGTGGTATTGCCCGTCGACCACGATTATCTCGCCGGGCTCGTAATGCTTTTGAATCGCGACGGCCAGATCGTGCGATGACAGGATCGTCGAGAAAGTCGAAAACGCCGAGTGAACGCAGGCAAGTACTCCGATCATCATCAAAGCCAGCGCCGCGTTCGCTAAACGTAGCCGTGACTTTCGCCGCAACCACCAATTTGCGCCCGCACCGATGGGAAGCAAAATGACCGTACCTAGAAGCGGCCACCGGAACGCTCCCATGGCTTCCGGCGTGAGATCAAGAAAGTGGCCAAGCGATAAGTCATACTCGGTCGGATTTTTCTTGAGCAAGTCGGCAAGGTCGGTGCCCGGAGCGGGGATGCGTGACGAAAGGATCACAGCCGCTCCAAATGCAGCGCCGAGCAGAGCAATCGCCAGAAACACTCCAGAAGATAGCCGTCCGGCGCGGCGCTCCGGCGACTGCGGCGCAGCTTGTTCTTCACTAGAAAGCCAACCTCCGACGAGCAGAGCCATGCCCGGCACAGCCGGAATGGTGTAGTACTCCTGGCGCGTAGAAAAACTAAAGAAACCCACGATCACCAGAATCCACAAGAGAAAAAGCAAATTCGCTTGTTGTCGAAGCGAAAGCCGGGCACGCGTTGCGCTTCGCCGGAAAGAAATGTCTTTCAAAGCTTGCGGCAGAAAAAATACCCAAGGCAAGAGCCACACCAGAAGCAGTCCCCAGAAAATGAATATAGGAACGGTGTCATATCCCGGCGGCACACGCTTGCCAACGAAGCGCAGGAATTGTTCATTCACAAAGTAGAACCAAAGAAATCCTTTGACCGCGCCTTGCGAAGGATTGCGAATCGCCGCCATGATGTGCCACGGTGCGGCGATCGCCAAGAATACGATCGTGCTCGAAAGCCAGCGCAACCGTAAAAGGTGTCGCAGGTTACCCGTCAGCAAAAGAAAAATTGCGATGGCACCGAAAGGAAACACGAGTCCAATCAGACTCTTCGTCAGCACGTTTAAAGCGCAAGTGGCGGCAAATCCCCAGCAGGTCAGACGCGACGGCGGATCCTCCTGCAACGATCGCAGAAAAAAATAAAAACTTAGCGTCAGCCACAAGCCGACGGCGACGTCGGGAATTTCAAAACGTGTGTAAATAAATGGACCGACGCACGTGGCCAGTACGACGGCCGAGTAAAATCCGCCGCGCTCGCCATACACGCGCTTCCCCAGGGCATACGTCGCAATTAGCCAGGCCAGCACGGACAGATTAAGCGGCAGCCGAGTGCTCCAGTCGTGGACGCCGAATAACTTATAGCTTAGGGCGACGCTCCAATAGAGTAGTGGAGCCTTCTCCAGGTAGCGAATCCCGTCGGTGTAAAGCGTGACCCAATCGTGACGGAGAACCATCTCCCGCGCCGCCTCGGCGTGAATAGTGTCAACATCGTCGAGCAAAGGGGGAGTAAAAATGGAAGCCAGATAAATGACCGCCCACAGGGCAAAGATAATGAGAAGAGAGCGGGTTACTTGCGAAGGAGAAGATGCCGGAGCCTGAAGGTCAACAGAAAAGGTTGTGTCGTTTGCCGGCTGGTTCATGCGCGTCCGCTTCGATTATACGAGAGCGGATTCGGTTTCCGAGGTCGAGGGAGCCGCATCCAGTACCGAGCGAATTTTCCTTGCCAGACTCTTCAGCGAAAATGGTTTCTGCAGAAACCTGGTCGTGACGTCGATGGCACCGTGCCGCAGCACAGTGCTCTCGGCGTATCCCGATACAAAGATAATTCTCATGTCAGGCCGCAGTTGGGCCAATTTTGACGCCAGCTTGGCGCCTCCCATATGAGGCATGACCACATCCGTGACCATGAGCTGAATGGCTCCGTCGAACTCTTTCGCCCGCCGGATCGCTTCCATGCCATTGGCGGCTTCAATTATGCGGTAGCCGCTCTGCGAGAGGAATTCGTTTTCGGCGTTGCGAACTACCTCGTCATCCTCGACCAACAGTAGAACTTCGTCTCCTGTGGGCGACTTCAGATCGGATGTGTCCGATGGGGGCTCCTGAACCTTGCCTTGCGCTTGCGGCAGATAGATTTTGAAGGTTGTACCGTGGCCCGGCTCGCTGTACACCCACACGAATCCGCCGCTTTGTTTCACGATTCCGTAGACCGTGGCGAGACCCAGGCCGGTGCCTTGACCTTGCTCTTTCGTGCTGTAGAAGGGCTCGAAGATGTGCGCGATATGCTCGGAAGATATGCCTTCGCCGGAGTCTGTCACTGACAACACAATGTAATCGCCTCTCGGAACTGATGGCTTCTTACTCACGTAGGCTTCATCCACTCTTACGTGGGCGGTTTCAAAGGTGAGGCGGCCACCCAGGGGCATTGCATCGCGGGCATTGGCGGCAAGATTCATAATGATTTGCTCGACCTGCACCGGATCGGCCCGGACTCGACCAATATCCGGCGCGGGAACGAATGCCAACTCGATGTCTTCCCCCACCAGGCGCGGCAACATGCGATAGATGCCGAGGATCACACGATTCAAATCGAGCACTTGCAACGACTGCACTTGCTTGCGGCTGAAGGCCAGAAGCTGCCGGGTCAGGTCCGCAGCGGAGCGCGTGGCATTGGTAATCTCCTGAAGATTGTGGCGCAGCGGGTTTTGCGAATCCATCGCGTCCAGAGCCAGTTCGGCGTATGCGCCGATCACCAGCAGGAGATTGTTAAAGTCGTGCGCGACGCCGCCCGCCAGGTGACCGATCGCATCCATCTTCTGCGCCTGTTGCAACTGGGCCTCAAGCCTGCGTTGTTCGGTAATGTCACGATCGCTGGAAATAAAGCGGACGATATTGCCCTCTCCATCGCGCAACGGGGTGACGGTTTTCTCCACTACATAGGTCTCGCCGTTCTTCTTGCAGCTCACCAGCACTCCCCGAAATACGTTCCCCGAGAGAATCGTCTTCCAGAGGTCCTGAAATACTTCAAAGCTCTGCTGATCGGATTTCAGAATCCGCAAATTTTGGCCGACCGCCTCAGCATGCAAGTAGCCGGTAAGCGTCTCGAATGCGGGATTCACATACTCCATCGTTCCGTTGCGGTCAGTGATTACAATCGCTTCGCTGGCTTGCTCCACGGCACGCCATAGAGTCCGGCACATCTGTTCGGTTTTTTCGCGCTGCCGTTGCCTACAGAAGGCTCCAATCTGGCTGCGCGCGACATACCGAATGTCCGACGGCGAGACGGGGCGGGCTTCCCCGCCCGAAGGAACCATTCGCAACTCTTCCCTTTGTCGTGCTGGATATTCTTCCGTGCACAGAAAAACCACTCCCACGCTGGAAACTAAAGGCAAACGCTCCAGCAGGTTCTCCACTGCCAAGGGCTCTGACCCTTCGTCAAACAAGAGCAAATCGAATGCCGCGCTCTTGAAGCGTTCTGCCGCAGCTTCGACAGTGGCGGCGTGGTCCAGAAGAAAGCGCTCCTCCGCCTCTTGCGTTAGATCGAACCGGAGCCGAGCGAGATTGCGTTCGTCGCCCAGATAAAGCAGGCGCAACTTGATGACACTGCCGGGAGTGGGGGGAAGATCGCGCATCCTGAGACTTCTCTAGTAACCTCCATCGGATGTCGCGAGCGAAGACAATCGTCCCATCGAGGGAGAATCGACGCAACTGAGGAACGGGGTGTCCGTTTTAGGACTATTCCCGTTTTGGGAACCCGAGGCCGAAATGGCAGAAACAGTCGCCCTACTTAAGCCACAGCCATAAAACTACCCCGGTCGCCACTGCCATCGTGATGGTGCCAGCGGTGTACAAGTGTTTTCGCCATCCATTCTTCTTGTCCGTTGGCCGTTCCGACGAGAATGATAGTCCGGACTGATTGCGCACCGATAGTCCGGTGGCCTCACAGTCGAAGCAAATCATGCGCTCCTCTGAGACGGGAAAGCCGCAGCCGGCGCAGGTTCTTATGCTGCTTCTGGCTCCGCTGGATTCCCCGGTGAGAGACTTTGCCGCGGACTCTTCATCGTTCGCCCTGGGTAAGGGAATTCTGCCGCGCACGATTGGCGGCGCTGCCAGTTCTTGGGGGCTGATGGCCACAGGCGATACGGTGTCCGTGGGGGTAACCCTATGGGTCGCGGGAACTTCCACCGCTTTCGGAACCACCACTGGAGAATAGTTTTCAGATTCCGAGAGCGCCACTTCCACCATGGACGCCAGACGCTTCAGTTCGGATTGTTCTTTTTCCCCAAATGCAACTGCACCATCGGTCACGACTTCGAACCTGCCGACCACTGCATTCTTATACCTGACAGGTACGGCAAGCGTGGAGAGCGAGGAATTCGGCTCTGTAGCCATGGACTGGCCCACGGCTGTAACCGACTGACCCGCGGCCGCCTGGCAGATCATTTTCCCATCGAGCAGCAATCCAATGATGGCCCCAGACCCTCCGGTAAGGTCGTGCGCACGGTCCGCTAACAATTGCAGGGTCGCTTGCAGACTGCCATCAATATGCGAAGCGGAGTTATCACCGCCGCTCGAACTCTTTGCTTCAAGCGGCTTCGTCAAACTCAATTTGGAGATGTGTTCCGTCATGCTGAAGGGAAGTTTCGCCTCCCTTCAGTGTAGTGTCAAGCGCCGCTGCCCGGAAAGGATAACCACGGCGATGCTCCGAAAGGGAGCTAGTTGAGATCCGCCAGGGTGACCGTCGAAAAGCTGCCGGACAAGGTGTTGAGTGAAACCATGGTCCGGTTTTGCCCCGAAGTCAGCGTGATCGTTACGGGTCCTGCACCAGGGTAAGTGCTCACCGTGTTGTCCGCGCCCGGATAAGTGAAATAAACGTCGTATGTTCCCGCGACTAAGGTCTGGTAGCTGGAAGCAGTGCCAAACGCCAGCGATGTAATGAGCGGAGTTGCGCCGGTAATTCCGGTTCCCGTCGTGACAATATAAATGTTGGGCTGTGCGGCCGCCATTCCCGGTGCTGCATTGACGATTCGCAAGCTGGCATCGCCCGAACTGGGCGTGGTGTTGTCATCGAGCAGAACGATCGCCTGTGGGCTGGCCGAGTAATTGGCGGCAATCACCGTAGTCTCAGTACCGCTGCCCAAGCTGACGGATTCGTTAATGAGTGCCGTGGTCGAACTGGTCGGCTCGATGACTAGGGTTTGTGAACCGGAACCCACCGAATCGTAGCCCGTATTGTTGCCATACGAGAGGCTGCTGCTGAGGGTTTTCGAACCCAGCAATACGTTGACCCCGGCGGTCTCATCGGGGATGGCGTTGAGCACGCGAAGCTGAGTACTGCCGCCGCCACAACTGGAAATGAAAACAATCACGGAACACACCGCAAACACGAGCGGAAAAACACGCTTAGCTGGAAACATCCGTACTCCAATTGATAATGAGGATTTAGTCCTTCAGTCAGTATATAAGCACCGCTTACCGCAAAGCGGTGTAAAGACTCGGTAAAGCTTTGTAAAAGAGGGGTTTGTGCCGGACTTGGGAAAATGCTTTCCGCTTTCGTTGGATGCTACTTGTCGTCGCGCTGGCGTAGCCAATCCAAAAACATTTGCTCGATCGGCTTGTCATACGTCATGAGGACGTGACGCACGGTGTGTCCGCTGACGAAGTGGCACACTTCTTCGGCGAGATTCTTGGCATGATCGCCTGCGCGCTCGAGCGATTGGGTCATGAAGATGACTTGCAGGCTGGCTTGGAGTTGGATGTTTTCGGGATTCTCGATGTGGCGTAAGAAGACTAAATTACGCAAGCGATCCATTTCAGCGTCGGCGCGCAGCACATCGACCGCACGCTTTACGTCCCGGCTGGAGAACGCTCCGCCTACGTCGGCGAGCATTTTTTCCAAGAGGCTCGCCATCTGCGTCAGGTCGCGGGTGTCTTGCGGATCGAGCCTGGGTCCCGCTGCCTGAGCGCTGCTCGCAAAACTCAACAGGAGATCGCCGATGCGCTCCAACCCGATCATGAACTTCATGCAGGCCAGAAGTTCGCGCGCTTCAGACTCGCTGACTTTTGTGATTTCCTGCGTGACCCCGGCGTCGATCTCGCGATCGATGTTGTCCAGTTCCTTTTCGCGTTCACGAATGCTCGCCAGCAATGGGCCAGAGCCGGTGGCAATGCCTTCCGCAGCGATGCCGGCGGCTTCCTGAGCTACCTTGCAAGCTTCGATGGTGCGCTTGACCAGGTGTGCATAAGCAGGTTCGGCGTCCGATCGGGTCACACTAGCGGTACTCATAGACGGCACCTCGAGGGAAAGAATGGGGCGATTGCCTTCCGCTGGCGAAGCCCGACGGCGGCGAATCTGGAAACCCACACTCGCAGAATAGGACGTGGGGCTATCGATTTGGTTACAGTCGTGTGAAAGAAAAGTGAATTTCGCGGATTCTTGGCCTTCGAAAAAGCGCGGCAGATCAAGTCCCGCTGTTTGCGGTTACCTGCTCGGTAGATAGCGGAAGTATAAATATGAAGGTTGAACCATGATTGAGTTCGCTTTCGGCGCGAATCGTGCCCCCATGAGCTAAGACGATATGTTTGGCGATGGCCAGGCCCAGTCCTGTGCCGCCGGAATCACGGGATCTCGCCTTATCGACGCGATAGAAGCGCTCGAACAAGCGCGGTAAATGCTCCGACGGAATGCCTGGGCCGAAGTCCTGCACGTAGAACTCGACGCCGTTCGCAAGCTCGCGCGACCCCAAAACGAGACGGCCGGTCGAGCCGGCATATTTCAACGCATTGTCAATCAAGTTGGAAAAGACCTGGTGAATCGCTTCTACATCGGCGGTAACGGGCAGCAGCGCGAACTCGTGCAGTTCAAATTCGACACCCTGGCTTTTTGCCATGGTGCGAAAACTGAGCACTGCCTCGCGCAAAAGTTCCTCGGGCAGCACCGATTGCATAGCGAAGCGTTGCTCGCCCGATTCCACGCGCGCCAGCGTCAGCAAATCCTCAGTCAGCCGCGACATGCGGGTGGCATTCTTGCGGATGATTTCCAGAAAGTCGCGGGAGTGACTGTCTTCTGCGGAGGCAGAGTCGAGCAGGGTCTCGGTATAGCCCTGAATCGAGGTCAAAGGCGTGCGCAATTCATGCGAGACATTGGCGATAAAATCGCGGCGGGTTTTTTCCACCCGTTCCGTTTCGGTTAAGTCGCGCAACACCGCGACCGCGCCACCGCCCGGCATGGGCGCGGCCGTGACTTCGAATATGCGAAAGGGCGCAACCGACGTGGCTCGGGATGTCGCAACCGTCCGCGCCTCGGTGGCACTGCGAACCACACGCAGGAAGTCGGGGTCGCGAATGGTTTCGACAACCAGAGATTGCACCCGAACCCGGTGGGGTGCGATGCGATCCAAGGCCTGGTTGGCCCAGAGTACGCGCTCTTCGTGATCGACCGCGATCACCGCGTCTTGCATGGAATTGAGCAGCGTCTCCAGTTGACGTTGACTTGTCTTCAAGGCTTCGAAATTTTTCTGGAAGTTGCGCGCCGTTTTATCCAGAGCGCGGGCGACCTGCCCGATGTCATCCCGTGACGATTCGGAAATGCGGGCTGTCAGATCGCCCTGGGCGATGGTTTCGGCGAACTCTACAATTCGTTTGAGGCGTCCGGAGATCGATTGCGCTGCGATCCCCGCCATGATCAATGCAACCGGGAACGCCAGAGCGGAGCCTCGCAAGAGCTGGCGTTCGATCAAGGCGGTGCTGGCTTCGACATCAGAGAGCGGATAGGCCAGGCGAACCGCACCACCCTGCGTGGGTGCCGCGACATAGAGGAACGGAATGGTTAGGGTTACGCTCGACCGGCGAGAGGTTCCCAAATGGCCTTGCAACGCGGCGACAAACTCAGGTCTCTGGGCATGATTTTCCATGGTTGACGCCGTGGCCTCTGAGTCGGCCAACACTTTCCCCGTCGCGTCGATGACCGTGGCGCGAGCCCCCGCAGCCTGGCCTTCTCGGGTGACAAGATCCTGCAAGCTCTCATTGCCGCTGGAGTTTACTCGCTCGGCGAACATGAGCGTTTTTTGCTGGAGATTGCGCTCAATTTCCTGAGTGAGAGAATCCTTCCACGCTTTCCGAACGGAAAGATCCAGCGTCAGCGTGGCCCCGGCGATGACGATGGCGAACGCCAGCAGCAGCTTGAAAAAAATCCGGTGTCTCACTCTTGCCTCACGTCTTGCTAAGTCCCTTGGGCGCTTCGAAGCGGTAGCCCGCGCCACGGACAGTCCTCAAGTACCGTGGGTTCTCCGGATCAGGCTCAATTTTCTCTCGAATGCGCCGCACATAAACGTCGACCGAACGCGGCGTCACGTAGGCAGTATCGCGCCACACCGAATCAAGCAGCTGATCGCGCGTGAAGACGCGTCCCATATGGCGAATGAAATAATCCAGCAGTCGAAACTCGGTTGCGGTGGTCGCGACGATATTTCCGCGAACCGTAAGCGTCATCGCCCCTGGATCAATCTCAATCTCGCCGACGCGCGAGGGTGTATTCGAAAGCGGACGCTCAAAGCGCCGCAGCACCGCCTTCACCCGCGCCACTAGCTCTCGCGGGCTGAAGGG
>Ga0181531_10002982_pt1 | contig 10458 bp, 8 predicted proteins | sample PEATcosm2014_Bin_38_FD_119743 | JGI IMG/M metagenome (GOLD analysis project Ga0181531, IMG submission 119743) | Peatland microbial communities from MTU Mesocosm Facility, Houghton, MI, USA - PEATcosm2014_Bin11_10_metaG | ecosystem: Environmental > Terrestrial > Soil > Wetlands > Peat | place... | reverse complement strand
CTTGGCGGCGAAGTCGTCCATTTCATCGTTCAGAAGAAAGCCGAGGGAGCCGGCGGTGACATGGGAACCGAAGGTGTCGTTGAGGGTTGTGGTAACGGAAACGGCGTTACCTTCACTGTCGACGACGGAGTAGTGAGTGGTGTTGTTCGATTCATGGAGTTTGCCGGGGGTGGTGGGTGCGGGCGGCAGGAAACCAGAAGGGCGGACGAGAGAGGCCGATGCGGTGGCGGCGTTGGGATCGATGGAAGCGCGCCAGGCTTCAGCGTATTTCTTCGAGGTGAGCTGGGTGGTGGGGATGGGGTTGTAGTCGGGATCGCCCAGGTAGTCGGCTCGGTCCATGTAGGCGCGGCGGTAGGCCTCAGTGATGAGATGGATGGACTGAGGGGAACGGTCGCCCAATTTTGAAAGGTCAAGGCCCTCCAGAATGTTGAGTGCGCTTAGCATGACGATGCCGCCGGATGAGGGTGGGGGCGCGCTGATGATCGTGTAGTTGTGGAAGGTTCCAGTTACGGGAGCACGCTCGACGACGGTATATTGGGCAAGGTCGTCCAGTGTTAGGAGTGCCCCGCCCTTTTTCAATTCGTCGATAAGCTCGTGGGCCATGGCGCCGCGGTAGAAGGTATCGGGATCGGCGGCGATGCGTTGCAGGGTGCGGGTGAGTTCCGGCTGCTTGAAGGTCTCGCCTTCCTTATAAAGCTGACCATCCCGCTGGAAGATGCGTTTGGATTCGGGGAACTTGGCCAGGTCGGGATCGGTGAGTTCGTGGGCTTCTTCAGCGGTGAGAACGAAGCCCTCGCTGGCGAGCTTGATGGCGGGGGCTATGACGCGCCGCAGTCCGAGCTTGCCGTATTTCTTTTCGGCATGGACGAGACCCGCGACGGAACCGGGCGTGCCGATGGAGCGGTATCCGAGGACGGACCCATCGAGGCTCTCTTCCGGGAGGACGTTGCCGTGGGCGTCCTGATACATGGTTTCGGTGGCTGCGAGCGGTGCCTTCTCGCGGTAATCGATGAAGGTGGAGTGGCCGTTGTGGGTGCGAAGAAGCATGAAACCGCCTCCGCCGAGGTTGCCGGCGGCGGGATGGACGACGGCCAGGGCAAAGCCGGTGGCCACGGCTGCGTCCACGGCGTTGCCGCCTTCGCGGAGGACTTCGAGGCCAGCGTCGGAGGCGAGATGGTGGACGCTTACGACCATTCCATGCCGGGAGCGGACGGGCTGATCGTCCAGATAGGGAATCACGTTCTTCGCGGCCTCCGTGGCTTGAGCGGAAAGAGGTTGTGAGAGCGCGGCGCCGGTGAGGGCGGCCAGGACGGGGAAAGAGGGCCGTCGGGTCATGGTGTTTTGACAGGATAACCCGGATTGGACGGATGGCGAAGAGGTTGGGATCGAGGAGGGTTGAACCGTCCCAGATGCGTCATCTGCTCGCTACGGGCCGGCGAAAATCAATCACGCACGTCCCCGGTGCTCGATGACGCGCAGGGCCGCACAGGATGTGACTCCGAACGAAAATGACAGCCCGTTCATCCGCGGGTTCAGGATGGTGATGATTCTGCTTGCAAAGGCATTTGCTGTTGGCCTGGAACGGAGAATGCAGGATATGATGCGAACATGTTCCATCGCCAACTCAGAGGTCTTTTTCTTTTCGCCGCGCTTGTATTCGTGGCGGGAACGCTGCGCCCTGAGGCGGTGGTTCCAGCGGCGAGCCTGAGTTCGATGCAGATTGTAGAGCGGATGCAGGGCGAGAATGCAGCCCGGATGCAAGCGCTGAAGCATTACAAAGCGCTGCGGCATTACCAGGTGGAGTATGAGGGGTTTTCGAAGAAGATCGGCGCCAGGATGGACGTGGAAGTAAGCTTCGACGCTGGGACGGGCAAGAGCTTTCAAATTATGTCGGAGAGCGGGTCAAAGTTTCTTTGCGAGAAGGTGCTGCAACGGGCGGTGGACAGCGAGAAAGAGGCCTCGCAAGATTCGGCTGCGACTCAACTGACACCGGCCAACTACAAGTTTCATCTGTTGGGGAGCGAGAACCTGGCCGGCCGTCCGGCTTACATTCTGGATGTGGAACCGGTAAAGGAAAACAAGTTTCTCTACCGGGGAAAGATCTGGGTGGATGCGGCGGACTTTGCACTTGTAAAGATTGAGGCGGAACCTGCGAAGAGCCCGTCATTCTGGATTTCGAAGACGGTGATCCGGCACACGAACAAGAAAACGCACGGCTTCTGGCTGCCGGAGTTGAATCGGAGCGAGACCAGCGTGAGAATCGGCGGGACTGCCGTGCTGACGATCGATTACGGGACTTACCAGATGGACGAGGGCGGCTCATTTTATGGAGCCGGCTCGTAAAGAGAGCGGATTTCCCCGCCTGATTATGGAAGCAGTTTCCGGGCTGCCTGAAGCGCCGTTCTGGCGAGCGCCGATTTGGTTCTGTACGCCAGACCGGGATGGGGAGGGAGGTGATTCCCATTAAAAGAGATGGACTGGCTCTCGCAGGCATTCCGGTAGTGGGTAAGCAGCTCAGAAGTTGCCGACTTCCAGCCGTGATCCTCGGCCTGCCTCCTGGCGGCGGCACCCATCTGCAGGCCCTTCTGCGGCGACGCCAACAGCTCCCGAATCGCTGAGACCGCTTCGCATTCCTCTTCAAAGAGGTAGCCGCTGACGCCTTCCTGAATGAGTTCAGGGATGCCTCCTGCGCGGGCAGCCACCACGGGGAGGCTGGAGGCCATGGCCTCGAGAATCACGAGGCCGAGGGTTTCAGTGCGCGAAGGCATAACGAAGACATCGCTTGAGGCGTAGGCGCTTGCCAGTTCTTCGCCATGCAGGAATCCCGCGAAGAAGACGGGCAAACCCTTGAAATGATGTTCGAGAGTTTTGCGGTGCGGCCCATTGCCAACCAACGCCAGGCGTGCGTCGGGCAAAGCCTTGATTATGGGTTTGAGGCGTTCAATGCCCTTCTCCGCGGACAGGCGTCCGACATAAAGGAGCAGCGGGCTCTCGGGATGTTCCTGGGAGAGGCGGGCCCGCATGGCGACAGAGTCGCAGCCAGGCCGGAAGCGATCGGTGTCAACGCCTCCAGGCCAAAGCTCGACACGCTGGATACCATGCTCCCGGAGCTGTTCCACAATGGCAACCGATGTGCAGAGATTTATGGTTGCCCGGTTGTGGCGGACTCTCATAATGGGCCAGATGTATCGCTCCAGGAATCCCAAACCATAGTAATGAAGGTACTTGGGCAGATCGGTGTGGTATGAGACGACCAGGGGCACATGCAAAGCTCCACCCTGTTTTCCACCCCCGTAATAAAGAGCGGCAATGCCCAAGAGGGAGGGATCCGCAACATGAATGAGGTCAGGCTGGAATTCGGCAATCTTTGCCCGCATGGATGCTCGTGGAAGAGACAGGCTCAACTCCGGGTAGAAGGCGAATGACCGGCCTTTCATGCCGACTATGGAGGAGCACTCGAAGCAATCAAATCCGCCATCGGGCGCAAAGATGAGAATCTCGTGGCCCTGGGCCGTAAGTTGCCTGACGGTTTGACAGAGGGTGGTAACGATACCGTCGACTTTGGGGATGAAGGTCTCGGTGAAGAGCGCAATTCTCATGGTCGTTCTGGACTCGTTTTAACCGGATTGCCACAAAGGGTATCACGGTGCGCGAAGCATTGGACGCGGAAACAGGCGGAAGGCGCTTCAGAGAGAGCCACTTATCGGCTTTTTTCCAGAGACCGGTTGCGGGCACTGCTCGCTGTTGTGCGCGTGAACGCGGACACCGTGGAGCCGATATGGGAGAAGTCGTTGGACAACGGGCTCTCGTGGACCACTGATTTCAAGCTGGAATACGTGCGAAAGAAATCCTAACCTGGTCCGTTCAGGAAGCGGAAGTCCAGGCCTCCGACCCGGCAAATTCCCTCACAAAGGCCTGGCGGAGGCATTCTTTTCAATCAGCCGAGCGGCGGGCAGTCCAATACCACGTCTTCGACCAAGCCGGTGTTTGTATATGGAGCTGGGCTGGATTGGGGTTTGCTGCCACATATAGGGTTGCGGTTGCAGTACCGCGGGAACCTGTACAAGGCACCCGATCTAACGAAGCTTTATACCTCGTCGGGGGTGTTCACGCATACGGCGGAACCGATGATTGGCGTGTACTTCCGGCTGTGATGGAACTCTACCCGTCTCTCGGTTGACGCGATGGCGAGCGGAGGCTGAGAGCGGAGACCCAGGCTTTCGGTGTGGTGGAGAAGGTTGCGCGAAAGAGAGCTACAAAGGCGCTCGGCTGCTGGTAGCCGACCGAGTAGGACGCCTGCTTAACGCTGAGTCCGGCGACCAGCAACTCGACGGCCTTCATCAGCCGTACTTGCCTTCGCCAGCATTCGAAATCGGTGCCGACCTCGCGCAGGAAGACTCGCTCGAGCGTTCTGACGCTGAGGCCAGCGGACACACACAAAGACTTGAGTGTGGCGCGGGAAGCGGGATTGACCATGACGGCCGCGGCGACGGCTGCCGCTCTTGGATCTGTGGGAAGGACGACCACTGTTGGCACGGGTGTGGCGCGTGCCAACTCAGCAACCAGAAGGTCGCGAAGAGCGCAGTGAATGCGATTGCGGAGATGAAGCTGAACCTCGCGCACAATTTCAAAAACGAGCTCCCGCAGAAACGAACCGACGTGAATCACGGTGCATGCCGCGGCCTGTTGGGTGAGGGAGGGGCGTAGATAGAGGGTTCGCATGGAGACGGGCTCCGGCATGTAAATCTGGTGCAGGGTGCGGGCCGGAATCCAGAGACCGAAGTGCGGGGGAATGGTCCAAACGCTTTGGCCCGATGTTACCTCCATGATTCCACGGCTGGCGTAGATCAATTGATCCGATCGATGGGCGTGAAGGGCGACGCGGAATCCCCGGGGATACTCGTGGGAATGGGTGGCGATGGAAGTGCCGCGCGGGGGATCGTTTTCGCGAACGATGAGATGTCGCATTAGAGATATATTATGCCGTACCAGATGTCTTGCGACACATGCTTACAAGCGAGCATGATGGCTTCACGCTGGGCTTGACAGCTCACGATGGAGGTTCCATGGGTATGAAACGCGTCCCCGTCTTTGTTCTTGTTGGAGCGATTTCACTTTTCACCACCTTGCCCGCGATGGCAGTCGACGATGCGGCGCTGTGCGCGACGAGCGCGAGTGCACGACAACTGGATTATTGGCTAGGCGACTGGTCGGTGGCGTCCCCAGGATTGGCAGGGAAGGGGCACAGCACGGTGCATTTGAGTCTGGACAAGTGCATGCTGGTTGAAAGCTGGGGCAGCGATACCAGCAACCACGATGGCGAAAACACTCTGGCCTACAATTCCGAGGATAAGATCTGGTACGGCCTGTTCGTGGACAATCAAGGGCGAGTTCACATGATGAAGGGCAACGTGACGCCTGGTTCGGCGGAGTTGCAGGGGCCGGCTCGCGACGGGAACGGCGGGGCAGTTTTGAAAAAGGTAAGGATTGTATTGGTGAACGCGGACACCGTGGAGCAAATATGGGAGAAGTCGGTGGACAACGGCATCTCGTGGACCACTGATTTCAAGATGGAATACGTGCGAAAGAAGTCCTGACCTGGTCCGTTCAGGAGGCGGAAGTCCAGGCCTCCGACCCGGCAAGTTCCTTCATCAAAGGCTGGCTGGGGAAGGTCGAGTGTGGAGCGGTCCTCCGCGCTGGCGACGTTTGCTGTGTTACCGTTGCATTACGGTGTCCCGGAGCCGGGCCGGGTTTCTTCGGCCTGCATCGAATGCATTGGATAGACTGAAATCGGGGACTTACCGCACACAACGAATGCCCCAGCAGCCGGAACTAAGATCGCCTCCACTTACCGCGAGCCCGGCTCCAGCGCCTGGGTCTGGGGATGGGCCTATTTCGGGGTCGGGACCATCTGCCGTGCCCGGTCTATCGCCCGTCAGGCTTTCAGGTGTTGAGATTGGGCCGGATGCAGGTCCTGTGATTATTCCAGTAAACCCAATATCCAGAGGACTTTCCGGCTACCAGGAGGCGGGACAGAAGCCGGGGCCGGAGCGGATTCCACCTTGGCTTGAGCGTTCCGAGCTTTTTTTGCGAGTGCTGTTGCGCTCGTATATTGGGCTCGTGGTTTGCTACTTGCCATGGTCGGCAAAGTTGCCAATGTTTCAGCCCTTGTCGCGCGAGTTCTGGGACCAGAATCCGCTCTTCTTGCAGTTTCCCGTGCTATCGGTCTTAGCCGCCAACGGCGCAGTCCGTGGCATAGTCACAGGGATTGGTCTTTTGAATCTTTGGATTGCATGGCATGATGCGCTGCGGGATCGAGATGGACGCTAAAGTTGGGGAAGCAAGAATAAGGGACTGCGGAACCGGGAACGGCGGATATGGAAGAAGGGGCAGGGAGACGGGATGTTCGGACAGACGCACTGACTGGCGGCGTGCCGAAGCCGCTGGAGAAGGCTGCGCTGGCGTATGAGAATCCGGATTTTTTGAATGGCGCGGATGGGCGGCTGATCAGGATACTGGCGGAGTATCTGGAGCCGCTGGCGCGATTCCGGCGCGAGCAGATTCAGGATACGGTGGTGTTTTTCGGGTCGGCGCGGTTTAGGGGAAAAGAAGAGGCCGACCACGAGCTGGAACTCCTGGACAATACAGGATCGAGCCAGGCGGCGCCGAGCCACGAACAGCCGGCGAGCGTGCCTCAAATTGTCGAAGGCACGGCGACCGAGCTGCAGCGGAAGCGCGCAGTGGCTGCTGTGGAGATGGCGCGCTACTACGAAGACGCACGGCGGCTGGCGCACATGCTGACGAGCTGGGCCAAGGGAATCCCGTCGCGCCGGCACCGGTTTGTGGTGACCTCGGGCGGCGGGCCGGGCATTATGGAAGCGGCCAACCGCGGGGCTTACGAGGCGGGCGGCAAGACGATTGGGCTGAATATCCGGCTGCCGTTTGAGCAGTTTCCGAACCCGTACATTACTCCCAGCCTGAATTTCGAATTCCACTACTTCTTCATGCGCAAGCTTTGGTTTGCTTACCTGTCAAAGGCGCTGGTGGTATTTCCGGGAGGATTTGGAACGCTGGACGAGATGTTCGAAATTCTTACGCTGGCGCAGACCCAGAAGCTGGCAAAAAAGATCACAGTGGTGATTTACGGGTCGGAGTACTGGAAGAAGGTTTTCAACCTGGATGCACTGGTGGATACCGGCGCGATTTCTCCGAAAGACATTGAGCTGTTCCAGTATGCCGATACGCCTGAGCAGGCATTTGAAATGCTGCGGGGCGGGCTGACACAGAATTATCTGCTGGCCGAAGCGGCGGCGGCGAAGAATCCGAAGGCCGGAGAAGCGGTTGACGGCGAGGATTTGATGGTGGGGACGCTGGAGGATTTTCTGGGGCCGGAGCTGGCGAAGACGCAAAAGTAGCGAACGGGCGAGAGGGTACTAAGTCTTCGGTTGCACAGCGTTCTTTTTCCGTTTCGGACAGTCAGGGACCCGATTGAAAATCTCGTCGGGTCCAGGCAAAGTATCGTCAGCCAGTAATGGTTTCGCCCACTCAGGGACTATGAAGTCTTTGCGATCAAGCGCCCAACGAGCCAGCTCTTTTCCAGTGTTCACATCAAGAAGTGTGCATTCGTAGAATTCCTGGGCGCGATAGTGTGGATCACCCCGTCCCCGGTGACAAAGTGAACTTGGCCGCCGCTTCCTGCGTATGCTTTCAAAACCGCGCTTTCCGGAGCAGCCACGGCAATGGAACTTGCAGATACAAGGCAGAACACGGCAATCATTCGTCGCATAGTGCGATGTTATGGCGTTTCACACTTTTGTCTGCGGGCTGGGCTGATTCTGGTAGGCTTAGAGGAAGCCCACACCCTGCGGCGATCCGTTCGAGAAACTTTGGAGAGCCTGGACTGGGCCCACCGCGAGCCGACTTAAGCGACGTTTCTTAGGAAATTCAAGGCAAATTCCCCATTTGTTGTAGGTTTTTCTGGTAACTATATTGGTTCTTCCACTAATTGAAGGGGCATTCGCACCATCTTAACCGTCCGTTTACGGAGTTCAAGGGATACTGGATGGAGAAAAAATCCTGGTTCGATCACGGAGAAGGAGCAGGAATGGCCAATTCGACCATCTCGTACTTGTGGCGCGACCAAAACGCACCGCGGGGCTTCAAGACGGGCGTATCGCTGCACGGTCACACCAACCAGTCGCAGGAAACGCTAGACTTCCTGGCGAATTTTGGCAACCAGTATCCTCTGATGAGGCCGATTCTGTCACGGCTGGAGCGACGGTCGCAGGCGAACCACGGGCTGGCGGTGAACTACGCGGCTGCCTATTGGACGCCTCCGATGACCCCTAAGCTGGCCTTCGACCTGGAGAGCACTCAGATTGAGAAGCTGGACCTTGCGCCGATGGTTTCGCTGACGGACCACGACACTATCAATGCCCCGATGCTGCTGCGGACGGTTCCGAGCGCGCGGGGGATTCCGGTTTCGGTGGAATGGAGCGCGCCATACGGTGTGCAGTCGTTTCATCTAGGCATCCACAACCTGCCAAGCTCCAAGGCTCCGGAGTGGATGCAGACTCTCAAGGACTATACGGCGAAGCCGAATGATGCGCGGTTGACGGAGATTCTGGTTGCACTGAACGACGAACCGAACGTGCTGGTGATCTTCAATCACCCGCTTTGGGACCTTTACCTGGTGGGCGCCGAGAAGCATGGTTTCCTGGTGAACGAGTTTCTGCAGAAGAACGGCCAGTATATGCACGCACTGGAGCTGAACGGACTGCGGCACTGGGATGAAAACCGGGCGGTGAGGCGGCTGGCGGAGAAGTGGAACATGCTGTTGATCAGCGGCGGTGACAGACACGGCGTGGAACCGAACGCCAACGTCAACCTGACGAATGCGACCAGCTTCACGGAATTTGTGCACGAGGTGCGGAAGGAAAGGAAGAGCAACGTGCTCTTTTTGCCGCAGTATGCGGAGCCCTGGAAGCACCGGATTCTGCAGTCGGCAATTGACGCGGTTCGGCACTATCCGGAGTTTCCGCAGGGTTCACGGACCTGGGATGAACGGGTCTATCATCCGGATCACAATGGCGTGAGCCGTCCGCTAAGCGAGCTTTGGCCGGACGGAACGGCGCCGCTGCCGATGCGGTTGGGGATCGCGATTGTCCAGACGATGGGCAGGGGCTTGGTTTCCGGCGGGTTGCGGATGGCCTGGACCGAGTCGCACCAGTTGCGGCTGGCCCTGGGCGAAAACGATGGCTAACCACCTGTGGTGGGGCGAACGCCCGCGGGTTGCTCGCCTTAAGTTCATGATTTCCACGTTTGCGCCGGCGAAAAGCGCAAGAGTGAGCCGTTAGCGAAGGCGTTCCGCTTCTAACCCTCTCCGCAGTGACAGGCGGATATGATGGGGATGGGTGCCCGGCTGGACAGATGGCCGGGAGACCAGCTGGCCGCGGTTCGGTTTGCGGCTTTCTACATGACTGGATTTGCCGGTTCTGGAATTGGTTCAATTGATGGATGCACGAATGCCGCGCGTGGCCTATTTCCCCGACTCGTTCCATGAGGTGAATGGGGTTGCGCATACCAGCCGCCATTTTGAAGCGTTTGCCCGGCGGAGGAACCTGCCGTTCTTATGCATCCGGGCGGGAGACCGGACACAGGCCATCCTGGAGGACGGGAACGTGTGGACGCTGGAGCTTCCGCGCGGGTTCTTGTCGTTTGCGCTGGAGAAGGACCTTCGGTTCGATCCGGCGTTTCTGCGGCATATCCCGCTGATCGGCGAGGTCCTGGAGCGTTTCAAGCCGGATCTGATTCATATTACAGGTCCCAGTGAAGTGGGGATGCTGGGGGCATGGCTGGCGCACCACATGGGGCTTCCGCTGGCCGCAAGCTGGCACACCAATGTGCACGAGTATGCGGCGCGGCGCTCGGAGTGGTTTCTGAGGCTGCTGCCGAAGCGTCAATCCGAGGCTACTGAACAAAAGATTGAAGACCTGGCGATGAGGGCGGCGGCCAAATTCTACTCGGTGGCGCGGGTGCTATTTGCGCCTAATCCGGAGCTGTGCGCGCTGCTGGAACGGACGACGGGGCGGAAATGCTACTTGATGCCACGGGGCGTGGATGCGGAACTGTTCAGGCCTGAGATGCGGAAGCGCGACCCGGAAGATCGGGACCAGGTGCTGGGATTTGTGGGGCGGCTCTCGATCGAGAAGAATGTGACGCTGTTGGCTCAGGTGCAGGAAGAACTGGAGGCGATGGGGCATAAGAGTTTCCGGTTCCTGATTGTGGGGCACGGGGCGGAGGAGCAGTGGCTCAAGGAGCGGCTTCCGCGGGCGGAAATTCCCGGCGTGCTGAAGGGTGAGGCGCTCTCGACTGCGTACGCCAATATGGATTTGTTTGTGTTTCCGTCGCACACGGATACTTTTGGGAACGTGGTGCTGGAGGCGTTGGCCAGTGGAG
>Ga0181531_10002981_pt1 | contig 10458 bp, 10 predicted proteins | sample PEATcosm2014_Bin_38_FD_119743 | JGI IMG/M metagenome (GOLD analysis project Ga0181531, IMG submission 119743) | Peatland microbial communities from MTU Mesocosm Facility, Houghton, MI, USA - PEATcosm2014_Bin11_10_metaG | ecosystem: Environmental > Terrestrial > Soil > Wetlands > Peat | place... | reverse complement strand
GGGTGTTCTCCGCGAATCCATCGGTACAGCCCCGGTGGGCGAAAATCGCCGTCACCGAGGGCTCTTTTCCCAGCATGACACCCATTTTGCCCCTTCCGTTCGGAAATTTCACCAAACTGCTTGCCAGCACCGGAGGGAGCCGTTACCCTCTTCACGTCAATCCCTTCTCAGTGACGGACACCAATTTGGGTTCGATCATGTGAAAAGGATCACAACCGCGTGGGTGGAGGTCTCCCAATGGCTCTCATGTGGAACAGGACAGTCGACTGGGACGCAGACGACTGGCGCCGTGCCGCAGCATGTCGGAACACCGAGCCGGATCTGTTCTTCCCTGTCGGCACCACCGGGCCGGCCGTCGACCAGATCGATGCCGCCAAGGGCGTGTGCCGATCGTGTGAGGCCCTCGAACCGTGCCTGGACTTCGCTCTGGCCACCAACCAGGAGTCGGGCGTGTGGGGAGGCACCTCCGAGGAGGAGCGCCGCAAGCTGCGCAAGGCCTGGTTGGCCGCCCGTCGCTCCCAGCGCACCTTCTGAGCAGCGCACCGCTCTGACCAGCCCTTCGCCTTAGCGGTGGGCCCGTACCGGGACCGAGATCACCACGCGCGTGCCACCGCCCTCGGAGGCAGGAACCTCCTCCATGGAGATGCGGCCTTCGAGTTGGCTGGCCACGAGGTCGCGCACAATGGAGAGGCCGAGGCTGGTCGTCTTCTCGATGTCGAAGCCTTCGGGGAGACCATGACCGTCGTCCCGCACCGCCACGACCAGCTCGGACCCGGAATGGGAGAGGGAAACCTCCACGTGCCCAACCGGGGAGTCGCCGGCTGACCCGTCGGGTCCGCCGGCCGGCTCGGGGTCGAAGGCGTGCTCCACGGCGTTCTGGAGGAGCTCGGCCAAGGTGACCGCCAGCGGCGTGGCCACGTCCGCCGTCACCTCCCCGAGGTCCCCCGTGGTCGAGATCACGATGGGCTGCGACGAGACGACCGAGTCCTCCGCCATCTGGACGAGGGAGAGCACGATCTCGGCGAAGGGCACCTGGTCGCTCGGGTCCCGGGAGAGGATCTCGTGGACCAACGAGATCGACCGCACCCGCCGCTCGGCCTCGTGGAGGGCGACCCGGGCCGCCCTTTCGTCCACCCGCCGCGCCTGGAGGCTCAGCAGGGACGAAATCGTCTGCAGGTTGTTCTTCACCCGGTGGTGCACCTCGCGGATGGCGGCGTCCTTGGACAAGAGGAGCCGGTCCAGTCGGCGCACGTCGGTGACGTCGCGCAGGAGGATCATGGCCCCCGTGACCACGCCGTGGGACAACAGGGGGATGATGTGCAACAGGACGATCACGTCGGGACGGCGTTCGACCTCTTCGACCACCGGTCGCCCGTTCGCCAGCGCCCACTCGATCGCCGTCTCCTCAATGTCGAGATCGCTGAAGCGGCGGCCCTCGGGGGGTGCGTAGATGCCCATACGGTGAAATGCGTTCATGGCGTTGGGCGACGCGAACTCCACCCGCCCCTCGGCGTCGACCACCACCACGCCGTCGCCCACCCGGGGCGCCTCCTCGGTTCCCACGTCCTCGTCGGGATACGGGAAGGCGGACTGGGCCACCATGTCGGCCAGCCGCTCGAAGACGTCGAGGTAGGTCCGCTCGTACATGCTCGTCGGACCCTTCAGCGGAGCCAGGGAGACCCGGAGCATCACCGCGATCACCGAGCCGCCGAACCGGACGGGGATGTTCTCCACGGGGACCTGCTCGCCCAAGATGGGATGGTGAATGCTGCCCCGCACGATCTCACCGCTGTGCAGGCAATTGGCGGCCAGGGCCCACTGCGTCTCGTCGATCTTCTGCCCCACCAGGTCCTGATCGACCAGCGTGGGCCGGTTGTTGGGCCGCATCTGGCCCAACACCACCAGCTCGGGGTCTTCGGGCGTCGGCTGCCCCGCCCCGTCGTTCACCGGCACGACGAGGAGCAGGTCCGAGAAGGAGAGGTCGGCCAGGACGCTCCAGCTACCGAGCAGACGCTGGAGATGGCCGAGTTCTTCGGGCTTGAGCTCCGTGTACGACTGCGCCAGCTCGGCCGGAGTGGGCATCGCTTACCCCTCTTCGCTCAGTGGTGGCGGACTGCCCACCGCGACCCGGTGCGGCACCCGGCCGTCGTAACCCTGCAATTCTTTGACGCCGACGGCGTCCAGCAAGCCGCGCAACGCGGCGGCCCGATCGGCCACCTGCTCGTAGCGGTGGGCGTCCGAAGCCGTCGTGAACGGCACCCCGCGGGCGGCGAAGCGCTCGAGGAGGGGGAGCGCCGGGTACTGCTCTCCGATCGGTTTGCGCCAACCCGCCGACGAGAGCTCCGCCGCCATCCCCGACGATGCCGCCGCCTCCGCCATGCGGTCCCACCATTCGTCGGGCGCGTCCGGCACGTATCCGGCCACCTTGATCAGATCGGGATGGGCCAGGACGTCGCAGGCCCCGGAGGCCGCCAGCTCCTCGAGCGCCAGGGTGTACTGGTCCCAGCAGTCGTCGACCTCCCGGGCCGACCACTCGTCCATCTGCAGCGGGACGTCGATGTCGTCGAAGCGCCAGCCGTCCAGCCAGTGCACCGAGCCCAGCAGCACGTCGAAGGGGTACCCCCGCAGCAACCCCGCCACCTCGTCCATCCGTCCCCGATAGAAGTCGACCTCCAGACCGATGACGACGGGGAGCCCGGCGTCCTTGGCCTCCTGGGCGCAGCGCACGTACGCATCGAGGTCGGCCGTGGCGTGGAACTCCCAGTACTCGGCCATCGACGCGGCCAGTCCGGCGGGCACCCGGTCGTCGGACCAGAATCCTCCGAGGAGGGCCTCCGCCTGGCGGAAACGGAACAGGTGCTCGGTGACCGCCAATTCCTCCACCCCGGCCGCCTGGGCCTTCTTGCAGTATGCCTCCAGTTGGTCGAGGTGCAGGGGCGTCGCCCGCTCCTCGTGGGGCCACAGGTGGAGGTGGTAGTCGAGCACGGTCGGACCCGGTACGTCTCAGCCGGCGCGGCGGATCAGCGTCACGCCGTCTCGGATGGTGGTGAGCACGCAGATCACCCGGGGGTCGTTGACCACCTTGTCGTTGAAGGCGCGTAGCGCCGTCGCCGACTCGCTTCGGCCCTCGACCCCGTCGAGCACGCCGCCGGCCTGGAGGGTGTTGTCGACCACGATCAACCCGTGCGGCGCCAGCATGGGGAGCACCGCCTCGAAGTAGGCGTCGTAGCTCACCTTGTCGGCGTCAATGAAGATGAGGTCGTAGGGCCCGCTCAACCCTTCGAGCGACTGGAGGGCGGGCCCCTCGATCACGCTAATCCGGCCCTCCAGCCCGGCCGCCGCGATGTTCCCCCGTGCCGTGGTGGCGTGATGGGGGTCGACCTCGAGCGAAATGATGGAGCCCCCGTCGGGCAGTCCGGCGGCCATGGCGATGGACGAGTACCCGGTGAACGTGCCGATCTCGAGCACCCGGGTGGCCTGGGCGGCAAAGACCAGCATCTCGAGGAACCGGCCCTCCTGGCGCCCCACCATCATCCCCCAGGCGGGGAACTCCCGGCGCGTCGACTCGTCCACGGCGGCCAGATGCGGCCCGGGCGCCGTCGAGTGCGCCTCCGCGTACGCCAGCACCTCGGGATGTATGAGTGCGTCCATGCCGTGCATGGTACGCGCCCGGGCTCAATCCCAGACCTGTTGCCCCAGTCGGATCAGTCCCTCCATGTCGTAGATGTCGGCATCGAAGAACGGCACGGTCACCAGAATGTCCGGCGCGCCCTTCAACTCGCTCTGCTGCTCCGCCTCCCGGCGGGCCACAATTCCGAAGTGCAAGAAGCTCTCGGCGACCTCGCGCAGCACGCGGGACGCCACGACGGGGTCGTCGGTCAGCCCCTCGGCGAGGGAGTCCACCTGGTCCGCCATGTGCTGCGCCAGGCGCGCCGTGGACGAGTCGCGCAGGTAGTCGGGCAGGACCTTGTTCAAAATGATGGCGCCGAGATGCAGCTTGCGGGCCGTCAACTCGCTGGAGAAGAACTCGGCTTCGCGCAGGGGTGTGGCTTCGAGCGTGGAGACGACCATGAAGGTGGTGCGCCGATCGGAGAGCAGCCGGGTCACCGCCTCCGAACGGGTCACGAACCCGTCGTACATGGACTGGAAGAGGATGAAGAACTCCGAGATGTCGGCGAGGAACTGGGTCCCGAGGATACGGTCGGCCACGGTGTAGAACGGCTTGGTCGCCACGTTCACCAGCCGTGACCGGTAGGGGGCGATGAGCCACCGCAACAGGCGCGAGGAGAAGAAATCGGCCAGGCGCTGCGGCGCATCGAGGAAGTCCAGGGCGTTGCGCGTCGGGGGCGTGTCGACGACGATGAGGTCGTACTGCCCCTCGGAGTGGATCTCGTAGAGCCGCTCCATGGCGATGTAGTCGTGGGACTGCACGAACCGGCCGGCGATGTTCTGATAGAGCGGGTTGGCCAGGATCTTCTCCCGTGTCGCCTCGTCGGGCGCATGCCGGCGGATGAGGTCGTCCCAGCTCTGCTTGGTGTCGAGCATGGCCGCCCACAGCTCGCCCCGGGGCGTGACGCCCGCCTGCTTGAACACCTCGTCGGAAATGCGGACCTCCCGGTTGCCGATCCCCTTCAGTCCCAGCGCGTCGGCCAGGCGCTTCGCCGGATCCACGGTCAGCACCAGCACCCGTCCCCCGTGCTCGGCCGCGGCCATGGCGGCCACGGCGGCGGCCGTGGTGGTCTTCCCGACCCCGCCCGGCCCGCAGGCAATGACGATCTCCTTGGCCGACAGCAGGTGCCCGATCGTGGGCGACACCTCGGTGGCCCGCCGGGGCGCCATCAGTGCCCGAGCTCCTCGCCCAGCGACTGGGCCATCTGGTGGGTCGTGCGCAGGCCGTGCGTGCGGGTGAAGAGCTCGGGCAGGAGCAGGACGGGCAGATCGGGCGGGAGCCCGGCCTGGAGGCGCTGCAGGTGCCCGGCCCCGGTCCGGCGCATGGTGACCGCGAGGCGGGCCGCTTCGAGGACCGGCGCCACGGATCCCCCGGCCCGCTCCGACAGCACGGCCTCCGCCTCGGGCGTGCGCAGCCGTTCGAACACCTCTTCCTCGCGCTGGCCGAACAGCTCGGGGAGCACGCGGTTCACCACCACCGCCGACAGCTGCACCGTGGTCTCGTCCTTCACCCGGGCCACCAGCTCGAGCGTCTCGTTCACCGGCATCTCCTCGGGGGTGGTCACCGCCACCAGGCCCGTCTTCTGTGCGTCGGAGAGGATGTCGAGCATCCAATCGGTCTGGCTGCGGATCAGGCCCACCTTGACCAGGTCGTTGATGGCCTGGGGGGCGGCCAGCTGGCCGATGATGTGCCCGCTGGCCGGCGCGTCGACCACGACGAGGTCGTAGTGCCGCTCGCGCACCTCGTAGGTGAGCTTGCCGACGGTCAGGATCTCGCGCACCCCCGGCGCGGCGGTGGCGACGAAATCGAACGCTTTGGCCAGGGGCCCGATGCGCCCCACAATCGGGATGCGCAGGTGCAACTTGAGGTACTCGCGCAACGAGGCCTCGGTATCCATGGACATGGAGGCCACACCCGGGGCGATCTCACGGGGCACGAAGTCCGTCGGGGCCGCCTCGAAGAGGGCGGCGAGGTCCCCTTTGGCGTCGACTTCGCAGGCCAGCACGCGCTTGCCGTTCTCGGCCCCCAGCTGGGCCAGGGCGGCCGCCACCGTCGTCTTGCCCACCCCGCCCTTGCCGGTGACGAAGACCAGCTTCAGCTGCAGGAGGTCAGGGACCGGCGCGTTCACTGCCCATCCGCCGGCGCAACGGTGTCAGGGTGCGCCGCCGGCGCAACGGTGTTACGGGGCGCCAAAGCCGACACGGCGCTCAGCGGTCGGTGCCCCCACTTCTACATAGGCCACTTTGGCCACGGGCACACCGACCTTGCGCCCCTTGCGATCGGTGAGCCACAGGACGCCGTCGCCCGACTTGAGGAGCTTCTCGATGTCGGCCACCACCTTGTCACGGTCGGCGTCATCCTTCAGCTCCACTTCCAGCTCTCTGGGGGTCTGGATGATTCCGATGCGCACGTCCACCTGATCTGGCTCCTCTCGACGCCCCGGGGCGGGGCCTGCGGGCACTTGGACGTTACAGCCGTAGGGCAGACTGCATGACATGAGCCAGCCCCCACCGGACGGGAAGACGGACCGCAACGTCCGTTGGGCATCGACCATGTCGGGGTATTCGGGACCGGTCCGACTGGCCCACGCGGACTCGGCGGCGCGGATCGACCGCCCGGACGCGGCCGGGACCGGTGGCGGCGGCGCCCACCTCCGGCGCCCCCTCGAGCGGGAGGCCCGCGAGGAGCGGGAGGAGGGGTTCCTCGCTCCGGGCGCCACGCGCTCCCTCGGCGCGGGCGAGCGGGCCCGGGCCGAGGTACCCGACCCCTGGCGCACCTGCTTCGAGCGGGACCGGGACCGGATCCTCCACGCCACCTCGTTCCGCCGCCTGGCCGGCAAGACCCAGGTGTTCGTCTTCCCCCAGGACCATCAACGGACGCGCCTCACCCATGCGCTCGAAGTAGCCCAGGTCGCCACCGCCATCGCCCGGGCCTGCCGGCTCAATGTGGCCCTGACCGAGGCGATCGCCCTGGGCCACGACTGCGGGCACGGGCCGGGTGGGCACGCCAGCGAGGACGCCCTCGACCCCTTCCTCCCGGGCGGGTTCGACCACGCGCCCTGGGGGGCCCACGTCTCGCTGGCCCCGCTCAACCTCTGCGCCCAGACCATCGACGGCATCGCCAACCACAGCTGGTCCCGTCCGGCCCCGTCCAGCCCGGAGGGGGAGGTGGTCAGCTGGGCCGACCGGGTGGCCTACGTCTGCCACGACTGGGAGGACGCCGTCCTGACGGGCATCGTGTCCCCCCACCAACTCCCCCTGCTCGTGCGGGACGTCTGCGGGGAGCGCCGCAGCGCCCAGCTGGGCGCCTTCATCCACGGTGTCGTCGATGCCACCCTGCGCACAGGCCAGGTGGGCATGGAGGAGGACGCCGCCGAGGCGCTGTCGGCCTTCCGCGCCTGCAACTACGAGCGCATCTACCTGCGCGAGGCCTCGGTGCGTCAGGGCGAGGCGGTGGTCCAGGTGTTGCGCGCGCTGGTGGAGCACTTCGCGGACCGGCCCCACCTCATGGCCGAGGCGAGTGGCCACACGTCGCCCGATATCCTCGCCGGGAGTCAGCCGGCGCTGGTGGCGGCCGTCACCTACGTGGCCGGGATGACCGACCGCTTCGCCTTCCGCCAGGCGGTGGCGCTCCTGGGCTGGGACCCGGACAAGCTCCCGGCCGGCGTGGGCTCGTGAGGCGCCCCACGCCGCGAGCCGGCGTCCTTCGGACTCCCGCTCGGCCGAACCCGCCTACCGCAGGCTGAGCTCCTTGCGGTAGACCCGGGCGGGGCCGAGCGAGGCCAATCGCTCCGCAATGGCGATGAACGCCTGTGCCGTCTCGCTCTGCGGATCGACCGCCACGATGGGTCGCCCCTCGTCCGCGCCCTGGCGGACCGCGGCCACCAGGGGAACCTTGCCCAGCAGGGGGATGCCGAGGTCGGCGGCCAGGGTGTCGCCCCCGCCGGCGCCGAAGAGCTCATACCGCGTGCCGTCGTCGCCGGTGAACCAGCTCATGTTCTCCACCACGCCGCGCACCGAGAGCTTGAGACGCCGCGCCGCGAAGGCCGAACGCTGGGCCACCCGCTGCGCGGCGGGCTGCGGCGTGGTCACGACGATGATCTCCGCCCGCGGCATCACCTCGGCCAGCGTCAGCGCCACGTCGCCGGTACCGGGGGGCATGTCGACCAGCAAGAAGTCCGGCTGACCCCAGAAGGCATCGGTCAAGAACTGCTGAATCGCCTTGTGCAGCATCGGGCCCCGCCAGATGACCGGTTGGTCGTCGGGCACGAAATACCCCATCGACAGGCACTTGACGCCGTGGGCGGAGGTGGGGATGACCACGTCGCCGAGAATGATCGGGTCGTGATCGGTCCCGAGCATTTTGGGGACGGAGAAGCCGTAGACATCGGCGTCGAGGAGGCCGACGCGATGGCCGGACTTCGCCAGCGCCACGGCCAGGTTCACCGTCACCGTCGACTTGCCCACCCCGCCCTTTCCCGACGACACCCCGATGACGCGGGTGGCCGATTCGGGCCCCAGGAACACGGGGGTGGTGGCGGCGGGCGCGTGGGAGTGCCCGTGACCTTCGTGGCCCTCTGCGGGAGCGTCTTCGAGCTCGTCGGTCTCCGCTACCCCGAACATTTTCCGGCGCAAGGCGACGCGCAACGCGGCGCGTTCGTCGTCGCGCATCACGGTGAGGTCGAACTCGATCTCCTCCACCCCGGGCACCGCCATGGCCACCCGGTGCACCTCGTCGGCCAGTTCATCGGAACCGGGCCAGGCCGCCACGGGCAGGGCGAGCTCGATCCTGGCCCGGTGGCGACGGGCCCTGACCTCGCGCAGCATGCCGGTGCCGCCCAGCTCCAGGCCCAGCTCAGGCTCCACTATGGCGCCGAGCGCCGCTTCGAGCTGTGATTGATCGATTCCCATGCATTCCCTCGTCTTTGATTGGGCCCTGGACCGGACACGCCCATCCGGGCCAGGGGGCGCATCGCCCCAGCTGACGAGGCCGATCCTTCGGTAGACTACCCACCGTGAGCTCGGTACCGGTCGCAGCGGTTCCCGGCGCAGGGGTCCCCCAGGCCGGGCACGATACGGACGACGGGCGCTTCAGCGCCGCCGTGGCCGCCGTCTCCGCCGCCTTTGGCGATCCGACCCGCCGCGACATCTTCCTGCACGTCCGGGCCCAACCGGGTCTGACGGCCACCGAGGTGGCCGACACTTTCTCCCTCCACCCCAACGTGGCCCGGCACCACCTCCAACGCCTCGTCGACGGGGGCTACCTCCGGGTCGAGACCGCCCGCAAGGCGCCCGGCGCCGGACGGCCCTCGAAGCAGTACTTCTGCGTGGAGGAGGAGCTGACCGTCGGGCTCATGCAGCGGCGCGACGACCTCCTCATGCGCTTGCTCGCCGAAGCCATGCAGCGGTTGGGACTCGACGAGGCGGAGAAGATGGCCGCCCACGTGGGCGAGGAGTACGGGCGCTCGCTGGCGGCCCGCATGACACCAAACGAGGGGCAGCGCACCATCCGGGCCGCCATGCACGTGGTGGCCGACACGTTGACGGCACACGGCTTCGCGGCCCACGCCGAAGACCGGGGTGAGACCACAGCCGTGGTGGCCGAGCAGTGCCCGTTCGGCAATGCGAGCACGACGAACCCGGTGCTGTGCGCGGTCGACCGGGGCATGGTCACCGGGCTTTTGGCCGGACTCTGCGGGCGCGCATCGGAACGCGCGCTTCCGGTCATACTCTCGTCGCGTGCCCGCGGCGATGCCGCCTGTACCGCCTCGGCCTGAGCGCCCGGGTGAGGCGCACCTATCTCGACCACGCCAGCACGACGCCCCCACGGCCCGAGGTGCTGGCCGCCCTGACCCGATGGATGGCAATGCCTGCGGCGGACCCCGGGCGGCTCCATGCCGAAGGCCGTGTCGTGCGCGACGCGCTGGAAGAAGCCCGTGATCAGGTGGCGACCCTCGTCGGTGCCGCGCCGCGTGAAGTGGTCTTCACCTCGGGCGGCACCGAGGCCATCAACGCAGCCGTGTGGGGCGCGACGCGCCAGCACCCGGGTGCCCCGGTCCTCTTCGCTGATGTCGAGCACTCCGCGGTGCGCGAAGCGTCGATCCGGTTGGCACCGGCCGAGGTCATTCCCGTCGACGGGACGGCCCGCATCGACGCCGACGCGCTCGGGTCCCGGTTGGCGGCGCAATCCCGGCCCCGTCCGGCCCTGGTGCACTGCCAGTGGGCCAACCATGAGGTGGGGACATTGCAGCCGGTGCACGAGATCGTCCGCCTGTGCGGGGCCGCCGGGGTGCCGGTGCACGTCGATGCTGTCGCCGCGTGCGGACACGTTCCCATCGACCTGGCCGCCCTGGGCGCGGACCTCGTCAGCCTGAGCGGCCACAAGATCGGAGGCGTCCCCGGCGCCGGCGCGCTCATCGTCCGTCGAGGGAGCAGGTTCGACCCCCTGATCGTGGGCGGCGAGCAAGAGCGGGCCCGACGGGGCGGACTCGAAGCGATACCGGCCCTGATCGGGTTTGGGGCGGCGGCGGCGGCTCTGGGCGCCGACGATGAGCGCCTGCTCCTCCAGGAGGCCGCGCACGCCCGCGCCCACATCGCCGCGCTCTCCCTCGCCGCCACCTCGGTACAGGGCGTGGAGACCGTCGGGCCCCGCGACCCGGCGCAACGCTTGCCGTCCCTCCTGTGCCTCGGGGTCCACGGGGTCGAGGCGGAACCGGTCCTCATCGGGTTGGACCGCGCCGGGGTCGCGGTGCACTCGGGCTCCGCCTGCTCGTCGGAGAGCATTGAGCC
>Ga0181531_10002979_pt1 | contig 10461 bp, 6 predicted proteins | sample PEATcosm2014_Bin_38_FD_119743 | JGI IMG/M metagenome (GOLD analysis project Ga0181531, IMG submission 119743) | Peatland microbial communities from MTU Mesocosm Facility, Houghton, MI, USA - PEATcosm2014_Bin11_10_metaG | ecosystem: Environmental > Terrestrial > Soil > Wetlands > Peat | place... | reverse complement strand
TCGCTCGCAATCGCGATCCCATAAGCCCCTGCCATATCCGTATCCTCATATCGCAGCAGCGGCTCCCCGCCCACCAGCCCCACGATGCTCGTCACTGCCGCACCGCCTGGCGGCGTCACAGTCATCTCCCGGTACAGCCACTCCGTCCGCGCCGGATACGTGAACTCCGTCCCCACCCGAATATTCAGCCCATCATCCCGGCTCGTCACCAACCGCCCCAGCACCCGCTGCATCAGCGGGACAAACGCCGGATGCGCCGCCAGATCATTCCACCCTGTGTTCGCGGTACTCGAAAACTCGATCACCCTTCCCAGTCCCCACCTCCGCTCCACCATCGCCGCCGACCCATCCGCATAATTCAGCACCGTCGCTGCATCCCCTGCCACGTCACTGAGCTTTCTCAGCGGCTCCAGCGTCACTCCTTTGAAAAAACGCGCCGTAGCCAGCGTACCAGCCGCCGGGTCATTCCAGATCGACACAATCGGATTCGCATATCCGACCGCCTGCAACGTCTTGAACTCCTTATCCTGCGTCGCATCCCCCCACGGCTGGCCGATCATCGCCGGCAACATTCCCAGCCCTTCGCCCAGCATCGTATTATAAAACGCCGGATCCGTCAGTTCCCCCGGAAAAATCATCAGCCCGCCTCCCACGCGCACGAAACTCTCGAGCCCCGTCACCGCCCCTTGATCCAGCCGCGGCACATCCACCAGCGCCACCGCGTCATAATCCGCGAGCCGCACACTCGGGAGCTCCTCCACCCCCACGGTCCGCGTCTGGATAAGATACTTGGCCCGTTCCTCCGCCGCCACAGGCGCCAGCGCGCGCTCCAGGAAAAACCCATCCCCATCCCGCGCTGTGGCCCCCGCATTCCCCACCACCAGCAGCACCCGCACCTCGTCGATGGCGCGCACCACCACCGTCCGCCAATCATCCGCCGGGAAATGATCCGCCGGCACCCGCGCCGTGATTGTGTGGCACCCGGCCCCATCCACCCTCCCGTACAGCGACACCCGCCTGCTCTCCCCCGCCGGTATCGCATCGACCACCGCCTGATCGCTCGGCGCCTCTCCATCCACGCTCAAACTCACTGGCACATCCCGCGCCGGCTCCGTCCCGTAATTCGTCACCTCAATCGTGTAACGCGATGCCGCCCCCGCCTGTACCAGCGCGCTCCCCAGCCCCAAATCGCTCACCCCCACATGCGGCTGCTCACTCGGCCCCGGAATCAGAATCGTCACCCGCGCCTCCGATTTCCCCACCTCACTTCGCATCGCCGCCAGCTCCTTCCAGCCTGCCGCCTGCGCATCCGTGATCAAATAAATGTCCCCACCCCCGGCCGCATGCCTCTTCAAAATATCCAACCCCACCAGGAGCGCCGGCCGCGCATTCGCTGCCCGATCTGTCAGCGCGATCTGCCCAATCATCTTCCTCACCAGGTTCAAATCCGCCGCCGGTTCCCCAATCACGGGTCGCGCCACATCCGAGTACGCCACCACCGCGACCGCCGACCCCGCCGGCAGCGCCCCCACAATCTCATCCGCCGCCCGCCGCGCATTATCCAGCCGCGACGCCCCTCCGTCCGTCATCCCCATTGCACGCGAGTTATCAATCGCCACCACCACCGTCCGCGCCCCGCTTGCCCCAATGCCCATCCCCGCCGCGCGAAACGCCGGCCGCGCCAGCGCCACCGCCAGCAGCACCAGCAGCAGGCACCGCAGCGCGAGCAGCAGCCAATCCTCCACCCGCAGCCGCCTCTCATTCCGTTGCACCACTGCTTCCAGGAAACGCATGGCCGCCCACTTCATCCGCCGCGGCCTTTGGCGCATCAGCAGATGAATCAGGATCGGCGCCGCAATCGCAGCCGCTCCCGCCAAAAGCCACGGATTCAAAAACGTCATGGAGTCCTCCTAAAATTCCCCTCGCCTCGACCCAATGAAATCGAAATCCGCAAGCTCGGGCGAAATAGTTCGCTCCCCTGCATCCTTGCCTCCTTACCGGCCCGCCTTAAATTCCCCGTCATGAAATCCAGCCCGGCCCTTCAGATCGTACTGGCCGCCCTCCTCCTGGCCACCGCCCCCATCCACGCCGCCGAAGTCTGGACCAACGGCAGCACCCTGTCCGAAGTCATTAGCTACGACCTCCAGTCCCACGCCAAAAACAAACACCTCACCGCCTACGAGACCAATGCCGTCTGCCTCCTCATGGGCTACTTCCGCGGCTTCGCTGAGGCCGCCGCCGTCGCCTCCCATTTCGACGCCACCTCGATGCCCTTCTTCCTCCCGGACACGATCACGGGCGCCCAAATCGAGCAAGTCGTCTATAAATTCCTCACCGATAACCCCGACAAGATGACCGAGCCCGGCGACGCCATCGTGGTCGCCGCCCTGGCCGAGGAATTTCCAAACCCCAGCTTCACCCCCGTGACGCCCAAGCAGTAGCGCGAAAGCTCCTTAGTCTCATTAAAAAGGCCGCGCCCCAACTGCGCGCGTGCGCACCATCGGATTTCGGCGTTTACTAAATATCCATGAGCCTCAGTCCCCACGGGCCGCCGGATTCCCCGCTCCCACCCGCCGCCGCAGTAGAAACCCCAGCGCCTGCGGATAACCCCAGCCCCCTCTGGCTCCGCCGCGATCTCCTCATCGCCTTTGCGCTATTGGCCGGACTCATCCTCACGTATCTCCCAGCCCTTACCGGCGGCTTCCTCTGGGACGACGACGCCTACATCTCCGATAACCACACCCTACTCACTGCCGCCGGTCTCCGTGCCATTTGGGTGGATCCCAGCGCCACATCCAACACACACACGCACCAATACTACCCCCTCACCTTCACCGCCTTCTGGACCATCCATCACCTTTTTGGCCTCACTCCCCTCGCATACCACGTCGTCACCCTGCTCCTCCACGCCACTGCAGCCATCCTCTTTTGGAAATTCCTTCAATCCCTCCGCCTCCCCGGCGCGCTGCTCGCCGCCGCCCTCTTCGCCTTCCATCCCCTCAATGTCATGAGCGTCGCGTGGATGACGGAACTGAAAAACACCCTCTCCTGCTCCCTCGCCCTCGCCGCCGCATGGGCCTACATCCGCTACGCGGGACTCGGGATCTTTGAGGATGAAACGAACGCACCCCGGTGGCGTTGGTACGCGCTCTCACTCCTCCTTTTCCTCCTGGCGATGCTTGCCAAAACCGCCATCAGCTTCCTGCCCATTAGCCTTCTCCTTATCCTCTGGTGGCAAAAGCCCCGCCTCACCCGGTGTGACCTCCTCACCCTGCTCCCCATGGTCGCCATCTCACTTGGCATGGGCGCACTCACCATCCACATCGAGCGCCACGCCGGCGGCGCGAGCGGCCCTGCGTATGCCATCCCATTCGTTGATCGGCTCCTCGTCTCTGGGCGGTCTTTTTGGTTTTACCTCTGGAAACTGCTCTGCCCGGCCCGGCTTACATTTATCTATCCGCGCTGGAACGTGAACGCCGCCCAGTGGACCCAATGGCTCTACCCAATCGCCACCGCCGCGGCCCTCGCCGCGGCATGGTTCGCCCGCCGCCGCGTTGGGAAGGGCCTCTTCGCGGCGCTGGCCCATTTCTACGTCAGCACCTCCCTCCTGGTCCTCTTCGTCGTCCTCTACATGATGCGCTACTCCTTCGTAGCCGGTCATTGGGCCTACTTCGGAAGTCTGAGCATCGCCGCCTTGGTTGCCGCTCCGCTTGCCCGCGAATTCGAAAAAATTTCCCTGGCGCAAAAATCCCAAATCCAGTGGTCCGCCGGCCTCGCCCTCACCGTTCTTCTCGCCACGCTCTCTCATGCCGAGAGCCGCTCGTATACCAGCATCGAAACCCTCTGGCGCGATAACATCGCCGTGAACCCCGATTCCTTCATGGCCCACAACAACCTCGCGCGCATCCTCCTGCGCCAGGACCGCGTCGATGACGCCCTCTTCGAGTCCCGCGAAGCCGTCCGCATCAACCCCGCCGACGAGCACGCCTACATCAACCTCGGCAACGCCCTCCGCCGCGAGGGCCGGGTCGATGAAGGCATCGCGCAATACCGGAAAGCCCTCGATCTCGATCCCAACTACGCCGACGCCCACCTCGATATCGGCAATGCCCTCCTCGCCCAGGGCCACGCGGACGCCGCCCTCCCCGAGTACGTCGAAGCCCTCCGCATCAACCCCAACTACGCCCAGGCCCATTTCAACCTCGCCCTCCTCTTCTCCGCCCAGTCCCGCCCCGATAACGCGCTGACCGAATACCACGAAGCCCTCCGAATCGATCCCGCCTTCGCCGAAGCCCACGCCAACCTCGGCTTCCTCCTCCTCCAACTGGGCCGCACCGATGAAGCGCTGGCTGAATTCCGCGAAGCCCTCCGCCTGGCCCCTGACGCCCCACTGGCGCCGCAGATGCGGCAGCAGATCCAGAGCTACGGCTCAGGCCAGTAAGCTCCAGAATATTCCCGATCGGGAATTTTTTCCTCATCTTCCATCTTTGATACCAAGATCATTCCCGATCGGGAATTTTTCACTTGAATTAGTCCAGTTACCCAGTCAATATTGCCGCTCGGTAATATTAAGGACACGCACATTGAAATACACTCCTCAATTGATCGGCCAGTTCATTAGGAATGCCCGCAAATTTCTAGGCGTCACCCAAAAGGACTTGGCCCTGACTTCCGGCACAGGTTTGCGGTTCATCATCGAGCTGGAGCAAGGCAAACCCACCTGCCAGCTCGGCAAGGTTCTAACCGTTCTCCACACCCTCGGTATCACCTTGCAACTCACCTTGTCCGCCGCTCCCGGCGCCGCGAAACGGCACACCCCATGAAACGGACACTCAAAGTCTATCTTCACCGGAATTTGGTCGGGAATCTCGTCCAGGACCAGCACGGGAATATGACGTTTGATTACCTCGAAAGCTGGCTCGCCAATCCCTCCGCAACCGCCCTGTCGCATTCCCTGCCGCTTACCCAAAAGCATTTTAATCGCAACGAATCTCGCGGATTCTTTGCCGGCATTTTGCCGGAGGAAAGCAAACGCAAAATTATCGCCCGCAACCTTGGAATCAGCGCAAAAAACGATTTCGCCATGCTTGATCGGATCGGCGGCGAATGCGCCGGAGCCGTCACCTTCATCCCCGCGGGCACGCAACTGCCGGAACACGATGATAGCTATCGTTCCCTCGCGCACACAGAATTGGCCGAGATTCTCAAGACGTTGTCCCATCGCCCGCTCATGGCGGGAGAAGAGGGGATCCGCCTCTCTTTGGCCGGAGCGCAGGATAAAATTCCACTGTATGTTTCTGAGGGTCAGTATTTCATCCCTCTCGGAGGCGCGCCCAGCAGTCACATTCTTAAACCCGCTATCGAGTATTTTAAGGGGGTGGTCTTCAACGAAGCCCTCTGCATGAGACTGGCCGGCGCCATCGGCATGAACGCTGCCCATGTCGATACCGGCGATGTCGAAGGCATCGACTATCTCCTCGTTGAGCGCTACGACCGGACAACATTACCAAGCGTTTCAGGCGGACCTGAAATCCTGATGAGGGAACATCAGGAAGACTTCTGCCAGGCCCTTGGTATCGTCCCCGAAAACAAATATCAGAACGAAGGCGGACCTTCTCTCAAGCGATGCTTTGAACTGGTGCGCGAAACTTCTTCGGCGCCGGTCCTTGACCTGCAAGCCCTGCTCGACGCGGTGATATTCAATTTCCTGATCGGCAACCACGACGCCCACGGAAAGAACTTCTCCTTCCTTTACACTGGAGAGCGGCAGACCCGTCTCGCGCCCCTCTATGATGTGCTCAGCACCACCTATTACCCGGATCTTTCGCACAAAATGGCCATGAAGATCGGCGGCGAGTATTCTTCTTCAAAAATCACACCGAAACATTTTGAGCAGTTGGCCGAAGATGCTGGCCTCGCCAAGCCAATGGTACGTCGCCGCGTACCGGAAGTTGCGAATATAATCCTGGCAAAAATACTGGACTTAACGACGGATCATCCCGCCGCAGTGGCCGTAGCCGAACGGATTCAAGCCAGTTGTAAGCGCACAATTACGACATTCAAGGGAAACTAGGAAAAGTGGCGCCGCCATCTCGCCGGATGGAACAACGGAGCACCCTCGAGCATCTGACTCATCGGAACCACGCCGCAAACCCGCACCGCATGAAAAAAATCACCTCGATCCATCCTAAACGATTCGCCGCTCGACACCGTCTCCGCCCACTCCATCTCAATGGATCACTCCTGGCCGCGGTCGCGCTGCTTGGCCTCGTGCCAGCTCCGGCGCCCGCCCAGCCCGTCGCACCGTTTCTTCCCACTCCGCCGCTCACCGTTTCCACGGTGCCGGCCAACGGCGATCAGAATCCGTACGGAGTCGCATTTGTGACGTCGGAATTCAAGACCAGCTCCGGGCCCCTCGAAGCCGGGGACATTCTCGTCTCGAACTTCAACAATAATAACAACCTGCAGGGCACCGGCAGCACCATAATGAGCGTTGCCCCCACTACCGGCACCGCCACGGTCTTCTTCACTGTTCCCAATGCAACCCTCGGAGGCACCGGCACCGGCCTCTCCACAGCACTGGCCACGCTGCGCAAAGGCTTCGTGATTGTCGGGAGCGTCCCATCCACCAACGGGAGCGCGGCCACCTCCAACGCCGGATCGCTGCTCGTCATCAACGCGGCGGGCACCCTGGTCAATACCATCACCAATCCGTCAATCGATGGCCCATGGGACATGACGGTCTTTGACCGTGGCAACACGGCGATCGCCTTCGTTTCCAACGTCTTCGCGGGCACCGTCGCGCGCCTGGAACTCGCCGTCAGCTCCACCAATGTCACGGTTTCAAAGTCGACCTTGATCGCCTCCGGCTACCAGCACCGGGCCGATCCCGTCGCCTTCGTCGTAGGGCCGACAGGCCTGGTCTACGATCCCTCCGACGACGTTCTTTACGTCGCCTCGACGGAAGACAATGCGGTCTATGCCGTTGCAAGAGCGGCGATAACGAACGCAAATTCCGGCACGGGAAAGGTCATCTATGCCGATGCCAATCACCTCCACGGCCCGCTTGGTCTGGCCGAAGCGCCCAACGGCCACCTCCTTGTTGCCAATAGCGATGCGATCAATCCCGACCCAAATCAACCGAGCGAAATTGTCGAATTCACCAAGCGGGGCCAATTCGTCAAAGAGTTATCGGTCGATCCGTCATTCGGCGGCTCCTTCGGCCTGGCAACCGCCCTGGAGACGAACCCCGATGCCGCAATCCTCGCCGCCGTGGATGACAACACCGGATCCCTGATCATCTACACCCTGCCGCCATAAGAGGATTCATGGGACCTTCATCCATCACTGCCCGTCCCGCGACAGGCCTTGCTTTTTCACCAAATCGATCAGGGCGCCAACTGCCTCATCGCTCGCCTTGAATGCCGCGTCACCGCTCTGATTCACGCACACAAGAATCGCGAAATCCCGCCCCGGCGCCACCCACACATTCGCAAGATTCATCGTATTATCGCCGCCGTGATTCAGCGCCTTGCCGCCCGCCCAATCGCGCTGACCCACCAGCCAGCCGAGCGCGTAATCGCCCCCAAACGGCGGCGTTTGCATCGTCTGGTATGACGCCGGCTTCAGCAGCGCCGGTTCCCCGCGGGCCCCGCGCAATTCATCCTGGATGAACCGGCCCCAATCCTGGATCGAACAATGGACACGCCCCGCCGGCCCCATCACCGGCGGATTGTCCATCTCCGGACCGTTCTGTGAAGTCGGCTGCCCATCCGCCGTGTGCGGCCACGGCTCATCGATCCGTCCCAGCATCCCGGTCCCGCCAAATCCCGCGGACTTCATCTGCAGGGGCCCGAAAAGCTCATCTGTGATCGCCTGTTCCCACGCCCTCCCAGTCACCCGCTCCACCATGGCCGCCGCGATAATGTAACCCAGGTTCGAGTACGCAAACGTGCTCCCCGGCGTGCTTTGCGGCTTCTTAGCAAGCTCCTCGCGTACCGCCCGCAATCGCAACGACTGGACATCGTTTCCGGCATAGTCCGCCAGGTTCAAATTCGCTGGCAGCCCCGCCCGATGCGATAGCAACTCGATCACCGTCACCCCACGGAATCCCGGATCCATCTGCCCCGCAAGGTCCGGAAACACTTCGCCCACAGTCGAATCCCATTTCAATTTTCCGCGTTCCACCAGCCGCGCGATCAAAGCGCTCGTCATCGCCTTTCCGTCTGAACCCAGGTGCCACAGATCCTCCAGGCCCACAGGCACCTCCGTTCCCCGTTTCCGCACCCCGACAGCACCCACCAGCCTGATCTCATCGCTCGTCACGACCGCCGCCGACATCGCCGGCACATTATACTTTTGCCGGATTGGCTTCAGCGCCTCCGTCACCGCCGCATCGCCCGTCACCGGGCAGAAATCCGGCGCCGTCCCGATCTTCGCGGCCTCCTGCCGTTTCAGCATCACCCACGCAGTCGAAAATAACGCCACCACGCAAATCACGAACATCATGGCCGCACCCACCGCGACACCAATTCCAAAAGATTTGAGATCAATTTTGCCCATCTCAAGAACATTGCCCTGCCTAATACCCCGTATGCTGCCGCGAAGCCAGATACCCTCCCAATACCTCTCCCCATCCCATACTCGTATCCACAAACACATAATGGCACCGGTTCCTCTCGCACGCCTGCCGGATGCGATCCCGAAACGCCCGCACCTCCTCGCAATAGCTCTTCCGCACCGCCCCCGGATTTGTCATCACCCGCCCTCCGTTTTCCAATCCGACAAATTCGATGGATCCCGTAAACGGAAACTCAATCTCCGCATGATCCATCACATGAAACACCAGCACCTCATGCCCGCCAAAAACCAGGTGCTGAATCCCCTTCAGGACACGCTCCTCATCGTCAAATAAATCCGAAATCAGGATTACGATCCCCTTTCGCGTCAGCTCCGCCGCCAGATCGTGCAGGGTCCGGCCGATATCCGTCTTCTCCACTGGCTCAAACCCCGCCAGCGCGGTTAAAATATCCTGCATCCTCCCGAGACTATCCGTCCGCCGCTGCCGGCTGCGCGCCGCCGTATCGAAAATGTTCACGGCTGCCGCATCCCGCTGCAGCAGGATTAAATAAGCCAGGGTCGCAGCCATCTGCCGGCCGTACTCAAACTTGGTCATTTCTCCCGAGCCATATTGCATCGACTCACTCCCATCCAGCAGCAGATGCGCCACGAAATTCGTCTCCTGCTCATACTGCTTGATGTAGTACCGGTCCGTCCTTCCCAGCACCTTGTAATCCAGGCGCCGCAAATCATCCCCTGCCGCATACTCCCGATGCTGCGCAAACTCCACCGCCATCCCCCGCAGCGGCGACTTATGCGCCCCCGCCATATACCCCTCCACAATTTGTCGCGCGTTCAGGCCGAGCAACTCCGCCCGCTGAACCACCGCCGGATCGAGCAACCGCGATTCAGCCGTATTCATCGCGCCTAGCTCTGCGGAATCGCGTCCAAAATCTTCGCGATTACCCCGTCCGCCGTAATCCCCTCACTCTGCGCGGCAAAATTCAGCCCGATCCGGTGCCGCATCACCGCCGGCGCCACGGCCGCCACATTCTTGCAGCCCACATATACCTGCCCATTCAGCAACGCGTGCGCCTTCCCAGCCATGATCAACCCCAGGCTCGCCCGCGGCCCGGCGCCCCAGCGGAGCCATCGCTTGCAAAAATCCAGCGCCTGCGGCGAGTTCCCCCGCGTCGCCGCCACCAGCTTTTGCGCGTAATCAAACACATGATCCGCCACCGGCATCCGCCCCACCGCCCCTTGGAGATACAGCAGATGCTCCGCCCCCGCGATCGTCTTCACCTCCGCCCGCTCGCCCGTCGATCCCCGCTTCATGATCTCCAGCTCCTCCTCCGCGCTCGGATAATCCACCGTACTAAAGAATCGGAACCGGTCCAGTTGCGCCTCCGGCAGCGGATAGGTCCCCTCCTGCTCGATCGGATTCTGCGTCGCCAGCACAAAAAACGGCTCGGGCAGCTTGTGCTCCTTCCCGCCCGCCGTCACCCGCCGCTCCTGCATCGCCTCCAGCATCGCCGCCTGCGTCTTCGGCGGCGTCCGATTGATCTCATCCGCCAGCACCACATTCGCAAAAATCGGCCCCGGGATGAACCGGAACACCCGCTCGCCCGTCTGCCGATCCTCCTGCATCACCTCCGTCCCCGTAATATCGCTCGGCATCAAATCGGGGGTGAATTGTATCCTTTTAAACGCTAAATTCATTGTCCGCGCCAGGGTAGAAACCAGCAGCGTCTTCGCCAGCCCCGGCACCCCCACAAGCAGCGCGTGATTCCTTGTAAAAAGCGCGATCAACAACTGATTGATCACCTCATCCTGCCCCACGATCACCTTCTTGAGTTGATGCGTCAGCGCCTGCCGCGCCTGCTTGAAATACTCCACCGCCTG
>Ga0181531_10002978_pt1 | contig 10462 bp, 11 predicted proteins | sample PEATcosm2014_Bin_38_FD_119743 | JGI IMG/M metagenome (GOLD analysis project Ga0181531, IMG submission 119743) | Peatland microbial communities from MTU Mesocosm Facility, Houghton, MI, USA - PEATcosm2014_Bin11_10_metaG | ecosystem: Environmental > Terrestrial > Soil > Wetlands > Peat | place... | reverse complement strand
TCTGTCGGCGACCCGGTTGAACTGATCGCCCGGTCATGAGCACGTTCACCAAAGCCGCGTTTCTTGGGGTCGATTTGGGCTGGTACGGAAAGCCGAGCGGCTTGGCCTCCATCGCATGGGATCGCGAGGGCCTGAGCCTCCGAAACGTGACGCGCATGCAGGACACGGACGACATCCTGCGCTGGATCGAGTCGGAGGCCGGGGGCGGAAGTGCTGTTGTCGCGGTGGACGCACCGCTCGTGATCCGCAACCGAACCGGTATTCGCGACGCAGAGCGTGAGTTGAACCGTGAATTCAGGCGCTTCCACGCCGGTTGCCACGCGGCCAACCTCGGTCGCCCCTTCGCCCACAACGTCCTGTTGTTCAGTCGCCGGCTCAATGCTCTCGGCTTCTGCCACGGTGCTGATATGGCGGCACGGCAGGAGGGACGGTTTCAAATCGAAGTCCACCCCCACGCTGCGACGGTGAATCTCTTCGATCTCCCCCTTATCGTAAAGTACAAGCGCGGCAGGCGCGCTGAAAGAGCAAAGGAATTGCGTCGCTTGCGCCGGCTGATACTCTCGCGTCTCCCGTTGCTCGATCCCGCACTATCCTTGCGGCTGCCTCCCGTACCCAATGCCGGCCAGTTGAAGCCCGTCGAAGATCAAATCGACGCTGTGCTTTGCGCATACATCGCTGCCCACTGGTGGTTATGGGCTGGGCAGAAGAGCCACGTCTATGGGCGCCGCGAGACTGGTTACATCGTGGTGCCCGAGCGCATCGCATCGGTGGTTTTTGGCAGGTAGACGTAAAGTTGCCCGGAAGTCCCGATCTGGGAAGCGCCGGACCGCGCTCTGGCCAGGTCACGCGCCACTCGGAGAAGTGGGCTGGATTCAGTCGCCGCGTGGGATTATTCCGTGTTCCGGAATTCGTCAAGATCGATTCCGAGTTGACCGAGGATTTTGTGGAAAAGAGGCGGCCCGATTTCGCGCCGCCATGGGTCGGGATCGTAACGGCCCGCCCGTCCGGATGGATCCAGCGCTCGTGGCTTCCGCTCTGCCGGCGCCGTTCAAAACCGAGTCGAGCGGCAGCGCGGCGGAACTCCTCAGCGCGGGCGCTAGGCATTCACGATCGCGGTGCTGTCCGCCGGCAGTGATAACCCTTTCTCACCGTATTCCGCGGCGATCATTTCAAACACGCGTCCGATTTCGGCCAGCGCCTCTTCCCGCGTTGGCATAAGCGCGTAAAGCCGCGAATCGCAGGAATCTCCGCAACCCAGCCGTCCGGCTGGTTCCGATACAAGACAACTTTGTAGTCGTCAAGATTCATCCCATCCCCGTTGTTACCCAAGCGACTGCACGGCCTCGATTCACCATCCAGGTCAGGCCTCAAGAAAGGTCGCGGGGTCGACTGCGGCCTGTTTCAAAATAGCACGGAGGGTTCCTTCGGGCATGTCACCAGGGTGGTTGGGGACCGTGGTACATCGGTCCGTATCGGGGTTATACCAGATCTCATGACTCCCGGCGGCCTGACGATCAAATTGGAATCCGCAGGCCTTGAGCTTCCGGACGACCTCCCGATAACGGAAGCCCGTCAGGCGGCCCACCTATGCGGCCACCACAATGGTGTAGTCGCGGTGAGCCGAAGCCGCGGAAAACGGGATTTCGTTTTCGCGTTCACGGCGCGCCTCTATAAGCTTTCGCGCTACGTCTCGCGCGATGTCGAGGGCCTCGGCAACCGTTCTTCCTTGCGCCACCAAGCCAGATAATTCGTCGGACGTTGCCAGCCAAACTCCCTCCGGCAGTTCCTCAATTTGGATGCTTATGGCGAATTCCATGTCAACACGATTGTACACCACCGATCCTCCAGCCTTCTCTTCGTTCAACTCGATTTGATGTTGGTCGTACGGTTTTTCGGGCATAGCTTCTTCAAGTTTTCCAGATTGCGGCGGTCGTCGCCATCGTGCGCGACTGGAGTCTCCAGGATAAACGGCTTCGAGCGCAGCTTGGGATGCGCCAGGATGCGGCGGAATCCGGCGTTGCGGATGTGTCCTTCTCCAATGTTCGCATGCCGGTCGATGTGGGAGGCGAGGGGCGCTTTGGAGTCGTTGGCGTGGATCAGCTTCACGTTGTCGATTCCCAGGACGCGAGCGGCCTGGCTGACGGTCTCGCGGAGGCCTGTTTCGCTCGATACGTCGTAGCCCGCGGCCAGGAGGTGGCAAGTGTCCAGGCAATAGCCTACCGGCAGGTCGGTCAGTTGGGCCAGGTCGTCGCGGATGGCGCGCAGTTCTTCGAAGCAGCCGCCGATCTGCGCGCCGCAGCCCACCGTGTTCTCCAGTAGGACGATGACGGGGGACGCCGTTGGGTTCGCGGCGCCCTCGGCCGCATCGCGCAGGCCCAGCACGAACGCGGCGATGCCTTCTTCGAGTGACTGACCTTTGGAACTGCCCGGATGCAAGACCAGGTATTCTGCGCCAATGGCAGCGGCGCGCTCCATCTCACCGCGAAAGGAGGTGATCGACCGCGCGCGGATGGCCGGGTCGCAGGAAGCCAGGTTTACCAGATAGTTCGCGTGGATCGCGAGGGGATATAAGTCGAGGCGCTCGCGGGCGCGCCGCAGCAGGCGGATACGTTCGGCGTCCAGCGAGGATGCGCGCCATATGCGAGGGCTCGAGGAGAAAATCTGGAAGGTGTTGGCGCCCAATTCGGATGCTTTCAGGGCGGCGTGTTCGAGGGAAGCCGCTATGGAGGTGTGTATCCCGATGCGCAGAGAACCATCGTAACAATTGACAAGCAGCCGGCATAGACACTACGATATAAAGTACTTTTATCTGAGGGCCGATCAACGTTTCATTGATGAACAAGCCGAGCGCGTCGATTCCAATCGCTATGTCTCTGGCCGCACTGGCGCTGGTAACTGGGACACGTTCTAAGTATCGGCGCGGTGCACGAAGCTGATGAGGGCCCCGCGGCGCATATGTGGCAACTGCTGATGGTTGGGCAAGCGCCAGTTGTGGCGTACTTCGTGCTGAAGTGGCTCCCGCGTTGCAAGTGGCTGCGGCGGTTGCCGCATGCGCGCCGGTCTACTGCTTCAAGCTGTAACCGTTAAGGCTGGCGCCCAACTGCGTGCACCGGGCCGGGAGGCCGCCAGGGGTCCGGCCGCCGTGCCAGATTTTATTTGGGTATGGTGTTTCAGCGAGTTCTCGTCCTGGTGCGCAGCCTGGTCTGCCTGGCGGCACTTTTCGCGGCGGAGGCACGACCGCCGCCAGGCTCCGCCGCGGCGCTCCTGCAGCAAATCCATTTTGAATCGAAACTGTGGCCCAACCTTCATCATTTTCTTTATGTCGTGGCGCGCGCGCGCAATGGAGCGCCCGACCGTTTTCGCGTTGCCGTGCGCGCGGCTCCATTGGACACGGAGGGTTTCGGCGCTCTCCCGGCCGGCGATCGCAAGAGATGGGACGAGGCGATCGAGGCATATCAAACCAATGCCGCGCCTTGGATATCAGCTACGGGAAATTGGTGGACGTCAACTACGCCATTGCCGATCTGGCTGCCGCGGCGGACATTCATGAAGCGCCGGATATTCCTAACGAGATCCGCGGCGCGCTAGCCGAGGCAAGTCCGGTCTAGCAACTCGTCGCCGCGTATCAACATGCGTGGCCCACATTGCCGATCCGCGTAGAAGTTGTCGCCTATGCGCAATGGGCGGGCGCATACACGACCGAGGATCCTCCTCTGATCGCCATTTCGAGCTTGGATGAGCAGCACCAGGGTTCCGATGGATTGGAACAACTTTCCGCGAATGCGCGCACTTGATGATGGGTACAATGGAAGCCAGTTTGCGATCGCACGCGCCGGTCATCGGCGAAGGGGTGTCGCGGGACGTCTCGCACATGATTTTGTTCTACGCGGTGGGCGAGACCTGCGGCGGATCGTTCCCCGCCACACACCGTAAGCAGCCCATTACGGCGTGTGGCAACGATTCCCTGCCAAATACTACGAACTCATCAGCCGCTATTGGCAGGCGTATCTGGATGCTGACGATGGAGCAGGCCATCGACCAAATCGTCCGCAGGTTGTAAAGCGCGAGGGGCGCGGCGAAAGAGGAATAACGCGGGCTACGACGCCTTCTCCTGAGCAATGGCGGCGTACTCTTCGTAGGGGCCCTTGAAGTCTTCGATGCGCCCGCCCTCGAAATGCCAGATGCGCGTGGCTACTTCTTCGATCAGATCGTGATCGTGCGTGACCAGCAGGACGGTGCCCGCGTACTTTTGCAGGGCGATGTTGAGGGCGTTGATGGATTCGAGGTCCAGGTGATTTGTAGGCTCGTCGAGCACCAGGAAATTGGGCTTTTGGAGCAGGAGCCGGCAGAAGATCAGCCGCGCGGCCTCGCCGCCCGAGAGAGTCTCAGTGCGCTTGAGGGCGTCCTCGCCGCTGAACAGCATCTGGCCCAGCAGGCCGCGCAATTCCTCCTGCGAGGCCTGCGGGTCGAACCCATGCAGCCATTCGATCGCCGTGGTGCCGCGGGTGATGGAATCGGAGTGGTCCTGGGCGAAGTATCCCACGGCCACTTCGTGACCCCACGCGACAATCCCCGCGTCTATCCGGAAGTGCCGTTCGGCATCCTCGATAAAGCCGGTGGAGCCGCGGACGAGGGATTTCAGCAGGGTGGTCTTGCCGGCGCCGTTGCGGCCCATGAGCGCGATCTTTTCGCCGCGCGAGACACTGGCGGTGAAGCCGTCGATCACCTGCAGATCGCCGTAGCTCTTGGCCAGCCCCTTGATTTCCAGCGGATGCCGGCCGGAGGGGCGCTTCATGTCAAAACGGATGTACGGCCGCTGGATATTGGACCTCGCCAGCTCGGAGGTTTGCAGCCGCTCGACCTCCTTCTTGCGCGACATGACCTGGCTCGACCGGGTGCCCGCCGAAAAGCGGGCGATGAATTCGTTCAATTGGGCGATCTTTTTTTCGCGCTGCGCGTTGCCGGCCTCGATGCGCGCGCGGATCTGGGTCTTGGCCAGCACCATGTCGTCGTACCCGCCCGTGTAGGTGATGACGGTTTCGTAATCGATATCGGCGACGTGGGTGCAAACGCTGTTCAGAAAATGCCGGTCGTGTGAAATCACGATCAGCACGCCTTCGTAGTTGCGGAGATAATCCTGCAGCCAGTGGACCGATTCGAGATCGAGGTGGTTGGTAGGCTCATCGAGCAGCAAGGCGGGCGGGTTGCCGAACAGGGCCTGGGCCAGCAGCACGCGCACCTTCTGGCCTCCCTGAAGCTCGCCCATGCGGCGTTCCTGAAGCGCGGATTCCACGCCGAGGCCGTCGAGCAGCATGGCGGCGTCGGCATCCGCGGTATAGCCGCCCTCCTCGCCCACGATGCCTTCGAGCTCGCCCAGGCGCATGCCATCTTCGTCGGTGAGCTGGTCGTGCGGCTTGGCGTACAGCGCGTCGCGTTCTTCGAGCGCGCGCCAGAGCGGCGCATTGCCCATGATGACGGTGTCGATGGCGCGAAACGCGTCGAAGGCGAACTGGTCCTGGCGCAAGACACCGAATTTCTTGGGGCGCGAGACGGCGCCTTTGGCGGGTTCCAGGTCGCCCGAGAGAATCTTCATCAGCGTGGATTTTCCGGCGCCGTTGGGACCGGTGATGGCATAGCGCCGCCCGGCCTGGAACGTGCAGGTGACGTCGTCGAACAGGACTTTGGCGCCGAAGCGCATGGAAATATTTTGAATGGAAAGCAAGGCGGTGCTCTAATTATAGCGCACCGGCCTATGCTGTAGTACGCTGATCGGATGCTTCAGCGAGTTTCCACGGCGCCGAAACGCGCGCGCGGCCGGCGATCGAATTCACGGGGCTTCCCGGCGCGGTTGTTGGCGCTGCTGCTGCTCTCGGCTGCCGGAATCGGCGTGGCGGCGGCGGTGCTGCAGGCCCGATACACGTTCACGCTGCAATCGCCCTTGCGCATCCGTTTCCAGTGGCCATTGGTGATCGCGCCGCGGACTTCGGCGGAGGAGGCTGGGGCGGCGCAATCGGATCAGTCCGGCCGGAGGTTGACGGCGTACCAGCAATACGCCTGCAACAAATTCGGGCCGGCGTGCCGCGTGGCGCTGGCGGTGCAGCGCGCCGAGAATCCGCGGGGCGCCTGCGAGATCTATCATTACAACACCGACGGCACGCTCGATTGGGGCTACTTCCAAATCAACACGGTGCACTTGAAACGCGCCGGCGTAAATCTGCGCGACTTGCTGGACTGCAAGGCGAACATCGACTTCGCGCATCAACTGTACACGGAGCGGGGCTTCCAGCCGTGGACCACGTTCACCAGCGGCGCGTATCGGCGATTCTTGAAGGAGTAGTGACAGGCGACCGCAGGAGTGCTTGCGCCACGGGAGCCGCTGTGGATAAGAGTGCTTGCGCCCTTGGCACGAGTGCCTGCGCCACGTAGCACTCATTGCGCGGTCTTTGCCGGCGGCGGCTTCAGATATTTGTCATACCAGGCCAGGTAGCGCTCCAGCCGGTCGCGAATGAAGCTGGGCCGCGTCAGGCCGTGGAACTGATCGGGATAGATGATGAGCTGCGTGTCGATGCCGAGGCTCTTGAGCGCCTGGTACATCTGCTGTCCACCTTCCAGCGGCACATTGAAATCCTTATCTCCTCCCAGAAACAGCGTCGGCGTAGTGATGCGGTCGGCATGCAGGAATGGGTACGAGAGTTTTATGTAGGTGTCGAGCGATTTCCACGGCGGGCCGATTTCATTGTCGTACTGCAGGATATATTGATCCACGCCGTAGAGCGCCAGCGGGAAGGCCACGCCCGCGCCGCTGGTGGCGGCCTTGAAGCGGCGGTCGCTCGCGATCATGTAATCCGTCAGGATGCCGCCGTAACTCCAGCCGCCTACGCCCAGCCGGTCCGGATCGGCGATGCCCATGCGGATTACGTGATCGATACCGGCTTCCAGGTCCTCGACTTCGTGATGGCCCCAATCGGCCGCGATGGCCCAGGAGTACTTCCGGCCGCGGCCGGAGCTGCCGCGATAGTTCACCGCCAGCACCGCGTATCCATTGGCCGCGAACCACTGATGTTCGGCGCTGAAGGCGTGCTGATCCTGGCCGTTGGGTCCGCCGTGAATGCGCAGCAGGAGCGGGGCTTTGGTCCCTGCGACGTAGCCGACGGGCCGGTAGAGGAGGCCATGCACCTCCGTGCCATCTTTGCTAGGGAAGCTCACATCTTCAGCCGGCACGGCTTGAATGCCGCTGAACAGGGCATCGTTTTGATGCGTGAGCTGGCGCAAGGCCCCGCCTTCCATGGCGTAGGCTTCGGCCGGTTTGGTGTCCGTGCTGGACAGTGCGACGGAACATCCGGCCGCCGCGGTCGGACTGGCGAGCACGATGGGCGAAGCTGCGAGCCTCTCCGCTGGGCCGCCGCCGAGCCTGACGCGCGCCGGGTAAACGGAACGATCGTCGGCCACCAGGAACGAAATGGATTGCCCATCGGGGCTGAAGCGGGGCGCGGAGACTCCCCGGTCGAGGTCGGCGGCGGCCTTGACCAGCGCGGCTTTGGCGCTGCCATCCGCGGGCACCAGGGCCAGCCGCGGCATGGAATATTCGACGTATTTCTTCTCGTCGGATTCCAGGATGGCGATCCATTTGGAATCGGGGCTCCACTCCGGGCGGGCGCGTCCGGCGCGGTCATCCAGGGTGGTCAACTGCTTTTCGGTCGCGGCCGCGTGCGCCTCCGCGAGGAACAGCTCCGCGTGCGGTTCGCGGTCGGGATCCTTCTCGTGATTGCTCAGGAACGCGATCCACTTGCCGTCGGGCGACCAGGATGGCGCGGCTTCGTCCGGCTTGCCGGTAGTGAGGCGGTCGAGTTTCTTGGTGGCGAGATCGAATAGATAAATGTAATTGTGGCGGTCCGATACGAGGTAGCCCTGAATGTCCTGCTTGAAGTGATAACGGTCGAGCACGATGGGCTTGGGCGGTTTCGGTTTGGCTCCTTCTTCCGGCTCCCCGGCGGGATCGGGATCGCCGATGAGCAGCGCCAGACGCCTGGAATCCGGCGCCCATTCGTACGATTGCAAGCGCCCTTTGACGTCGGTAAGCTGAAATGCCTCGCCGCCCTGGCGATCGAGCAGCCAGACCTGGTTGCCCTTCGCGGGCCCCGGCCGCGAGGAAGTGAAGGACAGATACTTCCCGTCAGGACTCCATTTCGGCGACGATTCGCTGTCCTGGCTGGAGGTGACCTGGCGATCGCCGGCGCCGTCGAAGTTGACCATCCAGACGTGGGAGTGCGTCTTGTCTTCCTTCACGTCGACGGTGGAGACGGTGTAGGCCACTTGGCGGCCGTCGGGCGAGCATTGCGGATCGCGGACGTCGTGCAGGCGTGCCATGTCGTCGAGATTGAAAGGGTGGGGAGCGGGCTGCGCCCAAAGCGCCGCTGCAAGCAGCGCGGGCAAGCATCGGGTGAGGAACATGCGGTTCAGTTTATAACAGATTGGAGCGGGGCTGAAGCCCCGCGCGGGATGAATCCCGCCCTCCACGTCAGCAGGGAGATAAGAGTGAACCACAGGAGCCAAGGCACGCCGAAGCCGAAGACGTTCACGGTGACGGGCGGATAAGATACGGCGATCCAGCGCACGGAGCGGCCAGGCAGGAGCGGTTCGCCGGGATAGCGCAGCCAAGCGAGCAGGGAGGAGACGCGCCGTTCGGCGACGATGCCGGAGGGCGGGCCGGCGCGCACCGCCTTCGCCAAAGCCGCGCCGCCCACCAATAGCACTACGCTGCCGGAGGCGCCACCGGGCGCGCGTATGCGCCAACAGAACTGGCGCGCGCCGGGGATGCGCAGGCACGGCGTTTCCACTGCAATGCCGCGTCCCACGAGCGTGGGCGCGGGAAAACCGGCGCCGCCCGCGCGGCTGAATTGCGCGGTCACGATTGCGGCTTCGCCAGGCGACAGGGGGAGACGCCCGTACACCGTATCCAGGCCGGAGATGAGGAGCGCGGCGGGGGCCAGCATCGCCGCGGCGGGCCGCGCGATGGCCGCCAGATACCGCGCATTCCAGTAGAGCAACTGTTTCTGCGCGCGGAAAATTAGCGCGGGCTCGTCGGCATACAGGCGGAACGCATGCAAACTGGCTCGCACCTTGCGCCGGGCAAGCGCCGCTTCGTCCGCATTGGCCAGGCGCCGAAAGGTCCAGCCCATCACGAGGCCGGCGGCGATGGCGATGGCGGTGAGGCTCCAGGTGTATGCCGCCGGGAGCATCAGTCGATGTAGCCCAGGCCTTTCAGCCGGCGGGCGACCTCTTCGTCCGCTTGCGCGTCTTCCAGCCTGGCGAGCTCCCGGTCGAGGACGTGTTCGATAAACTCTTCGAGCGAACTGTAACCCGCCGCTGCCGCGGCTTTCTCAACCTTCTGCAGCAAGTCTTTTCGCAGCTTGATCGAACTCATAGGAGCGCCTTGCCCTCCATCCAGGCCGGCGGCGCGATGCCGAAAAGGCTGAGCGCGGTGGGCGCCAGATCTTCGATGCCGGGATCGTCGGACGCGATTTTGCGATTGGAGAAAAGCACGCCGGGCACCAGCACCGGATCGACGCAATGATCGCCGCTCCAGGCCTTATCGTTGTCCGCCAGGACGGCCGCCGCCACTTTGCCCACCGCGCCTTCCCACGAACAGCGGTAGCCTTCGTTGTAGCCCACGATGAAATCCGGCGCGGCTTCCAGGTAAGGCCCGCGATACAGCATTCGCGTCTCGTACACGGTGCGGATCGGCGTCGCGCCATCGTCGTCACGAAGGGCGGCCAGCTTGCCCATGATTTCGTGCTTCAGCGCCTCCGCCTCTGCGCCGCTCGCCACCACGCCGCGCGCTTCCCGGTTCCGGATGTTCAGATAGAAGCCGCCCAGTCCCAAGGCGTAGGCGCGCGTGCGGCTCCAGTCCACGCCTTCGAAAAACGAACCACTCTCTCGCTCTTCGTTCCTGAGATAAAGATAGCCGTTGTCGCGCAGCCACGAGTTGATGTTCACGCCGCGGCGGAATGCGCAGAACCCGTGGTCGGACAGCACGAAGACCGCCGTGGCGCTATCGGCGAAGGCCAGCGCCTGGCCGGCCAGCGCGTCCATGCGCCGGTACATTTCCTCGATGGTGGCGGCGTGCCGGTCCGACGCGCCCATGTGGCGATAGAACATGTGCTGGATGCGGTCGCTGGTGTCGAAGACGCACGCCACCACGCCGCGGCGCGTGGATTCCAGCGCGTGCAGGAACATGCGCTCGCGCTCGGCGAAGATATCGTACGCCTGTTCCAGGAACGCGTCTTCATCGATCACGCTCTCGTTGAGCGCCCAAGTGTCTTCGGCCATGCCGGTGGTGGCGAAGGAACCCAGGAGGTTCGACAGATACGCGGCATAGTAGGGCGGGTGGCTGATGGGCAAAGCTGGCCGTTCCGGATCGATGTTGATTGGCGACATATATATGCTAAATTCGGGCCCGGTC